>Ga0134126_10006226_pt1 | contig 14948 bp, 9 predicted proteins | sample KB31752_FD_96881 | JGI IMG/M metagenome (GOLD analysis project Ga0134126, IMG submission 96881) | Terrestrial soil microbial communities with excess Nitrogen fertilizer from Kellogg Biological Station, Michigan, USA - KB3-175-2 | ecosystem: Environmental > Terrestrial > Soil > Unclassified ...
CCGGACTGCTTCGTCTTTAAATTCCTCCGTGGACCGCCGTCGTGTCTTGGTGATCATTCTGTCCTCCGATTTCATCATTCTCCTCCTTCTGGAGGTGTCTGTGAAATCAGGGGAAGGTCACACCTATGCTAGAGACGGAGAGAATAAGAAGACACTCCCTCGACCTTCGTAAGATCTAAACTCGTTTAAGAAGGCCAAGTCAGGAGGGATGGTGAAGGCGAATCCTGTCGAAGGGGCACGAATTGTCATGAATAATGCGGACTAAAGCGCATAGGAATTAGAGAAACCAAAAAGTGCCAGGGTGAGCGTGGTTTTTGCCCAGGTTCAAGCTTTGACCTGGGTATTATCCTAGGTGTTCAGATTGAACATTTTAGCTTAGTTTAGACGAAGCCCATGTCGTGGGATGAATGCCCATAGGCTTGTCGTAGTCGGCGAATCCGCGTTCGCAGCAGAACCGGAGTTGAGGTGTGACAAGAGAAGAGACAGGCGAAATCATCCCTACGATCGAAAGCCTGAACGAATTCCAATATATGGATTCAGTTGTCGAGGTTTGATCCTCCTCTTTATGACCAAGAAGGATGGAGCACTATGCAAGATTCCCAGGTGTTTGCCGAGTGGAAACGGTTTACTCATGGCTTGCCGACCGAGGGCGCTGTGCGCTCGGTGATCTTGGATTCTTGGACCCGATGTCTTCGGGCCGGGGTGACTGCGGAACCAGCGCATGTCACACTTCGGCGAGTCGGGGAGGCCGATCTAAGGCAACGGCTGGAAGAGAACCGAGAACTGATTGAGATCACGCAACGGCATGTTTGTGTCATCTCTTCTTTTTTGGAGCCGCTCGCACATGTGATGTATCTGGTCGATCGAGAAGGCATTGTCCTGTACGCTCAGGGGAGTGATCCGGATTCCATGCAAGACCTAGGATTGCTCCCGGGCTATGATTGGTCGGAGCACACCATGGGCACCAATGGTGCGGGGACGGCATTGGCGACGGGCCAACCCATCACGGTGATCACGTCTGAACACTTCATCCGACACTTCCACGACTCCACTTGTATCGCCGCTCCCATCCATGACGAGAACGGAGCCGTGATCGCGGCGATCGATGTCTGCACTGCGAGGGAGAATGCGATAGGGGAATGTCTGACGAGCGTCGCGCGACTTGCTTCCGTGATTGAACAGGAGCTGAGCTCGGTCCGTCGCCGCGAGGAACTCGTCCGCCGATTACAAGATCGGTGCGCGCAACTAGAGACGGAAAAGACAGACCGCTCCAGGACCAGTCCGACACTCAGGGAAGATGCGCTCGGTTTTCGCGAGTTGATCGATATGCTCTCCGTCGCCGTCTATGTCTGCGATGTGCGCGGAGTCATTCTTCACTACAACCGATGCGCGGCTCAGTTGTGGGGGCGCGAGCCTCGATGTGGAGACCCGGGCGAACGTTTCTGTGGGGCACACAGACTCTATCTTTCCGATGGGGCCCCCCTCCCTCACGAACAGGCTCCGCTCGCCCAGGTGTTGTGCACCGGCCTGTCTCAGGGAAATCGACAGGTGATCCTTGAGCGTCCGGACGGGTCCCGTCGCATGGTCCTGGTCAATCCTGTCCCGCTCAGGAATAAGGCGGGAGAAGTGAGCGGCGTCGTGAATTGCATGCTGGATATTACGGATCACAAACAGACGGAAGAGGCGTTGAGGAATCAAGACAGCCGCCTTGCGCAGATCTTCCGTAATGTGCGCGTCGCGCTCTACGAAGCGGAACTCGTCGAGCCTTTCTGCAGGATCTGGGTCAGCGACAACATCGAGTCGCTCTCCGGTTTTCCTCCCAGACGGTTTATCGAGGATTCCAAGTATTGGGCGTCTCGACTGCACCCTGACGATCGCGATCGAGTCTTCGACGCCTTTGCCACGCTTGTCGACAGAGGAAGCCTCAGTTGTGAGTATCGATGGCAATGCGCCGACGGCACGTATCGATGGTTTCTCGATCAGGCGGTGCGTCAGCATAACGCCAACGGTCCGGCGCCCGTGATCCTTGGAACCTGGCAGGATATGACCGAGGGGAGAGAAGCGCACGATCAACTGCAGCAATCGCTCAAGCAATTGCGCATGCTCTCCCGCCACCTCGAGGTGGTGAAAGAAGAAGAACAGACCAGGCTTGCGCGAGAGATCCACGACGAAATGGGGGTTCTGATGACCGGCCTGAAACTGGACCTCGCGCAGATGAGGGATTTGCTCGGCGGGGCTGATTTGCGGACGACGGCCGCTTCCTTGCAGAGCAAGATCGCTTCGATGGACGAAACTCTGGATCAGACCATCACCGTGGTGCAACGTATCGCCGCCGATCTTCGCCCCAGCGTGCTGGACGACCTTGGCCTTGTCGCGGCGATTGAGTGGCAGGCCAAGGCGTTCAGGTCGCGAACCGGAATTTGTTGTGATGTGATCATCGAGACGGATGATCCGCTGATCGATTCCGAACGGGCCACGGCATTGTTTCGCATCTGTCAAGAAGCCCTCACGAATGTCGCCCGGCATGCCCACGCGACCTGTGTTACTATTCGGCTCGGCGAGACCCTGGATCAAGTCCTGCTCGAGATAGAGGACGACGGTGAGGGCGTTCCGACCGAGAAACTCACTGACCGGATGTCGATCGGGCTGCTCGGCATGCGCGAGCGGGCGGAACTCCTTGAAGGAGAAGTCCATATTACGGGGAGACCCGGCAACGGGACGATCATCACGGTGCGCATGCCGGCCACTCATGCGCAAAGAGAGATGGAGACCGAGACTCTGTGAACCATTGACACGGCAGACTCTTCTCGCCGACTGTCTCTCAGACATGCGCGGCACAAGACCGATGGTGGACTCATGTTTAAGATTCTAATTGTCGATGATTTTCCTGTTCTCCGGGAAGGCGTCAAAGAGGTCTTGAGCAAGGTCATGCCTGTCACAATTGGAGAAGCCGCCGACATCTCGGAAATGCTTCAGCTCATCCGGACTCAAACTTGGGACGTCGTCGTCCTCGATGTCAATATGCCGGGTGGAAGCTCAGTTAACGCGCTTCGTGAGGTCAAACGCGAACATCCCAGGCTTCCGGTTCTTGTGTTGAGCATGTATCCGGAGGAACAGTATGCGTTACGGATGTTTAAGGCCGGCGCCAACGGATATCTCACCAAAACGGCCATCCCCACCGAATTGGTGCAAGCCGTCAAGAAAGTGCTCGGAGGCGGCAACTACGTCACTCCGAGGATTGCCGAGCAACTGGCCGTCGCGTACGGATTCCCCGCCATGCATCGCGATCAACTCAGCAATCGTGAGCTGGAGGTCTTGCGTATGATCGCGTCGGGCAAGACGTGCGCGGAGATCGCCGCCGAACTGTCTCTAAGCGTGACCACTATCATCACCTATCGAGCGCGCATTCTCGAGAAACTCCACCTGAGAAACAACATGGAACTCACGCGTTACGCGCTGGAACAGAAACTAGTTGTGTAGTCCGGTCGACGTGCTCCCTGGACGGCGTCCGCAACGATGCGTTCCCTATCGAGCCCAGGCGATGTGGTGAGCTTCGAGCGGGACTATCGCCTCAGGGTGAGCAGGCACGACGCGAGGAGTAAAGTGGTCCGCCGGCCGCTCGGACCGGACGCTTCCCTGGTACCGATGCCAACCCGGCGCGGTCGATGCTGTTTCCTCTCTGACCAGCGGCCAGCACACGCGATCTTGCCCTTCTTCAGGATCGGCATAGAGTTCGACCCGGACAGCGGCAGGGGGCAGCCCGCCTAAATGAACCGGCACCAAGAAGCGCCACAACTCGCCTTCACGTGCGATTCGCACTTCTCCGAACCGGATGCTCGGCCAGTGTTGTTCCAACGCATGTTGCCAAGCAAGAAGCTGCTTCACCAGGCTCCCGCCTTCTGCTATCCGGTTGCGATAGTTCCGGGTCGCAGGGAGGTAGAGGGTCTCTACATACTCGCGCAACATACGATTGCTGCTGAATGCGGGAGTGAGCTGAGCCATGCTTTCTCTGATCCGAGCGACCCATCTGTTTGAGATGCCACGCGCATCCCGCATATAAAACTCAGGCACAATCTGTCGTTCCAACAGATCGTACAGTTGCCCCGCCTCGACGTCGTCCCACTCAGGATCCCGGTGCTCTCGACCGTCGCCCAAAGCCCAGCCGACTTCCGAGGCGTAGGCCTCGGCCCACCAGCCGTCGAGCTCGGAGAGGTTGAGTCCTCCGTTGACCAGGACCTTCATCCCACTCGTTCCGCATGCTTCCCATGGGCGCCTCGGCGTGTTGATCCACAAGTCCACGCCTTGCACCAGATGCTGGGCCAAGACCATGTCGTAATCCGCGAGAAAAATGACCCGCTGACGAACCACCGGCCAACGCGCAAAACGCACAAACTGTTGAACGAGTTGCTTGCCCGCCTCATCCTGCGGATGAGCCTTTCCCGCCACCACAAGTTGGACCGGTCGTTTGGGGTGATTCAGAAGCCTGGCCAACCGTTCGGGATCATGGAGCAGCAACGTGGGACGTTTGTAGGCGGTGAACCGGCGGGCGAATCCGAGCGTCAAGGTCTGAGGGGCGAGAGCCTGACGAATCGCCGAGACCGCCTCGGGATCGGCGCCGAGCAACTGATATTGATGGACCAGCCGCTGGCGCGCATACTTCACGAGGGCTTGCCGGCCTTGTGCGCGAAACTTCCAGAGGTCTTCGTCCGATACATCGCGGATCGCCTTGGGGAGTTCCCTCAAGGGCCCTCGCCACCGCTCCTTGCCGCAGGTCTCTGTCCAGAGCCTATCCGCCCACTCCGAATCCCACGACGGCACATGCACTCCGTTGGTCACCGACGTCACAGGCACTTCGTGTTCCGGCCATCGCGGATAGAACGGCTGAAACAGCCGGCGACTGACCGCGCCGTGCAGTCTGCTGACCCCGTTCATAAAGAGACTTCCTCGCATGGCCAGCGCCGCCATCGTGAATGGTTCTTCCGCACTCTGCGGATGAGTCCGGCCCAGGCGAAGGAATTCTTCCATCCTCATTCTTAATTGAGCGACGTACTCGCGAAAGTAGCGCTGCATCAAGTCTGGAGGGAAGGCGTCGAATCCCGCAGCCACGGGGGTATGCGTGGTGAAGACAGTCCCGGCCCGAGTGACGCACAAGGCTTCGGCGAAGGACTGTCCGGTTTTCTCCATGTAACTCCGAGCTCGTTCCAACACCACAAAGGCCGCGTGCCCCTCGTTGAGATGACAGATGTCCACCTCAATGCCCAGCGCGAGAAGCACACGCCAGCCACCGATGCCCAACACCATTTCCTGAATCAGCCGAAGCTCCGGCCGGGCATCGTAGAGCTTACTCGTGATACCCCGGTCGGCGGCGTTGTTGAGCGGGTCGTTGCTGTCCAGCAAATATAACTTCACCCGCCCGACCTGTACGAACCAGACACGAAGGAATACGGTGCGTCCCGGCAATTCCAACGGGACGCGAAGCCATTCGCCCGTGGAGAGCAAGACCGGCTGAACCGGCAGACTGAGGGGATCGTTGTATGGAAAAGCTTCGATTTGCCAGCCGTTGCCATCCAGAATCTGGCGGAAATAGCCTTCTTGATAGAGAAGGCCGATTCCGACCATCGGCACGTCGAGGTCGCTGGCGGTCTTGAGTACGTCTCCAGCTAACATCCCTAGGCCGCCTGCGTACAGCGGCAGCGCCTCACCCAGTCCGAACTCCATGCTGAAATATGCGATCGTCTTAAGCGATTGCGGAGGGTACCGTTCGCGACACCACCCACTCTCGTCCAGATAATTGCGCCTCGTTGCGACAACCTGTTGTAGTTCCTCTCTGAAGACCGAATCGCGCGCGGCTTGTTCCAACCGCTCGTGCGGAACATACTGGAGCACCGACCGAGGATTGCGCGTCTGGCCCCAGATATCGGAATCAAGCATGGTCCACAGCTTATCGCTGGTATGGTCCCACGTCCATCTGACATCGAGCGCCAGTTCCGCGAGGGGTTCCAACTCATCAGGAAGCGCGCGGAGCATCACTAATGGGTGTTTACTCATGCGGTGATCCCTATCCCTGTGTGAGCGGTTGTCGCCGCTTGGCTCCTCATATGACAACTGCCGACTTGTGAGGCTGGCGGCTCAGCCAAGCCTCCGGGAGTCGGCTCTTGACCTCACCGGCATCAGGCCGGATGCCTGACCAACCCTCGATCGCGATGATTCCTCATAGGGTTCCCTCGGGATTATGCCAGCCGTCGCTTCCGATCAGCCCATCGGCTTCGCGCGGACCCCAGGTGTTCGGCTCATACTCATACAGTGGCGTCGCGGTTCTGAGGATCGGGTCCAAGGCGCGCCAGGCTGCTTCCACTGCGTCTTCGCGCGCGAAGAGCATGGCATCACCTCTCATGGCGTCTCCGAGGAGACGTTCATAAGGGTCCATATCGTCACCTGAGCCATGGCGCGCGACCAGTTCCGTTCGTTCACCCACCATGGCCTCTCCCGGGCGCTTGAATTTTGCGCCCAGCGCGATCACCACCTCCGGACCGAGCCGAAAGCGAATGTAGTCGGCCAGCGGAGGTTCATGCTCATCCAATATGGGGCAAGAGGGCCGCTTGAACTCGATCAACACCTCGGTCGCCGTCACGGGAAGGCACTTTCCGACGCGCACATGGAAGGGCACGTCGGTCCACCGATCACTGTCAAGGTAAACGCGGAGCGCGGCGAAGGTTTCGACCTGCGAGTCAAGAGCTACGCCCTGTTCCTGGCGATAGCCGCGGAACTGGCCGCGCACGACATCGGACGGCTTGAGCGGGCGGATCGTTTTGAGAGCGCTCGCCCGCGCCTCTCGTATGGCCTCACGGTCGTTCACGGTCGGCTCCGACATGGTCAGGCAGGCTATCATCATCAACATGTGGTTTTGCACCACATCGCGAATCGCTCCCGCTTCCTCGTAGAAACGGCCGCGGCCCGCTACTCCGAAACGTTCGGCCATGGTGATCTGCACACGCTCGATGTGACGGGAGTTCCAGACCCCTTCAAAGAGCGGATTGGCGAAGCGAAAGTAGAGAAGATTCTGGACCGGTTCCTTTCCCAGGTAGTGGTCGATGCGGAAGATCGCATGTTCCGGGAACGACGCGTGAAGTGTACGGTTAAGCGCTTGCGCCGAACTCAGGTCTCGACCAAACGGCTTTTCAATGACCACACGGGCGTCTTTCACACATCCCGCCTTCGTCAACCCTTCAACAACGGTTGCGAACATACTGGGAGGAACAGCGAGATAGTACAACGGGGATGCGGCGGCGCCGAGCTCCTTGCGCAGACGCTCGAAGGTCGCCGCTTCGCGATAGTCGCCGCAGACGTATCGAAGCAGCCGGGAGAATTTGGCAAAGGCCTGAGCGTCGAAGCCGACTTGATGCGCCAGACCGTCGCGGACACGAGCTCTAAATTGCTCGAGATTCCAGTCACGCCTCGCTATTCCGATCACCGGTCTATCCAAACGACCGCGCCGGACCATGGCTTGCAAGGCCGGAAAAATCTTCTTGTACGCAAGATCTCCGCTGGCCCCGAAGAAGACGATTGCGTCGGACTGTTCAACTGGCATGATCAGGATCCCTATGTTCCAGCCGTCGTGCCATATTTGAACCCATCCGGCCGAGTTCGATCAGTCCAAGTTCCATAGTCGCTCCTTTCCGTCACCTTCAGTTTCTCCTCAGACTCCCGGCAAGGCCTTGAGCACTCGCCACCTGCGCCTTGGCGACGGCCGTGATCTGCTCGGGAGTAAAGCCGAATTTGCGCTGCAATTCCTTGAGCGGCGCCGAGGCCCCGAAGGTTTTCATGCCGATGACAGCGCCGTCGCGCCCGGTGTACTGAGCCCAGCCGAAGGTCGAAGCCTGTTCCACTGCGACACGCGCGGTGACCTCCGTCGGAATGACGCTGTCGCGGTAGGCTTGGCTCTGCCGTTCGAACAGCTCCCAGGACGGCATGCTTACCACGCGGGCCTTGAGGCCTCCTGTTTTTAGCTGCTCATAGGCCGCAACGCAGAGCGAGACCTCGCTTCCACTGGCCAGCAGCAGCACGTCCGGAACCCCGCCACTATCGGCGAGCACATAAGCGCCCATCGCTACGCCGGAGGCCGGGGCGTATTTCGTACGGTCCAAAGTCGGCAATGCCTGGCGCGACAGGACCAACAGCGCCGGCTCATGCCGCAATTGCATGAGGACTCGCCAGGCTTCGACGACTTCATTGGCGTCCCCCGGCCGGAGTACGATGAGGTTCGGAACCGCTCGGAGCGACGCAAGCTGTTCGACCGGTTGATGGGTCGGGCCATCCTCGCCCAATCCAATCGAATCATGGGTGAAGATGTAGATAGCCGGAATCTCCATGAGCGCGGACAGGCGGATCGCGGGCCTCGCGTAATCACTGAAAATCAGGAAGCTGGACCCGTACGGCCTGACTTTTGAGAGCGAGAGCCCGTTCAGCACGGCGCCCATAGCATGTTCGCGGATACCGAAGTGGAAGTTCCGACCGCTGTATGAGTCGGCCTCGAAATCCCCCGCTCCGTCGAGCGTGAGCCTGGTCTTCGTCGAGGGAGCCAGATCCGCCGAACCGCCGATCAACCAGGGCACATGCTTGGCAATCGCATTCAACACCTTACTCGATGAATCCCGCGAAGCGAGTCCTTTGGCATCGGCTGGAAAGGTCTGCAGGTCTTTCTCCCATCCGTCAGGCAGGCGGCGGTGTTGCATCCGGTCGAGATGCTCGGCGAGCTCCGGATAGCGCCGCTTGTAGTCGGCGAATGTCGCCATCCAAGCTTCACGAGCCTGATGTCCCCGGTTGCCCATCATGGTTTGGAAATGTTCGCGGACTCCATCCGGGACCAGAAATTTGGCGTCTTCCGGCCAGTCATAGTTGCGCTTGGTCAGCCGAATCTCCTCCTCGCCGAGGGGCTCGCCGTGTGCTGCGTGGGTGTCCTGCTTGTTGGGCGAGCCATAGGCGATATGACTGTCCACGATGAGCAAAGTCGGCCGGTCGGTGGTGCGCCTGAACGTATTGAACGCGCGTTCGAGCATGTCCAGATCATTTGCGTCGCCGACGCGCGTGACGTTCCATCCATACCCGATGAAGCGCGTCGCCACGTCTTCGCTGAACGCCAGCTCGGTATGCCCCTCGATCGTGATTTTGTTATTGTCGTAGACCCAGCAGAGATTGGAGAGTTTGAGATGGCCGGCCAGCGACGCGGCTTCGCCCGACACGCCTTCCATCAGACACCCGTCGCCGCACAAGGCGTATACATCGTACTCGAACATCGTGAAGTCCCGACGATTGAAATAGGCCGCCATCCACTTGTTCGCGATGGCCATGCCGACGCTGGTCGCGACTCCCTGACCCAGCGGACCCGTCGTGGTCTCAATGCCGGAGGTCCACCGGTACTCCGGATGGCCGGGACATTTGCTGTCGAGCTGGCGGAAGTGCTTGATGTCGTCGAGTGTGACCGACAGTTCTCCTAACGCCTCGTACTGAGGGTTGACCGCTTTGACGCCGCAGAGATGCAGCAGTGAATACAGTAACATCGAAGCATGGCCGTTCGACAGCACGAATCGATCGCGGTTCGGCCAGATCGGATCATCGGGATCGAACCGCAAAAACCGCTGCCATAAACAATAGGCCACCGGCGCGAGCGCCATCGGTGTCCCGGGATGGCCCGAGTTGGCGGCCTGCACCGCGTCCATCGCGAGCGTGCGAATCGTGTTGATGCAGAGCGTGTCAAGTCGGTTGTGATCCTGAGTCATGTTGCCCTCTCTCGTTTTATTCGGTTGCGTAATGATAACGCCTTGATGCTTCCAGAAAGCTGAATCTTTTCGGCTAAGCTGTGTGAGGTGCTGGAACACGTTCTGTCGCAGCAGTTGCATCGTCTCGATCCGTTAGACACCACCATAATGGGTCAGTGTCTTGGCCACACACGCGATCGCAAGATTCCGCGGTCCCTGCGGCATCGCAGTGAACCCTACCTCCGGGGTAGCCTTCACTGCGAGCAACCCGAACAAGTCCTGATCGGGTAAGGTTTATCGTCCAGCACATGGTTCGCTCACACATGTCGCAGAATTCAGGTTCGATACAGCTCACCCAGTCACGATCGGATTATGCCAGCCTCCAGGAGGGGACAGGCTCTGGGTGATGTGACTCGGACCCCAGGTGTTCGGCTCATATTCGTGGACCGGAGTACCCTGCTTCAGCACCGGATCGACGATGCGCCACGCCTCTTCCACATAGTGTTCCCGCGCGAACAGGGTCCGATCACCCGTCATGGCGTCTCCGAGCAACCGCTCATAGACATCCAGCTCATCGGCGGTGGGCCGGGTGCTGGCCAGCATTTCCACCGATTGACCGATCATCTTTTCCTCACGGTCCATCACGATCGTGCCGAGCGCGAGGGTCACTTCCGGGTTGACTCGGAAGCGGAAGTAGTTCGGCGGGGCCGAGCATGAAGGGAAAAGGGTCGGCGGCCGCCGCAAGCGGATCACCACCTCCGTGCAGGTCACGGGCAGACACTTTCCGGCCCGGATATAGAATGGGACGCCTTGCCAGCGCCACGAATTCACCGCTAACCGCAGCGCGGCGAAGGTTTCGACCTGCGAGTCCGGCGCGACGCCCTGCTCGTTTCGATAGCCTCGGAATTGTCCTCGGACCAGGGTGGTCTCATCGAGTGACGGAATCGCTCTCAGAACCTTGAGCTTTTCATCACGGATCGATTCGCTGTCTGTTCTGACCGGAGGCTCCATTGCCAGGAGGGTCAGGACCTGGAACAAATGATTCTGCACCACATCGCGGATGGCGCCGGTCTCGTCGTAGAACGCCCCTCGTCCTTGAACGCCGAGGGTTTCCGCCATGGTCATCTGCACGCTCTCGATATGGTCGCGGTTCCAGAACGGTTCCAGGAACGCATTCGTGAACCGGAAGAAGAGCATGTTGTGTATGGGCCGCTTCCCGAGGTAATGGTCGATGCGGAAGATCGCGGCCTCGTCAAAGCTGTCGAGCAGAATCCCGTTCAGTTTCTTCGCTGAGATGAGGTCGTGACCGAATGGTTTTTCAACGATGACGCGAGCGCCGTGGGTGCAGCCTGCGTTGGCGAGTTGTTCCACGACAGGCCCGAACAACATGGGCGGGATGGCGAGATAGTGCGCCGGCCGCTGTGCGGAGCCGAGCTCGTTGCGAATCAGCTGATAGGTCGCGGGATCGTTGTAGTCGCCGTCGACATATCGCAGCAACCCGCACAACCTGTCGAACGCCGCGGGATCGATTCCGCCGTGTTGCTGAAGACTGTCGCGCGCCCGCGCCCGAAGCTGCGCGATGGTCCACCCGTTTTTGGCCACGCCGATCACCGGGACATCGAGAGAGCCGTGTTTCACCATCGCCTGCAGGGACGGGAAAATCTTCTTGTAGGCCAGATCGCCTGTGGCGCCGAAAAAGACCAGCGCGTCCGAATGGGGCACGTTCATGGTGTCGTCCTCATTTCCCAGATTGTTCCAAGTGTCCGCCGAACTCGTAGCGCATCGCCGAGAGCAACTTGTCCTGGAAATCTGATTCACCGCGTGAACTGAATCGTTCATAGAGTGCGGCCGTGAGCACCGGTACCGGAACGGCCTCGTCGATGGCGGCCTTGATCGTCCAGCGTCCCTCGCCTGAATCCGATACTCGACCGGTGAATTCCGAGAGGGCGGGGTTCTTGAGTAACGCGGATGCCGTCAAGTCCAGCAGCCACGAGGCGATCACGCTGCCGCGACGCCACACTTCCGCGATGTCCTGCAGATTGAGGTCGTACTGATAGTGGGCAGGATCACGCAGGGGAGTTGTCTCGGCGTCGATCGTCTGTGGCCTCTTGGCGATGTTGGCGGCTCGCAGGACGCCCAACCCCTCGGCATAGGCGGCCATGAGCCCGTACTCGATGCCGTTGTGCACCATCTTGACAAAATGGCCGGCGCCGTTTGGACCGCAGTGCAGATAGCCCTGCTCGGCGGTGCCGTCGATCTTCTCCCGTCCTGATAGCCGCGGCGCCGCGTCTCGCCCCGGCGCCAGCCTCGCAAAGATTGGATCCAGGTGTTTGACGACCTGTTCCTCGCCCCCGATCATCATGCAGTAACCTCGCTCCAACCCCCAGACCCCGCCGCTGGTCCCCACATCGACGTAGTGGATCCGCTTCGGCAGGAGTTCCTTGGCGCGTCGGAGGTCGTCGACGTAGTAGGAATTGCCTCCGTCGATGAGGATGTCCCCCGCCTCAAGATGTGGCAGAAGATCGGCGATGGTGTGGTCCACACCAGCCGCTGGGACCATCAACCAGATCGCGCGAGGCTTTTCGAGTTTTTTCGCAAGATCCGGGAGCGACGCAACTCCCACGGCGTGTTCCGCGACCAACTCCTGCACCGCATTCGGCGACCGATCGAAGACCACGCATTGATGACCTCCTTTCAGCAGCCGTCGCACCATGTTCGCTCCCATCCGTCCCAGACCGATCATTCCAAGCTGCATAGATTCCTCCTTCTCTTCATCATCCGCAACAGCTGCAGTCTTATCGCTTGCTGCCGCGAATCGGTGCACATCATGATCGACGACACGACCCGACGTGTCATGCCCCAGTTCAGGTGAATTGTGTACGCAAGGACACGATGATCGCGCACTGAAGGTTATAGCCGGATGTTTGTGTCATTCTGCCTCATTTCAGACGTTACTCGATTGGGGATAGGCGGTTTTGCACGACTCGACTCGTGCGCTGAAACCGGCAGCATTAAGTGCCTTGACGAGGGTGGCGGCATCGAAGTCGCCGATGACCTCAAAGGTCGTCTCTTGAGATTCGACTGTGTCACCGGTTACGCCGCCCACAGTCGCAATCGCCTCCTTGATGGCCTCGCAACAGGGCTCGCAGCAGTTATGGATGCCTGAGACCTTCAAACTGTTGACCTTGCCTCGGGGCACGTCGCTCACGGCCTTCATCGCCAATTTCTGATTGCCGGGGCGGCCATAGAAACCAGCGGCGGCAAGGGCGTCGAGAGCCTTCTGAGCCGCGGCATCGTCGCCAGCCGTGATGGCCACGGTTCCCTTCTCCATATCGCAATGAGATTTGACCCCTGCTACGCTCATGAGCGCGGCGTCGGCTGCATTGACGCAGCCCTGGCAGCAGAGGTGGACGCCCGTCAACTCCACTTTAACCTGAGCATGTTTCGCCATGATCTACTCCTCTCAGACCCCTTGTTCCGGTAGCCCTCTCTTCGACACCCGTGTCGGCCGATGACGATGTTTCCGCGCCGTCGATGATGATGCGTGCGCCATGCTGCGAAGACATGAACGCCCATGTCCATTTGAACAAAACGAGAAAGCGATTGCGAAAGCCGATCAGAAGGAAAAGATGTACGGCCAGCCACGCCAGCCAAGCCACAAAGCCCGACATCCGAAAGACACGAAAATCCGCCACCGCCTTCCCTCGTCCGATCGTAGCCAGCGTCCCTTTATCCACATAGCGGAATGGATCGCTGGACCGCCCTTGGATCCGATTCAGAATATGATGTGCCACGTAGTAACCTTGTTGAACGGCTACTGCAGCCAGCCCGGGCAATAAGTGGCCGGTCTGATCGACACACGCAGCGAGATCGCCGATCACAAACACCTCCGGATGACCGGGGATGCTGAGATCCGGCTGCACCAACACTCGACCGGCATGATCCAACGGCACGCCGAGCGAGTGCGCCAAGGGTGACGGAGCCACGCCGGCGGCCCACAGCACCGTGGCGGTCGGGATTCGTTCGTCGCCGACGGCGACCCAACCAGGTTGGATTGCGGTCACCGCGGTATTCGTGCGGACCTCTACGCCCAGCCCTCTCAGCGCTCGCTCGGCTTCGGCGGACAACGCTTCCGGGTACGTCGGCAAGACCCGCGGCATTGCTTGCAGTAAGATCACGCGCGCTTCTCGCGAATCGATGCGCCGAAAATCCTGCACCATCACTTTGAATGCGAGTTCAGCGACTGCGCCTGCCAATTCCAGGCCGGTCGGGCCTCCGCCGACGATCACAAATGTGAGCCATGTCCGCCGCCGTGCATCATCCGGTTCCCGTTCGGCCTGTTCGAACGCCCCTAAGATACGGCGTCGAATCGCCAATGCATCGGTCACACTCTTCAGCCCAGGGGCCAACTTCTCCCACTCGGAATGCCCAAAGTACGAATGGCCCGCGCCGGTCGCCACAATCAAGTAATCGTAATCGACGATACCATCCGCCATCATCACCCTGTGTTCGCGAGGCTTGATCGCCAAGACTTGCGCCTGGACCACCTGAGTGTTTTCCTGTTTGCGTAACACGCTGCGGATGGGATAGGCGATATCGCTGGGCGAAAGCCCTGCCGTCGCGACTTGATACAATAACGGTTGAAACAGGTGATAATTCTGACGATCGATCACGGTGAGCTGAAGCGCCGCATGGTTGAAGGCTCGCGCGGCATACAACCCGCCGAATCCTGCGCCGACAATCACGATATGCGGGCATTCACGAACAGCCATCCTGTTCCCTTCAAGAGCCGGCCTGACTCCTCACGCTCAACCCACCGTCGCACCTCGCAGCCATGTATGTCTCATTCGACGCGATCCACCGTGGTCGACAAACCGCATCTGATAAATGCATCCCGCAACAAGGCGCGGACTAGTCTCGCCTGATCTCGCTCGTCAGCCGCCATGGTCTGTCGATCGTTCCTTGAGTTTCCGATAGCGCCGGATCAGTCGGTTGGTGGAGCTATCGTGCTTCAATTGGGGCTCAACCTTGTTCTCGAGTTCGGGAATAATGCGCCCGGCAAGCACCTTTCCTAGTTCGACCCCCCACTGGTCGAACGAGTCAATGTGCCAGATGACGCCTTGCGTAAAGACGCTGTGCTCATACAACGCGACGAGTGCCCCCAATGTTGCGGGAGTCAGCCGCTCCATCAGA
>Ga0134126_10006227_pt1 | contig 14948 bp, 10 predicted proteins | sample KB31752_FD_96881 | JGI IMG/M metagenome (GOLD analysis project Ga0134126, IMG submission 96881) | Terrestrial soil microbial communities with excess Nitrogen fertilizer from Kellogg Biological Station, Michigan, USA - KB3-175-2 | ecosystem: Environmental > Terrestrial > Soil > Unclassified ...
GTGGAATAGGCCCACTGATTGTTCTCGACCACCAGTACCAGCGGTGCATGCTGCGTGGCAGCGAAATTCAGGCCCTCGTGAAAAGCCCCCGTCGAGGTCGCGCCATCACCCACCCAGGTCATCGCGACGATATTTTGCCCGAGGTAACGTCCGGCAATGGCGACGCCGGTCATCACCGGCACAAGATCGCCGAGCATGGAAATCGGCGAGACGACATGCCGCACTTTCAAGTCGCCAAAATGGCTCGTGCCATCTTTGCCGTGCGTCGGAGAATCGTAGCGCGCCATGTATTGCATCAGAATGTCGCGCGGCTTGTAGCCCTTCACGAGCAGACCGCCGACGTTGCGAATCATCGGCGCGATCCAATCGCGCTTTTCGAGCGCGTAGGCCGTGCCGACCGAAGTGGCTTCCTGGCCGAGATTGGAATACAGGCCGCCGACGACCGTGTTCTGTCGGAACAATCGCACGAGCTGCTCATCGAGCGCGCGATTGAGCTTCATGTAGTAATAAAGTTCGAGGTGGTGTTCCCTCGAGAGCGGATAGCTCATAAATGGCTCCCTGCGTGAGCCTCCATTATGCAACGGCGGAGCGATTCGCGAAACGCCGGATTTTTCCTCTCGCGAGCCGGCTTATTAAGCGGATGCATGGGCCGGCGCTTCGTGACGCGGTAAATTTTCCTCCAAAACAGTCCGCGAAACGAGTTTCATCTCGCGTCCAAAGAGCTCGCCAAAGTATTTCACAATGCCGTTTGCGACTTCTTCCCGCGGTACTGCGCGTCCGAGCAAAGATTCCAGCGAAGTTGCGCGCGTTCCTTGCAGCCCGCAGGGAACAATCAAATCGAAGTAGCGTAAATCCGTCGAGACGTTGTACGCGAAACCGTGCGACGTCACCCAGCGGCTCAGATGAACGCCAATGGCTGCAAGTTTTTCGAGGCAATCGGCTTCACGGCTGCGTGTATCCTCGACCCAAACTCCGGTCATGCCTGCGCGGCGTCCGGCAGTCATGCCGAAATCGGCGGTCGCGCGAATTAAAACCTCTTCCAGTTGCCGCATGTACCAGCCGATGTCGCGCCGAATCGCCGCGAGGTTGAGGATTGGATAGCCGACGATTTGTCCCGGACCGTGATAAGTGATATCGCCGCCGCGGTCGGTCACATGAAATTCCACGTTCATTTGCTGGAGGAGATGCGCCGAGGCGAGGAGGTTTTCCTGATGGCCGTTGCGCCCGAGGGTAATCACGTGCGGATGTTCGCAGAGCAGAAGGACGTCCGGCACAGCGTCTGCTTTGCGATCCGCCACAAGAGCGCGCTGCAATTCGAACGCCGGCTCGTATCGAATCAGCCCAAGATCAACAACCCAACATGTGCTGCTGTTCTCCTGCATCTGTGCTTCTATGCCTCTTTGCGCCTTAGCGACTCACGCGTTGATGGTCAATCCCAGCACGGAATTGAAAGCGTCGCCCATCGCCTCCCACACGGTGGGATGAGCGTGAATCATGGCCATCATGTCGTCAACCGTGCCTTCCAACTGCAATGCCGTAGTCGCTTCGGCGATAATCTCGGTCGAGAGCGAACCAATCGAATGCACTCCCAGAATCTCATTATATTTCTCGTCGGCCACTACTTTGATGAATCCTTCATGGCGGCCCAGAATGGAAGATTTGCTGTTACCGACGAACGGAAATTTGCCTGTTTTCACCTTGTGGCCAGCATCGCGCGCCTGCTTTTCTGTCAAGCCGACGGAGCCAATCTGCGGCTCGCAGAAAGTGCAATTCGGGCAGCGGCTGCGATCAAATGGCTGCACCGGCTTTCCCGCGATGCGGCCGACGGCGATGATACCCTGCATGGAAGCGGCATGCGCGAGTTGCGGTTGGCCTGCGACAATGTCGCCAATCGCATAAAGATGCGGCTCGGCCGTTTCCAGAAACGGCGTGGTGTGCACGAATCCGCGTTCCAGCTTTGCTTTCGTCTTTTCCAGGCCGACGTTCTCGGTCATCGGCCGCCGGCCGACCGCAATCAGCACTTTTTCGGCGGAGATTGTTTGTGCTTTGCCGGACTTGTCCTTGAATGCGACGCTTACGCCTTTTGCATCCTTCTTCACGGACTCAACGCCCGCTTCCAGCTCGAAACGAATTCCGCGTTTGCGAAATGCTTTTGCCAATTCGGCGGAAATTTCTTCATCTTCCAGCGGAACCATGCGCGGCAGTTTTTCAAGGATGGTCACATCCGTGCCGAACGTCTTGTAAATCGAGGCGAATTCCACACCGACCGCGCCAGCACCGACAACAACCAGCGATTTGGGAATCGCGGGCATGTCCAACATTCCGCGATTGTCCAGAACATCTTTGTTGTCGATGGTGATGCCCGGCAGCGAGCGCGCGTCCGAGCCTGAAGCCAACATGATATTTGCTGCTTCGATTTCGGTTTTCTTCCCATTGGATTCAACCGAAACGCGTCCCGGAGCTACAATGCGCCCCCAGCCCTGCATGGATTCCACTTTGTTCTTTTTGAAGAGAAATTCGATTCCTTTGGCGTGTTTGTTGACGATTTTCGTCTTGCGCTCAATCATCGCCGGCCAGTTCACCTTCACGTCGGCGACTTCGAATCCGAATTCCGAGGCGCGCTTGAAATCTTCGTAGAGATCGGCGTGATGCAGCAGCACTTTTGTGGGAATGCAGCCGACGTGGAGGCAAGTGCCGCCAAGGAACGGGTCCTTTTCGATAACAATCGTCTTGAGGCCCCATTCGCCGGCACGAATCGCCGCGACGTAGCCGCCGGGCCCGCTACCAATAATCGCTAAATCGTATTTGGCCAATTCGCTCTCTCCTCCCATTCGCTCCCTCGAAGCCCGTCACTTCCAAAGACGCTTGGCACCGACGTGTACGAAGCGAGCCAACGCGTCCAGCAGAAACCGTCAATGTTATCAGGCACACTACTCTGTCGCAACCGCACTGGTTTTGAATTTCTCTTGCTGCGGAACTTACTTTCGCGAAATGGGAATCAACTACGCGACCAGAGACGGCGGCAAATTGATGGCTAAAAACCGCGATTTTCTGTATATTAGGGATTCGCGCAAAATAGAGCTGGCCCCACCTGAGCGGGTCTGCACGGGAAAAGACGATATGAGTCAAGCTATGGATAAGGCGCAGAAGTCACAGCTACGCACGGATTTTCCGGAGTTCCGCCCGGGCGATACGGTTCGCGTCAATGTGAAATTGCGGGAAATGGAAAGCGGCGAAAAGGGCGGCGAGAAGGAAAAGGAGCGCATTCAGCCGTTTGAGGGAGTGGTCATCAAGCGGCGCGGGCACACCGCAGGCGCGAGCTTTACCGTTCGACGTGTGAGTTTTGGTATCGGAGTCGAACGCATTTTTCCGCTGCATTCGCCGATGATTGCTTCGATTGAAGTGGTGCAGCAGGGCAACGTGCGCCGCGCGAAGCTCTATTATCTTCGCGGACTGAAAGGCAAGTCGGCCCGCATCAAGCGCGCTGCTCGTGTCGAGCAACCCGTCGAAGCAAAAGCCGGCGAATAGCCCGTCGGCGAATTTTAGTCGCTTTGCTGTTTTCCATTCTACAAAGCTATTTCTCTCTTCACTCTCGCATCCGTCGCGGATTTCCACAGTTTTTTCCTTTGTGCTAACGTGAATCCAGTTGGTTTTCGTGATGCCTCGCAATTCCGCTGTGGTAGAATCCCGCGCGATGGCGCGGCTGTGCTGCACACGCTACGAGCTGATGGCGCGCAAGCAGGGATGGATGCGCATCTGCGGTCTCGACGAAGCAGGACGCGGTTCGCTGTTTGGTCCCGTGGTTGCCGCTGCCGTGGTGCTCAATCCGCGCCGGCGCATCGTCGGTCTTGATGATTCCAAAAAACTCACGCCTGAGCGGCGCGCGGACCTCGCTCCGCGCATACGCGAACATGCGCTTGCGTGGGCCGTTGCGGAAATCGATGCCAGTCGAATCGATGCCTGGAACATTCACCAGGCCAGCCGGCAGGCCACGATGGCGGCACTCGCCAGCATTCGTCCCGCGCCCGATTATCTCTTGCTCGATGCGTTCGGACTGCCGGACGTTCAGATCGAGCAGAAGGCTATCATTCACGGCGACGCGCGCTCCATCTCCATCGCCGCGGCCTCCATTCTCGCCAAGGTGGAACGCGACCGGCTAATGGACGAATTCGATCAGCTCTATCCCCAATATGGTCTGGCGAGCAATCGCGGTTATGCCACGCCAGATCATTTGGAGGCGCTGCGCCGCTACGGCCCCACACCGCTGCATCGCTTTTCTTATGCGCCCGTGCGCGAATCCACCTGCTGGGCCGTGAACGCCACGCAGGAAGCCCTTCCTCTCGCCTCAGACGAGCTTTCGAATTCGGCCGCTTCACCTGCAGCTTCCGCGCAGCCTTGATTTCGATATGCATCGCTGAATGCTCAATGCTTGCCGTAGTTTCCGATGTTTCTCATCTGAGCGCCACCGCCAAAACTTGACGAAACGCGCCGCGTCCGTGCGCGTCTAAGGATGTGAGTTACGAGGAATCGCGGTGGGGTGCGCCACCTGGATCGCCTCAAATTCGCAGATGAGCAGGGGCAGATCTATGCTTTCGGCCAAGAAAATTTCCGGCGCACTCGCCGGCGCAGCGCTTCTCTCCATACCATTTGCCGCACCAGCATCCCGCAGCGCTGCGAGTCTACATAACTATGCTGCGATGGAGCAGGCTGCCGCCGCGGCGCGCTCTATCGGCACAATCGAGTCAATTAGCGGCAATACCATCACAGTGAAAACGGACGCCGGCGCGGAGTCGAGCATTTCCATGTCGGATTCCACAAAAATTCTGCGCATTGAACCGGGACAAAAAGATCTTTCCAGCGCCACTGTAATTCATCTGACAGATTTGCAGATTGGGGACCGCGTCCTCATTACCGGGCAGCCCTCAAGTGACGGCAAATCCCTTGATGCGACGCGCATCATCGTGATGAAAAAGACCGACCTGCAAGCCAAACAGCAGCAGGAGCGCGAAGCCTGGCAGCACGGCGTCGGCGGACTCGTGAAAAGCACAGATCCCGCGATGGGAACGATCGTCATCGACGTTGCATCACTTGGCACGACAACGTCCGTGACTGTCCGTACGACGAAAGATACGGTTCTTCGCCGCTACTCGCCCGATTCGGTGAAATTCGACGAAGCGAAGCCCGCGCCCCTTGAGCAGATTCACGCCGGCGATCAAGTGCGCGCACGGGGGACACGCAGTGCCGATGGCTCGCAGTTCGACGCGCAGGAGATTGTCTCCGGATCCTTTCGAAATATTGCCGGCACAATCACCGATATCGATGCCGCAGCGAACACCCTTCGCGTGAATGATCTAATCGGCAAGAAAACCGTACTCGTGAAGTTCACATCCGATTCGGAAGTTCGCCAGCTGCCCGAAATGATGGCCAAATTCATTGCCACACGGTTGCATGGAGGACAAGCGGCGTTTGTACGCGGTGAACGCAACCCGCCACAACAGAATTCAACCGGAGTGGCGCCAGAGGCGCGGCAGCAAAGATTCCAGCGCCGAGGCGGGCAGGGAGGACCTTCAGGCGATTGGCAGCAAATGGTGAACCGCTTGCCTGCGGCGAAACTCAGTGATTTGCAAAAAGGCGAAGCGGTCATGATCGTTTCGACGGAAGGCTCGAAATCGGGCGAAGTGACCGCAATCACTATGCTTGGTGGCGTCGAGCCAATTCTCGAAGCAGCGCCTAAAGGACAGCAAGCAATGACACTCTCTCCGTGGACCCTGAACGGGCCAGGCGAGGGAGACAGCAACTAAGATTGGATTTCGCAATCCGCCCAACAAATCCGGGAACTTTCTCAATGAAAATGCGGAATAGCTAAACAGGAGCCGTGTTCGTATATGATTATGAGGATTCGCCAGATCATCGTCCTATTCTGTTTCATCATCACCGCGAGCATCGCGCTGGCTCAGAGCAACACCGGAACTGTGCGCGGGCGCGTTACCGATCCATCAGGCGCGGTTATAGTTGGCGCGCAGGTCTATCTCACGCCCGCAGGAGGCCAGCCGGTCACTGCGGTTACGAATCGCGAAGGAATCTTTGAAGTTCGCGGACTTGCTGCCGGCAAATACAAAATTCAAGCCACAGCTAACGGCTTCGCAGTCTTCGAGAAAGAGAATGTAGAAGTCAAAGCCGCCCAGATCAAAGAAGCCGATATCGAGCTGGTGATCGAGGCGAAACAGCAAGTTCAGGTGAATGCCTCCGCGCCGACTTTGGACATCAATCCCGCAAACAATGCAGGCGCGATTGATCTGAAAGGCAAAGACCTCGATGCGCTTCCGGATGATCCGGATGAACTGTCGCAAGACTTGCAGGCTCTCGCTGGCCCTGCCGCCGGGCCGAACGGAGGGCAGATGTACATTGACGGCTTCACGGCCGGACAGTTGCCGCCCAAATCCTCGATCCGCGAAATCCGTATTAACTCCAACCCGTTCTCCACGGAATACGACAAACTCGGATACGCGCGTATCGAAATTTTCACCAAAGCGGGTACGGATAAGTTCCACGGCTCGGGCATGGTGCAGGGCAACGACTCGGCTTTCAATTCCCGAAATCCGTTCGCCACGAGCGAGCCGCCCTATCATTCAGTGATGTTCAACGGCACCGTGAGCGGGCCGTTGAGCAAGAAGGCCTCTTTTTTTGTGAGCGGATTCCGAAGAAATATTAATGATGTCACGGTGCTGAACACCTGCGTCCTCAGTAATGATACCAATCCTCAGTTATTCGGAGCAGGGCATCAGACCGGCGTCACGCCGCGCGCAGGCACGACTACAAATTTGTGCAGCAATCAGACCATCTCCGGCATCGTCCCCTTTACGGCATCGGTGCCCAGCCCTCGCAATATGTACAACATCGCGCCGCGCGTCGATTATCAGCTTACAAAGAACAATACTCTGACGACGCGCTACCAATACTGGCGGAACGGCACCAATGATTCCCTGGGCGGCGCGCTCGATGTGCCCACACAAGCCCTGAACACATTGAATACTGAGCAAACCGTTCAAATTTCCGATTCGCAGATTATCGGTAACTCGATGGTGAACGATTCTCGCTTTCAGTATCTTCACGAATCGAGCAGTGAAATTCCCTTCAGTAGCCTGCCCACCGTGGACGTTCTGGGGGCATTCAATGCGGGGGGAAACAATTCGCAAACAGTGCTCGATGCGACTGAGCATTACGAATTTCAGAACAACACGGCGCTAGAGCATGGCAAGCATTCACTGAATTTTGGCGCGCGCGTCCGCCGTGTCACCGACGACAGCAGCGCCACTTCCAACTTCGCCGGCCGCTTCAGCTTCGGCTCGCTCGCGGCGTACCAGCTCACGGAGCAAAACATTGCCAATGGCCAGCCGGTTACGGCCTGCGAACCCGCTCCTAATCAGAACATCTGCGGCGGAGCAAAGCAGTTCTCCATTACCATTGGCTCGCCTTCCACGTCGGTGGCCTGGACGGATGCCGCGTTCTACATCCAGGATGACTGGCGCATTCGCCCGAACATCACCATCAGCCCTGGATTGCGCTTTGAAACGCAATCCGGAATCAATGACCACGCTGATTGGGCGCCGCGCCTCGCGTTTGCGTGGGGAATTGGCGGCAAGACGGGTCACCCCGGCACTGTTCTGCGCGCCGGCAGCGGAATCTTCTACGATCGTTTCGAAGAAAGCGAGCTAGCGCAGGTGGCGCGTTTGAACGGCGTCACGCAGCAACAATATGTAGTTCCGTTCCCATCGTGCTTCTTCGCAAATCCGCTGCCCCAGCCCGTCACACTGGCTACGATCCAGTCGACGTGCCCGGGCGGGCAGTTCCTCCTGACCAAGTATCAAATCGACCCGAAGATCCGCGCGCCGGGCATGCTCCAGACGGCAGTGACTGTGGAGCGGCAAGTCACCAAAATTGCGACGGTTTCGGTCAGCTACATTAATTCGCGCGGCTGGGATCAGCTCCTTACAAATAACATCAACACTCCGCTCCCAGGTACTTACAGCCCATCGGATCCGTCGACTGCCGTTTATCCCTTCGGCGGTCCAGGGAACATCTATGAATTTCAATCCGAAGGGGTCTACCACCAGAACCAGCTTTTTGCGACCTTTCGCGTGAATCCCAGCCAGAACTTCTCGCTTTTTGGCTATTACGCGCTGAACTACGCCAGTGCGGACACGGACGGCGCCAATAGCTTCCCATCGAATCCGTACAACATCGCCGAGGACTACGGCCGCGCCGCTTTTGACACGCGCCATCGCATATCGGTCTTTGGCAGCATCGCCGCGCCGTTCGGATTGCGCTTCAGTCCGTTCGTGACTTTCAACTCCGGCCAGCCCTTCAATATCACCATTCCTCAAGATTTAATTGGCAGCTCGCAATTCAATCAGCGGCCGTCATTCGCGAGCCCGCTGTCCAATCCGGATAATGTTTTTAATACTTCTCTGGGCAGTTTCGACGCCGTGCCGCAGTCGGGCGAGACGCTCGTGCCCATTAATTACGGCACCGGTCCGAACCACTTCACCTTCAATTTGCGTGTCGCCAAAACCTTCAGTTTTGGCAGAGCGAGAGAGGGAGCCAATCAGCCGCGCGGCGGGTTCGGCGGTGGTGGTGGCGGTCCTCGCGGCGGTGGTGGAGGCGGACGCGGGGGCAGGGGAATGATTTTTGGAGGAGGAGGGCCGTTCAATCGCAATGCCCCGAGCGGCCGTTACAACCTCACTTTGAGCGTGGATGGACGCAACATTTTCAACAAAGTGAACGCGTCCGCGCCAACCGGCGTTCTCGGCTCGCCCTTGTTCGGCATATCGAATAATCTGGGCGGCGGCGGATTTTCGTCTGCCTCAGCCAGTCGCGTCATCAATTTGCAGGCGAACTTTAGCTTCTAACAGGTAGTCGCAAACGCGCAAGCACTTGGCTAGAGCAGTGCCGCGCGTCCCAGCGCATTTGGCCAGCTTGTCTTGACATTCCTCGCGGGGCGAATCAGAATGCCCGCACGTTGCGCGTTTACTCCAACGTGTCCCAATGCTTCGCCTCGAGAATCTGACCAAGGAATACGACCTTGCCCCGGCGAAGGGCAAGCCCGCGCAGGTGATCGCCGCCGACCGCATCAATTTGCAAATTGCCGATCGAGAAATCTACGGCTTCGTGGGTCCTAACGGCGCCGGTAAAACCACCACGCTTAAAATGATCTGTGGCCTCCTCGCGCCAACCTCTGGCTGTGTTGAGGTCAATGGCATTGACGTCGAGCATCGCCCCGAAGACGCGCAACGGTTCATCGGCTATCTTGCGGACTTTTTCTCGCTCTATGATGATTTGAAAGTCTGGGAATATCTCGATTATTTTGCGCGCGCGTACAAGATTCCCGCCGAGAAAATTTCGGCGCGCGTCAGCGAAGTGATTGCGTGGGTGGGACTCGAACCCAAACGCGATGCTTTCATTCAGGGCCTGTCGCGCGGGATGAAACAGCGGCTCGGCATTGCGCGCGCGGTGCTTCATGATCCTCCGGTGCTCGTATTGGACGAACCCGCCTCCGGCCTTGACCCCAAAGCCCGCGTCGAACTGAAAGATCTGCTCAAGAATTTGAATCGCGAAGGGAAAACCATTTTGATCAGCTCCCACGTGCTTTCCGATCTTGAGGAAATCTGCACGTCGGTAGCTATCATGGAAAAAGGTCATCTTCTGCGCGCGGGAACGCTGGCTTCCGTCATGCAGCAGTCCGCGGAAGCGGCCCCTTCGCGCCGGCAGATTCGCATTCGTATCGCCGGTGAGGGTGACGGACTTCTCGGGTGGCTCTCCGCGCGTGACGGAGTTTCTGACGCGCGTCCCTCGGCCAACGCGCCTCGCGGCTCATCGAGTGTGGATTTCGTTTTCGCGGGCAGCGATTCCGCGCTGGCCGCTCTGGTTCGCGATTTGGTCATGTCCGGAGCGCCGGTTTGCGCGGTGGAAGGTTCAGCGGAATCATTCGAGCAAATTTACGCGCGCCTGTCGGGCGGGGAAGTCATGTGAATCGCAGCCATGAACTTCTTCTCTAATCCGGAAGTTTTGCGGAATGCGCGCATCCAATTGCGGCCGCGCAAGCTGGCAATTGCGGCAGTCATCAGCGCCGCGATTTCTGTCGCCCTGGGCTATGCCTACGCGCACACAACTGACGGCATCGGCGGGGGACCTAATCACGACGGGCTGTTGCATGCGATTTTGATCATACAGGGAATCGTGCTGGTTATCGGCGGAGGCATCGCCTGCCTCCACGCCGTGCAGCGTGAGAAGGACCAGAACACGTTCGATTTTCAGCGCATCACTCGACTATCGCCGCTCGAACTCACGCTTGGAAAGCTCTTCGGCGCGACCCTCATGCCATTTTTCGTTTGCCTTTGCTTCCTGCCCGCGGCCATCGTTGGGGCGATCTACGCGCAGATGCCCGCAACAATTCTTCTCGCTGCCTACGTCATTCTGATTCTCGGCGCGATTGTGTATAACGCTTTTGCGCTGATGATTTCTCTTTTCCTGCGCCGTGGTGCAGTCACCTGGGCCATTCTTTTCTTCCTCGCGTTTGTGGGCTACACCAGTTCAAACGGCATGACTTCCAACTACATGGAGCTTGGCCCAGTCAGCCCATTCGCCTCGGCTGACCTCGTCAGAATCGGTTCTTGGTCACTCGCCGCCTCGACGGTTCATGTCGGAGCCCGAAGTTTCAGTTTTCCGAATGCTTTTCGCGATTCGTTCTTCGGTGCCGCTGTGCATCACATTTTTGTTCTGATTCTCCTTTACCTTACCCTACTCGCTTGGCTTGTCCCTGCCGTCGCCCGCAATATCAAGCGCGATCCCGAGAGCTACGAACTCTATACTCCCGCCCAGGCGCTCGGCTTCCTTTGCTATGTAAATTTCATTCTTTTCGCATTCTTTCGCTGGAATGCGGTGAATCTTGGAAACGGTGCGGGGTACAGCCACTTCCAGCCTACTGCTCCTCTCGATGCTCAATCCGTTATACTAAGCGTCAACATACTCCTATTCTCTGTCTTCGGTTTCATCCTGCTGCGCAATCGCAGCCAGCTTCGCCGCGCGTTGTACAGCGCCAACCCTGGCGGCATCGGGCAGGCCGAATACTGGCCCGCGCCCTACCTTTTCCTCGGCGTCTTGCTCATCGGCGTGGCAATGATTCTGGTCATTAATTGGAAACGCGATCCGTCGCTCGAATGGAGCCTTGCCGTTGCCGTTTACCGCATCGTGTTTTTCGCTTTTTGGCTGGCCTGCGATTTTCTTTTCTTGCAATGGATGAAACTTCGGCGCGCCGGGCATCCTTTGCTCGTTGGCGTGCTCTATCTGGTCGTGTACTACTTTTGCGCGATCCTCATCATTTCGTCGCTCCATGTTGAACATAGCCCCTACGCCGCGATTTTCATCCCGACTCCGCTCTTCGTATTAAATACATCGTTCTGGAGCAGCCATCAGTCCGCTTGGTTCCTCTCGCTTGCCGTGCAAATTGCCGCGGGCATCGTTTTCATTTTTTTGCAGCGCCGGCGTCTCACGGAACTCCGTCCGCGTTCCTCCGCGCCTCTTTCTGCGGCTCCTGCCGATGGAGTGACATCGTGAGCCTCTCCGCCTGAGCGGTAGCTTCCGCCGAACCGTATTGAGGCATGAGCCGCCCGCATCCGCCTGAATCCTTACTTGCCCGTGCAATCTATGAATCCTACTTGCCTCAATCAGCTGTGAATGCCACAGTATTTGGCAGCCCAATTGGTGTGTTCGGGCTTCGATGAGCGGGAGGGCTCGAAATGAAATCTTGCGCGAAGGCATTGGCGATTCTGCTGGGCGCTGTTTTTTGTAGCCTTCCTGCATGGCCCGCAGGTGGTTCACAGAGCCAAAGCGACGCGCCGCCTAAACCGTCGCCGACCGTTGAGCGCGCTGTCCATCAAATGTTCGCCGTGCGACAAATCTCCGAGGCGGTGATTTCGCCCGACGGTCGACATGTGGCCTGGGTTGAATCGCTTCCCGGGAAGAATGGCTCGCTATCATCCAACTCGGCCATTTACGTGGCCGATTGGAAATCGGCGGCTCTCCCGAAACGTGTCACCGCCGCGCCCGCAGGTGTGCCCGCCGAGGAAAACGATGTTGCATGGTCGCCCGATAGCGGCCACCTTGCATTTTTTTCGAATGCGGGTCACGGAGGCCAAGCACAGCTTTACGTCATGGCGCTGGACGGCGCGCCGAAGCAACTCACCCACATCAAGGGCGATTTCTCATCGCCGCAATGGTCACCCGACGGGAAGTCGATTTCTTTCTTGTACATCGAAAATGCACCGCGCGCAGCAGGCCCTCTCGCCGCGGAAACTCTCGATGAAGGCGTCGTCCGTACGGCCAGTTATGAACAGCGCCTCGCCATCGTCAGCTCTGCAGGGGGGCCGCTCCGTCAGATTTCGCCGGCGGGGATGTACGTCTATGAGTACGACTGGTCGCCCGATAGCAAGAGAATGGTCGGTACAGCGGCGTTCGGCAATGGCGATAACAACTGGTGGATCGCGCAAATTTATCTTTTCGATGCGACAAAGATCGCCACGCCACATTCGATTTATAGCAGCAACATGCAAATCGGCTCTCCGAAATGGTCGCCTGATGGAAAATCCATCGCGTTTATCGCCGGACTGATGAGCGATGAAGGCTCGGTTGGCGGGGATATTTACACGATCCCGGCGGATTCCACAGCAGACGCCAATGCGCGCGATGTGACTCCGGGAATCAAAGCCACGCCCAGTTCATTCGGCTGGTCCAATGATTCGCAGCGGATCTTCTTCTGCGAAATTGTTGATGGAAAAAGCGGCATCGCTTACGTTGACCCCAGCTCCCGCACGATTTCAATGCTGTATACCGGCGCAGAACGCCTCGGCTCCGCCGGATTCGGCATCGGCATTTCCCTCGCCCGCGATGACAAAACTGCGGCTGTCGTGCGCCAATCGTTCAGCGAACCGCCAGAGGTCTGGGCTGGCCCCATAGGCCATTGGCGGCAAATCACGCACGTAAATTCCACATTGCACCCGGCCTGGGGAAAATCCGAAAGTCTCCATTGGCACACGGATATTGGGGAAGTGCAGGGCTGGCTGTTGTATCCGCTGGACTACGACCCTTCGAAAAAATACGGCCTCGTCGTTTACGTGCATGGCGGCCCGGCTGCCGCGAACATGCAGTCTTGGCCAAGCCGCTGGTCGTACTACGCGGCGCTGCCTGCGGCGGGATATTTCGTCCTGATGCCCAATCCGCGCGGGGGCTACGGCGCAGGCGAACAATTCACGCGGGCAAACGTAAAGGATTTCGGAGGCGGCGACTTCAAAGACATCATGGCTGGCGTAGACGCCGCGCTAGGCTCGCTCCCCGTCGACCCAGCTCGCCTCGGCATCACCGGCTGGAGCTACGGCGGATACATGTCCATGTGGGCCGTGACGCAGACACAGCGTTTTCACGCCGCTGTGATTGGAGCGGGCCTTTCCGACTGGCTTAGCTACTACGGAGAAAATCGCATCGACAAGTGGATGACGTTCTATTTCGGCGACACCGTTTACAACGATCCAGGCGTCTACGCCAAAAGCGGTCCCATCAATTTCATCAAGAACGCCAAAACGCCTTCTCTGATCGTCGTGGGAGATAGCGACGGCGAATGCCCGCCTCCGCAGTCCTATGAATTCTGGCACGCTCTCCAGACGTTTGGCGTGCCCACGGAACTAGTCATCTATCCGCATGAAGGCCACATGTTCGCCAATCCCGTTCACAGCCGTGATGTGGTGAATCGCGCCGTCGCCTGGTTTGATCAATACCTGAAATGATGCTTTTTGGCGCCATTGATCTGAGCCCCTTCGCAGTGAAACGCTCTCTTCGCGCACTCTCGCTTTCCGCTTTGTTTTGAAGGTGAATCCTGTAGCCGCGTTTTGGCGGCACGGCTTGCCCGAAAATGCCGCAAATGCTCGTAAATCAGTGAAAAACTTGGCCTCCACACGCGATGACACTTTTTCGCCTGTCCTCTGGGGCAAAATTCCGACGCACGAGCCGCATAGAACCAAAACTGTACCCACGTACGGTAGCCATCCAACTCCGACGGCGCTAGGCTGTGCGCACCTGCTGGCTCGAGATTTTCCAGGCCTCGCGCACAAAGCGCGGCTGAAAGGAACAGAACGATGGCGCAAATGTCCCATGTCGCAGCACTCGGAGGACCCGCACCCGTGGACGCTGGAATGCTCGAATTCAAGGAATGCCTCAAACGCATGCGCGATGGGCACCCGGAAGACGCTCTCGGCCATGCTCGACGCGCCCTCGGTGCGGCGCCGAAAAATCCTTTTTACCTTTCCTATACCGGACTGCTCGCTGCGGTAGCTGACCGTCGCTTCGGCGACGCGGAAACCCTTTGTCGCGAAGCCCTGAATTACAAGTGCAACCATGCCCAGCTCTATTTGAATTTGGCCGAAGTCTATCAGCAGGCCGGCCGGACTTCCGATGCCATCGATGTTCTGGAAAAAGGCATGGTGTCAGCAGGCCGTGATTTCCGCATTCGCAGGGCATTAGAGCGGATTGGCGTGCGGCGCTCGCCGGTGCTGACCTTCTTGCATCGCAGCAACCCGCTGAACGTCATGCTCGGGCGCCTGCGCTATCGGCTGACGGGTCCGGCGCGGGCTTTCTAACGATTTTAGGTACGAGTTCCCCAAGCAGCCAACCCACGGGAAGCCCGGGGCGAGCTCCCCCCTCGCTCCGGGCGCTTCATTTCAGGTTCAACTAGGCGATCCTGTGCAGGTTATTCTGGCCCGAGAGGTAGGAAGTACTGCGTGCCCTTGACCGGCTGTTTGAGCCGCCTCAGCAATTCCTGCAAATCCTGATTACGCTCTACGAAATCAATATCCGACGTATCTACCACCAGCAGATTCGACGCCGAGTAGTGAAAAAAGAAA
>Ga0134126_10006228_pt1 | contig 14948 bp, 13 predicted proteins | sample KB31752_FD_96881 | JGI IMG/M metagenome (GOLD analysis project Ga0134126, IMG submission 96881) | Terrestrial soil microbial communities with excess Nitrogen fertilizer from Kellogg Biological Station, Michigan, USA - KB3-175-2 | ecosystem: Environmental > Terrestrial > Soil > Unclassified ...
CCCCCTGCTCGAGCGCGTGGCTGCAGACCGATCAGCCCCGATCCGGCTGTCCGAAGTCGGCAGCGATTCGCGCGCGGATTTTCGCGCGCAGATCATCTCCAATGTTGGTTTGCGGACGCCTCGGTATCTTCCGGTGGAAGGCGCACGATCTGATCCCATTCGTCGGGTGTGAAGAGCGCCGCGGTAGTGCCTCCTAATACCGGAACCGGTAGTGCACCTCGGCATAGATCTGGAAGGGATCGTTCCAGTGGACGCCGCCGAAGGTCAGGCTGTTGTCGGTGAGCAGATGCCGGTTGGTGACGTTCAGGGCGGTGACCGATACCGAAAGATCGCGGCTGAAGTCCTTGCCGGCGCTCAAGTTGAGCTCCGCATGGCTCGGCAGGTGGCTCGGCGGCGCATCGCCGTTCGCGAAGCCGGAGCCGAAGTACAAGTTGACGGAGGCGAAGAAGTGGCGCGGGAGATTCGCGTCGAGCCCGGCGTTCAGCGTGTTGCGCTGGTCGTGATCGAGAGCGTAGTAGCCCGACCCCGGGCTGAAGTCAGTGAGTCCGCCCGTGATGCCGCCGAAACCGTCCGCAGTCTGGTTGGAGAAGGCGATATGCGCCTGGCCGTAGCGCCAGAGCGGAGGCGAGCGCACGCTGAGCTCATACGCCTTGATGAGCGCCCCCTGATCGGTGAGCGGGAAGAAGACGTCGGAGTTGCCGATCGCGTTGTGATCGAAGAAGTTCCTCGCCTCGTTGACGAAGTAGTCCCCCTCGATGCGCCAGCCTCCCACCGGGATGGCGATGCCGAACTGGCGCTCGGTGTCGCGCTCCCCGTGCAGCGGGAGATAGCCCACGCTGTTGCTCGTCGCGTACTGCACGAGAGGTCCGGAAAGGGTCTCGAGCGGCGGGGCCTGATAGTACTTGCCCCAGAAGGCGCTGAGCACCCACCGCAGGCGCGGCAGGGTCACGAGGACACCGAGGCGCGGGTCGGTGGCATCCTCGGTGACGTTGCCTTTGAAATGCGTCTGGCGCACTCCGGCGGACAGCGACAGCCAGCGGGCAGCCTCGAACGTGTCCTGCAGATAGCCGGCGACGAGTCCACCGGTGGGCTGGATCGAGGCGGATAGGGGCTGGGGGGGCGCCGCAGCCGGCGGGCTGCTCTGATTGAAGAGCAGATGAAAGTACTCATCGTCCTGCTGCGCGAAGCCGAACACACCGACGTTGACGTGATTGCGGCTGAAGTGCAGCCGCAGATCCTCCTGCGCGCCCTCGTACGTCGAGGAGCGCCGGTCCGTGGTGCTGACGGGGAGGTCCCCCGGGCCGCCTTCGTAGTCCGCTCTGTTGTCGTGATAGAGCAGCGAGCTCGTGAGCACCGCCTGGGTGGCAAAGGTATGCACCCAGGAGAGCAGCGCGAACGTGTCCGCCTCGCGCTGCACGTCATCCATCACATCGCCGGGAGCGGTCGGAATCTCGTACTGATCGGCGCGCGACTGCGCCACCAGCCGAAACTCGTTCTGCGCGCTCGCCTCATAGTCGAGGTTCGTGAAGCCGCCGTAGCCGCGCTCGGCGTCATGGAGCACCTGCGGGACGGGAGTCTCGATGCCGAGATTGCTGCGATTGCCGTCGACGCTCGCGTAATACCCGAAGTTGCCGGTATGGCTGCCGACGCTCAGGTAATCGTCGGTCTGGCCGAAGTTGCCGGCACTGGCGTCGAGCACTCCCTCGTCGTCGCGCGCGAAGCCGCTCTTCGGGATGACGTTGAAGATGCCGTAGGTGCGGTCGCCCTCGTCCGCCTGGTAGCCGCCGCCCTCCGCGCCCAGCACCTGGATGTCCTGCGGATCGATCTGCGGGCCGAGGTTGCCGCCGATGTTGGTGTTCGGAATCTCGACGCCGTCCACCAGCCACGCGGTCTGATGTCCGCCGCGCACGTGCAGCTGATCGTGCACCATGTAGGCCCCCGGCACATAGTCGGTGATCATGGCGAGGCTGTTGGTCTGATCCGCGCCCGGTGTACGCTGGATGTCCACCTGACTGACCAGCGTGATCGGCGTCACCGAGGTGACGATGGGGTGCGGCTCCGCGGCGGCGCTCACCGTCACTTCCGCCAGCTCGCGGGCCTTGGCCCGTAGCAACAGGACCTGCGGGCTCGGGAAGTACCCCGCTTCGACCGTCACGGGCTGAGTCGCGGTGCGGAATCCCTGGCGCGAGACCGTGAGCCGGTACGCGCCCATCGCCACGTTCGCGAAATCGAACCGGCCGTGGGCATCGGTCGTCGCCGCCTGCACGGCGCCCGAGGCGAGCGACTGCAGTCTCACGTGCGCTCCGGGCACGGCGTTGGACTGCGCATCCTGCACCGCGCCCCTGATGCTGCCGAACGCCGCGGCCCACGCGGGCGCGGGCCCGAGCAGGGCCATCGCCAGAAGCAAAGCCAGCGAGCCCGCATGCGCCGTGCGCGCGCGGCTGCCGCAAGCAGATCTCAAGTAGTGGCTCCCGCGGACCGCCCTGGCCCGCACCGGTTTCGGGACAGCCGCGCGGCGATCACGGAGATTCACTCCGGACGCCGGCCGCGGCCGATCATCGAGTCAGGTCAGAGGGCGGCGGGAGGCGCGCGGGCCTGGGGGAGGCGGACGAGACGGATGCCGGCGGGCGCTGCGATCGTCACGGCGACGATGGCGAAGCTCGCGAGGAGCAGGAAGAGCGCGGCGAGGGACGGCGATGGCGGCGCCGCGCTGAATCCCGTGCAGAAGCTGCAGTGGCTGTCGTTGTCGGTGACGCCGCGCCCCGGCGCCGGATGACCGACGCCCGGATGCGCGGCCGCCGCCACTGCGGGCGGGAAGCCCTGCAGACACACCACCAGCGACAGCGAGCCGTCGGTGGCCGGCTCGAAGCCGACCGGAATGAGCAAGCGCAGCGCCATAGCCAGCAGCGCCACCGCGAGCAGCCGGGTGCGGCTCATCCGCCTGAGGCGTGCCAGGAGAGGCGGACGGCGGTGTTGCGGGTTTGCTCGAGTCGACACGATGACGGATCCGCTGGTCGGATCGCGTTATACCGCATCGCGGGCACGCAGGAAACGTGCCCCGTCGCAGGCCGCGGACCAGTCGCCGCAAGTCGATCGCCGTCGGCCTAGAAGGAGTACCCCGCGGAGATCACCAGCGCGTTCGGCCAGAAGTGCACCTTCGAGGTGCGCAGGATCCCGGCTGTATCCGCCGTCAACCGGGTATTGACCTGGGCGACGGAGTAGGAGGCATACAGATGCCAGCGGTCGGTGATCTCGTAGGTCAGCCCGGCGGTGGCGGTCGGCCCGACCGACACCGGCAGCTCGATGGAGGTCGGACCGCCGCTCGCCGCATCGCCGGCGGCAGTCGAGCGGCGATCGAAGAACTTCGTGTAGTTCACGCCGAGCCCGACATAGGGCCGCAGCCGGGCGTCCGGATCGCCGAATACGTAATCGAACAGCAGCGACGGCGAGAACCAGCGGGCCGTGGAGATGGTCTGACCGTTATAGGGCACGGAGCCGAGCGCTGCCGGTCCCCGGCCCTCGGTCTTGGTGAGCGGCGGATAGCCGAATGCCAGCTCGGCGACGAGGTGATCCGACAGCGAGCGGGTATACGCCAGGTACAGCGTCTCGACGTTGTTGACGTGGATGCCGAGGCCCGGCGGCGTGTACGGGCCCGAGATATCGCTCGCCGTGGTGTCGAAGTGCACGAAGTACATGCCCACCCGGATTTCGTTCGGCCCGGCATCGCCCGCATACGCCCCGGATGCGGCCAGCGCGAGAGCCGCCGAGACCCCTAATGCCACGATTTTCTTCTGCATGATGGTCCCTCGCCGACCTTACGGAACTTGCGCAAAGAAGCCGCGGGCCGCCACCAGACAGAACGGCGCCTCGGTGCTGTGGTAGGACTCAATCGCGGCTGCGCCCTGCGAGGCGACCAACTGCGCATAGGTGTTCTGGAAGGCTCCCTGGAGCGTTGCGAAGGCCCCGCTCGGCGTGCCATTGAGGTCGAGCACACTCACCAGACCCCCTTGCACGTACGGGCTCCACAGCGCCGCCATGATTTCCGCGTTCGTGAAGTACACGGTCGGATCCTGATCGCCGCCACACATCAGCATCGGCTCCTCCGGGAACCAGCCGCCGTTGCGCATGTCGTTCAACTTCAGGTCCTGCCGCAGGCCGACGGCGGGCGAGGCGGCGAGCGCCAGGTTGCCCGAGCCCAGCGTCCCGCCGGCGAGCAGTGTCATCTCCGCCTGATCCGGATTCATCACCTCGTCATCCACGTACCCCACGCGATAGGTGTCGTTGATCAGGTAGGGCGAGCCGAAGCCCACATCGAACAGCGCCGCCTGGGATGCCGAATACGGCGGGCTGGACGGCAGGGCGAGCAGTGCGCTGGCCTGCGCGTTCAAGGTGGGATTGTTGGTTATGGCGGACGGCGGCGTGGTGCTGTCGAAGAGCGCCGTCTCCGGCAGTTTTCCTTCCTTGATCAGAGTCGAGGCCGGACTGGTGCTCGGCAGCAGGGTGTCGATGCCGGTCGCGTACGTCGAGGCGTAGAGATCCGAAGGACTCGAATAGACGTTGCCGTATGCGCGCTGGTAGCTCGTGGTCAGCAGCGGCGCGAGGAACGTCGAGTCGATGTTCACCTGGCCGGCGAAGATCGCATCCACCAGCGCCTCCACCGCGTACGGTCCGGAAGCCGGCGCCGATGCAGTGACGGTACCGCCGGCCGCCTGCATCGCCTTGACCGTGGCCATGGCGACGTATCCGCCCTCGGAATACCCGGTGATGAACAGCTTCCCGCTGTCGGTCGTATTCGGGGTGAACGAGGTCAGCAGCGCCGCGCGGCCCGCGGCCAGCGCATCCATCATGACATCCGCGTTCTCGGCCCCATTGATGTAAGGGTGATAGCCGAGGGTCGAGATGTCATAGCCGAGATAATTGGGCGCCACGACGATGTAGCCCTGAGCCGCGAACACCGCCGCCACCGTCGCCGCTTCGGAGTTGGCGGAGTTGGAGCTGTCGCTGATGTTGGCGATGTTGTAGGCCGAATCCGTCGTCGTGCCATGCGCGTAGAGCACGATGGGGCGGGGACCGGTGCACGGCGCCGCCGAGCCGGTCGGCACCATCAGCGCGGCCGAGGCCAATTGGGCGGATTTGTCCGGCCCCACAGTCCAGTATTTGACGTAGTAGAAGTCCACGCCGCAGGCCGGGGCGCCGGCAAGCTGCAGGAGCTGCTGGCCCGTGGTGGTGGCGCTCAGCTGCGCGCTGAAGTCGGCCGCATTCAATGACGCGACGCGCAGCGGCGGGTTCTCGACCAGCGTGCCGCGATCGTTGGATGTCGCCACGGCGGCCGTCGGACTGTTGCTGCCGCAACCCGTGAGACCCAGGACGGCCAGGACCGCCCAGAGCACGCCAATCTTCCGCAACATGCTCCTCTCCCCCGGGTCCTGCGGCTGCGGCTACCCCCCGCAGTCTCTACTCACAGGTCCCTGATATCGTGGCGCGAAGCATACACTGTCCCACGGCGGCGTCTACGGGGGCCGTAACCGGAGCCATCCGTTGCGGCACCACAACAAACTCAGCCGGCCGCGACCTCGAATCCGGCATCGACCTGCGCCGCCCAGGCCAGGAGTCCCCCTTCGAGATGCGCGGGAGCCGCAATGCCACCGAGCACGGCGAGCGTGCAGGCCACGAGGCTGCGGCGGCCGCTGCGGCAGATGAATACGGGCGTCCGCTCCCTCGTGAGATCCCGCAGCCGGCGCTCGAGATCGGCGAGCGGGATGTTTCGCGCGCCGGGCAGATGAGCGGTGTCGAACTCGCGCGGCTCGCGCACGTCGATGAGTTCCAGGGACGCGCGCGCCCGTTCCGCCGCAAGGAGGTCTCGCAGCGCCGTTGCGTCGATTCGGCGGACCTGACTGTGGACGACCGAATCGCAGAGCGCTTCCTCCTCCTGCGGTGCCGTGATCGTGGGATGCTCGCCGCAGACGGCGCAGTCCGCTCGCCGCGTGACCGGCAGCTCGAGGAAGCGCAGCTCCAGGGCATCGTAAGTCAACAGCCGGCCGACGATCGGCTCGCCGATGCCGGTCAGGATCTTGACCGCCTCGGTGGCCTGAATCGCCCCCAACACGCCGGGCAGCACGCCGAGCACTCCCGCTTGCGCGCAATTGGCCACCGCGCCCTCCTCCGCCGCCGGAAAGAGGCACCGGTAACAGGGCCCGCGGCCGGGCAGATAAGTCATCGCGTGTCCCTCGAAGCGATGGATCGCCGCGGACACGAGCGGCTTGCGGAGGAGCACGCAGGCATCGTTGACGACGTAGCGCGTGGTCAGACGGTCGGTGCCATCGAGGATTACGTCATAGTCGCGCAGCGTTTCAAGTACGTTTTCCGCACGCAGAGTCAGCGTGTGCGCAACGACGGTGATCTCGGGGTTGAGGGCGAGCAACCGCTCGCGAGCGGCCTCGGTCTTCAGCTGCCCGACGGCGGCGCTGTCGAACAACACCTGCCGCTGCAGGTTGGAGAGCTCCACCCGATCGCAGTCGACGAGCCCCAGCGTCCCGACGCCCGCCGCGGCCAGATAGAGCGCGGCCGGCGAGCCGAGTCCGCCGGCCCCCACCACCAGCACCTGCGCGCGCTTGAGCCTCTCCTGCCCGTCCCGCCCGATCTCGGGCAAGGCGATGTGCCGGTGATAACGCGACAGCTCCGCGGCCGAGAGCGTCACCGCTCAACCTCCGCTCAATGCGCAGATCACGTGCACGGTATCGCGCGAGCCCACGGGCCGGGAGAGGTCCTTCACTTCTTCCATGTTGACGTAGAGGCGGATGTGCGGACGGATCCGACTCTGCTCGTCCACCATGCGGAAGCGGATCCCCGCGTAGTGCCGCTCGAGGCTGGCCAACACCTCCGCGACCGTAGCGCCGTCGGCGGCGACCGTCACGGCGCCGGCCGTGTAGGATCGCAAGGGGCTCGGAATGCGGACGGTGCAGCTCATGGAGCGCGCGGGCGCGTCGATGCTACGCCGCGCAGGTCACGGAGTAGATTTCCGGCAGATGCCGGGCGATGCAGCGCCAGCTCTCGCCCCCGTTCGCGCCGGCCCAGACCTCCCCGCCCGTGGTGCCGAAGTAAAGTCCCAGCCGGGGGGCGCGGCCGTCCGAGCACATGGCCTGACGCAGCACGGTGAGCCAGGCCTGGGATGGCGGCAACCCGCGATCCAGACGCCGCCAGCTCCTGCCGCCATCGCTCGTGCGGTACACGGCGGGCCGGCCCGCGATGGAAGTGCGCGGCCAGACCGTCTGGCCGTCCATCGGGTGCACCCATGCGGTCAACGGATCGCGCGGATGCAGGACGATCGGAAATCCGATGTCGCCCACCTTCCTCGGCATTGCATCGCCGATGCGCTGCCAGCGCCGCTCGGGCCGGTCGAGCCGGTAGATACCGCAGTGATTCTGCTGATAGAGCCTGTCGGGCGCAGAGGGATGGACGACGACGCAATGCGGGTCGTGCCCGTAGGGCGCATCCGGGTCCGGCAGGAAGTCCGCGGCGCATCCCTCATTGAGCGGCGCCCAGCCGGCGCCGCCGTCGGTGGACTCGAACACGCCCCCGGGCGAGATCGCGAGGTACAGGTGGCGTGGATCACGCGGATCGACGTTGATCGAGTGCAGCAGATCCCCGTCCGGTGTGGCGGCGGCCGCCCATTGGGGCCGCTGCGGATGATCGTTGAAACCACCGACCGGCTGCCAGCGCTCGCCGCCGTCCTCGGAGCGGAAGAGCCCCGCCGGCGAGCTGCCGGCGTACCAGGTGCCGCGCTCGGATGAATGCCCCGGCGTCAGCCAGAAGACCTTCTGCACCGCGCGCGCTTCCTCTGCGTCGCCTGCCTTGCGGAAGGCGGGCGGCTGGACGGCTTCCCGCCAGGTCCGGCCGCGGTCGGCGGAGCGAAAGACCGTGGGCCCCAAGTGTCCCGTCTTGGCGGCCATCACCAGCACCTTGGGCTCGCGCGGGTCCTGCACGATGTGGTGGACGATGTGACCGAGAAACTGCGGTCCCGACAGCTTCCAGCCGCGCCCGCGGGCGCCGGGCCGGAGCAGGAACGCCCCCTTGCGGGTCCCGATCCAGAGCGTGCTCGTCATGGGCGCGAAGCATCACTGCGTCATGACGTCGCTGTCAATCCGCAATGGGCACACGGATGCGCTCCGCCGCCGCAGCTGGCGGCGCGCCGGGCCGGGCACGATGCCCGGATCCGGCGCTATCTATAAAGCCGTAGGAGCTTGGCGCGGGAGATGACCACGCGGGCATGATCGCGCCGCAGGACGGCGGCGCGGAATGCGATCGGGTTGGTGGCGAGCACCAACAGTACCATGAGGATATTCTCGCCGATGCGGCGCAGGAGGCCCGGGCGGCCGACGCGGGAGTTCTTCGCCGGCTCGAAACCATAGCGGGAAACGATGCGCGCCAGCTGCGCACTCTGTTTGGCCGTTGCCAAACGCATGTCGGCGCAGACGGCCACCACCGCGTCAAGATCGCCCGATTGCGACACGTGGCGGGCGAGCTCCCGCAGGGACGTATCTACCGCCCGGCTCGCGCGGCGCGCCCAAGCGATCGTCGGGCCATCCTGACCCATTGCCGGCATGTGCTCGTTCCAGAGGTGGACCTTCAACAGCGGATCGCCGCGGCGCACGCGCACGCCGTCGCAAAGGAGCAGACTCTCCTCCGCGAGGCAGCGCTCCGCGCGAAACAGGCAATCGCGGTGCGCGGTGAACTCGTAGACGCCGTGCCAACGGCGCAACCACCGGTCCAGGCTGAAAACCCACTGCTCCGGATGAATCGCGCGCAGGCCGCGCTTCTCGGATAGGACGACGGACAAGGCGGATGCTCCTTGCTGGTCGGCAACTCCAACCAGAACTACGGGAGCGCACAAAAGTTCCGGCCTGGGCCTTCAGCTCGCCTTCAGTGCCGGCCGGGGTCCGGTTCCTCGTAGATCACCGTGAGGAGGACCTTGATGCTGATCGCCACGGGCACGGACAGCATGACGCCGACGATGCCGAAGAGGAGCCCGCCGGCAAGGAAGCAGAAGATGACGAGCACCGGCGGCACGTACGCCGCCCGCCCGAGCACCAGTGGCCCGAAGAACTGATCGATGGAGATCCGCAGCACCGTGGCGTAGATGCAGTAGGCGATGATGCTCCAGCCGGAGGACGCCTGCTGCACGGCCACCAGGCCCGCGATCACGGCCGAGGCCGCGGGTCCGACGAAGGGAATGAGCTCGAGCAGGCCGGTGATCAGGGCAAGAAAAACCGCGTGGTGGATGTTGAGCACGAGCCCAAGGCCCACGTACGCCACCGTCGAGGCATAGAGCACGACCAGACCGACGCCGATGAAATAGCGGCGCAGCACGGGCTCGAGGTTGCGTCCCACCCGGGTCGTGAACGGCCGGTACCGCGGCGGGATGAGCCAGGCGAGCCCGCGGCCGATGCGGTGGGCGTCGAGGAGGAAGTAGCCGAGGAGGACCACGGCGAGAATGGCCCCGAAGAAGCCCGCAATCCCGAACGCTGCCAACTCGAGCACACGCCCGCCCTGGGTCAACCAGGACTGCGCCTCGTGGGCGATCGTGGCGCCGAGCGCCGCGGCGTTCAGCCGCTCGCCCATGACGACCAGCGTGCGGTCGCCGAGCAGCACCCGCAGCAAGCCGCTGACGGTGCCTTGCAGATTGCCGGCGACCCGTTGCAGCTCCTGCAGCAGCGGCGGCGCGCCGAGCCAGCCGAGGAGCGCCGCGAGGCCCATCAGCGCGAAGAGGATGCCGAGGGCATAGATCCAGCGCGGTGCGCGGGTCCGCGCCGCCAGCCAGTCGACGAGCGGTGTCGCGACGAAGGCCACGATGCCTGCCACCGCGAATGGCAACAGGATGTCCTTCACCAGATAAAGGAAGACGACGAGGCCGACGACGACGGTGACCGTCGTCAGGTTGGAGAACCGCTCGACACGCCCGTGGGTCGCGCCGGGCGGGGAGTCGTCGGGCACGGGTTGCTGGCCGCGCTTCTCGAGTCTCATGAACTGTATACGCGTCCTTTCCAGTGGACGCGGCCGGTGAATCTCCAGCGAACGCTGTCGAGCGCCATGACCGCCCCCGCGGTGTAGCCGAGCGGGAAGAGAAGTCCGTACCACCACGGGATCCTGAAGTGCACCGCACCTCCGACATGCAGGCCGATGACGGCCGCTGAGCCGAGCGTCGCGAGAGAGAGCGCAAGCGGCGCTCCGCCCGCTCCGTGCAGCACCGCTGCCAGATCGAAGAGCGGCAGCCACACCGCGGTCCAGGCCAACGCCAGAACCACGGGCGCGGCGAGCAGCGTGCGCAGGGAGCCTCCGAGCAGCTCGATGAGGTTCTTGGCGAATCCCGGCCACAGCGTCGACCAGCCCGTGTACATGCGGGTGCTGAGCAACAGGTTGCCGTCCATGAGCAGCACGCGGTGCCCGCGACGCTTCATCAGGAGCGCCAGCTCAACATCCTCGCAGATCGCATCGCGCACCGCGGCATGACCGCCGACGCCATCGTAAGGGCGCCGCCGCAGCAACATGAACTGGCCCGTCGCCACGACTTCATCGCTGTCCGGCGCCTGGATCCGCTCGAGGTCCTGACAGAACCCGAGGAGGTAGAGCCCGCAGGGCAGCATCAGCCGCTCGGCGAAGCTCCCGAGCTCGTGCCGCGGCGCGAGTGTCAGGAGATCCAGATCGCGGCTGGCCGCCGCCTCCACCGCACTCGCGATCGCGCGCGGTGCCGCCCGCATGTCGGCATCCAGAAAGCAGAGCCACTGCGCATCGGCAGGGGCTCCGGCCGCGCCGGTGCAGCAGGCATTCACCTTCCCTTTCCAGCCCGGCGGCAGCGGCGGCGCGCGCAGGAGCGTGATCCGCTCATCCCGCCGCCGCAGCGCAGTCACGATGGCCGCCGTCGCATCGGCGGAGTCGTCATCGACCACGATGATCGCCAGACGATCCGGCGGATATTGCTGGGCGGACAGCGACTCGACACAGGGGCCGATGTTCGCCGCCTCATTGCGGGCCGGTACGATCACGGCGATCTTGGGCGCGCCGGGACCGGGATCCTGGGCCCGCACGGCTACCCGGGCGAGGACGTTGCGCTGGCGCACGGCGCGGGCGATCAGCCAGAGGATCAAAGCCAGCCAGAGCGAGGAGAGCAGCAGGGGCATCCAACAGAAACGCCCGAGCCAAGCCTTGGGTTTCAGCAGGCCCCTGCCGGCGCCTGCGAGGTCGTCCTCTCAGGCGGCGGCGGCCTGCGGCGTTCTTCCGGCGCCCCGGGTCATCGCCCAGTCGAGCAGGCGGCTCGCGAGGCCGCCGCCGAGGCTCGCGCCGGTCACCCCCTCCAGCCGATATTCCTTGCCGTGCAGAATGGCTTCGGCCGCCTCGAGACCGCTGCGTACGGCGGGGCCGATGCCCTCGGCCATGTCGCGGGTCGCGAGGCCCGCGGCATCGCCGACGATGAAGGCGTTCCCGCGGCGCGCCACGTCCACCCGGCCCCGCAGGTAGTAGCTGTAGCCCGCGGGGTCGTAATGGGCGCCCCGGGCCAACCTGACGCCCAGCATCGCGGTGAAGAGCGACCAGTGATCGTGAATCGAGCGCGGGCCCGTCTTCAGGCGATCCGCCATGCCCCCGATGCCTACGTTGAGCCAGCCGTTCTGCTTCGGCACATACCAGGCATATCCCGGGAGCCCGTTGTCGAAGAACCAGAGATGACAGTCCGGCCGCCGCCAGTCGTACTCGATCTCATGCTCCAGAGTGACGGTCTGCAGCTCGCTCGCCCTCGGGTTGAGCTCCCGGAAGAGCGTGCGGTACACCGGGCAGCGCGTGCCTCCCGCCCCGATCAGGTAGCGGCTGCGGAACGCGTCATCGACGACGTAGCCGCCGTCCTCCTCGCGGATGTTGCGTACGGTGTGCTGCACGACCGGGGCACCGGAGCGCTCGAGCAGCCAGGCGTCGAACTCGACCCTGCGGATCGAGTGCTGCACGCAGCGCACCGGCAGGTGCAGGCCCTTCACGTGAACGTGCAGCCGATCGAAGGTGAGGAATCGATGCGGATAGGAGGCGATGTCGAGCGCGAGATCGCGCACCACCTCCGGGGTGATCCAGCCGGCGCAGAGCTTCAGGCGCGGGAAGCGCTCCTTGTCGAGCACCAGCACCTCAGCGCCCGCGCGCTTCAGCCGCCACGCAGCGCTCGAGCCCGCCGGCCCGCCGCCGACGATCAGCACGTCACAGGCGCGCATCGGCTGCTCAGCGGGCGTAAAGGTGCTCGCGGGTCATCGGGACATCGTTGTTGTCCCGAGGCGCGAACACCACCTGGAAGAGCTGCAGCGCGCCGGTCGTGAATCCCGCCACCGAGCCGGCGAGATACATCCGCCACATGCGCACGAACTTCTCATCGAACATCTCGCGCACGCGGCCGCTCGCGGTCTCGAAGAGAGCGAGCCAGTGCCGCAGCGTCTGCGCGTAATGGAGACGCAGGTTCTCGACGTCGAGCACCGAAAAATCATACGGCTCGAAGATGCGCATCATCTCCGCGAGCGAGGGCGGATAGGCGCCCGGGAAAATCCGCTTCTCGATCCAGGGCTGCAGCGGCGCCGGGCGGTTGCGGCCGATCGAATGGATGAGGCCGCGGCCCCGGGGACCGATGCTGCGCGCGACCACCGCACCGAGCGCCGGGTAGTTGTCGACACCGACATGCTCCAGCATGCCGACGGAGACGAAGGCATCGTAGCGGCCGGAGATATTGCGGTAATCGTCGAGCACGTACTCGACCTGCGAGCCCACTCCGAGCCCGGCGGCGCGCTCCCGCGCGAAGGCGATCTGCTCGCGCGAAATGTTGAAAGCACGCACCTTGACGCCGTAGTGCCGCGCCATGTGCAGGGCGAGCGATCCCCAGCCGCAGCCGGCCTCGACGACGCTCTCCCCCGGGCGCAGGCGCAGCTTGCGGCAGACGTGATCCATCTTCGCCGTCTGCGCCTCATCGAGGGTGGCCGCCGGCGTCGGGTAATAGGCGCACGTATACGCCATGGTTTCTCCGAGCCAGAGCGAGTAGAAGTCGTTGCCGATGTCGTAATGGTGGTGGATGTTCTCCCGCGAGCCGGCCAGGGTGTTGATGTGCGGCCGGCGCAGTCCCGCCATCAGGCGCCGCAGCGTCGAGGGTTGCGGGCCGTTGCGGCCGGAGTGGTAGACGGTCTCGAGGAGCTGCAGCAGGTCGCCCTCGATCTCCAGCCGCCCTTCGCTGTAGGCGTCGGGGAAGCGCACCTGTGGGTCGGCGAGGATGCCGAGCAGCGTGGCGCGGCTCGAGACCCGTACCCGCGCGATCGGCGACACACCGGCGGGAGCGATGCGCTCGCCGCTCCAGAGGATGAACTCGAGCGGCGGATTGCCCAGGTACTCGAGCAGGCGCGCCAGCATTCGCCCTTCCAGCGAGCGGGTCGCCGCCGGCCGGGCGGCCCTGTCGCTCAGCGGCTCCTCGGCCGCGGGAGGCAGTCCCGCCGGCCGGTCGTGGGGGATGGCCCTTTTTACGCTCTCGTCCAAGGCATTCACCGTCGCTCTCCCCGTTTTCTCAGACCGTCTAATTTACCACGCCGGGCACGGGGGGGCCCCGCGGGCGCCGTTGGGGGTCTCAGGGGGCGAGCGTCATCCGGTAACAGTCGATGAGGCGCCGCACGTGCGCCTCGACCCCGAAGCGCTGCGCGCTCGAAGCGGCGCCTCGCGCGTAGGAGAGCCGCTGGGCGGGATTGCGCAGAGTCTCGACCACCGCGCTCGCAAACGCCTGGTGATCTCCCGTCCTCACCAGGCGTCCGTTCACCCCATCCACCACCACCTCCGGCAGCCCGCCGACGGCGAAAGCGATGACGGGTCGCCCCGCGGCGATGGCCTCGATGGCCGCGAGGCCCAGGCCCTCGGAGCGGGACGGCATCAGCACGAGGTCGATGGCCGCGAGCAGTCGCGGAACGTCGCTGCGCCGGCCGAGAAACCGCACGTGCCCGGACATGCCGAGACTGCGCGCGAGCGCCTCGCAGTCTGGGCGCTCCGGTCCGTCGCCGATCACGAGGAGCAGCGCCCGCGGGCAGCCGCGCACGATCTCAGGCAGCATCGCCAGGAGGTCCCGATGGCCTTTGACGGCATGCAGGCGCCCGATCATGGCGAGCACGGGCCGGCCCGGCTCGATGCCGAGCTCCTCGAGCACGCGGCTGCGCGCGGCCGTTGCGGCACCGCGCAACAGTTCGAGCGGGATGCCATTGCGGGCGATGCGGACCCGCTCGGGGGCGACGCGATAGCGGGTGACCGTCAGCTCCCGCACGGCCTCCGAGACGCATACGGCGGCATCCGCAGGCTGCGCGACGAGGCGCTGTAGTGCGCTCAGTGCCGCGCCTGGATCGTTGAGATCATGCACGTGCAACAGCGTCCGGGCGCCAATGAGCCTCGCGGCGATGCGCGCCACCAGGGTTCCCTTCACGCCTGTCGCATGCAACAGGCGCACGCGCTTGCGGCGGCCGAGCGCGGCGACGCGCAGCGCGACTGTTGGATCCCATTTGCCGGCATCGAGGAAGACGGGATGGATTCCATGTGCGCGCATCTCTTCGGCCGCAGCATGCGGTTGCCGCAGGAAGCACACTGTCAGGTCGACGCCCGCGGCGGCGAGGAGCGGCAACACGTGCAGCAGATAAGTCGTCACCCCGTGGCGCACGCCGTCGGCGTAACCAATATGGTCCGCGAGCACCATGATCGGCGGCAGATCGGTGGCTATCGGCCGGACCGGATCGGACGGCTGCGCGCCATCGGAACCCAGGTAATTCCCGGCTTCCAACGCCAGTCGCATCCCCTCCCGTTCCGATTGGGTCGATCCACTCCGCATTGCGGGCGAGAGCCAGCAAAGCCTATGCCGGGGCTCAGCCCCCCCTCCCGCTTCGGGGTGCCAAACTTGCTGACCCCGCCAA
>Ga0134126_10006229_pt1 | contig 14947 bp, 18 predicted proteins | sample KB31752_FD_96881 | JGI IMG/M metagenome (GOLD analysis project Ga0134126, IMG submission 96881) | Terrestrial soil microbial communities with excess Nitrogen fertilizer from Kellogg Biological Station, Michigan, USA - KB3-175-2 | ecosystem: Environmental > Terrestrial > Soil > Unclassified ...
CAGTTCTCCTCGAGGTTGCGAATCAGCGCGGGGCTGAAGTGGCAGTACGCCTGCTCGCGCGAGAACGTGGCCATGTACTGGCGGAAGATGTCGAGCGGCTCCTGCCCGATGCGGATCCCGCGCCGGTTGGCGGCGGACGAGACGAGCCCGGACGAGGTCAGCGCCTCCACGCGCGCGTCGACGGCCGCGTCCATGTCGGACGCGTCCACCACCTCGTCGACCATCATGTCGCCCTCGGGGGTCCCCGCCTCGAACTCGCGGCCGGAGAGGATCGCCTGCCGAGCCAGCCGGTCGCCCACGAACCGCGGCAGCCGCAAGGGCGACGCGCCCGGGATGATCCCCTCCTTGCGCGCCGGCAGGAACAGCCGCGCGCCGCGCTCGGCGATCACGTGGTCGACCACGTGCAGGAGCTGGCAGGCGCCGCCGATCGCGTAGGTCTCGACCGCGGCCACCCACAGCTTCTCCAGCGTGTCCTCGGGCTCGCCGGGCCGGAACTCCTCCGGCGAGAGCCCTCGGTAGATCTTGTTCACGTAGCCGAGGTCGCGGGTGATGAAGAAGAGGAACGAGAGCCGCCCGTGGTAGAGGAACGTGAGGTTCAGCCCCGCGCCGAAGATGCGTCGACCCGCGTAGCGCTCGTGCTCGACGACGCCGCCGCGGATGACCACCACCTCGATGTCCGGATCGAGCAGGGCGAGGTCGGTCGCCCACTCGGTCGGGCCGAGCGTGTCGTCATCCTCGGCGTTCAGCCGCCGCGGGTTGCGGATCTCGAGGTACCCGGCCTTGCCGCGCCGTTCGAGGCGGGCGACGCCGAAGTCGGCGACGCCGCTCGAGCGAAAGTCGTCGAAGCGCTCGAGCGCCTCGGGCATCGGCCGGAGCATCGCGTGCACGAGGTGCGACCCCGCCCGCTCCGACGCCAGCAGGTGGGAGATCATCAGCCCCTGCGCGATCTCGAGCCGGTCCTTCTCCGCCAGCTTGCGCGTCCGCTCGGCCTCCACCTGCTCGCGCGAAGGCACGAGTCCCGGCCAGCGCGAGGCGGCGTCATAGACGAGGTCCTCCACACGCACCGTGCGCGTGAACCCATTCGTCAGGGCCGAGTAAAGCTCCTCGGCGTGTGCGCGGAAGAAGCGCTCGCGGGCGGCATCCGACGCCGCGGCAACCGCGGCGGCCGCGGCGGCCTCTGCGTCGTTGCGCGCCGCCCGCTCCGGCAATCGCCCCAGCAGTCCCTCCCCGCGCGTCAGGTACTCGCTGACCGCCCGCACCGACGCCGCGAACGAGCCGAACTCCGCCCGCTCGGCCGTCCGCCACGCCGCGATCTCCTCCGCGGGCAGACCTACGGAGTCGAGGACCTCGGCCATCAGTCCCTGTGGGCCGATACCCAGGCCACGGAGCCCGCGTCCACCGGCAGCGCGACACCGGTGACGAACGAGGCGTCGTCGGAACACAGCCACACCACGGCGGCGGCCACCTCGGCGGGATCGCCCGCTCGCGTCATCGCCTGCGGCGCGAGGATCTCGGCCGCGCGCTCGGGGGGCAGCTCGGTCATCAGCGGGGTCATGATCGCGCCGGGGCAGACCGCGTTTACCCGGATCCCGTCGTTCGCGTACTCCACCGCCGCGTTCTTCGTCAGACCGAGGATCCCGTGCTTGCTCGCCGTGTACGCGCTCAGCCCGATCACCGCCATCAGCCCCGCGTTGGAGGACGTGTTGACGATCGCGCCACCGCCGCCGGACAGCATCTGCGCGATCTGGTGCTTCATCCCCAGGAACGTGCCGCGCAGGTTCACGGCGATCACGCGGTCGAAGTCCTCGTCGCTCGTCTCGTGGAAGCGCTCGTGCACCCCGATGCCCGCGTTGTTGTGGGCGAAGTCGAGCCTGCCGTGCCGTTCGACCACGTGGGCCACCAGAGCGCGGTTCTCGTCGGACTGCGACACGTCGCAGGGAAAGAACCCGGCCGTCCCACCGGCCTCGACGATCTCCCTCACCGTCTCCTCGCCGGCCTCGCGCGAGCTCTCCAGATCGGAGACCACCACCGACGCGCCCTCGGCGCCGAAGCGGACCGCGCACGCGCGCCCGATGCCACTGGCGGCGCCCGTCACGAGGCCCGCCTTGCCCTCGAGCATCCCCATCACTGCTGAAGGTGGCGAGCCTCGCTGGGCGTCATGTCGAACTCACGCCTGAACACGCGCGAGAAGTGAGCGGCGTCGCGGAAGCCCCAGCGGAACGCGATCTCCGTGATCGACCCGCCGTTCGGCTGCTCGAGGTCCTCAAGGCAGCGCGACAGGCGCTCGCGCCGCACCAGCGTGGCCACCGACTCGGGCGACTCCTCGAACAGTGCGTGCAGCGCGCGGACCGACATCGCGTGTGCGCGGGCGATGCTCTCCGGCCCGAGGGCCGGATCCTGGAGGTGCGTGCGCACGTAGCGGCGCACCTCGGACTGGAGCGCGGTCCGGCGCGCCGAGCGGCTGCTCGGCAGGCTCGGCTCGACGGCGCCGCGCAACAGCTCCAGAGCCGCGGAGGCTGCTGCCGCCGAGGCCGGCCCGTCGAGCTGCGGCAGCTCGTGCGCGAGCGCGTTCACGTAGCGCATGAGCAGCCGCGTGGCACCGCCCTGCTTGAGCGGCGGCAGCGCCTTGACGTCCGCCAGCCGCGGACACACCGCCATCACGCTCTCGCGCGGGAAGATCAGCGTGCGCTTCAGGAACGGCTCCACGACCTCGACGTCCACGGGCTGGAGGCCGTCCCAGAGGATCATGTCGCCCGCCGTGAGCGACACCTTGCGCGAGCGCTCGCGCACCAGCTCCACGCCCTTGCGGATGAGCTGGAAGCCGACGATCTGCTCGGTCGGCTGGCCCAGCGCCCAGTGGCCGAGGAACGGCGAGGACGCGCAGTCCACGAGCATCAGGTCCCCGAAGCGCCGGCGCGTGACCAGGCCCTGGAACGCCTTCGGCGTCCGGTAGGTGGCGCGCACGTCGAAGGGGATGTGCGTGGCGGCAAGCACACCCGCCCACGCGTCGAGCGCGGACGCGCCGTTGTCGCCGCGGATCTGCCAGCGCTCAGGCATGACCGGCACCGTCTCCTCCTCCTTGCGAAAAGACCTGACGATTGATGCTACCGCGATCCGGGCGTGCGCATAGCGCCCACTGGTGCGCTAGGCGGATGCATAACCCGCCCGGAACAGGCGTATACGCTGCCGGGCCGATGCGGCTGCTCGTACTCGCTCTGCTGGTGCTCGCCGCCGGCGCCACGCCCGCCGCGGCCGCCGAACACGGCATCACGCTCACCTCCTCGCGCGCGCTCAGTCCGCGGCTCACCGAGCTGACGATGTCCACCGCCGCGCTCGCGAAGCCCACGCACGTGCGTGTGCTGGTGCCCGCCGGCTACGACGCGAACCCGCGGCGGCGTTACCCGGTCCTCTATCTGCTGCACGGCTCGTTCGACGACTACCGCTCGTGGACCGACAAGGGCGACGCCGAGAGGATCACCGCCGGCCTCCAGGCGATCGTCGTGATGCCCGACAACGGCAACGGCGGCTGGTACACGGACTGGTTCCGGCGTGGGCCGCCACGCTGGGAGACCTTTCACATCGGCCAGCTTCTCCCCTGGATCGACGAGCACTACCGGACGATCCCCACACGCGGCGGGCGGGCCGTCGCCGGCCTGTCGATGGGTGGCTTCGGCGCGATGAGCTACGCGGCGCGCCATCCCGACCTGTTCTCGTGGGCGGCCGCCTTCTCGGGGGCCGTCGACATCGTGAACAACGGGCCGGTAGCCGGCGTGATCGACCTCGAGGCGCCCGCCGACGGCGGCAAGCCCGGCGACCAGTTCGGCGACCGCGTGCTGAACGCGGACAACTGGCGCGCGCACAACCCGTGGAACCTCGCGTCCAACCTGCGCAACACGCGGTTGCGGCTCGACACGGGCAACGGCCAGCCCGGCCCGTACGACCAGGGCAAGCTCACGCCGGACCTGATCGAGCAGCAGGTGCACGAGATGAACGTGTCGCTGCACGACAAGCTCAATTCGCTCCACATCCCCGTCGTTTGGGACGACTACGGCCCCGGCACCCACTCGTGGCCGTACTGGCAGCGCGACCTGCGCCAGGCGCTGCCCTCTCTCGAGGACTCGTTCGCGCATCCGGCGGCCACACCCCGGCGCTTCAGCTACGTGTCGGGCGCGCGGAGCTACGACGTGTACGGCTGGCACGTGACGTTCGCCGGGACGAGGCTCACGACGCTCCAGGGAGCGAGCCGCCGCGGCTTCACGTTCATCGGCGGTGGCGCCGTGACCGTGCGCACCGCGGCTCTCTACAGGCCGCGCTCCCGGCACGCCGTCACGATCGTGGCTCAGCGCTCCGTGCTGCGGGCCGACCGTCTGGGCCGGCTGAAGATCAAGCTGCCGGACGCGACGGGCGGCGATCGGGTGCGGATCGGCTAGCTCGTTCGTTCGATGGCGAGCCGGCTCGGTGTGAGCCCGCTGAGCCGTGCGCAGTCGCGCGTCAGATGGGCCTGGTCGGCATAGCCGGCGTCGAGCGCGGCGCGCGAGAGGTCCTCGCCCGCATCCGCCCGGGCGAGGAAGCGGCGGAAGCGCAGCACGCGCTGGAGCGTCTTCGGGCCGTAGCCCACGGCCGCGTGGAAGCGGCGGCGGAGCTGGCGCTCGCTGAAGCCGAGCTCGTCCGCGAGCAGCTCCACGCGCGCGCGGGGGTCGTCGAGCCGGCGGACCGCGGTGCGCATCGCCGGGTCGAGCGACCGCGCGAGCTCGGCCGCGGCCGCGGCCACGCGCTCCAGGGCGGCCTCCATGGTCAGGTCCGGCGCGAGCTGCCCGGCGAGCCGCGGGTCCAGCTCGCTCAGGTCCACGCGCTGGTTGAGCAGCTCGCTCAACGGGACCCCCAGCGCCGGGCCGCCCACGCCGGGACGGAAGCGCGCACCCACGAGCACGGAACCGGCGGGCGCGCTGGACAGCCACGCCTCGGTGTCCGGTCCCGCCACGAAGGCGCCGTGCCCGGAACGCCAGATCAGGTCGGAGCAGGCGTCGGGCATCACCCGGATCGCGGCGCCGTCCGCCGGCACCACCCGCGTCCACAGGCAGGCGAGCGAATCGACGGGTGGCGCGTACTCCCTGTACATCTCCATGCAGTCTGCCAAGACGTCCGTTTCGTTCAAGACCTGGCGTACCCGTGCTGGTGAAATGCCGCACATGGCGGACATCGCGGCGGCAGAGCTGTTCCTCGTGTCGAGCGGACGCGTGCTGGACCGGCGCCGCTTCGAGTGCCTGTTCCAGGACGGGGATCCGCGGGCGGTGCGCGACGCCGTGGCGGCCTACCGCACGAGCGACGGCGGTTTCGGCCATGGCCTCGAGCCCGACGGGCGCGACCCGGCCAGCCAGCCCGGCGCGATCGAGAAGGCGCTGCACACGCTTCACGAGGCGGACGCCTGGGATGAGGTACTGGTGCAGAGCGCCTGCGACTGGCTCGAGCGCAACGCGCCCGAACGGGGCGGGGTGCCGTTCGTGATGCCGACGATCGAGAAGTGGCCGCACCCGCCCTGGTGGACCCCGGAGCCCGGCCTCCCGCCCTCGCTGATCTTCACCGGGCTGACGGCCTCGACGCTGCACGCGCGCCGGGTGGATCACGACTGGCTGACGAAGGCCACGGAGCTGATGTGGTCGCTGATCGACTCACTCGATAGGCCGCACCCGTACGTGGTGCGCGCGGCGCTCCGCTTCCTCGAGCAGGTACCCGACCGCGAGCGAGCCGGCGCGGCGTTCGACCGCCTGGGTCCGTTCGTGAAGGACCTCGTCACGCTCGACCCGGACGCCGGCGGCGAGGCGCACTTCCCGCTCGACTTCGCGCCGCTGCCCGACTCGCCCGCGCGGCGCTACTTCGACGGCGCGACGATCGAGCGCCACCTCGAGCACTTCGAGAACGCCCAGCACGCCGACGGCTACTGGGACTTCAACTGGGGCCACTGGTCGCCGGCCGCCGAGGCGGAGTGGCGCGGGATGCTCACGGTCGACGCGCTGGTCCTGCTCCGCGCCAACGGGCGCCTCTGACGATCTGGCATATTCGCCTGTGTGAGCACCCGCGCCTGGCTGGCCTTCGCCGCGATGTCGGTGATCTGGGGCGTGCCCTACCTGTTCATCAAGATCGCGGTGGACGGCGGGGTGCCGCCGGCCGCGGTGGCCTGGACGCGAGTCACGCTGGCGGCCGTGGTGCTGCTGGCGCTGGCGTGGCGGGCGGGGACGTTGCCGTCCCTGCGCGGCCGGGTGCGCTGGCTGCTGGCGTACGCGGTGGCGGAGATCAGCATCCCGTTCCCGCTGATCGCGCTCGGCGAGCAGCGCGTGGCCTCATCCCTGACGGCGATCCTGATCGCGTCGGTGCCGCTGATCATCGCGCTGCTGGCGCTGCGCTTCGACCCTGCCGAGCGAGCCACGGGCATGCGCCTGTTCGGACTGCTCCTGGGATTCGGCGGTGTGATCGCGCTGATGGGACTGGACATATCGGGCGACACCGGCGAGCTGCTCGGCGCGCTGGCCATCCTCGGCGCGGCGGTGGGCTACGCGATCGGCCCGCTGGTGTTGAAGCACCGCCTCGTGGACCTCGACCCGCGCGCCACGATGGGCGGGAGCCTGGCGATCGCGTCGCTGATCCTGGCGCCCGCCGCGGCGCTCACGGCGCCGAGCGAGGCGCCCACCGGCGGCGCCATCGCGTCGATCGTCGTGCTTGGCCTTCTCTGCACGGCGATCGCGTTCGTGATCTTCAACGTGCTGATCGCCGACGCGGGCCCCGGCCGCGCGCTGGTGATCACGTATGTGAACCCGCTGGTGGCGGTGGCACTCGGGGTCACGCTGCTGGACGAGCGCCCCGGCGCCGGCGCGGTGGCGGGACTGCTGCTGATCCTCGCCGGCTCGTGGCTGTCGACGGACGGACGGCTGCCGCCCCGCCTGAACGTGCTCCTCCGACGACCCGTCACTCGCGGTGGCGATATCCGCTGAGAGAGCGCGCGAGCTCGCGCTCGCCCTGCCCGACGCCGTCGAGCAGGACCATCACGGGAGGCCCTCGTTCCGGGTTGGCGGCAAGATCTTCGCCACCCTCTGGAACGAGGACCACATGAACGTGATGCTCGACCACGACGGCATCCTCACCGCAGTGCAGGCTCACCCCGGCTGCTGCTCGGAGCAGTGGTGGGGGAAGAAGCTCGCCGCGGTGCACGTGACGCTGAGCGCCGCGGACGAGCCTCTTCTCACCGACCTCCTGGGGGACGCCTGGGAGCAGAAGTCCGGGAGCTAGCTCGACTCCACCTGCGCGACCTCCGCGTCGGCCCGGGCCGGCAGCAGGCTCGTGCCCATCACTATCAGGCCGAGCAGCGCGACGCCGGTGACGATCGCCAGCGTGGGCCGCAGCGCGTCGAGCAGCGATGCCGCGTCCGGGTTCGGTCCGGCCTGAGCGGTCACCACGGCGCTCACCACCGCGAGCACGAGCGCGCCGCCGAGCTGGAACGAGGTCTGCACGAGACCGGCCGCGAGGCCCTGCTCGTGGTCGGCCACGCCCGTCGTCGCCTGCATGTTCAGCGCCGGGAACGCGAGCATGAAGCCCGTGCCGATCAGCAGGATCGTCGGCAGGATCATCACCGCGTACGACGGCGTCTCGTCCATCCGCAGGAACAGCGCATAGCCCGCGATGAACGCCAGGAAGCCGAATCCGATCACCCGCTGGGTGCCGACGCGGTCCACCAAGCCGCCGACGCGCATGGACCCGAAGGCCACCAGCAGTCCGGCGGGCAGGAACGCGAGCGCCATGTGCAGGGCCGACCAGCCGAGGCCGGACTGCAGGAACAGCGTGGCCACGAACTGGAAGCCGAAGTAGCAACCGATCGTGGCCATCGCGCCGATGTTCGCCCGGGCGATGGAGCCGTTGCGAAGGATGCCGAGCCGGATCAGCGGCTGCGGCACGCGCAGCTCGACCGCGACGAACAGCGCCAGGATGATCGTGGCGATGGCGAACGAGCCGATCGTCTGGGCCGATGCCCAGCCCACGTCCGGAGCACGGACCACGCCGCGCACCAGCACGAGCATGCCGGCGGTGATCGCCAGCGCGCCGCCGAAGTCGAACTCGCGGCCGAGACGCGCCTTCTCCGTGTCACGGGGGAGCAGCCGCCAGGCGGCGACCGCGATCAGGGCCGCGAACGGAGCGGGCGCCAGGAAGGTCCAGCGCCAGCCCAGCTCGGTGAGCAGACCGCCCAGGATCAACCCGGCGGAGAAGCCGCTCGCGCCGAACGCCGTGTAGATGCTGAGCGCCTTGTTGCGCTCGCGGCCCTCGGCGAACGTCGTGGTGATGATCGACAGTCCGGCTGGAGCGGTGAACGCGGCCGCCGCGCCCTTCACGAGACGGGTCGCGACGAGCAGCGACGGATCGCTGGTGGCCGCGCCGAGCAGCGAGGCGATCCCGAACAGCGTGACCGCCGTCAGGAAGACGCGCTTGCGCCCGAGCAGGTCCGCCGCGCGCCCGCCGAGCAGCAGCAGACCGCCGTAGCCGAGCACGTAGCCGCTGACCACCCACTGGAGCTGCGAGGTGGAGATGCCGAGGTCCGCGCGGATCGAGGGAAGCGCGACGCCGACCATCGAGACGTCGAGCCCGTCCAGGAACAGTGCGCCGCACACGGCAAACAGGGCGGCCCAGATGCGGGCGTCCCACGTGCCGGCGGCGGAGGTGTGGGGGGAGGTGTGCGAAGTCATGCGCGCCATAATACATGCAACTGCATGAAATGCACCTGCAAAAGATGTGAACGCAAAATATGCAGTGGGTCCTGTATAATCGCCGCACCATGAGTCCCACGCTGGACGACACGAAGCTGCTGAACGAGTGGCGCGAGCTGCTCGAGCGCCACGCGCGCGTGAGCTGCGCGCTCGAACAGGCCCTCGAGCACGAGCACGGCCTGGGCGTCAGCGAGTTCGAGGTGCTCGACCAGCTCGCCACATCCAAGAAGGAGACCCACCGCATCCAGGAGCTCGCCGACGCGGTCCACCTCTCGCAGAGCGCACTGAGCCGCGTCGTGGCCCGCCTCGAGGAGCAGGGGCTCGTCACCCGCTCGATGTGCACCGAGGACCGGCGCGGCATCTACGCCTGCCTGACCAAGGCGGGCAGGGAGCGTTACGCCAAGGCGCGGCCCACGCACCGTCAGGTGCTGGAGGAGAACCTCAGCGCCTAGCGCTGCCCAGGATGTGCGGGATCCGCGGCTGCATCGGCCCGGCCGCGAAGCCGAAGCGCTCGTAGCGCTCCATCTTGAAGCCGGCCGCCTCGATCGCGGCGCCCGTGTCGCGCGCGGGGTGGCAGCCGGCGGCCAGCTTCGGCCACACACGCGTGACCTCGAGCAACTGGAGGAAGCCGCGCAGCGGCTGCTTCGAGGCGATCACGTGCTCGTAGAAGCGCAGCTCGCCGCCGGCCCGCAGCACGCGTTTCATCTCCGCGAGCGCGCTCCCCTGGTCCGGCACGCTGCAGAGCATCAGGCTGGCCACCGCCGCGTCCATCGAGCCGTCCTCGAGCGGCAGCTCGTCCGCCGTGCCGGGCCGGACGCTGACCGGCACCGGCGCGTCCACGGCCGCTTTCTCGGCCGCCGCCCGCAGCGTCGGCTCCGGCTCGATCGCGATCACCTGGGTCACCGTCGCCGGGTAGTGGGGGAAGTTCAGCCCGTGTCCGGAGCCCACCTCCACCACGCGCCCGGTCAGTCCCTCGAGCATGCGGCGGCGATGCTCGGCGGCGCCGCGCTGCTCGGACTCCTCGGCGCACTTCATGTACCAGCGCGCGAAGCGCGGGTGGGCGATGTCCTGCGGCGAGCTCACTCCACCCGGCCGAACATCCAGGTGCCGCGCAGGGTCAGCGCGTAGTTGTCCGGGCGGACGGCGATGGCGGCCGCCATGTCGTCGCAGTTCGGGCAGCGCAGCACGTAGCCCGCGCCGGTGTAGAGGCGGTGCGCGCCGATCGGGCTCTCGCGGTGGCACGACTCGCACATTCGCATCGTGCCGGTGATCTCCGCGACGAAGACCTCCTGCAGCAGCCCCGCGATCTCGTTTCCGTCGGTGTGCATGTCCTCCATCTCAACCTCCGCTTGGTCCGAAGCGCTCGGTGTGAACAACGGCAGGGTCGTGGCCGAGCTCCACGAGCAGCCGGGCGGCCTCCTCCACGAACGGAGTGGGACCGCACACGTATACGCGCGGGCGCTCCGAGGGTGGCGGGCCGAGCCCCGCGAGCATGTCGGCGTTGATCCGCCCGGTGGCCCCCTTCCAGCCCGCCGGTGGCTCCCCGCGGGTCAGCGTGATCTGGATCGCCACCGAGTTCTCGTTCATGCGGTCGAGCTCCTCCCGGTAGAGGATGTCCTCGGCCCCGCGGGCCGAGAGCAGCAGCCGCGCGTCGCCGTCGGAGCCCGCGGCGCGGCGGTGGCGCAGCATCGCCATCAGCGGCACGAGCCCCGAGCCGCCGCCGACCAGGAGCAGCGGACCCTCGAGCGACGCCTTCCAGACGAAGTAGCCGCCGATCGGGCCGCGCAGCTCGAACTCGTCGCCCACCTGGGCGAAGTCCGTGAGATAGGGCGAGACCTCGCCGTCGTCGATGCGCTCGATCGTCAGCTCCAGGTCCGGGCCGGCCGGCGCCGAGGCGATCGAGTAGGAGCGCTGCGCCTGGTAGCCGTCGTCCGCCGTGAGCCGGACGTCGACGTGCTGGCCCGCGAGATGGCCGGGCCAGTCGGGCACCTGGAGCACGAGCGTCTTCGCGTGCTCGGTCTCCGTGCGGATGTCGCGGATCGTGGCGACGCGCCAGGTGAGCGGCGCGCCGGCGGCTAGTCGCTCCAGTACCGCTGCTCCTTCCAGGGATCGCCGTAGTTGTGGTAGCCGTAGCCCTCCCAGAAGCCCGGCTCGTCGTGCTCCGCCAGGTTGATGCCGCGGATCCACTTCGCGCTCTTCCAGAAGTAGAGGTGCGGCACGAGCAGCCGCGCCGGGCCGCCGTGCTCGGGATCGAGCGGCTCGCCCTCGTACTGATAGGCCACCCACGCCTTGCCGTCCATCACGTCCGCCAGCGGGAGGTTGGTGGTGTAGCCGCCGTCGCACCAGGCCACGATGAACTTGCCCCACGGCTCGGTGCCCTCGAGCAGCGTGTCGACCGGCACGCCGGTCCAGTGCGTGTCGAACTTCGACCACTTCGTCACGCAGTGGATGTCCTTGGTCACGGTCTCCGTCGGCAGCGCCACGAACTCCTCCCACGTCCACGAACGGGCGGCGCCGACCGCGCCGCCGATCGCGAAGCTCCACTCATCGAGCGGCGTGTGGGGGGTGGGTCCGGCCGACAGCACCGGGAAGTCGCGAGTCACGTACTGCCCCGGCGGGAGACGCGACGGATCGACGTCGTCCTGACGCCGCCCGTGGAAGCCGCGCGAGATGAGCGCCATCACGCACCCCCGGCCGTCGCGGGCGAGCCGGTGGGCGCAGCCACGTGCCGCACCGCCCAGTCGAGCGCGTAGTCCGCCACTTCCTCCCAGCCCGTGTCGCCGCAGGTGTAGTGCGAGCGGTCCGTGTACTCCTTCAGCTCGGTCACGCTCGGCGAGCGGCTCTGGAGCTTGTAGGTGGCCTTCGCGCTCGCGGCCGGCACCGTGTGGTCCTTGTCGTTGGCCATGATCAGAAGCGGGGCGCGCTTCGGGTTCTTGAAGTCGATCTTGCTCGCGGCGTTCGGGTTGAAGTTCGCGAGTCCGGCCTGGAAGAGCATGCGGCCCGGGCCGGGCACGGCGTAGCGCTCGTAGATCGGCCTCGACTGCTCCTCGCTGAGCGTGTTGGTGAAGCCGTAGTGGAACTGCTTCTCCGTGAGCATCTGGGCCCGGTGGCGGTTGGCGGGGTTGCGCAGCGCCACCGAGGCGACGCGCGCCTGCGGCAGCGGCAGGATCAGCACGCCCTTCGGCTGCGCGGGCGAGATCCCGACTCCCGCGGCGCCGAGGTTGCGGTCGAGCAGGAGCATCGTGATCAGTCCGCCGAACGAGTGGCCGATGATGATCGGGGGCTCGTCGAGTCCGCGGATGATCGAGTCGTAGTGGTTCACCACCTCGGTGATGCCGAGGTGCTCGATCGGCTTCGTGTTGCGCCGCTGTTCCTCGATGGGACGGTCGATTCCGGGCCACGCGGGCGCCAGCACCTGGTGGCCGCGGGCCTCGAAGCGCTCGATCCAGTACTCCCAGCTCAGCGGCGTCAGCCAGAGCCCGTGGATCAGCACGATTGGCTTTGGGGAGGCGGGAGACGAGTCCGTCACGGCGTGCTCCTTACGCATCGGTAATGGGCCGCGACGAAGGGTAAACCCTGACGTTCGATCCTTTAGGCTCGGGGGCCATGGCCGACTGCACGATCGTACGCTCCGGCGAGAAGTACGCGGGCCACCAGGGGCTCGATTACAGCGGCGGGGTCTCGGCAGAGTCGGCCGGCTCCCAGGCGATCTGCATGTTGCGCCTCACGATGGAGCCCGGCCAGCGCGCCCGCGCGCACATGCACGAGCACCACGAGACGACGATCTATCTGATGAGCGGAAGGGTCGAGCTCTGGTACGGGCCGCGGCTCGAGCACCACGAGGTGGTCGAGGCCGGCGACTTCGTGCACATCCCCGCGGGCGTGCCGCACGTGCCGGCCAACACCGGCGACCAGCGCGCCGAGTCGATCATCGCGCGCACGGATCCGAACGAGCAGGAGAGCGTGGTCCTGTTGCCGGAGCTCGACGAGCTCCCCCACCTGCCGCCGCTCTAGCTCGCGGACTTCTGCACGTACCACTCCGTGAACTCGCGGCAGCGCCCGTCGGCGTCGAACCGCATCACGAAGCAGTTGTGGAACACGCGCGGCGGATCGCCGGTGTAGGTGCTGCTGCCGGTGGCCACCGCCACGTCGCCGTCCACGGCCACCGTGCGATAGGTCGCGTCGTAGGTGCCGGGCTCGTCGCGGGTCGACGCGCCCTCGTGGTCGCCCTCGCCGAGCCAGGACTCCACCACGGCGTCGCGGCCCTCCACCGGGGGGTCATACGGGTGGTAGCGGTAGCTCACGTCATCGGCGAACAGCGCGCCGATCTCGGCCGTGTCGTAGCTCTTCCATGCGCTGACGTAGGCGTCGAGCCAACGGTCGACCTCGTCCTTCGTCACGCGCCCGAAGCTACCGGAGTTGCCTCCACCGCGGCGTGCCGCCGGGCGTACGGCTCGAGTCCCTCCATCGCGCGTGCGATCGCCCAGTTGTGGTTCCAGCGCAGCAGCGGGCGCAGAACAGGCGTCAGCGCGCGCAGGAGACGGCGGTCGGCGTGCACCCGCCAGTCGAAGCGCACGTGCGTGCCGCCGTCTGTCGGGGTCAGCGTCCAGACGCCGCGGCCGCGCAGGTCTCCGTCCACGTCGGCGGCGATCACCCGCGGCGGGTCGAGCTCGGAGATCACCGAGCGTGTGCGCAGCTCGTAGGGCAGCCGGCCCTTGAAGTGCTGCCGCGACTCCTTGCCGATCTCCGGCGGCCCGTCCGACTCCACGTCGATGTAGACGGGCGACCACCACTCGGGATAGCTGCGGGCGTCGGCGATCGCGTCGAACACGGCCTCGGGCGGGGCGGCCACCTCCCACTCGTCGACGAACACGTAGGGGCGCATCAGGTGCGACGGCGCGAGCAGCACACGGGCCAGCCCGAGCTGCACCGGCAGCGGCGGCTTCGACGCATGGCCCGCCTGCCAGAAGTCGCGGATGAGCCGGGCGCCCGCCAGCGGCTTCGGGAAGCCGGAGCGGGTCATCTGGCCGGAAGCGCACATCTCCGCGAGGCGCTCGAGGAAGGCCTGCGTGTTCCCCGCGGGGCGCACGGTGATGCGGACGGTGCCGTCGCCCCCGCCTTCCGGGATCTGGCTGTGCGGCGACCCGGCGGGCACGGTGATCGACTCGCCCGGTCCGATCACGTGGTCGCGCCCGTCGATCACCACGCGCATCGCGCCCTCGACCATCTCCAGGTGCTCCGACTGGTCCGGGTGCACGTGGCCCTGCGCGAGAAAGCCGCGCGAGCGGCCGCTCACCTCGAACTCGAGCAGCTCGCCGGCGGTCTCCTCCGCGGTGCGCAGGAACTTCACCTTCAGCCCAACGGGTCCCATCTCGAGCACGGCCATCGTCCCCCTCGCGAGTCGTTTCCAACTCTGCGCGGCGGACGAATTTCCGGATCACCGATGAGTTTCGTAGAGCTCCCCTGTCCTATCCGTGAACAGGCGAACGACGGAGGAAGAGATGACCGGACAACTGGTTCACATGGCAGCGCAGGAGCACTCCAACGACCTCCGTCGCAGCGCGACACCCGCGCCGGCCGGCACATCGGGCAAGAGCCCCCGCCGGCGCCTCTTTCCGCGCCGCTAGCCAGACCTGACCGCGAGCAGTGACCACCCCGCCCCGGCGGGGTGGCGTCGTTTTGACGTATTTGACGCAAATCACCGACACGTTTTGGCCTCTTGTGCCGTCTTAGTAGGCAGATGACCAAGACATTCGACATAGAGATCCGCGAGCTCGACCGTCGCAGGAGCGACGGGATCGAGGTGACCCTCGCCTGGAACCCCAACACGAACAAGGTGCTCGTCTCCGTCATCGACGAGCGCGATGGCGATTCGTTCCAGGTCGAGGTCAGGGCGGAGGACGCGATGGACGCGTTCCACCACCCGTACGCCTACGCCGCGGCCGTCTAGCGCAGCCCCGTTTTCGCTACCGTCGGGCGCCTCATGGCAGAGGCGAGCCGGCACCGTGTAGTGGTGGTCGGAGGCGGCTTCGGCGGTCTCCAGGCGGTTGACAAGCTGCGCCGGGCGGACGTGGAGGTCACGCTCGTCGACCGGCGCAACTTCCACCTGTTCCAGCCGCTGACCTACCAGGTGGCCACGGGCGCGCTGTCGCCGGGCGACATCGCCTATCCGCTGCGCGCGATCTTCAAGCGCTCGCCGA
>Ga0134126_10006230_pt1 | contig 14944 bp, 4 predicted proteins | sample KB31752_FD_96881 | JGI IMG/M metagenome (GOLD analysis project Ga0134126, IMG submission 96881) | Terrestrial soil microbial communities with excess Nitrogen fertilizer from Kellogg Biological Station, Michigan, USA - KB3-175-2 | ecosystem: Environmental > Terrestrial > Soil > Unclassified ...
CTCGCGGCCGGGATGATCCGGGTGTGCTCGCAGAGCACGCCGGAGGGGATCCTCTTCCCGGTCGACCCGAACCTGCGTCCCGAGGGCCGCGACGGCCCGCTGGTCCGGACGCTGGCCAGCCACCGGGCGTACTACGAGCGCTGGGCGAAGACATGGGAGTTCCAGGCCCTGCTCAAGGCCAGGCCGGTGGCCGGCGATCCCGCGCTCGGCGCCGCCTACGCGCAGGCGTTCACGCCGCTGGTCTGGCAGGCGGCCCAGCGCGACAACTTCGTCGAGGACACGCGCGCCATGCGCCGCCGGGTGGTCAGCTCCCTGCCCGCGGGCGAGGCCGGCCGCGAGCTCAAGCTCGGCCCGGGCGGGCTGCGCGACATCGAGTTCGCGGTGCAGTTGCTGCAGCTCGTGCACGGCCGCAGCGACGACACGGTGCGCAGCCCGGCCACCCTGCCCGCGCTGGCCGCGCTCGCCGACGGCGGATACGTGGGCCGGGCCGACGCCGCCAGCCTGGCCGCCGCCTACCGGTTCCTGCGCTCGGTGGAGCACCTGCTCCAGCTGCGCCAGCTGCGCCGCACGCACACCCTGCCCGACGACCCGGCCGTGCTGCGCCGGCTCGGCCGGGCGCTGCGGACCGCCGGGGCCGGCGGGGCCGCCGACCGCCGCACCCCCGATCCCGCGTCGTCGCGGGCCGACCCGGCCGCCGAGCTCACCGCCGCCTGGCGCCAGCACGCCGCCGAGGTCCGGCGGCTGCACGAGAAGCTCTTCTACCGCCCGCTGCTGGAGGCGGTGGCGCGGCTGCCCAGCGAGGCGGCCAGGCTGACGCCGGAGGCGGCGCAGGCCCGGCTGGAGGCGCTGGGCTACGCCGATCCGGCCGGGGCGCTGCGCCATATCGAGGCGCTCACCTCCGGCGTCTCCCGCCGGGCGGCGATCCAGCGCACCCTGCTGCCGGTGATGCTCGGCTGGTTCGCCGACGCGGCCAGCCCCGACGCCGGGCTGCTCGGGTTCCACCAGGTCAGCGACGCCCTCGGCAACTCGCCCTGGTTCCTGCGGCTGCTGCGGGACGACACCATGGTCGCCCGCCGGATGGCCCGGGTGCTCGCCGCCAGCCGGTACGCGACCGACCTGCTGCTGCGGCAGCCGGAGATGGTGGCCATTCTGGGCGAGGACGCCCAGCTCGCGCCCCGCCCGGCCGCCGCGCTGCAGGCCGAGGCGGTCGCGGCCGTGGGCAGGCACGCCGGCCCGCCGGACGCGGTCGCCGCGGTACGGGCGCTGCGCCGCCGCGAGCTGCTCCGTACCGCCACCGCCGACCTGCTGGGCCTGTCCGTGATCGAGGAGACGGGAGAGGCGCTGACCGCCGTGACCGGGGCGGCCGTGGGCGCGGCGCTGCAGGTAGCGGTCAGGACCGCGGAGGCCAGCCACGGCCCGCTGCCCACCCGGCTGTGCGTGGTGGCCATGGGCCGTTTCGGCGGGCACGAGACCGGCTACGGCAGCGACGCGGACGTGATGTTCGTGCACGACCCGCTGCCCGGCGCCAGCGAGGAGGAGGCCAGCCGCGCCGCGCACGCGGTCGCCGAGGACCTGCGGGCGCTGCTGGCCCGGCCGGCGCCCGACCCGCCGCTGCTGATCGACCCCGGGCTGCGGCCCGAGGGCAAGCAGGGCCCGCTGGTGCGCACCCTGGCCTCCTACCGCGCGTACTACGAGCGCTGGTCGGTGCCCTGGGAAGCCCAGGCGCTGCTGCGGGCCGAGCCGGCCGCCGGCGACCGCGCGCTGGGCGCCCGGTTCACCGCGCTGGCCGACGAGTTCCGGTATCCGGCGGGCGGCATCGGCGATGACTTCGCCCGGGAGATAAGGCGCATCAAGGCCCGGATGGAGGCGGAGCGTATGCCGCGGGGCGTCGACCCGGCGCTTCATCTCAAGCTCGGCCCGGGCGGGCTGTCCGACGTCGAGTGGGTCGTGCAGCTGCTCCAGCTCAGGCACGCGCACGCGGTGCCGGAGCTGCGGACGACGCGGACGATGGCCGGCCTGGCCGCGGCGGCCGGGGCGGGACTGGTGGGGGAGGACGACGCGGCCGCGCTGTCCGCCGCCTGGCGGCTGGCGGCCCGGGTCAGGGACGCGGCGGTCCTGGTCCGCGGCCGCCCGTCGGACGTGCTGCCCACCCGCCAGCCCGAAGTGGCCGCGGTGGCCTCGGTCCTGGGCTATCCGCCCGAGGCCTACCAGGACCTCGAGCAGGACTACCGGCGGTCGGCCCGGCGTGCCCGGGCGGTCATGGAGCGCCTGTTCTACGGCTGAGCCCGGCCCGATCGCCGCTGTGGTCAGGGCGCCGTGGGCCGGGCCGCCGTGGTCGGGCCGCCGTGGTCAGGCCGCCGCCGAGAGGGGCGGCCGCGGGACCGGCCCGGTGACCCGCCCAGCCGGGAGCCGCCCGCTCACCCGGGTGCCCCGCCCCGGCGCCGACTCCACCCGTAGGCTGCCGCGCAGCGCGCACAGGCGGTCCTCCATGTTGGTGAAGCCCGCGCCGAGGCCGCGGGCGCCGGCCTCGAACCCGTTGCCGTCGTCGGTGACGTCGAAGGCCAGCGCCGGTCCCTCTTCCCAGACCCGCACGGCGAGCGTGGCCCCGTCCCCGGCGTGCTTGCAGGCGTTCTGGATGGCTTCCAGGCAGCAGAAGTAGACGGTCGCCTCGACCTCCGCCGGGTAGCGGTCGGCCGGGGTGGCCTGCACCGTGACCGGCAGCGGCGCCCGGCCCGCGGCCGCGGTGAGCGCGGCCGTCAGCCCGCTTCCGGCGAGCAGCGGCGGGTAGACGCCGTGCGCGAGGTGCCGCAGCTCCTCGGCGGCCTCCCTGACGTCGCCGCGGAGCTCCGCGAGCAGGATCCTGGCCTGGCCGGCGTCGTGCTCGGCCAGTTCGCAGGCCAGGCTCACCTTGATCGCCAGGGCGGTGAGCCGCTGCTGGGCGCCGTCGTGGAGGTTGCGCTCGATCCGGCGCCGCTCGGAGTCGGCCACGGCCACGATCCGGGTCCGCGAGGCCTGGAGCTCGGCTGCCTGGCGGTGCAGCTGCGCGGCCGAGGCCGCCACGACGGCCGCCAGCACGGCCAGCACCGGCTCGGCCCATATCCAGCCGGCCACGCCCCGGGCGACGCAGAGGTCAAGCACCCCGGACAGCGCGCACATCAGCGGCGCCAGGGCCAGGACGGCCCGGGCCTGCGGCGGGGAACAGCCGGCGGCGGCGGGTGTCCGGGCGCGGGGGAGCGCGGCGGGCCGGGGGCTGGGCAGCTGGGGCATCTGGTGCATGCCGACCAGCCTGCGGAGATCCGCGGGCCGGCACATCGGCAGGAATTCGTATCCGGGCCGGCGGGAATTGACTACCGGCCGGGACCGGGCCGGCGGGAATTGACTACCCCGGCGGCGTGACCGGGGCCGGCGTCGACACCGCCGGGCCGGGCGCCGAGACTGCTTATGTGGCGAATGGGGCGGGATCGCCGCCGATCGTGGGGCGGGTTGCGGAGCGCGACGCGATGTCGGCCGCCTATGCGGGCGCGGTGACGGGTCGGCCGCAGCTGCTCCTGATCACCGGCGAGGCCGGCATCGGCAAGACCCGGCTGGTCGAGGAGCTGGTCAGGCAGGTGGAGTTGGCGCCCGGCGGGGCGCAGGTCCGGATCGGGGAGTCCGCGCCGCTGGCGGGGACGGCGCTGGCGTACGGGCCGTTCGTGGCCGCGCTGGGGGAGCAGGCCGGCTGGCTGCTGGCCGACGACGAGCCGGGCAGCATGGCCGCGGCCCGGCACCGTCTCTTCGAGCGGGTGCTCGGCCTGCTCGCCGAGCTGGCCGCCCAGGCGCCGCTGGTACTGGTCCTGGAGGACCTGCACTGGGCCGATGAGTCCTCCCACGAGCTGCTCGCCTTCCTTGCCGTCCGGCTGCGCGACATCCCCATCCTGGTCGTCGCGACCCTGCGCGACGACGACCTGGGCAGCGAGGCGCGGCGCTGGCTCGCCGACCTGCAGCGCCGCCCCCGGGTGACCCGGCTGCGGGTGGCCGGGCTCGCGCCGGGCGAGGTCGCCGAGCTGGTCGCCGGCCTGGTGCCGGCCGGCGCCGGGCCGGACCCGGTGGCCGCGGTGGTCCGCGCCGCCGACGGCAACCCGCTGTACGCCATCGAGCTCGCGGGCACCGGCGCTCACTGGCCGCCGCCCTCGATCGCCGAGGCCGTGCTGGCCAAGGCCAGCGGCGTTGCGCCCCCCGTGCAGGCGGTCCTCGACCAGGTCTGCGTGACCGACGGCGGGCTGTCGCATGAGCTGCTGGCGGCCACGGTGCCGATGGCCGAGGACGGCCTGCTGGCCGCGGCCCGTGAGGCGGTCTCCCGGCGGCTGCTGGTCACGACGGCCGACGGCTACGCGTTCGGCCACGACCTGATCCGCCAGGTGTTCTACCACCAGCTGCTGCCCGGGAAGCGCCGCCGGCTGCACCGCCGGGTCGCGGAGGCGCTCGCCGGGCAGGCCGCGCCGGATCCGGCCGTGCTGTCCCTGCACTGGCAGCTGGCCGACCGCCCGGACCGGGCGGCGCCCGCCGCCCTGCTGGCGGCGCGGCAGGCGGTGGCCGCCCGCGCCTACCCGGAGGCCGACCGCTTCTACGCCCTGGCCGTGGAGCAGGCGCGGTGGCTGCCCGAGGAGGGCACGGGCCTGCTGGAGGAGGCCGCGCAGGCGGCCAGCTGGGCCGGGCATCCCGAGCGTGCCGCCGGCCACATGGTCGACGCGCTGGCCCATTCGTCCGCCGTCGACCCGGCCGGCCGGGCGCGGCGGCTGGAGCGGCTCGGGCGCTACCGCTGGGAGGCGGGAGACGTCCGGGCCGCAGCCGAGGCCGGCGAGCAGGCGCTGGGACTGCTCGCCGGGGACCCGGCGTCCGCTCTGAAGGCCAGGATCCTGGCCGCGCTGGCCACCTGGCGGCTGCTGCTGGGCGAGCCCAACGAGGCGATGCCAATGGCGGAGCGGGCCGTCGCGATGGCGGAGGAGGTAGGCGCGGTCGCCGAACGTACTCATGGCCTGGCGACGCTCGGCATCATCCGCGCGCAGCGGGGTGAGCTGGAGGCCGGGCTGGCGGCGCTGCAGACCTCCTTCGCGCTCGCGTGCAACAGCGGCAGCGTCGAGGACGCGGTCCGGGCCGCGGCCAACCACATGTACCTGCTCATCTCGGTCGGCCGTTTCGCCGAGGCGCTCGACGTTGGCCGCCGCGGCCGGGAGGCCGCCCGCTCCCTGGCCGCCCCGCCCGGCCTGACGTGGGTGCTCGACAACAACACCGCGGCGGTGCTGGTCGCCACCGGGCGGTGGACGGAGGCCGATCGGCTGCTGGCCGAGCTGGTCGGCGAGTCACAGGCGAACGTCACCCGCTACCTGCAGCTGCTGCAGCTGGAGCTGGCCGTCGGCCGGGGTGAGCCGGAGCGCGCGGAGGAGCTGGCCACGGCGCTCAGGAAGTCTCCCGAGGACCCGAGGCTCTACGGGCCGCTGCACGCCTGCCTGGCCGAGCAGGCGCTGAACGCCGATGACCTGGCCACGGCGGCCGGGGAGGTGCTGGACGGGCTGACGGCACTGGCCGGCGCCGCCCTGGCCGAGGAGGAGATCCGGCTGCTGGCCGCCGGCGCCAGGGCCAGCGCCGATCTCGCGTCGCTGCCCGGCGCCGCCCGGCCCGGGAACATCGCGGCCGGCTGGGAGGCGGCCGCGGCCGGCCTGGCCGATCGTGCCCGGGCGATCACGGATGAGCACGGCGACGAGCAAGCGGTGGTGGCCGCCTTCGGGTCACTGGTGGCCGCCGAGGACGCGCGCCGCGGCGGCGGTGACAGCCGCGCGATGTGGCGCGCGGTCGCGGACGCCTGGCAGCGGCTGGGCCAGCCCTACCGGGAGGCCTATGCGCGCCTGCGGGAGGCCGGGGCCGCGGTCCGGGCGGGCCGGCGCGAGCAGGCGGTACGCGCCCTGGCGGCGTGTGAGGACCTCGCGGGCCGGCTGCCGGCCCCGCCGCTGCTCGCCCTGTCCGGTGAGCTGGCGCGGCGGGCGAGGCTGGCCGGGCCGGGCGGCCAGGCCCGGCCGCCGGCCCCTCCGTCCGCGGCCCGCGCCCGGTACGACCTCACCGACCGCGAAGCCGACGTGCTGTCCCTGCTGGTCCACGGCGACAGCAACCGCCAGATCGCCCGCGCCCTGTTCATCAGCGACCGGACCGTCGCCGTGCATGTTTCCCGCATCCTTGGCAAACTGGGCGTGCGCAACCGCACCGAGGCCGCGACCCTCGGGGCACGTCTGGGCCTGACCCCGTCATCAGCCCGTCCGGCACGACCTGATGAGGAGCCCGATGTCCAGCATCCTCCGGATCGAAGGTGACCCGACCTCCTGGACCCTGACGGCGGCGATCGACGCCGGGCAGGTGCTGATGTCCGGCGCGCCGGTGGCGGTGCCGGTGTCCGCGCCGCTGGCGGGCCGGCTGCTGCTGTCCCCCCGGGCCGTGGGCAGCGTGGCGTATCTCCACGTGCTCGACGACCACGGCCACATCCCCAGCGGTGCCCAGCTGCCACAGCCGTGCCTATATGTGCCGTCGGCGACTGGCCCGGATCCGCACAGCTCCCCGCCCCGGTATTACGCTCTGCCGCCGCTGTCGAACCTGGCCGCCCTGGAGGCAGAGATCACCGCGGCGATGAGCGGGGGGACCGTGCTCACCGTTGACCTCGCCGGCCCGACGGACAACGGAGCCGTCGTCCTCAACGGCGCCGCGCTGTCCTTCGTGGTGCTCTGCCCCGCCACACCCCATAGCTGAGCCGCGCCGGGCCCGCCCCCGGTCAGCTGCGGCCGTTGGCGCGCAGCAGCTGGAGCGCGTCCACGGTGACGGCGCCCCGCCACTCCCGCTCGGCCGCCGGTGACCAGGCCTGCCAGTTGAACATCCAGCCGCCGTCGCCGAGCTGAGCGGCGGCCAGGTGGTCGAGGTGGGCGGCGATGACCGCCTCGTCGAACAGGCCCCGGGCGGGCGAGCCCGGCAGCGGCGCGAAGTCGAGCGGCGTGTGCACCTCGCCGGGTGCGCCCGGCTCCAGCGCCACCAGGCCCTCGCCGAAGATCACCGGGCCCAGCCGCGCGGCGGCGGCGCGGGCCCGGTCGCGGTCCGCGACGGAGTCGAGGAAGCGCAGCACCGCCCGCACGTCGTAGGGGCCGGCGCCGGCCAGGGAGTCCATCCGCGACCAGAGCAGCCGGGTGGCGCCGTCCAGCCACGGGTGCTGCACCCCGCGCGCGTGCAGCGTGCCCGCGATCAGCCCCGTCGTGATGAGCGAGGGCGCGCCGCCCTCGGGCACCATCCAGGGGGCGCGCGGCCAGCCCTCGATGGACGGGTCGGCGAACACCGCCCCGCCGCCGGGCGGCGCGTGGGCGGCGAGCCACTCGCACGCGCCCTCGGCCAGCGCGGCGTCCCAGGCGTCGGTCTCGTGCAGGACGGCCAGCGCGAACGCGATGGCCAGCGGCTGGCTGCCCGGGCAGCCAGCCGCTGGCCATCGCGTTCGCGCTGGCCGTCCTGCACGAGACCGACGCCTGGGACGCCGCGCTGGCCGAGGGCGCGTGCGAGTGGCTCGCCGCCCACGCGCCGCCCGGCGGCGGGGCGGTGTTCGCCGACCCGTCCATCGAGGGCTGGCCGCGCGCCCCCTGGATGGTGCCCGAGGGCGGCGCGCCCTCGCTCATCACGACGGGGCTGATCGCGGGCACGCTGCACGCGCGCGGGGTGCAGCACCCGTGGCTGGACGGCGCCACCCGGCTGCTCTGGTCGCGGATGGACTCCCTGGCCGGCGCCGGCCCCTACGACGTGCGGGCGGTGCTGCGCTTCCTCGACTCCGTCGCGGACCGCGACCGGGCCCGCGCCGCCGCCGCGCGGCTGGGCCCGGTGATCTTCGGCGAGGGCCTGGTGGCGCTGGAGCCGGGCGCACCCGGCGAGGTGCACACGCCGCTCGACTTCGCGCCGCTGCCGGGCTCGCCCGCCCGGGGCCTGTTCGACGAGGCGGTCATCGCCGCCCACCTCGACCACCTGGCCGCCGCTCAGCTCGGCGACGGCGGCTGGATGTTCAACTGGCAGGCCTGGTCACCGGCGGCCGAGCGGGAGTGGCGGGGCGCCGTCACCGTGGACGCGCTCCAGCTGCTGCGCGCCAACGGCCGCAGCTGACCGGGGGCGGGCCCGGCGCGGCTCAGCTATGGGGTGTGGCGGGGCAGAGCACCACGAAGGACAGCGCGGCGCCGTTGAGGACGACGGCTCCGTTGTCCGTCGGGCCGGCGAGGTCAACGGTGAGCACGGTCCCCCCGCTCATCGCCGCGGTGATCTCTGCCTCCAGGGCGGCCAGGTTCGACAGCGGCGGCAGAGCGTAATACCGGGGCGGGGAGCTGTGCGGATCCGGGCCAGTCGCCGACGGCACATATAGGCACGGCTGTGGCAGCTGGGCACCGCTGGGGATGTGGCCGTGGTCGTCGAGCACGTGGAGATACGCCACGCTGCCCACGGCCCGGGGGGACAGCAGCAGCCGGCCCGCCAGCGGCGCGGACACCGGCACCGCCACCGGCGCGCCGGACATCAGCACCTGCCCGGCGTCGATCGCCGCCGTCAGGGTCCAGGAGGTCGGGTCACCTTCGATCCGGAGGATGCTGGACATCGGGCTCCTCATCAGGTCGTGCCGGACGGGCTGATGACGGGGTCAGGCCCAGACGTGCCCCGAGGGTCGCGGCCTCGGTGCGGTTGCGCACGCCCAGTTTGCCAAGGATGCGGGAAACATGCACGGCGACGGTCCGGTCGCTGATGAACAGGGCGCGGGCGATCTGGCGGTTGCTGTCGCCGTGGACCAGCAGGGACAGCACGTCGGCTTCGCGGTCGGTGAGGTCGTACCGGGCGCGGGCCGCGGACGGAGGGGCCGGCGGCCGGGCCTGGCCGCCCGGCCCGGCCAGCCTCGCCCGCCGCGCCAGCTCACCGGACAGGGCGAGCAGCGGCGGGGCCGGCAGCCGGCCCGCGAGGTCCTCACACGCCGCCAGGGCGCGTACCGCCTGCTCGCGCCGGCCCGCCCGGACCGCGGCCCCGGCCTCCCGCAGGCGCGCATAGGCCTCCCGGTAGGGCTGGCCCAGCCGCTGCCAGGCGTCCGCGACCGCGCGCCACATCGCGCGGCTGTCACCGCCGCCGCGGCGCGCGTCCTCGGCGGCCACCAGTGACCCGAAGGCGGCCACCACCGCTTGCTCGTCGCCGTGCTCATCCGTGATCGCCCGGGCACGATCGGCCAGGCCGGCCGCGGCCGCCTCCCAGCCGGCCGCGATGTTCCCGGGCCGGGCGGCGCCGGGCAGCGACGCGAGATCGGCGCTGGCCCTGGCGCCGGCGGCCAGCAGCCGGATCTCCTCCTCGGCCAGGGCGGCGCCGGCCAGTGCCGTCAGCCCGTCCAGCACCTCCCCGGCCGCCGTGGCCAGGTCATCGGCGTTCAGCGCCTGCTCGGCCAGGCAGGCGTGCAGCGGCCCGTAGAGCCTCGGGTCCTCGGGAGACTTCCTGAGCGCCGTGGCCAGCTCCTCCGCGCGCTCCGGCTCACCCCGGCCGACGGCCAGCTCCAGCTGCAGCAGCTGCAGGTAGCGGGTGACGTTCGCCTGTGACTCGCCGACCAGCTCGGCCAGCAGCCGATCGGCCTCCGTCCACCGCCCGGTGGCGACCAGCACCGCCGCGGTGTTGTTGTCGAGCACCCACGTCAGGCCGGGCGGGGCGGCCAGGGAGCGGGCGGCCTCCCGGCCGCGGCGGCCAACGTCGAGCGCCTCGGCGAAACGGCCGACCGAGATGAGCAGGTACATGTGGTTGGCCGCGGCCCGGACCGCGTCCTCGACGCTGCCGCTGTTGCACGCGAGCGCGAAGGAGGTCTGCAGCGCCGCCAGCCCGGCCTCCAGCTCACCCCGCTGCGCGCGGATGATGCCGAGCGTCGCCAGGCCATGAGTACGTTCGGCGACCGCGCCTACCTCCTCCGCCATCGCGACGGCCCGCTCCGCCATTGGCATCGCCTCGTTGGGCTCGCCCAGCAGCAGCCGCCAGGTGGCCAGCGCGGCCAGGATCCTGGCCTTCAGAGCGGACGCCGGGTCCCCGGCGAGCAGTCCCAGCGCCTGCTCGCCGGCCTCGGCTGCGGCCCGGACGTCTCCCGCCTCCCAGCGGTAGCGCCCGAGCCGCTCCAGCCGCCGCGCCCGGCCGGCCGGGTCGACGGCGGACGAATGGGCCAGCGCGTCGACCATGTGGCCGGCGGCACGCTCGGGATGCCCGGCCCAGCTGGCCGCCTGCGCGGCCTCCTCCAGCAGGCCCGTGCCCTCCTCGGGCAGCCACCGCGCCTGCTCCACGGCCAGGGCGTAGAAGCGGTCGGCCTCCGGGTAGGCGCGGGCGGCCACCGCCTGCCGCGCCGCCAGCAGGGCGGCGGGCGCCGCCCGGTCCGGGCGGTCGGCCAGCTGCCAGTGCAGGGACAGCACGGCCGGATCCGGCGCGGCCTGCCCGGCGAGCGCCTCCGCGACCCGGCGGTGCAGCCGGCGGCGCTTCCCGGGCAGCAGCTGGTGGTAGAACACCTGGCGGATCAGGTCGTGGCCGAACGCGTAGCCGTCGGCCGTCGTGACCAGCAGCCGCCGGGAGACCGCCTCACGGGCCGCGGCCAGCAGGCCGTCCTCGGCCATCGGCACCGTGGCCGCCAGCAGCTCATGCGACAGCCCGCCGTCGGTCACGCAGACCTGGTCGAGGACCGCCTGCACGGGGGGCGCAACGCCGCTGGCCTTGGCCAGCACGGCCTCGGCGATCGAGGGCGGCGGCCAGTGAGCGCCGGTGCCCGCGAGCTCGATGGCGTACAGCGGGTTGCCGTCGGCGGCGCGGACCACCGCGGCCACCGGGTCCGGCCCGGCGCCGGCCGGCACCAGGCCGGCGACCAGCTCGGCGACCTCGCCCGGCGCGAGCCCGGCCACCCGCAGCCGGGTCACCCGGGGGCGGCGCTGCAGGTCGGCGAGCCAGCGCCGCGCCTCGCTGCCCAGGTCGTCGTCGCGCAGGGTCGCGACGACCAGGATGGGGATGTCGCGCAGCCGGACGGCAAGGAAGGCGAGCAGCTCGTGGGAGGACTCATCGGCCCAGTGCAGGTCCTCCAGGACCAGTACCAGCGGCGCCTGGGCGGCCAGCTCGGCGAGCAGGCCGAGCACCCGCTCGAAGAGACGGTGCCGGGCCGCGGCCATGCTGCCCGGCTCGTCGTCGGCCAGCAGCCAGCCGGCCTGCTCCCCCAGCGCGGCCACGAACGGCCCGTACGCCAGCGCCGTCCCCGCCAGCGGCGCGGACTCCCCGATCCGGACCTGCGCCCCGCCGGGCGCCAACTCCACCTGCCTGACCAGCTCCTCGACCAGCCGGGTCTTGCCGATGCCGGCCTCGCCGGTGATCAGGAGCAGCTGCGGCCGACCCGTCACCGCGCCCGCATAGGCGGCCGACATCGCGTCGCGCTCCGCAACCCGCCCCACGATCGGCGGCGATCCCGCCCCATTCGCCACATAAGCAGTCTCGGCGCCCGGCCCGGCGGTGTCGACGCCGGCCCCGGTCACGCCGCCGGGGTAGTCAATTCCCGCCGGCCCGGTCCCGGCCGGTAGTCAATTCCCGCCGGCCCGGATACGAATTCCTGCCGATGTGCCGGCCCGCGGATCTCCGCAGGCTGGTCGGCATGCACCAGATGCCCCAGCTGCCCAGCCCCCGGCCCGCCGCGCTCCCCCGCGCCCGGACACCCGCCGCCGCCGGCTGTTCCCCGCCGCAGGCCCGGGCCGTCCTGGCCCTGGCGCCGCTGATGTGCGCGCTGTCCGGGGTGCTTGACCTCTGCGTCGCCCGGGGCGTGGCCGGCTGGATATGGGCCGAGCCGGTGCTGGCCGTGCTGGCGGCCGTCGTGGCGGCCTCGGCCGCGCAGCTGCACCGCCAGGCAGCCGAGCTCCAGGCCTCGCGGACCCGGATCGTGGCCGTGGCCGACTCCGAGCGGCGCCGGATCGAGCGCAACCTCCACGACGGCGCCCAGCAGCGGCTCACCGCCCTGGCGATCAAGGTGAGCCTGGCCTGCGAACTGGCCGAGCACGACGCCGGCCAGGCCAGGATCCTGCTCGCGGAGCTCCGCGGCGACGTCAGGGAGGCCGCCGAGGAGCTGCGGCACCTCGCGCACGGCGTCTACCCGCCGCTGCTCGCCGGAAGCGGGCTGACGGCCGCGCTCACCGCGGCCGCGGGCCGGGCGCCGCTGCCGGTCACGGTGCAGGCCACCCCGGCCGACCGCTACCCGGCGGAGGTCGAGGCGACCGTCTACTTCTGCTGCCTGGAAGCCATCCAGAACGCCTGCAAGCACGCCGGGGACGGGGCCACGCTCGCCGTGCGGGTCTGGGAAGAGGGACCGGCGCTGGCCTTCGACGTCACCGACGACGGCAACGGGTTCGAGGCCGGCGCCCGCGGCCTCGGCGCGGGCTTCACCAACATGGAGGACCGCCTGTGCGCGCTGCGCGGCAGCCTACGGGTGGAGTCGGCGCCGGGGCGGGGCACCCGGGTGAGCGGGCGGCTCCCGGCTGGGCGGGTCACCGGGCCGGTCCCGCGGCCGCCCCTCTCGGCGGCGGCCTGACCACGGCGGCCCGACCACGGCGGCCCGGCCCACGGCGCCCTGACCACAGCGGCGATCGGGCCGGGCTCAGCCGTAGAACAGGCGCTCCATGACCGCCCGGGCACGCCGGGCCGACCGCCGGTAGTCCTGCTCGAGGTCCTGGTAGGCCTCGGGCGGATAGCCCAGGACCGAGGCCACCGCGGCCACTTCGGGCTGGCGGGTGGGCAGCACGTCCGACGGGCGGCCGCGGACCAGGACCGCCGCGTCCCTGACCCGGGCCGCCAGCCGCCAGGCGGCGGACAGCGCGGCCGCGTCGTCCTCCCCCACCAGTCCCGCCCCGGCCGCCGCGGCCAGGCCGGCCATCGTCCGCGTCGTCCGCAGCTCCGGCACCGCGTGCGCGTGCCTGAGCTGGAGCAGCTGCACGACCCACTCGACGTCGGACAGCCCGCCCGGGCCGAGCTTGAGATGAAGCGCCGGGTCGACGCCCCGCGGCATACGCTCCGCCTCCATCCGGGCCTTGATGCGCCTTATCTCCCGGGCGAAGTCATCGCCGATGCCGCCCGCCGGATACCGGAACTCGTCGGCCAGCGCGGTGAACCGGGCGCCCAGCGCGCGGTCGCCGGCGGCCGGCTCGGCCCGCAGCAGCGCCTGGGCTTCCCAGGGCACCGACCAGCGCTCGTAGTACGCGCGGTAGGAGGCCAGGGTGCGCACCAGCGGGCCCTGCTTGCCCTCGGGCCGCAGCCCGGGGTCGATCAGCAGCGGCGGGTCGGGCGCCGGCCGGGCCAGCAGCGCCCGCAGGTCCTCGGCGACCGCGTGCGCGGCGCGGCTGGCCTCCTCCTCGCTGGCGCCGGGCAGCGGGTCGTGCACGAACATCACGTCCGCGTCGCTGCCGTAGCCGGTCTCGTGCCCGCCGAAACGGCCCATGGCCACCACGCACAGCCGGGTGGGCAGCGGGCCGTGGCTGGCCTCCGCGGTCCTGACCGCTACCTGCAGCGCCGCGCCCACGGCCGCCCCGGTCACGGCGGTCAGCGCCTCTCCCGTCTCCTCGATCACGGACAGGCCCAGCAGGTCGGCGGTGGCGGTACGGAGCAGCTCGCGGCGGCGCAGCGCCCGTACCGCGGCGACCGCGTCCGGCGGGCCGGCGTGCCTGCCCACGGCCGCGACCGCCTCGGCCTGCAGCGCGGCGGCCGGGCGGGGCGCGAGCTGGGCGTCCTCGCCCAGAATGGCCACCATCTCCGGCTGCCGCAGCAGCAGGTCGGTCGCGTACCGGCTGGCGGCGAGCACCCGGGCCATCCGGCGGGCGACCATGGTGTCGTCCCGCAGCAGCCGCAGGAACCAGGGCGAGTTGCCGAGGGCGTCGCTGACCTGGTGGAACCCGAGCAGCCCGGCGTCGGGGCTGGCCGCGTCGGCGAACCAGCCGAGCATCACCGGCAGCAGGGTGCGCTGGATCGCCGCCCGGCGGGAGACGCCGGAGGTGAGCGCCTCGATATGGCGCAGCGCCCCGGCCGGATCGGCGTAGCCCAGCGCCTCCAGCCGGGCCTGCGCCGCCTCCGGCGTCAGCCTGGCCGCCTCGCTGGGCAGCCGCGCCACCGCCTCCAGCAGCGGGCGGTAGAAGAGCTTCTCGTGCAGCCGCCGGACCTCGGCGGCGTGCTGGCGCCAGGCGGCGGTGAGCTCGGCGGCCGGGTCGGCCCGCGACGACGCGGGATCGGGGGTGCGGCGGTCGGCGGCCCCGCCGGCCCCGGCGGTCCGCAGCGCCCGGCCGAGCCGGCGCAGCACGGCCGGGTCGTCGGGCAGGGTGTGCGTGCGGCGCAGCTGGCGCAGCTGGAGCAGGTGCTCCACCGAGCGCAGGAACCGGTAGGCGGCGGCCAGGCTGGCGGCGTCGGCCCGGCCCACGTATCCGCCGTCGGCGAGCGCGGCCAGCGCGGGCAGGGTGGCCGGGCTGCGCACCGTGTCGTCGCTGCGGCCGTGCACGAGCTGCAGCAACTGCACCGCGAACTCGATGTCGCGCAGCCCGCCCGGGCCGAGCTTGAGCTCGCGGCCGGCCTCGCCCGCGGGCAGGGAGCTGACCACCCGGCGGCGCATGGCGCGCGTGTCCTCGACGAAGTTGTCGCGCTGGGCCGCCTGCCAGACCAGCGGCGTGAACGCCTGCGCGTAGGCGGCGCCGAGCGCGGGATCGCCGGCCACCGGCCTGGCCTTGAGCAGGGCCTGGAACTCCCATGTCTTCGCCCAGCGCTCGTAGTACGCCCGGTGGCTGGCCAGCGTCCGGACCAGCGGGCCGTCGCGGCCCTCGGGACGCAGGTTCGGGTCGACCGGGAAGAGGATCCCCTCCGGCGTGCTCTGCGAGCACACCCGGATCATCCCGGCCGCGAG
>Ga0134126_10006234_pt1 | contig 14933 bp, 11 predicted proteins | sample KB31752_FD_96881 | JGI IMG/M metagenome (GOLD analysis project Ga0134126, IMG submission 96881) | Terrestrial soil microbial communities with excess Nitrogen fertilizer from Kellogg Biological Station, Michigan, USA - KB3-175-2 | ecosystem: Environmental > Terrestrial > Soil > Unclassified ...
ACCGAGGGCACGGCCAATAAGCTGGAGAAGGCTGGGATGATTGTCGAGCGCGTGTACAAGGTGAAGGAAGGTCGTCCGAACGTGGTGGACCTGATTAAGGGCGAGCGGATTCAGTTGATCATCAACACGCCGCATGGGCAGGACACGTTTTTCGACGAGAAGGCGATTCGGCGGGCGGCGGTGTTGCAGCGGGTTCCGACGATCACGACGATTGCGGCGGCGAAGGCAGCGGCAGACGGCATTGCCGCGTTGCAGCAGCACCAGACGAATGTGTCTCCGTTGCAGTATTTGCACGCTTCGCGAGTGGCCACGCGGAGTTAGCTTCCATCCCTCCTTGCCGCAAACACCACGGCAAGGAGGGGCACTCCGCCCCAGGTTTTCTTCTACAGCACAAATGGGACCAGCGCGCGCACACGCTGCCGGTAGTGGGCATACTGCTCGCCAAACTGCTGCATCATGAACTGCTCTTCGGTTTGGGATTTGAGCCACAAGCCGATGCCGCAAATTACGAGTCCCACGAAGCAGCGCATCTGGCCGTAAACCACGGCCGTGCCAAGCAACGAAGCAAGCAATCCGGTGTAAATGGGGTGGCGCACAAAGGCATACGGGCCGCGCAGGATGAGTTGGTGGTCCTGTTTGATCGTGACGATGTCGCTCCAGTTGGAACCGAGAATGGCGCGCGCCCAAAAGGAAAACAACATACCCGCCACTGTGAGAGCAGCGCCGGCCAGTATCCAGACGTTGGTCCGCGGAACCGCCAGCCGCGCGGGCCAGCCCCGGGTGAAGGGATGGCCGACGTTGAAGAGGAATACCAGCCCGATGAGCACGATTCCCGACTGGAGCAGGCGCGAGCCGCCGCTCTGCCGCTGCACGCTGCGCTTTGAAGTGAAGGCGGCCAGCCACCACATCACGATAAAGGCCAGCCAAAGATAAGCGATCCGATGTTCGACGAAGGGGATCATTTTCGGTTTCCCGCTGGATTATACGCATGACGTACCCGCGTGGTTCAAGCTTCAGGTGGCCAGCAGGATGCGGAGGTCGCGGAGGTTGTTTCCCGTGGGGCCGGTGAGGATGGCGTCCCCCAACGCGGCGAAGAGCGTACCGCTGTCGAAGGCCGCCAGTGCGGCTTCGGGATCGATGCCGGCGGCGTGAGCGCGGGCGATGGTGGTGGGGTCGGCGACAGCTCCGGCGGCTGCGCTGTTGCCGTCGATGCCGTCGGAGCCGGCGCTGAGGAGGGCGATGGACTCATCAGGATTTTTCGCCAGCCCGAATGCTGTTGCGAGCGCGAAATGCTGGTTGCGGCCTCCGCAGCCTGTGGGGCCTTCGAGCTTGACCGTGACCTCGCCGCTGGAAAGCAGGCAGAGGCGAGGGAACTCTCGGCGCAATTCTTTGAAGCGGTGGAGCAGATGTGCGGCGGCTTCGCGGTAGTCCCAGTCGTCGCAGGTGTTATCGATCGCGGCGTGATAGCCGAGCGATTGCGCGTGGTCGCGGGCGGCGTTGGCCAAATCCTCGTCGTAGAGCAGGACTTCATACGAGGCTGGTTCGACTGGAGATCCTTCCCAGGTCTCAAAAGCGAGACCTGGGGCACCCGCGCCCTCACCCGGGTCCTGGAAGAATTCGCGGACTGGGTTTGGGAATGCTTCGAGCAGATGGAAGCGGTCGAGGATATCCCGGCACTGTTCGGGAGTTGAGGAATCGGGAAGCGTAGGTGAGGAGGCGACACTGGCGAGGTCTTTTAACGGCACGTCGGAAATGATGAGCGAGAGCTTTTCGGAGTGAGGCGCGGCATCGGCGAGTCGCCCTCCCTTGACGGCGGAAAAGTACTTGCGGACGGTGTTTATTTCGCCGATGGTCGCGCCGGATGCGATAAGAGCCTGGTGGAAGGCGACGGTGTCTTCGAGTGAAATTGCCTCACCGAGCGGGAATTCGAGCATTGCCGAGCCGCCTCCGCTGACGAGGAAGAAGATGAACGTTCCGGCGTCGGCGTTGTGGAGCAGGCGGAGGGCGTCGCGGGCGGCTTCGAAAGACTCGATGTTGGGGAGCGGGTGGCCTCCGGCGTAGCAGCGAATGCGTGGGTCGTGCCGTGTGGGAACCTCCGGTGCGGAGCAGATGCCTCGGACGGGGAGTTCCGGCGGGATGTGATCAAGCAAAGTTGTGGCCATCGGGCCTGCGGCTTTACCGAAGGCGATGACGAGGATTTCGTGGAAGCGGTCGAGATGGATGGGCGCGGGTGAGCCCTGCCGGATAAGGGTTGCGCCGTCGAAACGGAGATGGCGGTCGAAGGCGGCGCGGATGTCGCAGGCGCGGAGGGCGTGCATGAAAATATCGCGGGCGTCGACGTGGAGTTGGGCGAGTGGCGTCATGGAAATCGGGCTTGCAACCAGTTGCGAATGGCGGATTGGACTTGATCCAATTTTCCGGTGAAGAAGTGGTCGGCGCCTTCGACCCAGACCATTTCGGCGGGCGGGTGGGCGGCGGCTACGCCGGCGGCGACCTGATTGCGGGGACCGAACTGGTCGTTGGTTCCGCTGACAAACAGTTTTGGAATCGTGCAAGTGGAAAGGAAATCGTACGCGTAGCTTCGACCTTCTGCCCCGAAGGGGAGGCCGAGGGCTACGGCTCCCCGCACGCGCGGATCGGAGCAGACGGCGCTAAGCCCAACATAGGCGCCGAAGGAGAATCCGGCGAGCAGGATGGGGAGATGCAGGTTTCGGTCGAGCCAGTCGAGGGCGGCGCGCACATCGTCCTGCTCGCCGTGGCCGTGGTCGTGGAGGCCCTGGCTTAGTCCGGTTCCGCGAAAATTGAAGCGCAGGACGGGGAGGCCGCGGGACTGGAAGGCCTTCATCGCGTGGTAGACAACCTTGTTGTGCATGGTTCCGCCGCCGAGCGGGTGCGGATGGCAGAGCAGTACGGCGTATTTTGCTTGCGGCGAGCCGGTGTTGAGCAGCGCTTCAAGATGACCGGCGGGGCCGCCCAGGTCATCGATGGTGCGGACGGTTTGGGGAGGCGAGGTCATTGCGCTTGCCGTGATCGTTCTTTCCATCATCGCAGATGGGGTGCGGCAGCGGGCCGCCGGTTTCGGCATCCGAACACGGTATTCTGAGAGGACCATGAAGAACGCTTCGCCTGCCCGCCCTGTTGCCGCGCTTGACGCCGTTGCGCTGACGCGCCGTTTGATGGATATTGATTCGACCACGTACCACGAGGGTGCGGTGGGGCGGGAGTTGGTGGAGATTCTCGACGGGCGGGGGTTCCATGTGGAGACCATGCCGGTGGAGCAGCCGGAGGAGAGCAAGAGCGGGAGCGAGCGGTTCAACGTGTACGCGGGCGCGGCAGCGGGCGAGAGTCCGGACGTGGTGTTTTCCACGCACATGGATACGGTACCGCCATTCATGGCTTCGTCGGAGGATGAGAAATTCATCTATGGGCGCGGGGCGTGCGATGCGAAGGGCATTATCGCCGCGCAGATTGCGGCTGCGGAGCGGCTGCGGGCGGAGGGCGTCCGCGTGGGACTGCTGTTTGTGGTGGGCGAGGAGCGCGATTCGGCGGGCGCGAAGGTGGCGAACCGGCATCCGCGCGGCAGCCGGTTTTTGATCAATGGCGAGCCGACGGATAACCGTTTGGCGGTCGCCTCAAAGGGAACGCTGCGAGTCAGGCTGACTTCGACAGGAAAGCTGGCGCACTCGGCGTATCCGGAGCTGGGCGAGAGTGCGATTCACAAACTGCTGGAGGCGCTGGGGCGGGTAATGGCGCTGCCCCTACCGGTGACGGAAGATGTAGGGCCAAGCACGCTGAATGTAGGACTGATTGAAGGCGGGCGCGCACCCAACGTGGTGGCGGACCATGCCGAGGCCCAGTTGCTGATCCGGCTGGTGGGCCCGGCGGAAAAGACGCGGGCCGCAGTGCTGGAAGCGGTGGGCGACCTGGCGGAAGTGGACTTCACGCTGGAGATTCCGTTCCAGCGGCTGCGCGCGATTGAGGGCCTGCCGACGATGGTGGCCGCCTTCACAACGGATATTCCGTGGCTGTCGATGTGGGGCGAGCCTCTGCTGCTGGGGCCAGGGTCGATCCACGTGGCCCATACGCGGGAAGAGCGGCTGGCTAAGCGGGAATTGCTGGAGGCCATTGATCTGTATGTGAAGGTAGCGCGCGGACTGATCAGTCGCGAATAGCCCTTCAAGTGGGACCGTCGGCGGTGGGCGCGCAGACGGAAATGCAGAGCCCTCCGCTGCGTCATTGCTTCCCACCCCATCGCGCAAAACCGCGCGCTGGGGACCCCGGTTTCGCAATGACTTCGGTCGGGATGACAGGCTTGTATTCGCGCTCCCTCATATCTAAAGCGTCAGGAACTTTTACCCACGTCATGGCGTAGTGGTTCTGTGTACTGATTCTTTTCCAGAGGTGGAGGGATGGGGATGTTTGCGAGTCGGCTGAGGCAGGTGTTTCGACGGTTGGGGCGCTCACCGCTGTTTACTACGCTGACCCTGATTACGTTGGCCGTCGGTATTGGGGCGACCACCTTGATCTTCAGCGTGGTGGATGGAATTTTGCTGAAGCCTCTGCCGTATCCGCATCCGGAGCAGTTGATCGGGGTTTGGTATACGACGCCGAAGGTCAACATCAAAGACCTGAACATGGCGCCGTTCCTCTACTTCCCCATCCGCGAGCAGAACAAGACGCTGGAAGCAGTAGGGGCGTACCAGGGCGACTCGGTGAGCGTGACGGGTACGGGGCAGCCGGAGCAGGTGACGGGGCTCGACGTGACGCATGAGGTGCTTCCGATTCTGGGCGTAAAGCCCGCGCTGGGCCGGCTGTTTACACAAAAAGACGATACGGCAGGTGCTCCGGACACTGTGATTTTGTCTTATGGATTTTGGCAAAAGAAGTTTGGCGGATCGCGTTCCGTGATTGGGCAGAACATTATGGCGGACGGCAAGCCGCGTGAAATTATCGGCGTGCTGCCGAAGGGGTTCCATTTCTTGAACTGGGACGACCGGGCGCTGTGGCTGCCGATGAAATGGGACCGGAGCAAAGTAAAGCTGGGGAACTTCAGCTACGAAGGCCTGGCGCGGATGAAGCCCGGCGTAACCATCCAGCAGGCGAGCGCGGATTTGCAGCGGCTGGTTCCGGTGGCGATCCACAGTTTTCCGGCCCCGGCTGGGTTTAGTCCAGCGATATTTGAGTCAGCGCAGTTCCGGACGAATCTGCGTCCGCTGAAGCAGGACGTGGTGGGCGACGTGGGCAACGTGCTATGGGTGCTGATGGGTTCGATTATTGGCGTGCTGCTGATTGCCTGCGCCAACGTGGCCAATTTGCTGCTGGTGCGCGTGGAAGGGCGGCGGCAGGAACTTGCTGTACGCTCGGCACTGGGTGCGGGGTGGCGGAGGATCGCCGGGGACCTGCTCTTTGAAAGCGTGGCGCTTGCTGTATTGGGCGGCGTGTTGGGGCTGGGTCTCGCGTATGCGGGGCTGCGCGCGCTGGTGGCATTGGCTCCCTCTGGGTTGCCGCGCATTCATGACATTGGAATCAACGTGCCGGTGCTGCTGTTTGCGCTGGGGTTGGCGGTGGTGGCGGGACTGCTGATTGGACTGATTCCAGTGGCGAAGTTCGCGGGCGGACAGGTGAATGCGAGCCTGCGCGAGGGCGGGCGCTCGCTGAGCCAGAGCCGCGAGCGGCATCGCGCGCGCAGCACGCTGGTGGTGGTCCAGGTGGCGCTGGCGCTGGTGCTGCTGATCTGTTCCGGGCTGATGATTCGGACGTTTCGCAAGCTGGAGAAGGTGAATCCGGGATTCACCGATCCGGCGACGCTGCAAAGCTTCAGGGTATCGATTCCGTCGACGCAGATTCCGGAATCGCAGCCGGAGAAGGTGATGCGCACCGAGCAGGCGATTCTGGATAAGCTGGCCGCGCTGCCGGGCGTTCAGTCGGCGGGCATTACTACGGCGATCCCGATGAGCGGGAATAGCAACAACGACCTGATTTTTGCGCGCGACCGGACCTATCGCACGGGAGAAATCCCTCCCATCCGGAGGTTCAAATACATCTCGCCCGGCTTGCTGAAGACCATGGGCACGCCGCTGATTGCGGGACGCGACATTACCTGGGATGACATCTACAACAAGCTGCCGGTGGCGCTGGTGTCTGAAAATTTTGCGCGCGAGTACTGGGGCAGCGTGCAGAACGCGCTGGGCAAGCAGATTCGCCCAACATCGCAGGACGACTGGCGGCAGATTGTGGGCGTGGTGGCCAATGTCTATGACGATGGCGTGACCCAAAAGCCTCCCACGTCGGTGTACTGGCCGCTGCTGGGCGCGAATCTGGAAGGCGACAAGGTGAGCTTCCGGCGATATGTGTCCTACATGATTCGCACGCCGCAGGCCGGGTCGCAGGCGTTTATGAATGAAGTGCGGCAGGCGGTGTGGTCAGTGGACTCTGACCTTCCGCTGGCCGATCCCAATACCGAGGGTTTCTACTACACGCGGTCCATGGCGCGCACATCCTTCACGCTGGTGATGCTCGCCATTGCCGGAGCGATGGCGCTGCTGCTGGGCATCGTGGGCATCTACGGCGTCATTTCCTACTCGGTGAGCCAGCGGACGCGCGAGATTGGCATTCGCATGGCGCTGGGCGCGCAGCGCGGCGCAATTGTGGGGATGTTTGTGCGTAGCGGCCTGCTGCTGGCGTGCATCGGAATTGCCTGCGGGCTGGTCGCCGCGTTCGCGGCCATGCGGCTAATGGCTTCACTGCTGTTTGGAGTGAGTCCGGCGGACCCGCTGACCTACGCCGCCATTACGGTTGTGGTGTTCGCTACGGCGTGGCTGGCCTGTTGGCTGCCTTCACGGCGGGCGGCGGCGGTGGACCCGATGAATGCGCTGCGGGCAGAGTAGCGGGAACCTTGGGATCAAATTCGAGGACCTTGATTTCATCGTAGATGCCCAGGGTGCGGACGTTGTAATTGTCGGACGCCTGCTTTGAGAGCCAATCGAGAGTTTTGTAGGAAGGAGTAAATGCAATGGCGAGGAAGCGCTGATGCTTGCGAGTCGCTTCGGCGAGGAATTGCGAGCCGAGGCGGATTGCCTGGCCATTCAGCGACCGAGGGAGCGGGATCAGCGGGGCACTGAGCGTGTAATAGGAAAACTGAGAGAACAAGCGACTCTCTTTAGCATCGTGAAGGGGCATGGGGGCGTAATCGGACTCGGGGAAGGGGCTGCACACGACCACCGGCGCGCTATCGGCGGAGGTATTTTTCTGGGCAACTCCGATGGAGTATTTCCAGGTGACGACATTATCGCGGTCCCTGAAGGAGCAGATGCCGCTGTAAACGATAGCCGCGAGGAGCGCCAGGCAGAGCATGAGCCGGGTCGAGCGGGTGAGATACCTGGTGATGAGCAAGCCCCAGCAAAGCGCGATTCCGGGCACGGCAACGAGACGGTGGCGGATCTCGAACATGTGAATTGGCGTTGCCACACTGACCCCATAGAGAATCAGAAGGGGAATGAGCGCGATCGAGGCGCAAAAGAGGAGTTTCCAGTTCTCAATCTGGGCTTGTGACTCCGGGCGCCGAGGCTTTATTGCGGCGATTATGCCCGCGAGGAGAATGACGGCGCCGACGATGAACGGGAAATATTGTGGGGCAAAGGTCCAGATAAGCTCGCTTATAGTCGGGGCCGAAACGTAAACGTGGGATTGGCCAGTGTGGAACATGTACAGCACGCCGGGAATCATAGGCAGGCATGCGACGACAAATACTGCGATAGCAATGCAGAACTGTCGCCAGAGGACTTTGCGATCGTGCTTCTTGAAAGCAAAGAAGCACAGGAGCAGCGCCGGTAGAATTCCCACAAACAGGTAGTGAGTGTAGAGGATGCACGCCGCCAAAAGTCCGAAGAGAGCGGCCAGCCAGCTTGAATCGTTTTGGCGAAGACGGAGCAGGGTGTAGAGAGCCCCAGTGATGACCAGCGCGCCTAAGGCATAGGGACGGACATTGATAGAGGCGAAGCCAACGATGGGGTGGATGCAGAAGATGATGGTGGAGAGGATGGCGACATCGCGGTCAAAGAGCTCGCGCGCAATGCGATACATGAGCCATGCCGCTCCGAACATGGCAAGCAGGGAAGGGGCGCGCAGGGCGGCTTCGCTTGTCCCAAAAACTTTGGTAAAGGCCAAGAGGATGTAGTTGTAGGCGGGAAAACAAAGATATTGGCGCGACCAGATGTGCGAAAATCCCGCACTGATCTGCCAAAAAGTGCCTGTTTCGTCGAGAAATAACGGAGCACGGAATAGCGCAAACCATATGGATATAGAAGCGGCGAGAGCCATCCCATAGCCCGCAAAGCGAGTCCAATTCCCGCTTGACCGGATGTTCGCGGCACGAATCGCAGGCAAAGTCGCCGTTTTCATGAGCATTTCCTCGCTGTAGAAGTTACCACGGAAATCCTTCATGAAGGAGCAGCTCGCGCAGCCCGCGACAAAGGTCGCCGTGCGGGACCCAACCGATGAGGGAACGAAGCCTTCCAGTATCGGCCTGGAGATAGGCGCGCTCGGTCGCGCGCACCTTGGCCGGGTCAACTTCGATGCGGATGGGCCTGCCCACAATATCGGAGATACGCTCTACGACGTCCTGAATCGAGACAGAAATACCGGTTCCAATATTGACGGTGGTGACTCCGGGGTGGGAATTCAGCGTGGTTTCAATAACGGCGCGCGCGGCGTCAGCTACAGGAACCAGGTCCCGTTTAGGAGTCACATTTCCGAGTCTGAGAACATCGCTCTTTCCGCATCGAATCTGGTTGATAATTTCAGGCAGAATGTGAGGGTTGGTCTCGCGAGGTCCGTAGAGGTTGAAGAGGCGTCCGATGACAAAATGGCATTCCGGGCGGATGCTAGCCTCAAGCTGGACGAGCTGTTCGCCCATGAGTTTCGTGAGTCCGTAGATATTGAATGGGCCGGAAGGGCTCGCTTCATGATGAGCTTTATAGCTGGCCTTATATATGTCGGCGGTGCTGGCGAACCAGAAGCGCTGCACGCCGGTATCGCGGCTCGCGCTCAGCAGAGCTTGCGTTCCGTGTACATTCAGGCTGACGGCGAGAGCGGGATCGCGCATGGCATCTGGAATAAAGTGCAGCGCGGCGAGATGGATGACAACGGAAGGACGCTCCTGCCGGAAGTGCGTGACAAGCGAGGCTTCGTCGCGAATGTCTTTGCAAGCGAACTTAAAGAGCGGGTGCGTGGCAAATGGAGCGAGATGCTGCCAGTTGCCACCGCTCAGATTGTCGAGTCCGATGACGGGGATCTGGCGCTCCAGAAGCTGCTCGACAACGTGCGAGCCGAGAAAGCCGGCCGCTCCTGTTACGAGCCAGGGCAAACTTGTACCAGTTGAAGCCAAAAGCAGCTAACCTCGTTCAAGCAACAGTTACTCTTTGGACCTATTCTATGATCATGCTACCGCTTGGTAGCTCGGTCAATTGAATTTGCAATATTCTAATTCCGCAATGGATTGTTGTCTGCGGACTCATGATTCCGAAGTTCATTGCGCGATCAAGTGAGGGATGTGAGTATCTCGATTCTTGCTGCAAAACTTGCGCCGGCGTCCACTACCGACCTCCGCGCTTCAGAAGGAAAGCGCCCGCGCGTAGGCGCGCTGGATGGCTGGCGAGGGGTCGCGATCCTGTTGGTGCTTGTGCAGCATTTTATTTCCGCACGACGGCCCTATTCCACCTTCTGGGGAAATAATCTCGGAGTAACAATCTTTTTTGTATTGAGCGGCTACCTGATTACCGGTAATCTGCTGCGGGATGCGGAGAGCGGCAAGACAAATCTGTTGCGTTTTTATATCCGGCGCGCATATCGGCTGTGGCCTTGCGCGTGGGGGTATCTTTTATTCTTGTTTGTATTGCCAGGGTTGCGCGCGCTCGTGTGGCGGGACGCTCTGAAGTGCGTTTTTTTCGCTCGTAACTTCGTGCCAGGAATGTGGATTACCGAGCACTTCTGGTCGCTTTCCATCGAAGAACAGTTTTATCTTGTGTGGCCGGCGATTCTCATATTCTGCGGGAGAAAGAAGGCAGCTTATGTTGCATTCGCCGGGATCATCGCAGTTGCGATCTATCGGGGCATGCATTGGGGGGTATGGCAGGATAAGGCCCATTTCATAAGATCCGCTGCAACTCAGTTCAGGGCCGACGCACTGCTGATGGGATGCCTCACCGCCATTGTATTTTTCGCGCCCCCTGAGCGCCTTAAGAAATCAAAATATATTCTGATTTGCGGAATATCCGGCGTATTGATAAGCCTGACGAACTCAAGAATTTCACCTTCCGCTGAAATCGTCTCAATCGCCGCTTTTATCGTGTTCAGCCTGAATTCCAGCCTTCTGGGCAAGGTTCTGTCGTTCAAGCCGCTTACGGCTCTCGGACGCATCTCTTATTCACTTTATGTATGGCAACAAATTTTTTATGTATCCGGCAGCGCGACCGGACACGCCTGGATACTTGTTTTCGCGATCCCCACGGCTGTTTTTAGTTACTTATTGATCGAAGAGCCTTTCCTATCCCGCGCAAAAGGCGGTCACTTGAGGAACGAACAACAATTGCAAGGGGCGACCTAAACAGTTGATTCTCGGTGTGCTGTGAGCTGCAAAGTGACGCGCGACAAAATCTGGCAATATCTCTCTACCGCACGGCGCCACGAGTAACGCGAAGCCGCGAAGGTGCGAAGCTGCTCAGCGGTAGGCCGCGCTTCAGAACCAAGCACATCATCTATCGCCAGCACAAACTCTCTGGCCGTGCGCGAATCATCTCCCACGTAAATAGGAACTCCACGAATGTAGGGAACGATCGCTGAATCGGACCTGAGCACATCGGACATACACACCACCGGAAGTCCACACGCCAACGCCTGCTGCACAACCAGCGGGAAAGCCTCGGTCCTGCTCGGCAACACGAACAGATCGCAGGCTCGATGGAGTTCCGCCAGGTCATCGTCCGGCAGCTCCACAAAAACCCGCACGTTATCCGCACCCCAGCTATCCGGGTCGTGCGTTCCGCGGCGTCCGGCGAAGGCCCATATCCACTGCGGCCGCGCAGCAACCATCTGCTTGAGAATGGAGAGTCCCTTGCTTTCTACGAACCTTCCCACGAAGAGAATCACAGGCGCATCTTCCGGGAGGCCATATTTTTTTCGAAGCGCCAGCCTTTTTTCTCCCACCTCGACCGTTCGATACAAATCCGTATCCACTCCGTTGAACACAAGTTCCGGAGGCGACTTGAAGCGCAGATCGGCAAAGTAGTCCTTCGTTTTTTCACTGATGAATACAACCTGTTCCGCGCGGGAAAGCATAGGCCGCGTAAAGATTGAGTTTCCTAGCTTCATCACCAGTCGGGGAATCGCATTTTCGTATTCGATGGAGCCGACGTGCTGAATAATCAGAATCGGCAATTTTCGGTGCCTGGCGAATAAGAATACGGCGACGTTGCTGAGATACAAACAGTCGTGCAAAACAACCACATCGGCTCCGGCAACTTCACGTCGAATCCGCTTGAGTCCGGCAAGTGTCGGAACCGGAAGCGGCAGTCCCGTCTTATTCTCAAGAAAGTTGGAGATGCGAAATCCAACCGCATACGAACGCCCCGCAGGATCGGGTGGCGGAGTCGAATCCCCTGCAATCCACACCACCTCATGTCCGTCCGTCGTCAGCCCACGATAAAGCTGGTCCGCCACATTCTCGATTCCTCCATGATGTGAAGGGAAGTAGTGCGTTGCCATTGCAATCTTCAAGAATTTCCTGCTCCCTGCACTCTTCTCAAGCTTCTTTGACCGCTTCGATGAGCAAGCAGCCACAATCCTCACATCCATTAGCCGTTCCGTTATCAAGCAGACGCGCCGCAAATGAAGCCGCGATTCGCGGCATATGAGGACGCGAAGTGCGAATCTTCATTTGTCTCTGAATTTCGATCGGCTTCTTTTTCCCTGAGAGCTTGTAAAGCGGCGCACTGGTATATCGGACAATTGATTCCCATCTTCGCACTTGCGAAGATGTCAGGTATTCATGTTCATGGATCTGGTTGAGGCCAGCAGTTCGCAGATGCTGAGACCAGTCCATTGCAGCCCAATAGCGAAGATGAAAGCAGCGGGTATCCACTTCACGAAGGTACGTTTCGCGAGTTCCGAATCGCGGTCCCCTCAGGCACTTGTGGAAATCGGCTGCCGGCACTGTAAATAGAAACCTGCCTCCGGGGCGCAGCACACGCGCAATTTCGTCCAAAACACCGTCGATGTCAGGTATGTGTTCCAATACGGAATTTGAAAAGACAAAGTCGAAGCGTCGATCTGAAAATGGAAGCTCGTTTCCGGATGCGTCTATAACCTCTTTATAAATTCCACGTCCCTTGGCAAGCGCGGTTTCCTGTGGATCAATATCGACGCCCACTATATCCCGCCACCCGGCATGGTTGAGAATGATCGACATAAGATGGCCGTCGCCACAGCCCAAATCGAGTCCACTCCCGGCAGGCAAGCCATGCCTGATTACTTCTTCGACTTCGATAGCGCGCCAATAATTGGTTGCTGGCTGATAAGGCGCCTTGGTCATGAATTCAGTCAATAAAGCCCTGCGCATTGCCTCGATCATGATCTCTAGTTCCGCCGCAGTCCCAAAATGCTGAGGAAGAAGCTGCTGAAGATGATTTGGGTCCCTAATGTGAGGGCGAAGACGGAGGGCATGACGATTCTTAGCATGTGGGAGGGGTTGAGAGCTCCGAAGCTGGTGGTGGCCCATCCGGAGACGGCGAAGATGGAGCCGGCGATTCCGGCGGTGACGAGGAGACCTCCTGTGGCGAGGCCGGTTTCGAGCGTGATGTAGCGGAAGACGCGGTTGAGGCGCGGGTCTTCGGGGAGGAGTCCTTCGGAGATGGCGAAGACTTTGGTGAAGACGGCGAAGGCGATGAGCTGGAATCCGAGCAACACGGCGACGAACGCATAGAGCAGAGTGTGCACGTCGAATCCGATGCCATCGATGACGCGCGGACCGGGCAGCAGCCATGCGCATCCGGCCAGGCCGAGCAGCATGAGCGCGATTCCCGGATAAAGAAACAGCCAGCGCGGGCTGTACATGAGCAGAAAGCGTAGGTGACGCCATCCGTCGCGCCAACTGCGTAGATGGGGCGGGTGGGAGCGTCCGTCGGGCGAGAGCGTGGTGGGAATTTCGGCAACCTTCATGCGGAGGAGGCTGGCCTTGACGACCATTTCGCTGGCGAATTCCATGCCGGTAGAGCGGATGTCCATGCGGAGGACGCTGTCGTGGCGGAAGGCTCGCATACCGCAGTGGAAGTCCTCGCAGGGTGAGGGAAATAGGAACTTGCCAATAGCGGTGAGCACCGGGTTACCGAGATAGCGATGGAGAGGCGGCATGGCTCCTCGGGCAATGCCGCCGCGAAAGCGGTTGCCCATGACCAGATCGGATCCGGTGCGAAGCTGCTCCAGGAAACGCGGAATGTGGCCGAAGTCGTAGCTGTCGTCGGAGTCGGCCATCAGGATATAGGTGCCGCGGGCGGCGAGGATTCCGCCTTTGAGAGCGCTGCCGTAGCCTTTTCCAGGTACGTGAACCACGCGCGCTCCTTCGGCTTCGGCGATGGAGACAGAGGCATCGGTGGAGCCGTTGTCCGCGACGATCACTTCACCTGAAAGTCCAGACTCGCGCAGGGCTGCCAGTGCCTTGCGGATGCAGGTGCCTACGGTCTCCTCTTCATTCAGGCATGGCATCACGATGGACAATTCGAGGGGGCCTGCGGGCGTTTGCGCCAGAGCGGCTATGTCGGGATTTTCGGCGACTGCACTTATTGTGTGGCTCTGCATCGGCGGTGGAGTTCAGGTAAAAACTTCAGGGGATTTGCCAGAACTGTAGCACGCCGGAGGGCAATTGTCTGCGATGGAATGCATGAGGTTGCTGGCTTGTAAACGGTTCGCGGGAAAGGGACGGGAGGAGGTTTGCCCGGGATTCGGCTACCGGGCTTGCCTCGTCCTATCCGAGCGCGATGACGATGGCTCCGGCGGCGATAAGGACGCCTCCGATGAGTTTGCGGGCGGTGAGAGCTTCGCCGAGCAGGGGCCAGGCGAGCAGGATGACGAAGACGACGCTGAGCTTGTCGATGGGAGCGACGCGCGAGGCTTGTCCTTTGGAGAGGGCGTGGAAGTAGCAGATCCAGGAAAGGCCTGTGGCGATGCCTGAGGCGGCCAGGAAGAGCCAGCTTCGGCGGTCGATGTGGGCGAGTCCGGCGTGGCTGCCGAGGCTGAGCGCGATGATCCAGGTGAAGAGGACGACGACGGTGGTGCGGACGGCGGTGGCGAGGTTGGGCTCGACTCCGGCCACGCCAATTTTGGCGAGCAGGGCGGTGGCGGCGGCGAACACGGCGGAGAGGATGGACCAGACTAGCCAGGACATGTTTGGTTACCTGAATAGCAGTATCCGCTATTAGCGGAGAAGTGGACCGAGGCTGCTATCCCATGTCTCAGAATCGAGACCCTTCGACTTCGCTCAGGGCGGGCTATGGGGCACCCGCAGCCGTTTCTTTAACCGGAGCGGCGGGTTGGTTAGACTTGGACTATGGGACAATCGGGAAATTCATTGGATCAGGCGGCTTCTTCGTATCTTCGTTCGGCGGTGCATCAGCCTGTCAACTGGCATGAGTGGGGGGCGGAGGCGTTTGCGCGGGCGGCTCGCGAGGATAAGCCTGTGCTGCTGGACATTGGGGCGGTGTGGTGCCACTGGTGCCATGTGATGGACCGCGAGTCCTATGAAGATCCGGCGCTGGCAGCGGTTGTGAATGAGCACTACGTGGCCATCAAGGTGGATCGCGACGAGCGGCCGGATGTGGACAGCCGCTACCAGGCGGCGGTGCAGGCCATCAGCGGGCAGGGTGGTTGGCCGCTGACGGCGTTCT
>Ga0134126_10006236_pt1 | contig 14932 bp, 17 predicted proteins | sample KB31752_FD_96881 | JGI IMG/M metagenome (GOLD analysis project Ga0134126, IMG submission 96881) | Terrestrial soil microbial communities with excess Nitrogen fertilizer from Kellogg Biological Station, Michigan, USA - KB3-175-2 | ecosystem: Environmental > Terrestrial > Soil > Unclassified ...
GACGTGTCGATGTGCTGAGTGATGACGCCGATGGAACCGACCTGGTCCGTACCGGACCCGATGTACATTTGCGACGCGGAAGATCCAAGCCAATAGGCCGCGCTCGTCGCCTTGCCATCGACATAAGCGACGATGGGTTTCTGCGACCGCGCCGCGAATATCGCGTTTCCCGCCGCTTCGACGCCATCGACCGCGCCGCCTGGAGAGTCGATGGTGAGAATGATTCCCGAGACATCAGGGTCGTTCAGCGCCGTCGCAAGGTCTTGTTGCAGGGACGTGTAACTCATCCCTCCGCAGATTTGCGCGAAGAGGGACATGCGTTTCGAGAGAACGCCCTCAACCGGAATGAGCGCCACGCCGTCCTGCACGGAGTACGGCTTCGGCTCGTTCGAGAGGGTACGCCCGAGCGCCGCCTCTACTGCCTTGATGTCGAAAGACTCGCCATTGCGATGGGCCGCGTAGATGGCGCACATCTCAGTCAGCGTTTCGGGCTGGATGGCCCACGGCGATTTGAGCATTTCCAAAACATTCATTGCGCGTTCTCCGGTTTCTCCTGGTCGCCGCCGTCAGTCGATGGGACCACGGATTTGTTAATTCGCTGAACGCCTGGGACCGCCGCTTCCAATCCGCCCTCGACGCGCATCTCGTGTTCCTTGACGCGCTGTTTGTGAACGTCATCCCAACGCTTGCCCGTGAGTTCCATGGTCTCGATCTTGAGATTCGAGAGTCCGCCGTTGACGCGGGTAAGAGCCGCGTCCGCTTCCTTCTGTGGATCGAGTTGTCCGGGCGCATCTCCAACCCAGTCGGCCAGGAGATAGGCGCGACGCAAGAGGGGGTTGGTGAAGAATCCCGGAGCGTTGATGCGCCCCATCGCCGCCGCTTCCCACATCCAAGCCTCGTAGATGAGTTGGCACCAGTTGGTCGCCATGAACGCCCGCCGCCCGCGATAGAACTTCCAGGCTTCGAGCATCGCCGCCCGCGCCGCGCTGTAACTCGCGGTGAAGTGCTTGACGAGGATTTCAAACGGCAACTCCAACGCGACGCCGATCTGCCGAAGCATCGCCATGACAAACGGGTCGAACGCGGTGTTGGGCCGCTTCGGGTCTGCAATCTGGACCTCTTGACCCTGCGCCAACCCGACGATTGCGCCCGTCCCGAGTTGGTAATGCTTCTCCGCATCGGAGACTTGCTTGGCGTCCATCATGCCGGGGCCGTCTTCGCCAAGATCGGTCTTGATGAAAACGGTAAACATGGCGGAGATTACCGCCGCCTGGATTTCCGCCTCGGTGTACTTGTCGAGTTGCTTGATGCGCTCGATGACCGGGGCGAGATAAGGGATGCCGCGCTTCTGGTCGGGGCGCTTGCGCTCGAAAAGGTGAATCAGATTGCGCCGTCCACTCCCGCCGAATCCCTCGATGCGGTCGAGGGCCCACGGGTCCGGGCTGAGAACCATCGCGCCCGGATGCCGCTGGAGGATGTTGTACGCAACTGGAGCGCCGCCCGCGTCCACCTCGACGCCGCCATAAACGCGGTTGCCGCTATCGAGAGTCTGCCCGTCGCGAACTCCCTTCGGATTCGCGAGACGGTCTGCTTCGATGACCTGGAGGCGGAGTTGGTACGGATTGATTCCCGGACGGCTCACGAACGGGAGCAACGTCACGGTGTCGCCGGATTCGAGCGTCGAGCGGAGAACGAGACTCTGCAGTTCATAGAAGTTCTGCGTCCGCGTGATGTCGCAGTCCTTCGAGTCAGCCCACAGTCCGAACTCCGACTCAACTTGGTTGACGAAGTCTTCGCCCTGTTGCTCCGTCCATCCCAGCGCCTTGATGTCCGGGGTTGGCTGGAGAGCGAGGCCCGTTCCCGCTGCATTCTCCACGACCGTCGAGACCGCGCCCGATGCGAGAGGCGCGTTCCGCATGAGGTCGCGGCTCCGCGCTCGCAGGATGCGAAGGTCCAGGAGAGAGTCCGCGTCCGCGTCCCCGTTCCTTGGCAACCATCCCGCCGTTTCGCGACGATCTGCGCGGGCTCCGACGTATGAGCCATACGTCGCCAACATCTCCCGCGCCGCGAGACGGCGGAGGCCGCTGCGAGGGCTTACAAACGTGATTACCCGGTCGATGAGGTTGGGAATCAGCTTCACAGTGCAACCCCCAAACGAATCGTGGGTCCGCTGCTTCCGCGCTGGAGACGTGCAACTTCCTGCCGCCAGAACTTTACGTCATTGAGCAACTGGTCGAGTTGCGCCCGCGCTCCCGATCTTCCGCCAGATGGCGAGGTGACGGCGAAACTCTGTTGTTGACGCGCCGCTGCAAGTGCAGCAATCGCAAGCCCCAGTTGTTCTTGCGCTTGGTCTAAGGTGATTCCGCCGTCAATCCTTGCCATGTTCGCGACGGTAGGATGAAGTCGCGACATGACACAAGATGGACCGCAGCGGTCCATACTTGCGGCGCTCTATAGGTCGCATAATGTTAATTAAGTAGTAATTTCCGAATAGACGGTGATTCACTCACAAGTTCAAAACTGGCGGGTCCTTCTGCACACGGACATCCGTGATCGAAGCGCCAGATCTTCTTCAAGTGAGAGATTGCGGACCCGGAGGAAGTTCCCGCCGGGTCCAGCGAGCGTCCGTTGCTCTTACTTTTGACCGGATTCCTGGGCCATCTGTTTGTGGAGCTTTGCAAGTTCATCGCTCTTGACGGCGAGGTCCTTGAGCGTCTTGACGAAGTACTCGCAATGGCCGATAGTGCTGGTTCGGTACTTATCGTTGGACAAGGTTGTGTTCGATTTGTAGGCCGCAATCATGTCTTCGTGCTCTTGTGCCTGGACACGATAGTCCTGCGCGTTGGCCGCATAGTAGTCAGCGATTCGCTGATGCTCGGCGGGCGTCTTGGCGGTGGCAATCAAGGTGTTGAGTTGCTGTTTGCTGAGATGCTCCGGCTTGGGCTGCTCTGCAGGCGCTGCTTGTGCAAAGGCTGCGACGGTGAGGGCAAGTGCTATCGAGAGAATTGTGATCGTGCGCTTCATTGGAGTCTCCTTGGCGATTCAGGTTGAAAGGCAAAACGGAGCCACGGTTCAGGTGCGAACCGGTGACTGCTTTGGTTGCTGAATGCACGTGGAGATTTAGATTCTGAAGACGTGGCCGAGCAGGTGTTTGGCGGGTCCGGAGGGGGATGCGCATCCAAAGAGTTCGACGGGTAGTGTGATGGGAGCAAGAGCCGGAAGCTGTGCGATCGCGACGAGCGTGGCGGCTCGGTAAGCCTTGGACTCGGGCGAGGCGGTGGGCTGTGTCGCGACCTGGCTGGTCGCTACGCTGCAGTTACACTCTCTGCACTCGGAGGCAAACGAGGTGGAGCGCATCGGGCTGTGGCAGTCTGATGGCTGGTTGCCGATGATTTCGTTGGGAGCGCAGCACGTGGAATCGTGGTCACTGCCCGAGCGCAACCTGTGGCCGCAGGGGGAGTCTGCGAATGCCGATTGACTGGCGAGGAGCAGAGCCATCATTAGGGCCACGAATTGGGTGATGCGTCTCATACGTGCAAAGTGAATCATGTGCCTTTGTACCGTGAGAATCTGTGATGCTTGTCACGTCGAGTGCGGAGCACATGGAAGCAATAGAGGTGGTTTCGGATGGTTTGTGGCCTACCCGTCATTTACTCCCGGGTGAACAGCGGTACGGCTGAAGAGGCGGGGACGTGACGCTGTGACGGAGATATCGCCTCAGTGGCCGCGTTCGTTCGAGATCCTGTCCAACTGCGCGTCTGTCCACTTGTGGCAACACTCGCGACCGCAGAGGTCCGCGTCTTCAGGAGAGCGTCCCTTCGCGGTTGCCGGAATGATGATGACTGCCGGAACCTGGAAACGCTGGACCGCAACGCGGCCACGCCACCAGTGGTTCGCTTCCCGCCTTGGTTTCTTGCAGACATCGCATTTCGTGACCGTCTCTTGCATCGTTCACCTTCCGTGACTCCTCAAGGATGGAGTGTCGTATCCAGCCAATTGGTCGGGTGATCGTCGATCTCGGGCCAATGGCCGTAAAGGATGCCATCAACCGACCCGTCAAAGACGAAGAACAGCGTCACGAGTAGCGAGAGCATGAAAAGGAATGCCAGGACGTTGCGCTTGAACTCTTGCATGATCTTTCTATCGACTGTCCTTCATCCGATGGAGAGGGGCGTGGCACCGCGTCCCTGGAACTGGTCTAGGAGTTGACTTGACGAGCGATGGCGAGCAGCTTCTCACGCGAAACGCTAATCCATTCGTTGTCCGGGTTCTCCAGTTCTGCCGGAGTCACGTCCTTGAGAAGTTTGCGAAACATCGGAGCAAGGTTGATGACCGTGGGTTGAGCCCCGCGCTGTCTTGTTGCCGTTTTGTGTCCCTTTGCCTTCGCCTCGGTTGCCTTTGCCTTGAGCGTTTCGACCGCCTTTGCACCGTTCTTGCGGACCTCAGAGATTGCAAGCGCCGGGGTGACTTCCTGCTGCTTCACCATCTCTTGCACCGCCTGGGGGGCGTCCGCCAGTTCGAGAGAGCGGTTTATGAACGCGACGGATTGGCCGGACTTCTTTGCGATCTTGTCGATTGCCCATCCGAAGTTGAACAACTTGCGGAACGCGCCGCCGAGTTCCAACTCTGAAAGGGGCTTGTTCTGGTTCGCCACGACCGCGAGCAGGAGACGGTCCGGCTCATTCCCGCCCGGAACCTGGATGCACGGAACGGCTTCAATCTCGACGCCATCCGCGATGAGTTCCAGGTTCGCCCGGAGTCTGCACTCGCCGTCAACCAGGACGGCTGCTCTGCGCTCGGCATCGTAGCGGACCCAAAGGGGCGAAATGGTCCCGTTCTCTCGAATGGACGCCTTGAGATCGTCCAGGTGGGCGCGGTTTTCGGGGATGTTGTAATCCCGAGGGTTGTGACCGTCCTCCACAACGATGATGCGAGGGTCGATCATAAATTGGTCGCGTGCGCTGAGCCGGAGGTCGCGTAAGCGCGTAACGCTCTTGTTTGTCGTTTCGTGGACCGCTGCACTTGCCATCGATGCAAATGCCCCTCCTGTTATGGTTTCCCTCGTCATTCCCGCCGCTGCCGGGGTCATTTCTTCGTCTCCTCACTTTCGGGATAATCTCAATCGACGAGTGTAGTACACCTACAGGTGTATATCAAAATGATGGGAATTGGGCAAACGAATGGGCTCGCGCCGGACGTTGGCTGAGACGTCCAAACGTGGATTCACGGACGTCGCAATATGTGCTAACTTTTGCACAGTCAGCCGAATAACGATGGACATAATCCAGGGCGCCGTGCTACTTGTGTTGCTGCGCCACCAACAGGAGAATCCATGGGAAGTACCGGATCGGGACGGATAAGTGATTATCCTGGCTCGTCACCCGCAGCCAAACCAGGCGGGCAAGGCGGCGGCATTGGCCCATCGGTAGAGGACCGGTGCGCCAGGGCCTTTAACGCACGTCTGGAAGACGTAGAGCTTTCCGACTATTATCGAGCGCACGCGAACTTGCCACCGAAGGGCACGAGGGTAGAACTTGTGAAGCGTAAGCGCCTGGTGGTCCAGACGACGGATGGAGAGGGAATAGGAAACCTTCCGACCTCATTCAATTTCCTCGCCTCCTGCATGAACGAGGGATGGACCTACATTGGTACGGTTCAACAGGTCCGAAGCGGCCCCCCAGTCGCAAGTATCTCAGTTGATTTCGCCGCAACACCCCCACAATGAGTAACAAAAAATCGATCCCACTCTTGGTGGGTGAAATCATCGTTGATTTCACGCTGACGCGACCTGGCAGAGAGAACAAACTGCGGCTGGGAGGCGTAGCGCATGCTGCGCGAGGCTTTTGGGCCCTCGATACGCCATTTAGCGCCGCGGTGATTTTGCCAAGTTATCTGGAAGACTCTGCGCGCAAATACTTTCGGGCGCTTGGATGCGTTGATTTTTATGTGTTGGGCCAAGTAACGGGTGCGCCGAATGTCACCGTAATCTCTGATCCGACAGAAGTCGCCGACCAGGGATACGAGACACTGTTGCGCGACGAAAAGGGCATCGAGTTGATCGAGCGCGACCTCTCGAATGAGTTATATGGAGACATCTTGATTTTCCCAGGCAGCTACGACCTCGAAAAGGTCTGCCAAATGCTGCCATCCAGCGCTCTGGTTCACTTGGACGTTGCCTACGATCTCGACAATCCCGCCACGCTCGCCAAGCTACCGCAGGCAGTTCAGACCATCCTAATTTCAACGTCGTCCCCGCTGTTCAGGTCACTCGGCGAAGGCGGTCTCCGTGGATTGTGGGAGGCTTTTGAAGCATGTGCCCCTTCCACGCTCATCCTGAAGGAGAACCGTGGCGGTACGAGGATGATCGTCGATGCCCAAATGAAGACCGAGGCGCTTCCCGCGCAGTTGGGCACGACTGCCAATTCAGTTGGCGTAGGTGATGTCTTCGCTGCAGCGTATGTCGCGAAATTGGAATACGGCTCGGTTGAGGCTGGTTGGCGTGCGACATATGCTGCGGCAGCCTATTCCCAGACAACTGATCCCGACCTTTTCAAGACCTACGTCAAACGAGACATGAAACTGACTGTCGAGGACATGCGGCAGCTCTGGGGTGTCTTTCTGCCATGGGAGAGGCGGCGCGAATACCCAATTTATCTCGCGGCGCCTGACTTTAGCTATGCTGATCGGAGGGCCATTGAGAGGGCGATTGCCTCTCTCACCTATCACAATTTCATTGTTCGCAGGCCCGTGTTAGAGAATGGTGAACTTCCGGCGGATTCGAATCCTGCGGTGCTACAAGGCACTTATGACGCGGATTATGATTTGCTGAAACAATGCTCGTTGGTCTTTGCCGTGCCCACAGGTCGAGACCCCGGGTCATTAGTTGAGGTCGGGATTGCGATTGAGGCCGGGATACCGGTCGTTGTCTACGATCCCGTCGTCGAAAACAAAAACACTATGGTGATGGCGGGGGCGCGGCATTATTCGGAAGATCTCGACAGTTGTTTAAACGCCGTCTTTGGTATTCTTTCGGGAGCTGAGCCACAATGACCACGGCCATACTGCTCTGTTCGGGCGGTCTCGATTCGACGACGCTCGCCCATTGGCTACGCGAACGCAGCGTCCAGTTAGTCCCCATATTTCTTGACTACGGTCAGCACTGTGTCGAGACGGAGTGGCAGACCCTCAAACTGGTGCTACCAGCTGAGGGAGTGGGAGCCCCCGAGCGAATCGATGTGTCCGGTATATTCCGAGGGTCAAAGTCGCGCCTCATCGTCGAGCCGGACCTTTGGCGCGAGAGCGTTGCAGACCAGGACCTATACATCCCGTACCGCACTCTACTATTCTTTTCAATCGGGGCCGCATGCGCACAATCACGAGGCCTTAGCGACGTGTACAGCGGCTTCATCAATAGCAATCACGCGAAAGAACTGGACTGCTCATCAGGGTTTCTAAACAGCCTTGACGCTCTGGCCGAAAACGTAGGTGCAGTCCGTTTCCACATGCCTTTCCGCTATTGGTCAAAGTCGCAAGTCGTAGCGGAGGCGATACGCCTGGGCGTGAACGTGGGTGTCACCTACTCCTGTCAGCTACTTAGTGACACTCCTTGCGGGGCGTGTCCCAATTGTGTCGAGCGACTGAATGCTATTGCAGCCAACGGACTCTGATTTGATGACACCCTCAACCGTTCTCGAAGAACTCACATTCGCGCGTCAAATCGCAGACCATGCCGACAGGCTCGGGGTGCAGTCGGCGCCCACCGTCTCACGGACAGCTTCTCACCATCTAGGCGCGGTTCTAGCTGACGCGGTTTTACAGGCCGGCGTGAGCTATCGGACAGTGGTGCGCATGCGCGTCAATCGAATTCACTCCGAATTCCCCGAGGCTGCGACTCTGCCCGGACTCATAGAGGTCCTCGAGCAGAGAGGGGCCGCTGACTTCCTGCAATGGAACCACCCAGTAAAGATGTCCCGCTTCGTGTCGCTTATCCGGCTTCTTGGGATGCAGAGAATTGGCACGACTTTCGAACTCAAGGTCTGGCTAAGCCGGAACGGATCTCGCGAGCTTCTCCTTGGCGTGCACGGCGTCGGTCCGAAGACCTGCGATTACCTTTGCTGTCTTGTGGGCGTTGACTGCATTGCAGTTGATCGACATGTAAGGACTTTCGCAAATGAGGCCGGCGTGCCGATCAGCAATTATGATCGACTGAAATCGGTTGTTTCCTATGCAGCAGACCTTCTCGGAATGCCGCGCCGCGATTTCGATGCCTGGATCTGGCAGACCATCTCCACCAGGGTCTTCGACGATCGCCAACTGTCCCTCATAGATTGAGGGCGTTGGCCGCCAGCGATTGCTCACTGTGGGTCGAGGGTGGCCCGCCCCAGCCTGGTTGGGGCCGGATACTCGGTTCTATAGGTCGACAGGGGCGCTGCTAAAATGGGACGCCATGTACGAGCGATTTCAAGAGGACAGTGCGAAGGGCAACTGCTTCGTATGCGACCAGCAGGCCATGTCCAGCCGCATGCCGGATCGCGATGTATTCCAGATAATATGCAGGCGCTGCGGTGCGTACAGGATCTCTGAGGAGTTCACTTGGGAGATGCCCAAGCCACACAGTCCCTTGCACGAGTTCAGGTACCGAATGAGTTGGGCATTTCGGAGCGCAGCCGAGCGAATCTCGGACCTAGCAGATCTCCCCGTCCATCTCAGGATAGAGGTGCTCCCGCTCCTCAACACCGTTGACCCTTCCGTTGAAGACAAACTAGGTTTACTCCTGGCGTTCTTGGCCAAGCGTTCGAAGAGTCCGGGGAAAAGCGCCTTCTTCGACTTCGCCAACGACTGCAGTATCGTCTGCGCAAGAGACTCCGAAGAGGCGAGCTTCCTTCTTGAGTCTCTCGGACAGCAAAAGCTGGTCGAACTTCAGGGAGAGATTCTGGACGGGAGTGGCCAAGCCTCTCGCCTCACAACCGCAGGCTGGTCGGATCTAACTCGCCGAGCAAGGACCGGAGCTGAATCTAATAATGTATTTATCGCCATGTCCTTCGACCCCGGAAGGGCTGCAGTGGCCGAAGCCATCGCTCGGGCTATCTCAGCCTCCAATTACACTCCGTTTCGCATGGATCAGGTAGAGCATTTAAATCGCATAGACGACGAGATTCTCTCGCGACTAAGGTCTTCAAGATTCTTGGTGGTGGATCTAACTCAGCAGAACCCAGGCGCCTATTTTGAGGCGGGCTTTATGCTTGGGCTCGGGCGTCCTGTCATTTGGATTTGCTCAGGCGACGACTTGAATAAGGTGCACTTCGATGCGCGTCAGTACAACATCATCGAGTATGATAGCGACGAAGAACTTCAAAAACGACTCCAACTGAGGATTGAAGCTGCGATTGGCAAGGGAGCGCAATCTTCACAACAGATTCCCTAGCCGGAGGGGCTCGATGGCTCGCAGGGTTTTCTTTAGCTTCCATTACCTCGCTGATGCTTGGCGTGTGTCCCAGGTCAGAAATATGCACGCCCTCGAAGATAACTGCCCTGTATCGGACAATGACTGGGAGGCGATTAAGAAGGGCGGGGACGTCGCCATCAAGCGTTGGATCAACGGCCAGATATTTGGGAGAACCTGTGCCGTCGTGCTCGTGGGGGCAAGTACGGCGAATCGGAAGTGGATCAACTACGAGATCGAGAGGGCTTGGTCGGAGGGAAAGGGAGTCGTCGGAATACGCATCCACGGGTTGAAAGACCGCCAAGGAAACACCTCCAGCGCTGGGGCCAACCCTTTTGATTACGTTTATCATCCGACGACAAATCGCAGACTCTCCGACTACGTCAAACTCCATGACCCCACCTCCTTTTGGGGAAGTTCCGAAACGTACTCGACAATCAAGAACAACCTGGCGAGCTGGGTTGAGACAGCGATCAAGCAGCGAGAGTAATAAATAGGCGGCAGCAATGGCACCAGTCTCGAAAGCGCAATTTCTGGCCAGGTTCAGCGCGAGCCTGATCGAAGGCGGCGCGGCCTTCTTCATTGGGGCTGGCCTGTCCCGAGCGCAGGGGTTCGTGGATTGGCGGGGACTGCTTGAAGGAATCGCTAGGGACCTCAACCTGGACGTGTCAAGAGAAGCCGATTTGCTCGCGCTTGCTCAGTACCACGAGAACAGCCATGGCGGTCGGGCACGGATCAACGAGGTTTTGATTGAAGAGTTCAATAAAGACACGGTACTCGGTGAAAATCATCGACTAATCGCCTCCCTCCCGGCTGATTCGATTTGGACAACCAACTACGATGGGCTAATCGAGGAGGCATATCGCGCGGCTCGGAAGCGACTCGACGTAAAGACAACGCCAGCTAACTTGGCGCAGACGATGCCTCACAGAGACGCCATTCTATACAAGATGCACGGGGATCGGTCACAGCCCCAAGAAGCGATATTAACGAAGGACGACTACGAGACCTACAACGAAAGGCGCGGCGCGTTCTCAACCGTTCTTCAAGCCGAATTGATCGAGCGCACGTTTCTATTTTTGGGGTTTAGCTTCACCGATCCGAACATCGACTACATCCTTGCACGAGTTCGCGGGCTTCTTAGGGAACACCAGCGGGACCATTACTGCATAATGAAATGGCCTAGTGCTCCCGCACCTGGGGCCACCCCCGCCGCGATGGCTGATTACGAGTATGAGAAACGGAAACTTGATCTTCGCATCGCCGATCTCCGACGTTATCACATACAAGCCGTAATGATCGACAGCTATAGTGAAATCACAGAGGTGCTCCAATCTCTGGATCGGCTGGCCCATTCGAAGGACATTTTGGTCTCGGGTAGCGCAGCGGATTTCGCTCCTCTGGGGCAGGCTCGTGTCGAAGAATTCTCCCGGCAGTTAGGTGCCGAATTCGTGCGGCGGGGATTCCGACTCATTTCCGGCTACGGGCTGGGTATAGGAAGCTCAGTGGCTTATGGCGCTCTCAGCGAGATTCATTCCAACCTAAGCCCACCCGACAAGGCGATGTTGATGCCCTTCCCGCAAAATCTACCACATGGGACGGACCGGGCGGCGTTCTATACTTCACACCGTGAGCAACTCGTCCGAGCCGCCGGCTTCGTAGTATTCATCAGCGGAAATCGCGAAGGTGCGAGTGGGCCGGAGCCTGCCCCTGGGGTGCTTGAGGAATTCGCGTTGGCCGCAAAGTTTGGGCGCGTTCCGATCCCGATCGGTGCGTCGGGATGGATGGCCTCACAGATACTTGGTGTAGTGAGCGCAGATCTTCCTCGGTATTACGGCAGCGCCGACGTTGCGGCTGAGCTGAATGTCCTAAACGACGCCGGCTCTACCGACCGAGGCCTCCTGGAGGCGATATTCTCAATCATCGCGAAGGTGACGGCGTGATTCGGTCGCAACTCCCCGCCGTTGCACAACTCCGATCATCTCTGCCGGAGTTGCGCGGTGATCGCTCGCCCTTGTGAAGCAAGGCGCGAAGTATCACTCCTTCAATCGGCCCGTCTTTTCGGAACCGCCATCCGTCCGATCCGTTCGAGTGCGCATTCGGTTGATTGTCAACATGGCCTCATCTACCCCGCGTGGCTTTTCTCCTCGCTCAATCGCTGAGTACGATGCTTGGCTAATGCCCATTTGTTCTGCGACCTCTTCCTGCGTGAGGCGTTTATCCAGCCGCATATCGCGGGCAATCTGGGCCTTCGATGGCATACTGTGTTCTCCTGATAATAAATAATACAAAATGATACAGACCGATGCAAGGAGTAAGCAGTTTGTCGCGGGCTGGGAGGGAATATTAGGGTCCACAGGAAGGATTGGATGCCGTTCGGACGTGTCATAAATCACATCAGATGACGCGCCATTTTTGTGGCGTCAGAGACTCGCGTGTTACGCTCGTGAGGTTGGCGAATTCTCGCTGTCCAGTGCAGGGACAATGCTCGACAAGTTGAAAGACAAGGGTTTTGAGATCGTCTTCGAATCTCACGCGGTCGCGATACTCGACCGGGATTTTCCGTCCGCCCTCGGCGAACTCGAAGGGGTGCTGGAGGATTTCGAGATCCCAATCACCGAAATCATTGGTTCGGGCGGCGGAGAAACCAAAGGGACTCAGCGGCTTCGCAGGGCGCTGGCCGCGCAGGGATGGCGGAAGACTAATTTCGAAATCAAGAAGAGCATTCGATTCTCAGAAGTGGATGCGCATACCGATCCAGTCCACCTGGAACGCGAGTCCACGACGCACGAGATTGACCACGTAAAAGCCTTTCCCGGAGACTTCGCCGGTAACAAGCTCATCGCGCTAGAGATTGAGTGGAACAACAAAGACCCGTTCTTTGACCGCGACCTGGAGAATTTCAAACGGCTTCACGCGGAGGGCGCAATCAGCGTCGGGGTCATCATCACTCGTGGGCCCGCACTCCATCAAGGGATGTGGGATTTCGTCTTCCGGTATGCGACCGAACAGCAGATCCACTCATTCGCAGACCTTGAGCGCCTTCAGATTGGCATTACTCCAAAGCAGCAACGCGCCATCACGACTCGGACAGGTCGAGCCAAAAACCCCATCGCGTTTGCCAATGCCTGGGCAGACAAGTTCGTTGGCGATAAGTATGGAGAGGCGACGACTCACTGGAACAAGCTCATGTCACGAATCAATCGTGGCGTGGGAAATCCCTGTCCCCTGCTTCTGATTGGGCTTCCCACATCAATCGTGCGATTCGATGTGGACCCGACGGTTGACGCGGTTGAGATGGAAGACGGAGAGGTTTAGTCGCCGAACGGGAGAATCCTTCCATTTTGCGAATGGTTGGAGTAGGTCTTCCAGGTAGGCTCATACGAGTCGTCCGCCTGGTTCCCCCATCCGAACCAGTCCTTTCGATCTCCGCGAGCGAACAGTTCAATATATGGATCCGGACTGCAGGACTCGATAATTGCGTACTGTTCGTCGGGTTTGCGTGAATGCTCGCGTTTGCGGCTAGAGAGGTAGTTCACCTGGGACCGTCCAGGTGGAAGAGTGCGGGCGTTCTTGCCACGCACTCCGAAAAGAATTAGCTCGGTCACATTGCGGAAGTAGAAGCCCACACCGCGTCCATCGGAGCCGCCGTCTTTTCTGACCTTGTGCCAAACCAGGTTGCTCTTGTACTTGAATCCCCATGCCTGCATGACCGCGAGTCCTTCCGGGAGCAGGGCATTGGGAATCCACAGATAGAGGTGAGCCGTTTCGGTCGCGATGGAAGAGACCGGAAGGTCCATGATCTCTTCAAGGGTCATCGTTCCATAACGCGAGAGGCGCTTGTGTTCTGGGGCCACTTTGCCGGTTCGATTCTGAAACTGCCAGGGCGGGTCAGCGAGGATTGTGGAGAATCTACGTCCGCCCACTGAGCGCAGGAGGTCTTGACTCGCTTGGGAGACCGGCTTGAGTTGAGACAGATGAGCGGCCATTGCGCTACTCCAATTTACAACGGGTCGTTGTTGAAAAGGTGGTCGAAACCTTGCATCTTCAATCATTTCGAGACTGCAATCACATTTGATGGTGGCACAACAGCATACGCCTACGCCCGCGTCTCGCGTTCGTTCTTGCGACGGGGAGTACCGAAAGAGGAAACAGCGAAGAGTCGGTTCCGTTTGAGAGTCTCATGTGTCTTTCAAGCATTCCGGCACCTTGCGAAAGACTTTGTTGTAAATCTCGTCGGCCAGATCGACCGCTTCCTCTATTGCTTTGCCCGTAGGGATCACGCGGACGTTGACCTGGGAGTTGCGGGCGAGCCGGATTCCGGCGATCAGGCAAGCACCCAGGTAAATCATTCCCCGATTGATTCGCGGCAAGTGTGCGTCCGGGTTGAACATCAACGTGACCCCATTCGCGCCTGGTGCGCCACCACTTGATCTGGTTTTCCGAGAAAGACCTCAGTCGGTCGGTATCGTCGCTTTTCGCCACATAGGGGGCACTCGACTACGACCGACCGGAAAGGGAACTCCGTCACGCCCGTTGGAACATCACGGCGACACCGTTTGCAGGTGACCACAAAGGTCTTGCGGGATGTGGGTCCCGGGAACACGACAGCTATTTTAGGCGAATATAAGGCGAATAGTCGAGGACTCGCTCGATCACAATTACTATGGCTTCTCTGAATTCGTTGTGCCAAGTCCTTCTATCGGCTATCTTTGCGGCATGGATAGGGGCACACTTTTACGCTTGAGATGTAGGCCGTGGCGGAAGCTGGAGGTCGCCGCCGATAGCCAAATTCTGGGCACCCGCCGACTTCCCATTACCTCATCGCTCAGACACGATGAGCTGGCAAGGGAGGTTTGCGAGTAGCATGTCACGTCTTAGTCGCTCGACGCGCCTTCTACAAAATGCCGAGGCTGCCCTCATTTCCTCCATTGAGATTTACAACAAGCCCTCATTCGCCTATCGCGAGGAAGCATTCGCAATTCTTGCCATGACTGCCTGGGAGCTCCTGCTTAAGGCGAAATTGCTCAGCATCAATGGCAACGATCCCCGATGCCTCTACGTTTACTACTTTCCGAAGACAAAATCGGGGAAGCCTTCTCACAAGCAGCAGCTAAAGCGAAACCGATCCCAGAACATAATGACAATTGGTATTGAGAACTGCATCGTGGAACTGGAAAAAAAGGGAACATCTGTCCCTGCGCCGGTACGGAAGAATCTCGAAGCTCTGACCGAAATCCGCGATAACGCCGTGCATTACATCAACGTCGGCCCGGCGCTTGCAAAGCAGGTTCTGGAGATTGGCACGGCATCACTTCGGAACTTCATCGAGCTTGGCAAGCTCTGGCTGGACCTGGATCTCTCTTCATACAGTCTTTACTTGATGCCGATTGGATTCCTTCCCACACCGGAATCCGCGACAGGTATCACGCTTTCTAATGATGAGCGGAATGTCGTCAATTATCTCGCGGGCCTCATGAAGGAGGCGCA
>Ga0134126_10006237_pt1 | contig 14930 bp, 13 predicted proteins | sample KB31752_FD_96881 | JGI IMG/M metagenome (GOLD analysis project Ga0134126, IMG submission 96881) | Terrestrial soil microbial communities with excess Nitrogen fertilizer from Kellogg Biological Station, Michigan, USA - KB3-175-2 | ecosystem: Environmental > Terrestrial > Soil > Unclassified ...
CAGCGCTCGAAGGACTACGAGAAGATCGCGCGCTCGTTCCGGCCCGGGCACGCGGACTACACGTACCTGCGCAAGTACGGCATCCGCGATCCGCGCGGCGGCGGGCGCTCCTCGGCGCGATTGACGGCGCCGGCGGTCGCGGCGGGCGCGGTCGCGAAGAAGTGGCTCAACGAGCGCTACGGCGTCGTCGTGCGCGGCTACCTCTCGCAGCTCGGGCCCAATCGCGTGGAGTTCAAGTCGTGGGAGGACGTGGGCGCCGAGGGAAATCCTTTTTTCGTCGCCGACGCGTCGCGCGTGCCCGAGCTCGAGGCGTACATGGATAAGCTTCGGAAGTCCGGCGAGTCTTGCGGTGCGCGGCTGACTGTCGTTGCTTCGGGCGTCCCTTCCGGCTGGGGCGAGCCGCTCTACGACCGCCTGGACGCCGACATCGCGAAGGTGATGATGGGCATCAACGCGGTGAAGGGCGTCGAGATCGGCGCGGGTTTTCGCTCCGTCGAGCAGCTCGGCACCGAGCACTCCGACGAGATGACGCCCGACGGCTTCCTCTCCAACAACGCGGGTGGAATCCTGGGCGGGATTTCTACCGGGCAGGACATTGTTGTTTCCATTGCGGTGAAGCCTACGTCGTCAATTCGCCTGCCGCGGCGCACGATCGACATCGAGGGGAACGCGGCGACGATTGAGACGCATGGGCGGCATGATCCTTGTGTCGGGATTCGCGCGACACCGATTGCGGAGGCGTCTCTTGCGCTGGTGCTGATTGATCATGCGCTCCGACACCGCGCGCAGAACGGGGATGTGAAGGAGAAGGTGGGAGCGCTCCCGGCGAGGGCGGACGTCCTCCGGTCGAGAGATCCGGATGGCACGATTCAAGATCCTGACCCGCTGGAGGCCTAAGACAAGAACGGAGGGCAGCATGTCGAGTTACGCGCGTGTAATTGGCGCTCAGTTGAATGACATGAGTCGCTCTTTGGGCGCTCTCGTCGGGATCGCGCAGGGCCTCGTGTGCGACAGCCAGCTGAACGACCAGGAGATTCGATTTCTCGACAACTGGCTCAACGAAAATCAGGCGATCGCATCGATCTGGCCCGGCGACGTCATTCACACTCGCATTAGACAGGCTCTATCGGATGGCGTGGTCACCGACGCAGAGCGTCACTATCTCATCGAAACGCTCCAAGAGCTCGTTGGCGGGCCCAGCGAGAATCTTGCAGGCCGAGAGCATGTCACAGAGCTTGGCTTCGACGAGGTGGAACGCATCGACTTTCCAGACCAGAACTTCTGCCTGACTGGAAATTTCATCTACGGTCCGCGGGAAGTTTGCGAACAGGCGACGTCAGCTCGCGGCGGAATCCTTTCCGCTGTTACAAAGAAGCTTCGATATCTCGTGGTCGGCAGCAGGGGCAGTATCGAATGGAAGCACGGCAGCTTCGGAACGAAGTTTGAAAAGGCCATTCAGTACAAACGCGACGGATGCCGGATACTGATCGTCCACGAGGCCTCTTGGGCCGCCTCGCTTTAACGCATTGAGGATGGTCGCAACGGTTTCGAGATAGTTCACGACTCCCTGGCCGACTCTCACGGCAGCTTCATTCGGGAACCGCTTCCACCGGCACGCGCTTGCCTCTCGCCGATCGCAGCAGGCGCCGGTCGAACGTGTAGAAGGCGCTCGCCCCATGAGCGGAGGCGAGATGCAGCGCGTCGGCGAAATCGAGGCCCGCGTCGTATCCATCCAGCGCCTGGGCGAGGGCGGCGGCCGATTCGGGGACGACGTTCGGAAGGCCGAGGAGGCCACGAAAGGCGGCGGAAATGGCGTCCGCATCGAATCGGTATGCCGAGCGCAATACCCATTCGGTTTCCAGGAGAACGCTCGTGCATAGGAAGACTTCCGACTTCTCGACCAGCCGTCGCGCTCGCCGTGCCTGCGACGGCTCGTCACCGACCAGGAGTCGCACGAGCACGTTGGTGTCGATCGCGATCATTTGCGCCGGCGCTTCGCCTCCGCGGCGACTGCCGCGTCCATTTCCTCGATGGTCTTCGGCCGTCCCTTGTAGCGCAGGCACCCGGCGACCTCGTCGAGCCGGGAAGCGGCAAAGGCCTTCACGGGCTTGAGCAGCACGCCTTCCTCCGTACTCACGACGGCGAGCGTCTGCCCCGGACGCCAGGCCTTGGCGGCGCGGATGGAGCGGGGAAGAACGATCTGCCCCTTGCTGGAAAGGCGGGTGGTTTCCATGGGGTCGGCCTGTGTAAGACGAAAGTAAGACATCATAGCGCGATTTTCGTCCCTCAATTGACGGATGTAACGTTCGCCCGAATGGATCGAGCTCGTGGCTAACCGAAGAGCTTTCGTAGCTGCTTGAGAAAGGCGATCAGATTGCCGCCGGTGAAGTCGGCTGAGCCAAGGCCACGTTCGACCCAGAGCCTGAAAATGTCCTGTTCGTTGGAGTTGGGCTGACGTCCTACTCCGCCGCCGGATTGGCCGCAGCCAGGGGTCGCCAATCGCAAGTCGACTCCGGAGCCGCTCAGGAGCACCTCGACGCACACGCTTTGGCCATCCCGCTTTCGGCGGTTGATTTGGTCGGTAATCCAGCTCTCGGTAGCGTCGGCTATGGTTCTCGTTTCACCTCCGATGCAAACTGTGATGTCTGCCATCGTGACCTCCCGCGGGGCTGATACCGGAATGATCCGCCCGCGCAGGCTCACCAGGTGAGCTACGCGAAGTCGAAATTTCGCCGCAGGTTGGACTCGGTCCGCATTTGGTGGGGCCAATCAGCGCTTGTTATCATCCCGGCGCGCAGTAGAGAACGAAGCGAGCGGAGCCGCCCGATGGCGAAATCACCAAGAGGCAAGACCCAAGTCGCGGGACACACCGCAGCCAACCTCGCCTTCGCGGCCAAGCTCTGGGTCACGGCGGACGCGTTGCGCAACAACATGGATGTGGCCGAGTACAAGCACGTCGTTCTCGACTTTGTCTTTCTCAAGTACATCTCCGACGCCTTCGAGGCGAAGCACGCCGAGCTTGCATCACAGACGGGCGAGGGCGCAGACCCGGAACATCCCGACGAGTACTACGGGGCGAGCATCTTCTGGGTGCCGAAGGACGCGCGCTGGTCCCAGCTGAAGGAGGGCGCGCCGCAGCCCACCATTGGCACGTTGGTGGGCGATGCGATGACCGCCATCGAACGCGACCACGACCTGGTGCCCCCCGGGCTCGCCAGGTTCGTGCTCGCCAATGGCTCGATATCGTCGGGCGAGTCGGGCGAGGACGAGATTGGGGCCGAAGCCAGACATGAGAGACTGGCGCATGCCTGACCACAACTACTTCTCGAACCTGATCTGGCAGATCGCGGACCTGCTGCGCGGGCCCTACCGTCCACCGCAGTACGAGCGCGTCATGCTCCCCATGACGGTGCTCCGCCGCTTCGATTGCGTGCTCGCGCCCACCAAGGCCAAGGTACTGGCAGAGTACGAGAAGCGAAAGGGCAGTAGGCTCGAAGGAGACGCCCTCGACACCCATCTCAACAAGGCCGCCGGCCAACGCTTCCACAATCACTCCCCGCTCGATTTCGAAAAGCTCAAGGGCGACCCCGACAACATCGAGAAGCACCTGGTCAGCTACATCAAGGGCTTCTCGAAGAACGTGCGCGACATCTTCGACTTCTTCGAGTTCGAAGCCGAGATCGAGCGGATGCGCGAGGCGAACATCCTCTACCTCGTCGTCTCCAAGTTCTGCGACGTGGACCTGCACCCGAACACGGTGCCCAACGAGCAGATGGGGCTCATCTTCGAGAACCTCATCCGCCGCTTCAACGAACTGGCCAACGAGACTGCGGGCGACCACTTCACGCCGCGCGAGGTCATCCGGCTGATGGTGAGCATCCTGTTCATGCACGACGACAAGCTGCTCGCCACTCCCGGCACCGTGCGGAAGCTCCTCGACCCGGCCTGCGGCACTGGGGGCATGCTGGCCGAAGCGCAGAACTACCTGCGCGAGCACCACGGCGCGGCCAAGCTCTACGTCTACGGGCAGGACTACAACAAGCGCGCCTTCGCCACCGCGGCGTCCGACATGCTGATGAAGCAGGTGGACCACAATGGCGCCGGTAACAACGTGCGCTACGGCGACAGCTTCACGGAGGACCAATTCGCAGGCGAGACCTTCGACTACTTCCTCACCAATCCGCCTTTCGGCGTGGACTGGAAGAAGCAGCAGAAGGAGATCCAGAACGAGCACGACAAGCGCGGGTTCGATGGCCGCTTCGGCGCCGGACTGCCGCGCGTGAACGACGGCTCGCTGCTCTTTCTGCAGCACATGGTCGCCAAGTTCGAGCCCGTGTGCCCGGCGGAGCACAAGCACGGCTCGCGGCTGGCCATCGTCTTCAGCGGCTCCCCGCTCTTCACCGGCGGCGCGGGCTCGGGCGAGAGCGACATCCGCAAGTGGATCATCGAGAACGATTGGCTCGAGGCCATCATCGCCCTGCCGGAGCAGATGTTCTACAACACCGGTATCGGCACCTACGTCTGGATCGTCACCAACCGCAAAGAGAAGCGGCGCAAGGGCAAGGTCCAGCTCCTCGATGCGCGCGACGTATGGACCGCGGGCGGTGGCGAGGACAACAAGCGCAGCCTCGGCGACAAGCGCCGACACATCACTGCCAGCCAGATCGCCGAGATCGTCCAGCTCTACGGCCGGCAGACGGACGGCGAGAATTCCAAGACCTTCGACAATGCCGACTTCGGTTACACCCGCGTCACCGTCGAGCGGCCCCTGCGCCTGCGTTACCAGATGACGCTAAACGACAAAACGCGCTTCCTCGACGCCTGCCCGCACCTGCTGGACGACGTGCAGGCCGTCGACAAGGCGCTGGGCCGCGAGCCGCAGCGCGACTGGAATGCGGTGCGGAGCCGCATCGAGGACCTGCTGCAGGCGCGCAAGTCGCGTTGGAAAGCGACCGAGCAGAAGCTCTTTCGGAGTGTCTTCACGCAGAAGGACCCCGAGGCCGAGCCGGTGGCCGAGGGCGGACGCGACGACGGCCATGAGCCGGACGCCGATCTGCGCGACTTCGAGAACGTGCCACTCAAGGACGACATCGACGCCTACTTCGAGCGCGAGGTGCGCCCGCACGTGCCCGACGCCTGGATGGACCGAACTAAAGACAAGGTCGGCTACGAGATCAACTTCAACCGCCACTTCTACAAGTACACGCCGCCGCGTCCGTTGGAAGTGATCGACGCGGAGCTGAAGCAGGCCGAGGAAGAGATCATGCGGCTGCTCCGGGAGGTGACGGAGTGATCGCTGGGGAGTGGATCAGGACCGAGCTGCCTCGATCCTGGCAGGTGGCCAGACTTCGCGATCATGCAACGGTGGTCAACGGGTACCCTTTCGACTCGGAGCTATTCAGCGCTGACACCGGCCTGCCGCTCGTGCGGATACGTGACATCGCACGCTTGGAAACCGAGGTTCGCTACGCCGGCGATGTGGTACCAGAGGCGCTGCTCAAGGGCGGCGAGATTCTCGTCGGGATGGACGGGGACTTCAACGTCGCCAGATGGAAGGGCGCCGATGCTCTCCTCAACCAACGAGTCTGTTCTATTCGCCCGGCAAGAACTGTCGACGCACGCTTTCTCTATTACGTGTTGCCGGCGCCGTTGGCCTTGATCAACGAATTCACCTACTCGACGACCGTAAAGCACCTTTCGTCCTTCGATATTCTGAAGATCCGGATCCCATTTCCACCGCTCTCAAAGCAACGCGCCATTGCCGACTACCTCGACCGCGAGACGGCGCGGCTGGATGCGCTGGTGGCGGCGAAGGAGCGGGCGCTCGGGCTGTTGGCCGAAAAGCGCGGGGCGCTCATCACCCGTGCCGTCACGCGCGGCCTTGACCCCCGCGCCCCCCTACGCGACTCCGGCATCCCTTGGCTCGGCGAGATTCCGGCGCATTGGGAGGCTGAACGCTCACGATGGTTGTTTCGGGAGCGCGATCAGCGCTCCGAGAGCGGCCAAGAAGAACTTCTCACAGTGTCGCATCTCACCGGTGTCACTCTCCGGTCTGAAAAGGACGTTAACATGTTCGAGGCGGAAACGACGGAGGGATACAAGATCTGTCTCTCGGGCGACCTCGTTATCAACACACTGTGGGCATGGATGGGGGCCATGGGTACGTCGCCGGTAAACGGCATTGTAAGTCCTGCATACAACGTGTACCAACCTGGATCGCGACTTGAGCCGAGCTACGTCGATGCTCTGGTGCGTCTGCCAGTCTTTGCCCAGGAGGTCACGCGATTCTCGAAGGGCGTATGGTCATCCCGGCTGCGCCTCTATCCGGAAGGCTTCTTCGAGGTCTTCCTCCCGGTGCCCCCGCTCACCGAACAACGCGCGATCGTTAACCAAATAGCGATCGAGACCGAGAAGTTGGACGAGCTGCGTGTCGCAACCGAGCGCACGGTTGTCCTACTCAAGGAACGCCGTGCCGCGCTTATCGCTGCTGCTGTGACCGGTCAACTTGAAGTGGTCTAGGCATGCGAGTCCGCGAACTGATGCTTAACAACTTCCGCGTTTTTGGCGAGCAAGCATCATTTGTGTTCTCGGATCGAGTTACCGTCATTGCTGGCATCAACGGTAAGGGCAAGACAGCAGTTATGGATGCCCTCGCATTGCTGGCGTCCCGACTCCTGCCGTTGATCTCGCCTGCGCGAAGCGGTTATCGGACGATGGCGCCTACTGAGGTCCACGGGCAAGCCGCACGAGCGGATCTCGCTATGAAAGTCAACTGCGTCGGGACGCCCATTGATTTCAGACTGAGCTATTCGCGACAGACTCGTAAGATGTCGCGCAACACAGTTCCGACGGTGGTGCGAGACCGCGTGAAGAAGGCTTACGGCGACCCGAATCGCGCGGGCGACCAGGCGCCACTCGTCGTGTACTACACAACAGACAGGGCTGGCTTTCGGCTGCCGAGAAGCCTACCGAGCGATCTGCCGCGTCATCAATCCCTCGCCTATGTGCGGGCGCTGCGAAGCCGCATCATCGACTACCGAGATTTCATGGCTCGCTACAGGCTGTGGACCGGTCCAAATGGGCAGTTGTCGAGCGCGGAAGCTTTCGGTAGAGCGCTGGCCATCTTCCTGGATGGATTCTCCGATCCGAAGATCGAGGAGTCGCCACTTCGCCTACGAGTCAACAAGGGCGATGAGTCGCTCCATCTTGATCAACTCTCCGACGGAGAACGGTCGCTTCTCGCGATCGTTGCCGACTTGATCCGGCGGCTATCTTTGGCCAACCCGGAGATCTCGGATCCGCTTCTGGGGGCAGGTGTTGTGTTGGTCGATGAGATTGAGCTCCATCTGCATCCGACATGGCAGCGCAACGTCATTGAGAAACTACGGACCACGTTTCCGAATATCCAATTCATCGCCACAACTCATTCCCCGTTTGTCATTCAATCGCTCAGGGCCGGGGAGTTAATCAATCTAGATCCGGAAGAGTTCGGCGAATACGCGGACAAGAGCATCGAGGACATCGCGGAGAATGTGATGGGGGTGGACGTACCGCAGAAGAGCGAGCGGTATCGTCAGATGATGGACGCGGCTGAGGCGTACTTCCGACTGCTCCGAGAGTCCGGCGCAAGCGCAGGCGATGTGGACGCTGCGGAGCAACGACTCAACGAACTCGCCGCACCATTCAGCGACGATCCCGCATTTCAGGCCTTGCTCAAGCTGGAACGCGAGACGCAGCTCGGAAGTGGCGGCGATGCGACCCGTTGACAGGGGGGCGGCGCCCGCCGTGTATGCCAAATACCAGGACGCTGGTCCAGACCTTCAGACACGTCTTGGGGACTATTGCAGCTACTGCGAACGGCAAATCGAAACGAACCTCGCGGTGGAACATGTCCAGCCAAAGTCGCGCGTTCCTGCTTTGCGCACTGACTGGACGAACTTCCTTTTGAGTTGTGTGAACTGCAATTCGAGCAAGGGCAGTAGAGCGATCAACCTGATTGACTACTTGTGGCCGGATGCCGATAACACCTTGCGTGCATTCGAGTACGTTCGGGGCGGGATGATTCAGCCTTCTGCGTCGCTCGCGCCGAATCTGGCAGCGAAGGCTCAAGCAACCATTAGTTTGGCGGGCCTCGATCGATATCCGGGCGGACCAGGCCCGGCGCCCACGACGGCCGATCAGCGTTGGCTACGTCGTCAGCAAGCGTGGGAGAAGGCCGAACGCAGTCGGGCGATTCTCGCTGGGCAAGATACAGACGAAGTTCGTGAACTGATCGTGAACGTTGCTTCCGGCCGAGGTGAGTTTTCGATCTGGTGGACGGTGTTTGCGAACGACACTGACATGCGCCGCAGACTGCGAGAGGCGTTCCTCGGTACTCACGCGGCATCCTTCGACGTCAATGAAAACCCGGTTCCCCGTGCCGGAGGTCAGTTATAGCCATGGGCACCCCTAGGCACTCCGAGGCCGCCTTCGAAACAGTCATCGAGGCACACCTCCTCCAGAATGGCTATGTCCCGATTGCGCGCGAGGGTTTCGACCGCGAGCGCGCGATTTTTTCCGAGGTGGTGCTGGCCTTCATCCGCGAGACGCAGCCCAAGGAGTGGGCCAAGCTGGAGGCGCTGCATGGGGACAAGACCGGCGAGCAGATCCTCGGCGACCTGTGCAAGTGGATGGACCAGAACGGCTCGCTCGCGACCCTGCGTCATGGCTTCAAATGCTACGGGCGCACGCTTCATGCGGCATTCTTCAAGGCCGCGCACGAGTTGAATCCGGAGCTGGAGGCGCGGTACGCCGCGAACCGCCTAGGGCTGACCCGGCAGCTTCACTTCTCACCGCGCTCCGAGAAGTCCCTCGATGCGACGCTGAGCCTGAACGGCATCCCCGTGGCCACGGTGGAGCTGAAGAACCCGCTCACGGGCCAGCGGGTGGAAGACGCACGCCGGCAGTACAAGCAGGACCGCGACCCGCGCGAGCCGATCTTCGAGTTCAAGCGGCGCACGTTGGTGCACTTCGCGGCGGATACCGAGTCGGTGCTGATGACCACGCGCCTGGCGGGTACGGCAACGCACTTCCTCCCGTTCAACAAGGGTTGCGACGGCGGCGCTGGCAACCCGCCCGATCCGGTCGGGCGGACCTACCGCACGGCCTACCTGTGGGAAGAGGTGCTGCAGCGGGACAGCCTGCTCGACCTCCTCGGCCGGTTCATTCACCTGCAGATCGACGAGAAGCGCGATGATCAGGGCCGCAAGGTCAAGACCGAGTCGATGATCTTCCCGCGCTACCACCAGCTTCAGGCTGTGCGGCAACTGGTGGAGGCGGCGCGTAGCGATGGGGTCGGAAGCAACTATCTCGTCGAACACTCGGCCGGCAGCGGCAAGAGCAACACCATCGGCTGGCTGACGCATCGGCTTGCGTCTCTGCACGATGTCGCCAACCGACGCGTCTTCGACAGCGTGATCGTGGTGACTGACCGTGTGGTGCTCGACCAGCAGCTGCAGGACACGATCTATCAGTTCGAGCACAAGCGCGGTGTCGTGCAGCGCATCGACGAAAGCTCGCGGCAGCTTGCTGAAGCGCTCGAGAATGCGGTGCCGGTGATCATCACGACGCTCCAGAAGTTCCCGTTCGTGTCGCGACAGCTGCTGAAGCTTGCCGAGGAGCGTGGCGAGAGCGGCACGGGCACGCTGGCCACCCGGCGTTGCGCGGTCATCATTGACGAGGCCCACAGCTCGCAGGGCGGAGAGACGGCGACCGACCTCAAGGAAGTGCTTGGCGGCGAGCAGCTGCGGAACGAAGCAAGGAAGCGCGCGGCAGAGGAAGGCCGTGATGACATGGAGGAGCTGTTCCGCAGCATGGCCAAACGCGGCCGGCAGTCGAGCCTGAGTTTCTTCGCGTTCACCGCCACGCCCAAGCACAAGACGCTCGCCGTGTTCGGCCGCGATGGTCAGCCCGCGCACCGCTACACGATGCGGCAGGCGATCGAGGAGGAGTTCATCCTCGACGTGCTCAAGTACTACACGACCTACGCGACCTACTTCAAGCTCCTCAAGGCGTGCGAGGACGATCCCAACGTCGAGCGCAAGAAGGCCGCGCAGGCGCTCGCGCGCTTCATGAAGTTGCACCCGCACAACATCGCGCAGAAGACGGAGGTAATGGTCGAGCACTTTCAGGCCGTCACCCGCCACAAGGTCGGCGGCCGCGCGAAGGCGATGGTTGTGACGGGCTCGCGCCTGGAAGCCGTGCGCTACAAGCAGAGCTTTGATCGGTACATCCTTGAGAAGGGCTACGCCATCAAGTCCCTTGTGGCGTTCTCCGGGAAAGTGCAGGACGAAAAACTTCCTGGCATCTCCTATACCGAGGCAGAAATGAATCACGGAGTTTCAGAGAAGGAGCTGCCTGAGAAGTTCGCCACGCAGGAGTACCAGGTGCTGCTTGTCGCGGAGAAGTATCAAACGGGTTTCGATCAGCCGCTCCTGCATACGATGTTCGTAGACAAGCGCCTCGCCGGCATTCAGGCGGTGCAGACCCTTTCACGGCTCAATCGAATTCATCCACTCAAGGAAGACACGTTTGTTCTCGACTTTGTGAATGATCGCGAGGAGATCCGTGAGGCGTTCGCGACGTACTACGAAGGTGCCGAGATGGGTGAGGAAGTGGACCCCGCTCGCATGTATGCCATCAGAAGCGAGCTCGATGCCGCGGGCATCTACCTGATGGAAGAGGTCGACCGCTTTTGTGCCACTTACTTCAAACCCAAAGAGCGCCAGAGCGCCCTCGATCATCAGGCGATGAACGCTGCGCTCGATCCTGCCGTTTCACGATTCGGCAGCCGGATCAAAAATGCGGAGACTAGCGCAGAGGCTGAGCTTTGGCGCGGCAAGCTGGTGGCGTTTCTCAACCTCTATGCGTTCTTGAGCCAAGTCATTCCGTACCAAGATTCCGACCTTGAACGTCTATACGTATTCCTGCGGCATCTTTCTTCGAAGCTGCCAAGAAGGGAGCGCGGTCCGGCCTATCAGTTCGACGACGAAGTCCGCCTCGAGTACTACCGTCTGCAACAGATCAGCGGGGGCTCAATAAGTCTCAGCAAAGAGTACGCACGGCCGCTTGACGGGCCAACGGAGGTTGGCAGCGGTCTCCCGGCCAGTGAGCCGCTGCCGCTGTCGCAATTGGTCGACCTAGTGAATGAACGATTCGGCACAGACTTCAACCAGGCCGACCAATTGTTCTTCGATCAGATTGTGGAAGCGGCGGTCCTCGACGAGGGTATGCGCCAAGCCGCGGCAGTAAATCCTGAGGACAAGTTCGAGCTTGTGTTCAAGAACCTCCTTCAAACGCTTTTCGTCGAGCGCATGGATCAAAACGAGGAGATTTTCGTGCGATTCATGAACGATACGAGCTTTCAGAAAACTGTCACGGCCTGGATGGCTGCGGAGGCATATCGCCGCCTCCGCGACCGCAGTCCCTAGCCCGATTGATTAAATTCGGACCGGGCGAAATGGCAATGTCAAATTAAAAGAGGCATTGGGAGGAGCGATGTCGGTACCTGCTAGCCCCCGAATTGATTCCAGCGATCTTAGTGTGGAGCAAGTCTACAAAGACTTTTATGCGGTACCCGACTTCCAGCGCGAATATGTTTGGCAGCCAGAGAATGTCGAGCAATTTGTCAACGATATCACCGAGGCGCTCTATGACGAGTACGGACACCCAACAAAAGAAGGGGAATACTTTATTGGCAGCATCGTCGTGTGTGCGGAAGATGGCGTCTATCGGCTAATCGACGGGCAGCAAAGAATGACGACGATATTTCTGCTGTTCTGTGCCATTCGCGATTTCCTTGCCGCCAAGCAGTCAAAGACGCCCGAGGCTTTGTCAAAGATGATTTTTGACACACGTACTTCGGATGCTGGCGAGGACATTAGAGATGCGCGTCTGGTATTGCAGTACGAGGACAGTCGCGACGCTCTGAAGGTGATAGCTGAGCGCGAGATGTCGCCGGGCGCCATCAGCCGAGATACCGCGTCGATTGAGAATCTGGTCGAAGCCTATCTCACGCTACTTGCGTCATTGGAGCAAAGGTTCGCTCAGACACCAGATGGCGCGCGAGTGTTCTTCGCACAGGTCATCAGGCGAGTGAAGCTGATCCGAATTCAGACACCTGATCTTTCGCAGGCGCTTCGGGTATTCGAGACAATCAACGACCGTGGCGTTGGCCTAAACGCGATGGATCTGTTGAAGAACCTGCTATTCATGCGGGCTAGCCAATCTTCCCACGGCAAGCTGAAAGAAGGATGGAAGAAGCTAATCTCGTGCCTCGATGATTGTGGTGAGAAGCATCTTCGCTTCTTGCGATATTTCGTTCTAGCGAACTACGACAATTATAAGACTGAGGCGAACAAGCCGCTTCAGGAGGATGAGATTTTCGACTGGTTTCGGAAGAATGCCGAAGCGCTGGGGATTGATAAGCGCCCTCTGGAATTCCTTCACCTGCTATTGACTAACGCCAACGACTATCGCGGCTTTGCAGAGGGGAAAAATCCGTCAAAGCAAGAGAACCGTTTTCTACTGAACATCTTAAGAGCCAGTGGGCGCGCCCGACAGCATCTAATCCTGATGCTGGCCGCAAGAGGTCTTCCAGATATCGCGTTGATTGAATTGGCGAAGCACCTCGAATATCTGTTCTTCAGCTACAACATCGCGCGGGAACCAACCAAAGTCTTTGAATCACGATTTGCCGAGTGGGCGAAGGATCTGCGAGCTTGCAAGTCTCTCGATGATATGCAGATGTTTATCGAGAAGCGCATCCGCCCGGAACTTGGCCAGCTCGAGCGCCGCTTCGACCTCGCCTTCTCAGAGCTCACCACCGGTTCGGCGCCTAAGTACCGAATTCGGTACATCCTGGCGAAGCTAGCCCAGCACGTTGACGAAGAGGGCTGGCAGAGAGAAATCCGTCTCGAAGACTACTTCGACAACAGCCGCATCGAGATGGAGCATATCTACCCGGCAAACCCAAGTGACGAAGCGATTGCTGAATTTGACAAGGCCGAAGACGGCGACGCCGTCATTCCTCGATTGGGCAATCTCACCCTGCTAGAGAAGCCTCTCAACGCGTCAATCCAGAACGATACGTTTTCGGGCAAGCTCCCGGCGTATAGCCAATCTCGCATCCTGTTGACGCGTGCAATTGCCGGCACCGCCGAATTTGGTGGCAATACGAGCCTCAAGCGCGCGGTAGCCGGATTGAAGGCATATTCGACTTGGCGATCAGGAGAGATTGAAGATCGTCAGATGGCGTTGGCTAAGCTGGCCAAATATGTTTGGGGGATGAATATTCCTGCCGGCTAGTGGGGGCACTATTCGACGCGCTCACGTCCATTGGATGGTCATCAATTCTCCTTCTCGAAAGTTGCAAACCGCGCCGCCAACCGCTCCCGATCCGGCCGATCCTTATCCCGCCGCGGAAAGTTGATCCGATTGCCATGCAACGACTTCAACGCCTCAAGCGTGGGTCCATCTCGCGTAGCGAGCAAACGATCGGATACGACGATCCGATAGTCCGGGTCAACGCCGATCAAGTGATTGTCGAACGCCGCATGATGCAGCTTCGTGAGCGGCAAGCCGTTGGTCACGATGGGCTGGCCCAACAGCTCGTCGCCATCGGCCGCGATGTGGGCCGCATCGAGAAGGCTCGTCTCCGGCAGCCCTGAGAGCGCGCATCGGCCGCCGTACGCGGCGATCACCGCGGCGCGAAAGAGCGTCTGGTGCAACCGCGCCTTGACCTGCCTCAGCGCATAGCGGCGCTCGAGCGTCGTTTCTTGTGGGTCGGCGCGCAGCTCGCCGGGCAATCCCATCGAAACCTGCGCCTGAAGCGACTTCGCGTCCCATCCCACGATGGTGACTGGAATGATCGCGTGATAGTGGCCGGGGAACGCGCCCAGGAAGTAGATCAGCGGAACCCGTTTCTCCATCGCTTCGCGCAGCCACCGGTTGTCGGCCGCCTCCGGATTCGTTCCCATGAAGGAGTACGCGACCGTCTCGTCGCCGTTGTAGATCTGGTTGTGCGCCGCCTTCTGGTCGTCGTACCAGATCCTCGCGCCCTTCCTCGGGACCACGGTCTTGATCGAGAGCGCGTACTTCATCGCGGTCGGCTTAAAGATGCCGCGCTGAGGATTGATGAGCGGGATTCGCTCGCTCCGAAATTCGAAACCGCGCGCGAGATCTTCGGAGGTCAGCGGATCGCGCAGCTCGAGCATCCGCCGCACCTGGATGAAGGCTGCGGTGCGGATTTGTTGGTCGAGGTCGTCGGTGATGGTCATCGTCTGCAGGCGTATTGGCCGCCCCTCCTGGATCACCGAACCGCTCTCGTCAGTCCTGACGACGCCTGTGGCTATTGAGAGCCGACAGCGCGGTCAGTATCAAGAGAAGGAACGAAAGGACGTATTGCATGAGTCCCGCCACTGCAATTAAGGCGCTTCTCCCCAAATGCGCTGCTTTGCATGGGCCGCCGGGATCTGGTGGCATCTCCGCCAACGCGTGAAGGCCGATGAATGCAATCGCGGCCAGACCTAAGCATATCCACCACCCCGAGAGTACGATCTTCCCTTTTTGTCATCGGCGAATTCCAACGCGCCTTCATTGCAGCATCCGTCCCACGCGGGGCGCCACGGTGACCACCGCAAGGTGGCGGAAGCGCTCGGCGCCGAGGCTGCGCAGGGCGTGATCGGCGAGGGCAGGCTCCATGTCGCGGCCTCCAATCGTTCCAACGCACAGGAATCATTGCGGGGCGGGGAGGCTCGAGGGCACCATCTAGCGCGCCTTACCCGATAGCGATCGTATCGATCTCTTGGAATGGGCGCTGGTGTCGCCGCTCCATTCTGGTTATCTGCATGGCCCGGCCGCGGACCCTGATTATGTTGAATCCGGCCTTGTCC
>Ga0134126_10006238_pt1 | contig 14928 bp, 6 predicted proteins | sample KB31752_FD_96881 | JGI IMG/M metagenome (GOLD analysis project Ga0134126, IMG submission 96881) | Terrestrial soil microbial communities with excess Nitrogen fertilizer from Kellogg Biological Station, Michigan, USA - KB3-175-2 | ecosystem: Environmental > Terrestrial > Soil > Unclassified ...
GCCATTGTCTTTTACTTTTATAACCAGGTTGTTTTTTTCGGTGAACGTTGATATGGAAACTTTCGGCATGTAATCATCTCCGGCAGTTTTTTTCTTTTCGTTCACCGCGTAAAAAGCATTATTAAACAAGTTAAGCATCACCCGGCCCATATCCTGCTGCGATACGTTTATCCTCGGTAGTTTAGGGTCAAAATGGGTGACTATTTCGGCGTTGAACGATTTATCCTTTGCCCGCAGGCCGTGGTAGGACAGATTTAAAAATTCGTCGCAAAGCACATTCATATCTGTTAGCTGTTTTTCGCTGGTATTGGCGCGGCTGTGCTCCAGCATGCCTTTTACTATAAAATCGGCGCGTTTGCCGTGGTGCTGTATCTTTTGCAGGTTTTGTTTCAAATCTGAGCTGATGGTTTTGGCCCCCTGTATTTCGCCTTTGTCCAGTTCCTCATTCATTTCGCCCACTAGTTCCACGCTTACTTCCGAAAAGTTATTGACGAAATTGAGGGGGTTTTGTATCTCGTGGGCAATACCGGCAGTAAGTTCACCAAGCGAGGCCATTTTTTCTGACTGGATGAGCTGCGTCTGTGTTTGCTTAAGCGCCGTTAACGTTTTTTTATTTGTTCGCAATTGCCGGTAAATAAAAACTATGGCGCCGGTAATCAGCAGCAGAGCGGTTAATGAAACGAAAGTTATCATGCGGCTTTTATTGATTACCGCAGCCTGAACAGCCTTCTCTTGTCTTAAGTTATTTATGTTTTCAGCCTGCCGCTGTTCTTTTTGTTCATTTTCGTAATGCGCAACCTTCGCAGCATTTTGCTCGTTTTGCATAACATCATTTAGCGCATAGTATTTTTCGAGATACAGCTTTGAATCACTACTTTCATTTTGGCTTATAAACCATTGCGACAGCTCTCTCAAATATTTTAATTGATATTCATTTGATTTTTCATCGACGGCCTTTTTATAAGCCGATAACAACGCAGTTTGGGCCCCGCTCTTTTTATTTATTTCCTTGTTGTACAGGTACCAGGCAAAATCGGTTTCAAGTTCTCCGTTTTGGGTAATTATCTTATCTCCGTCGGCTACCGTATCACTAACGTTTTTTGACCGTATTAAAAGCGGGTATGCGTTTGCCGCCTTCTGCTGGCTTAAATAAATGATGGCTTTTTGCAATGTTGATATGGCATAATCCCTGGTAAGGGGTTTACCTGCAAAAGCATTTGCGGCTTCATCGGCATAGGCGGAAGCCTTTTCATATTCTCTGCGTTTTAAACTGATATTTGAGAGTGCCATTAATGGAAAGGTGCGTGTCCCCGGATTGGGAATTTTTCGCACACCCGGAAGGGTCTTGGATAGATAATACGATGCTTTGTCAAAATTTCCCCACTTGGCGTATTCGACACCAATAACGGTAATTTCGTTCATGTAATTGGGGTAGCTGAAATTTTTAAAAAGTTCGGCTGATTTTAAATAATTAGAGATGGCCTGGTCATAATTCCCTTTATATACAAAATATCCGCCCAAGCCATGATAACAGGCTGCTGCATTTTGAATAGGACCGTTAATAAGATAATAATTCAATTTGTCCGTGTAAAACTGGTACCGTTCCTCCTGTCGATTCAGGCTGTTATATACCAGGCGGACAAATGTTAAAACGCCAATAATTACTTTTTTTTGCTTGTCAAATCCATCGATCGCGACTTTGAATTTATCTAAAGATAATTGGTACTTCTCGCCGAAATATAGCGCCATTGCCTCCCGATAGGCAATGTAAGGCTGTGCGTTTAAAGTTTTGGATTTCGCATTTAAAGAAATAAGCCGGCCAATTACCGTGTCGAGCTCTAATTTTGTGACGGAAACGCCATAGTTTAAAATCACCCGTTCCAACGTCCTCACTTTTTCGCCGTCCGATTTTTTTAGGTTTATTTGCTTGTATAGCGAATCGATGTCGCAATTATTACAATCCTGGGCGAAAGACTTGTGCATCGATAACAGCAATAATAGAAAGCAGCATAGCTTGATAATATATCTCATCTTTATTTATGAATTAATTGGCAGTGTAATAATAAATTCCGAACCTTCTCCTTCAGCACTATCAACCCGGATGCTCCCGCCATGCCCCTTCACTACCATATCATAGGTCAAGCTCAATCCTAATCCTGTGCCTTCGCCGGTGGGTTTGGTTGTAAAAAATGGTTGCATAATTTTTTCTTTAACAGCATCGGGGATGCCAATACCATTATCTTTAACTGTAATTGTGAACTGCCCGTTTTGGGTTGAGGTCGTAACCGATACTTCCGGATTGTAAGCCGCTGCCGTTTTTGACTTTTGGTTTACGGCATAAAACGCATTGTTAAACAGGTTGAGCATCACGCGGCCCATGTCCTGCTGTGAGACATTTACTTTTGGCAGTTTAGGGTCGAAATGGGTGATCATTTCCGCATTGAATGATTTGTCCTTTGCCCGCAACCCGTGGTACGACAGCTTTAAAAATTCATCGCAAAGCACATTCATGTCCGTTAGCTGTTTCTCGCCGGTATTGGTGCGGCTGTGCTCCAGCATGCCTTTTACAATAAAGTCGGCGCGCTTGCCGTGGTGGTTTATCTTTTCTTCGTTCTGCCTGATATCCTCAGCGATAGCGAGCGCTTCGTCCACATTCCCGCCTTTTAATTCCTCTTTCAATTCATCAATCAATTCACGGTTCACCTCCGAAAAGTTGTTCACGAAATTGAGGGGGTTTTGTATTTCGTGTGCTATCCCCGCGGTTAGTTCACCCAATGAGGCCATTTTTTCGGATTGGATAAGCTGGGATTGAGTTGATCTAAGTTTTTCAAGCGTATTACTCAGGTTGTCCCGTTGAGCGGCTACTTCTTCCTTTTGTTCGTTCAGCAAATGATTATTTAGTTTTTGCTGTTTGTAATTACGCCATAGAATAATCCCAATGATCATCAAAGCGAAAGCAGCACCTACAACCAAATGTAAGCGCACCCGGGCTTCAAGTTTTTCGCGGTCAGCCCTTAAGTCCTGGTCATATTGCTGATCCCGGTCAATTAATAACTGGAATCGCGCGGAATTAATGTTCAAGCGACTACTATCGCTTGCAGCTATCAGCGCCTTCATATAATATAAACTTTTTTTATCGTCACGGCCTTCATAAGCTTTTGAAAGCGCCGCACAGGCATTAATGAGCAAGTCCCATCTTTTTGTTTGTGACAGCAGCTTATAGGATTCGAGTCCAAATTTTACGGCCGAATCAGGCTGCCCCTTTTTTAAAAATGAATTCGTCATTACGTTTAACAGCTCGGGGTTTATTCCATGATTCTGCGCCTTTTCAATAGCCAATTCTTCGCGGGAATATTTTAATGAGGAATCAGGTTGATTCGCTGAATTCATGGCCTCGCCCATGTCGCCCAATACGTTACTCTCAATTTCCCGTTTGTCTGGCTTGCTATAGTTGGTCAACAGCCTTAGCTCACGCCGGGCATAATAAAGCGCCGAATCCGGCTTTTTTAATTTAGCGTATGCTGTTTCGATATTCGATAAAATGTCAACAGACAAAAGGGTATCCCTTGCCGTTGTGGCCGCGGCAACTGCCTGTCGCAAATAAGCTAAGGATTTTTGATCATCCCCAGTACGCGCATAAACCAATCCTGCCAACTGTAGAAACGCCCCCAAATAACCCTCGTTCCGACTTTCCTTACTTACACGTATACCTTTTAGACCCGCGTTCAACGTTCCGGGTAAGTCGCCCATTTTATACTCGAGCAAATCGATGAGGTGCAACGCTAATAGCTGTTCTAATACATTCTTGCTAGCTTCAGCTTTTACCAGGTTTTGTTTTTCGCTTTTTAACAATTCGAAATCCCCGTGCGGCATTGCGAATATTTGGCTTAAAAGCCCCGTCGCTTTATGTTCATCAGCTAGTGCGTTTACCTTCGATATTAAGCTGTCTATCCGCCTGTGTTGCGCGTTCATAGTTCCGGCAGCGAATAATAGAAAGATGGTAATAAGTAGTTTCTTCATAAAGCAATCGGTAAAATAATTATCAACTCGGTATATTCACCTTCCTTCGTATTTACATTGATCGTTCCCCCATGCCCCTTAACCACCATATCATAAGTCAATGACAGCCCCAGGCCAGTACCTTCACCCGTGGGTTTGGTCGTGAAAAATGGCTGCATGATCTTATCTTTTATCGAATCGGGTATACCTACGCCGTTATCTTTTACTTTAACCCCCCAGCCCCCTGAAGGGGGAGTAAAAGTGGTCACTTCAACTGTAGGCTTGCAGTCCGCCCCTGCCGTCTTCATTTTTTGATTTACAGCATAAAAGGCGTTGTTAAACAGGTTAAGTATCACCCTTCCCATATCTTGCTGCGATACATTTACTTTCGGAAGGTTAGGATCGAAATGGGTGACGATCTCTGCATTGAACGATTTGTCTTTTGCCCGCAAGCCATGGTACGATAGCTTTAAAAACTCATCGCAAAGCACATTCATGTCGGTTAGCTGCTTTTCGCCGGTATTGGTACGGCTGTGCTCCAGCATGCCTTTTACAATAAAATCGGCGCGTTTGCCGTGGTGTTGGATCTTTTGCAGGTTTTGCTTAAGGTCGGCGCCGATGGTTTTGGCTTCCTTGATATCGCCTTTATCCAGTTCCTCGTCCATTTCTTCCAACAATTCGACGCTTACTTCCGAAAAGTTATTGACAAAATTGAGCGGGTTTTGTATCTCATGGGCTATACCTGCCGTGAGTTCGCCCAGCGAGGCCATTTTTTCGGATTGGATGAGCTGTCGTTGCGTTTTGCGCAGGCTGCGCAGCGTCTTTTTGTTGACCTGCAGTTGCCGGTAAATAAAAACCAGCGAAGCGGATATCAGCAAAAACACAACCAGCGAGCTCCATAACAGCACATTCTGGGTAGCTTTTTCCTGTTTTAACTGGTCGATGTGCTCGCGCTGGAGCCGGTCGTTCTGGTCAATCTCGTATTCGGCCACTTTAAATTCGTGGCGGCCCTTTTCCAGCGCGTCATTTACCTTAAAATAGTCTTCAAAGTATTGCTCAGATTTTTCGGGCTGGTTTTGCTTTTGGTAAAAATTACCCAGCTCGCGCAAGTATTTCAATTGTATAGGCACACCCTTTTCGTTTGTGGCCTTTTGACTGGCTATCAAAAGCGACTTTTCGGCCTGCGCTGTATTGCCTTTGGCCAGGTAATACTCGTAATAATCATAATCGATCTCTGTATAGCCAACCGAACTAACGGTTTTATAACCCGCTGAGTCTGTCAGTTTTTGCGCCCGGTTCAGCAAAGGCAGCGCCAGGTCGGGTTGGTTTAATTTTAGATAGATGCCTGCTTTTAAGGTGATGATGGCCACCACCCGCTGCGACATGGTTTTGCTCATGAACCGGATGCTCTCGTTGATCTGGGCGAGCGCATCATTATATTTCCCTGTGCTGTTCGAAATCTCACTAAATATGAAATAGCAATAATTGATAGCGCTGGTATCTTTCAATTTTTGCGCCAATGGAAGCGACTGGCGTGTGTAATAAAGCGCTTTGTCATAATTGCCCCATTGATTATAAGTATTGCCGATGACGTATAAAATATTGGTGTAGAAAAGCGGATTAAACTTGCGGAAAATCTCGCCGCCTTTCATATAATTATTGATCGCCTGGTTATAGGCGCCCTTAAATAAATAATAACCGGCAATACCATGGTAACAGGGGGCGGTATTTTCATAAGGCCCGTTTAGCTGGTAATACTCCAGTTTTTGCTGATAGTACTTCAGCCGGTCCTCCTGTGTGTTTAAAAAATTATAAAGTATGCGTATATTGAGCAGCAGCGGGAAGATTGCCTTATGCTGTTTGTCAAAAAGGGTTACTGCGTCCTGCAAGCTCTTCAACGCCGGGGCATATTGGCGTTTGGCCCAATACACGTTTCCTTGCTGTATCAACAGGTATGGCGCCGGGTCGATCAATTTTAATTGCTTATTCAGCCTAAGCAGCATGCCGACATGGTCAGGAAAGCCCGATGTTTCATCTTGCCGAATGGGGGTAAAATCCACCATTTTTTGCAGGGTGAGCAGGCTATCCCGGGGCGTTTTTTGCGTGTGCAGTATTTTTTGCAATGAATCCATTGCCGCATGGGCAAAATCGTTTTGGGCGAGACACGTGCCAGCGAATAGCGAGAACGCAAGCAATATGACGAGTTTTTTCATAATTAATCAGGGTAGCAACGGCAATAAAAGTAACGGCTTAACTTATAAATGATTAGCCTTATAATAAATTTATCAGATAATATTATAATACAGGCAGCAATACGGTAAATTCAGTATAATTACCTTCTTTGGTGTCGACGTTAATACTTCCGCCATGCCCTTTTACTACCATATCATAGGTCAAGCTCAAACCCAAACCAGTGCCTTCACCCGTCGGCTTGGTAGTGAAAAACGGCTGCATTATCTTCTCTTTTATCGCATCCGGCATACCGATGCCATTGTCTTTTACTTTAAGTCCCCAAGCCCCTGAAGGGGAAGCAAAAGTGGTTACTTCTACCGTTGGCTTATAGTCAGTCCCCGCCATTTTAGCCTTTTGATTAACGGCATAAAAAGCATTATTGAAAAGATTGAGCATCACCCGGCCCATATCTTGCTGTGATACATTTATTTTAGGCAGCATAGGATCAAAATGGGTGATCATCTCTGCACTGAACGATTTATCCTTCGCCCGCAAGCCGTGATAGGATAGCTTTAAAAACTCATCGCAAAGCACATTCATATCGGTTAGCTGTTTTTCGCCAGTATTGGTGCGGCTGTGCTCCAGCATGCCTTTTACTATAGCATCGGCACGTTTGCCGTGGTGGCGAATTTTCTCGAGATTTTGCTTCAGATCCGCGCCGATTGCTTTTATTTCTTGAATATCCCCATTATCCAGCTGCTCATCCATTTCATCAACCAGTTCCACGCTCACTTCCGAAAAGTTGTTGACGAAATTCAATGGGTTTTGTATTTCGTGGGCGATGCCGGCGGTAAGTTCGCCCAGTGAGGCCATTTTTTCAGATTGGATGAGCTGGGTTTGGGTGGATTTTAATTCGAATAGCGTTTTTTCAATTACACTATTCTTCTCTTCAAGTAGTTTTTTATCTTTCTTTTCGCGCCGGTTATTGCGATAAAGTATGAAAGCGATCAGCAACAATATGCATAGGCCCGCCAAAAAGGCGTATTCCTTTAATTGGTTCCGGTAAGCAAGTTGGACAGCTTTAATCTCGTTTTGCCGTTCCTCTTCACGCGCCACTAATGATTGAACCGCTTGTAAATTTCCAGTGCTATATAAACTATCCTTATAAGCATCGGCCAGCTCAAGATAGCGAAGCGATTCTTTCGTGTCCCTTGGCTCATATAATAATGCCAGCAAGGCAGCTGTTTCGAGGATTGTTTTTTTCTGAGTAATTAATTCTGATTCTTCAAGTCCTTTTTTTGCATAGTAAATTGCAGAATCCGGTTGATTTACAGCTTTATAAAAGACTGCAATTTTATAATATGCGTAGGCTGTTCCCCTGCGTTCATTATTCTTAATAGAGATTTGAAGGCTTTTCCGGTACAGATTCAACGCCTTGGCATGTTTCCCGGATTTCATTTCCACATCGCCTAAAATTTTATAAACCAAAGGCTCCTCCCGATTGAATTTACTAAAATGCATGATTGCCTGCCGCTCATAATAGACGCTTGAATCCAATCGGTTCATTTCATAGAATGCACCGCCCATATCGAATTGCGAATATGCTAAGCTTATCTCATTTGTTTTATTACTTGATTTTTCCATTCGCAGATAGTACAATGCCTTAGGATAATCTTTTAATATAATGTAAGTTTCGCCTATGGCATTCAATGCAGCCCCCGTCAAATACTCCAATTTATTGGTCTTTCCAATTTGAAGCGCCTTAAAAGCCATTTCCAGCGCCTTAGGCAAATTGCCCATTTGTTCCAAAGTTATACCGGTATATGATAAGGCTAATATTTCACCAGAAGGGTAATTAATTTTTTGAGATAATGTCAGGGCGCGCTGCCCATATAAAAGTGAAGAGTCGGTATTTCCTAACCGATAGGCAAAACATAGACGTAATTGTGCGTTAACCCGGCCGGTATCGTCTTTAGCAATAGACAATCGATGTTGTAAGGCATCGATCGTTCCCCTGGTTTGGGTGAAACCAACGGCCCATGCAAACAAAAGGTGAAGTGTGATGATAAATTTTTTTATCATTTTTTTGACTAAATAAGTAACTGAATAACAAACTCCGAACCTTCCCCCTCAATACTATCAACGTGTATGCTGCCGCCATGCCCTTTCACCACCATATCATAGGTTAAAGATAAACCTAATCCGGTTCCCTCGCCGGTTGGCTTGGTGGTAAAAAACGGCTGCATGATCTTCTCTTTTATCGCATCGGGAATTCCGGTACCATTATCTTTTACTTTAATGACCACATAGCCCTTTTCGGCGGAAGTAGTAACGGTTACCTCCGGCTTATAACCCGCCATTGCAGTTTTCGATTTTTGATTTACCGCATAAAAGGCATTGTTGAACAGGTTGAGCAGTACCCGGCCCATATCCTGCTGCGATACGGCTATTTTTGGCAGGGCCGGGTCAAAGTGTGTAGTGAGCACGGAATTGAACGATTTATCTTTTGCCCGAAGGCCATGGTAGGAGAGGCGGAGGTACTCATCTGCCAACGCGTTTAAATCTGTTGGCTCTTTTTGGCCGCTGCTGCTGCGCGAATGTTCGAGCATGCCTTTTACGATGGCATCGGCACGCCTGCCGTGCATGCTTATTTTTTGCTCATTTTGCTTAATGTCTTCCGCAATTGCTTTTACTTCTTCCAGCTCGCCTTTCTCAAGTTCCTGCTGCAATTCGTCAATCAATTCTGCATTTACTTCCGAAAAATTATTGACGAAGTTGAGCGGGTTCTGTATCTCATGTGCTATACCGGCAGTAAGCTCGCCCAACGAAGCCATTTTTTCGGATTGGATGAGTTGCGTTTGGGTTGATTTTAACTGGCTGAGCGCAACTTCTACTTTTTCCTTCTGCCGCTGCAACAACACGTTCGCTTTTTTGCGATTAAGGCTGTTGCGATAAACAAACAAAGCGACCAGCAACACGATGAAAATACCGGCGAGCATTACATAGGTCCTGTTCCTGGTTTGTACCTCTATCTTCTCTTTTTCTAACTCCTGTACTTTAAATTGCTCATCAAAGCCAACGCTGAGGTATTCACTCAGTTTTGTTTTTTCGGTTGCACTCAGGCTGTCGCCCAATGTTTTGGCGCGCTGCAAATAAATAAAGGCGCTGTCGGGGCGACCGAGTAACTTATAGGCCGCAAAAAGGGCATTATATGCCTCCTCTATTCCGGGCTTGTCGCCGTTTAATTGAAAAACCTGTAAAGCAGACCGGGCATAATAAACCGCCGAATCGTTTTTCCCCTCAGACCGGTACAGTTCGGCCAGGGCGGTAAAACTATGAGGCAGGTAGCGCCGGTTATTTTGTTCGGTGTTGGCGCGGACCGATTCGAAGTAATATTTTTTTGCCGCCGTTCGGTTTCCCCGGCGAAAGTAAATCCGCCCGATATTAGCCAAAAGATCGCCCTGATACATTTTATTTCCCGAAGCCTCGCTGTAGGCCAACGACCTGTTTGTGAAAAAAAGCGCCGAATCCAGTTGGTTAGCTTCGAGGTAATAAGTGCCCAAATCCTCGGTGTAAAAACTTAAGCCTACCTTATCGTCCACGCCAGAAGCGATGCTTATGGCGGTAAAATAGCTCGCCGTAGCACGGGGGCCATTTCCTGTTTTCTGGTACAGGTACCCCAATTTTTCATAAAGTACCGATAAAATGTAAAGCCGCGCTTTATGCGGGTCGCCATCTCCGGCAAATGCTGTTACATGCCAAATATTTTTTTCGCAGTCTGCATTTTCCGCGATCTTTATGCCTGCTATCGCCAATTTTAGCGACTCCGGGTAATTGCCGGTTTGGTAAGCTACATAACTCAAGTCATCGTATGACAGGGCTTCCCACAGGGGTTGTTTTAACTTACGGGTCAACGCCATCCGTTTGTTAAAATAAACAGCAGCCAGGCTGGTATTTACTTCAGTAAAATAACCGCCTAACTTGCCATAATAGTACATTTTCAAAGAGTCGTTATCCAGGTGCGGCAGGATACGCCGCAAACTATCCGCTTGCTTCGCGAATGGGTTAGTGAAAGTCAAATTCTGCCCGAACAATAAGCAGGGCAGTAAAAGCAATATTATTTTTAGTAAATGCTTCATTCAGTTTTAATTAAGCGGCAGTTGTATGATAAACTCCGAACCTTCACCCTCAACACTGTTAACCTGTATAGTTCCCCCTTGTCCTTTTACTACCATATCATAGGTCAAGCTCAATCCCAATCCGGTTCCCTCGCCGGTTGGCTTGGTGGTAAAAAACGGCTGCATTATCTTCTCTTTTATCGCGTCTGGTATGCCTATGCCGTTATCTTCTACTTTGACAATCAGCCGCTCGTTTTCCGTTGACGTAGTTACCCATACTTCCGGTTTATAATCGGGCCCCGCGATTTTCATCTTCTGATTGACAGCATAAAAGGCATTATTGAACAGATTGAGCATCACCCGGCCCATATCTTGTTGTATTACAGCTATTTTTGGCAGGTCCGGGTCAAATTGGGTGATGAGTTCGGCATTGAATGTTTTGTCTTTCGCTCTTAATCCGTGGTACGACAATCGCATAAACTCCTCGGCCAACGCATTTATATCTGTAGGTTCTTTTTGCCCGCTTTGGCTGCGTGAATGTTCCAGCATGCCTTTTACAATGCCACCGGCGCGTTTGCCGTGATGTTGTATCTTTCGTTCGTTTTCAATCAAGTTATTTATAAGCTCGATTTCCAATTGCTCATCTCTTTCTGCTTTTGGCTTTTCGCTTTCGGCTTTCAGCTCTTCCAGCATTTCTCTGTTCACCTCCGAAAAATTATTGACAAAGTTGAGCGGGTTTTGTATCTCATGGGCTATGCCCGCGGTCAATTCGCCCAGCGAGGCCATTTTTTCGGATTGAATCAGCTGGGTTTGGGTAGCCTTGAGGTTGGCGAGCGTTTTTTCAAGTATCGTATTGGTTTTTTGCTTCTGTCGGTTATTACGGTAAAGGATGATCGCTATTAACAGCACTACGGCCAGGCCGGCCAGCATTGCCCAGGCGCGGATTTTATTTTGAACTGCTCTTTTTTCTTCTTCCGACTGCTGCACGCGCAATTGCTCTGTAAAACCAATGTTTTGAAATTGCTTTGCCTTTTCGGCATTGTTTAAACTGTCTTTTGCCAACAGCGCCAGGCTTTGGTATCTGTAGGCGCTGTCAATATTGTTCCGGAGTTTAAAAACCATTGAAAGGGTATTGTCAGCTGTTACCGCATCACTCAAGTCGTTGGTTACGATCGTTAATGCGCGGGCCTTTTGTGCATAATATAGACTGGAGTCGATTTTGTTCTGTTTGATAAATAATTCTGCAAGCGACAAATAACTGTGGGTCAGCGGCGCGGTGAAATTATGTTGAGTGCTCTCGCGTATCGACCTTAAGATATTTATTTTGGCGGCTGCATAATTCCCTTTGATCATCCAGGCATTCCCAATATTGTTCAAACAATCTCCTTCAAAAATTATCCACCCGCTCTTCCCGGAATAGACCAGCGATGTTTGCAGGTATTTAAGGGCAGTATCCGTTTGGTGGCGATTAAGATAATAGGCGCCCAATTCTTCGTATATCTGTGACATGCCGGCGTAATCATTGTTTTCCTTTGCGACCCTTTCGGCTACCGACAACTCGGCGAATTCCTTGTCTGTGTAGTTTGCCGCATTGTAAAGGGCCGCAAGGTCGAGATGTAATTCAGCGAGAAAAATGCGCCGTGCCGTTCGCGGGTCTTTGTTTGCCGTGAATCTTTCTATTCCCCATGTGCTTTTGTAAGTTTCCGGGTCTTCAGCCATTTTGATGCCTAGTAAAAACTCCTGCAAAGCCGCGGGATAATTTCCTACCCGCCAAAGCATATAGCCCGAACCGTCAAGCGCATCGATTTCCCATAATTTGAGCCCGAATTTGCGGGCGATGCTCATCTGCCCATTGAGAAAATAAAGGCCGCTGTCGCGTTTTGAGTCAGCATAGTGAAGCCCCATTGTGTGGTAAATTACCATTCGTTGGGTATCGTTTGTAACCGAAGGGAGTACTTTTCGCAAACTATCGCATTCCCTTTCGGTTGGAAAATCATAATAAGCATATTTCTGGCCCAGCGATATCGCAGGCAACAGGAATAACAGCATCGTTTTTAATATCCGTTTCATTTACGTTAATCTAATTAGCCGGTAATTGTATGACAAACTCCGAACCTTCACCTTCAATACTATCAACTTGTATTCTTCCGCCATGTCCCTTTACCACCATATCATAAGTTAAACTCAATCCCAATCCGGTTCCCTCGCCGGTTGGCTTGGTGGTAAAAAACGGCTGCATGATCTTCTCTTTTATTGGATCAGGTATGCCGGTACCATTATCTTTTACTGTAATGACCACATAGCCCTTTTCGGCGGAAGTAGTAACGGTTACCTCCGGCTTATAACCCGCCACTGCCGTTTTAGACTTTTGATTTACCGCATAAAAAGCATTGTTAAACAGGTTGAGCATTACCCGGCCCATATCCTGCTGCGATACATTTACTTTCCGAAGGTTAGGATCGAAATGGGTGACGATCTCTGCATTGAACGATTTGTCTTTTGCCCGCAAGCCATGGTACGACAGCTTTAAAAACTCGTCGCAAAGCACATTCATATCCGTTAGCTGTTTTTCGCCGGTGTTTTTCCGGCTGTGTTCCAGCATGCCCTTTACTATAAAGTCGGCGCGCTTGCCGTGCTGGCTTATCTTTTGCTGGTTTTCTTTAATGTTACCGGCAATCACCTTTACTTCATTGTAATTGCCGTTGTCGATCTCCTGCTGCAATTCGTCAATCAATTCGGTACTTACTTCCGAAAAATTATTCACGAAATTGAGCGGGTTTTGAATTTCATGGGCAATACCTGCGGTAAGCTCGCCCAGCGAAGCCATTTTTTCGGATTGGATAAGCTGCGCCTGGGTGGTTTTTAATTCGGCATGGCTTTTTTCAAGCGCCTTGTGCTGTGTTTCTATTTGCTGGTTGCGCTGCCCAAGCGCTTTATTTGCTTTTTTGCGCTGGCCGTTTGCATAAAAAAGAATACTTGCTATCAGCATAAAAACAGCAATAATCCCCAGCATGGCGTACTGCTGCACTTTGTTTTGATAAGCCCGCCGGGCCGCCTCGGCTTCCTGTTTTTGTTGCTCCTGATTAAGGGCCAGCGTTTGTATCTGCAATGTTTTTTGCTGGCTGAACAAACTGTCATTTGCCTTGAGCATTATCTGCTGGTAATCATAGGCATTCCTGTAGTCGCTAAGTGATTTGTATTGATCGGTTAACAGCCTTGTCGATTTCATCACCAGTTCCGGGTTTTTATCGAGATTAGCCTCGTCAAATGCTTTTTTTGCAAAATAAATGCATGAGTCGGTTCGGCCCAGCTGCCTGTAAACGTCGGCCATCCTGCGATAATCTTCGCTAAGCAGGTAATGATTATCCAGTTTAGGAATAGCCAGGATACTTTTCCTAAAAAAGTTGATCGCCTCTGTATAATTCTTCCTTAAAACCTGGATGATGCCAAAATTACGGATGAGGTACCCTACGTTCTTATCATTTGTTTTCAGCGCTAATTCGTAGGCATGCTTCGTATAATATTCTGCAGAATCGGCCATTCCCATGTCCAGGTACTCCCTTGCGACGTTATTGTTGGAAACTACCTGGAGATCGGTCAGCCGGGCCTTTTCCATAACTGCTTTGCCAAGAAGAAAGTAAGACAGCGCTTTTTTGTAATCTTTCAGGATGCCATAATCCAGGCCAAGCGTGTTATAACATTGCCCAACAACACGCTGATTATTTATGGCGATGGCTTTGGGCAATAGGTCGAAAGTTATTTTTAGTGATTGCGGCAAATCGCCCCGCCTGCTCAGATACGTTGCAATGCCGGCAAGTGATCGTACTTCTCCGTCTTTATAGTGTATTTTACGGGAAAGCGCCAGGCTTTTTTTAAGACTGTTCATTCCTGAATCGGGGCTGTTTGTAAGAAATACGTAGGAGGCCTTATTAACAAGCAATTGAATCAATGTTGTATCCTGCTTATTTTTTTTATAAGCGGCGGTTAAACTGTCGACATTGTTTTTTTGCGCAAATGCCGCGCAGCTGCAGGTTAATAAAAATATTGTGAACAGTAAAGACTTTTTCATGGAAAAGGCGGTTGAAATAAATTTCTTTAAATAACCAATTTATCTGGTAATAAACAAATTAAATCGCCGTACCTTCCTGAAATACAGAGACCCCTCGTATACATGCAAAATAAAAACGGCCCCAACAGGAGCCATTTTTAAAAACTAAAAAAACTAAATAAACACTGAAATATCTAAAAAGCCTCAGCGGCTTGTTTTACGCGGGTTGCAAGGTTCACGCCGGCAAGCTGGTCGGCAAAGGCGATGAAGGCCTTGCTTTTTTCGATGAGGCGCTGGTTGTCGATCAGGTTTTGAAGATTGATCTTGCCGATCACAAATTTGTAGCTGCCCGAATAATAACGCTCGTGAATATGGCTAAAGCTTAGGGCTTCAACCAGGGCTTCATCATTATAACGCAGGTAAATGTTAAGGTCGATGTTATTGGTGAAGTTTAGGTTGGTGCGCTCCTTCGCTTTTTTGTATTCATAGGCATAATCGTACCGCAATGCGGCGATATCCGACAATACCGCCGAGCCGGTCGGGTGCCCTCCGGCGCCTTTGCCAAAAAAGAATTGCTGGTCGGCAAAAGCC
>Ga0134126_10006239_pt1 | contig 14928 bp, 13 predicted proteins | sample KB31752_FD_96881 | JGI IMG/M metagenome (GOLD analysis project Ga0134126, IMG submission 96881) | Terrestrial soil microbial communities with excess Nitrogen fertilizer from Kellogg Biological Station, Michigan, USA - KB3-175-2 | ecosystem: Environmental > Terrestrial > Soil > Unclassified ...
GAGCCGGCGCTCGTCGCCGTGCGGGAGCACGCCGACGACGTCGTCGGCCCGCTCGACGAGGCCGAGCAGCTCGAGGAGTTCGTCGCCACGCCGCCTGGCCTCGCGCGGCGAGACGCCGACGCCGAGCGCCGCGACCTCCACGTTCTCCCGGACGGAGAGCGCGCGGAACGACCGGCTGTGCTGGAACGTCCGGGCGAGGCCGTTGCGCCCCCGCCGCGCCGGCGACCAGCGCGTGACGTCGCTCCCCGCGATCGAGACCGCGCCCTCGTCCGGAAAGTCGAACCCGCTGAGGATGTTCACGAGCGTGGTCTTGCCGGCGCCGTTCGGGCCGATCAGGCCGACGACCTCGTGCCGGTGCAGCTCGAGCGAGACCTCCCGGAGTGCGCGGACGCCGAAAAAGGACCGTGAGATGCCGGTGGCCTGGAGGATGTCTCCAGGCCACCGGTCGGTCGCAGGCGAGGTCGCCTGGGCCACGAGCTGTCAGCTGATCTTGGCCGGCGACGACGCCTTGATCTGGCCGACGTACTTCGGCTTGTTGTTCTGGACGACCATCACGCGGTACGTCCGCCCGAACACGCTGTGCAGCGCCGGCGAGAAGCTGACCTTCCCCGAGACCGTCGGCGCGTTGCGGAACTTCCCCATCTGCGCGGCCAGCTTCGCGCCGTCCGTGGAGCCGCCGGCCCGGTTGATCGCCGCGGCGATGCCGTCGATTGCGGCTGCACCGGTCACGAAGCCGCCCGTCGCGGGCGCCTGGTGCTTGGCCTTCATCTTCGCGATCAGGGCCTTGACGGGTGCGCTCGGGTCGTCGCCGAACACCGAGGCGTACGTGACGTAGTAGTAGTTCGTCACCTTCGGGTTCTTCGGGTACCAGAAGGTGCCGTCACCGGCCCACGAGTTCATGATCGGCGTGTTGTTGCCGAGGCTGCGGATGCCTGCCATCTCGGTCGGCCAGTCCGAGAACCCGTCGGAGGTGACGATCACGTCGGCCTTGTGCTGGTTCACGCGGCTGACGACGTTCTGGATCGTCTTGTCGCCGGCTGTGAAGCTCTCGGCGTCCACGATCTTGCCGCCGAGCTGCTTGAACCGGGTCGTGAACGCCTGGACGACGTTCTTGAAGTACACGATCACGTTGTCGGTGACGGTGATCGCCGTCTTCCACTTCTTCACCTTGTAGGCGTACTCGGCCATGGCCGCGCCCTCGTCCTGGGCGACGTTCCCGAAGCTGAAGGCGAGCTTGCCCTTGCTCCCGAAACGCTTCGGGCCCATCTGGTCGGTGCCGATGCACGGCGCGACCGTCAGCAGGCCCTTGTTCAGGAACGTGAGGATCGCCGGCGTCGCAAAGTCGACGTCGCAGGTGACCCAGCCGATCACGGCGCCCTTCGAGATGAGGCTCGACGCGCATGACGTGGACACGTCGGGCTTCGAGTTCTGGGTGTTGCAGGTGACGATCTTCAGCGGCCGGCCGTTGACGCCGCCCGCCGCGTTGATCTTGGCGATCTCGAGCTGGGCTGCCGTCAGCGCCGGATTGTTGAACGGCGACATCTGGCCGCTCGTGTCGATCGCCGCTCCGATGATGATCGGCGCTCCTGCCGCGCTCTTGCCCGACGCCGTCGTCGCCCCGATCGTGACGCCCGCCGCGACGGCGGCGACCGCGAACAGTGCGACGATGGCGCGTTTTGGTCTGATCATTCTGCCTCCTAGGCTGAAAAGGTACTTCTGTTAGAGACGACCATACGCATGGTTTGTATGCAGATTCAACGCGGTTCGGTTTAGCGTTGGGGGATGCGGATCGGGATCTGCCAGTGGACGACCTTTCCGGCCTCGTTCGAGGACGAGCTGGCCGCGTATCGCGCCGCCGGCGCCGGGGCGATCGGGATCCTCGAGCACAAGCTGGACGGGGTCGACGACGCGCGCGGCAAGCTGCGCGCGAGCGGGCTTGCCGTCTCCGCCTGCCTGCCTGCTGCGGGGTCGATCCTGCCCTCGCCGCTGATCCCGGGCCCGGAGGAGCCGGAGGCGCGGGTGGAGTCGATCTGTCGCTCGATCGCGCGCTTCGCCGAGCTGGAGGCCTCGTGCGTGTTCTTCCTCACCGGCCCCGGGGACGACCGGGAAACGGTCGTGGACGGGATCCGCCGGATCGCCGAGGCGGGCGAGCGGCACGGCGTCCCCGTCGCGCTGGAACCGATTCATCCGTCGCAGGCGGACCTGCTCTCGCCCGTGTCGACGATCGTGCAGGCGCTCGAGCTGATCGGCGACGCGGACGTCGGTGTCCTCTTCGACACGTGGCATCTGCCCGAGGTCTCGCACGTCGACCGGATCCTCGGCGTGCACGTGTCCGACCGGACACGGCCGGAGACGCGGTCGGACCTAGACCGCGCGCTGCCCGGCGACGACTCGCGCGCGGCGGTGCGTGCGCTCGAGGCCGCAGGCTACGAGGGCTGGTACGACGTCGAGGTGATGTCCGACGACGGCACCTTCGGCGACGCGTTCCCCGACTCGCTGTGGGCGTTGCCGACGGACGAAATCGCGCGCCGCGCGGTCGCGAGCATGGAGCAGCTGTGAGGCGCTACGACGCGGTCGCGATCGGCAGCGGGATCAACGCGCTCGTCGCCGGCGCGCTGCTCGCGCGCAAGGGCTGGACGGTGTGCGTGCTGGAGCGGAACGACTGGCTGGGCGGCGCGATCCGGACGGCCGAGATCACAGAGCCGGGCTTCGTCCACGAGGTGTTCGCGTCGTGGCACCCGCTGTTCACCGGCTCCGAAGCGTACGTGCTGCTGCGGGACGAGCTGGAGGCGCGCGGGGTCGAGTACCTGAACACCGACCTGCCGACGGCCACGCTCTTCCCGGACGGGCAGTCGCGGTTCCTGACCACCTCGCACCACGAGAACGTCGCGTCGCTCGGGTCGGGCTGGGACCGGACGGTGTCGGAGTTCATGCCCAATGCCGACCTGACCTTCGGCGTGCTCGGCACCGAGCTGTGGTCGCGAGACGGCGCCAGGCTCGCCTCCCGGATGCTGCGCCGGCTGGGACGGCGCGGCCTTGTCCAGTTCTCCGGGAACGTCCTCTCGACGTGCCGCGACTGGACTACGGAGACGTTCGACGAGGAGCAGGCATGGGGGCTGTTCGCCCCGTGGGTGCTGCACACCGGGCTCGGTCCCGACGCGGCCTCGTCCGGCTTCATGGCGCAGGTGGTCGGCGTCGCGCTCGAGCTGGGGGGGATGCCCGTCCCGCGGGGCGGCGGCGTTCGCCTGGTGGAGGCGCTGGCGGGGATCATCCAGGACGCGGGCGGAGCGTGCGAGACGGGGCGGGAGGTCGAGCAGATCGTCATCGAGTCCGATCACGCGACCGGCGTCAGGACCGCCGACGGTGAGGTGATCGAGGCGACCAGGGCGGTGCTCGCCGGCGTGACGCCGCAGGCGCTGTACGGCTCGCTTCTCGGGACGGGCCCTGCGGGCCCATTCCTTCAGGAAGCGCAGAGGTTCCGCTACGGCCGGGGCGAGATGCAGATCCACTTCGCGCTGTCCGAGCGGCCGCGCTGGCAGGGCGACGAGCGACTCGGCCGGACCGCGATCGTCCACCTGACGCCCGGCCTGAACGGCGTCTCGCGTGCGGTGAACGAGGCCGACCGCGACCTGCTGCCGGCCGAGGCGACGGTCGTCGTCGGCCAGCCGATGGCGGTCGACCCGTCGCGCGCGCCCGAGGGCCGGTGGATCCTCTGGATCCAGCTCCAGGAGGTCCCGTCGCGTCCGGCCGGCGACGCGGCCGGCGAGCTCGACGTCGGCGACGGGACCTGGACGGAGGAGCTGCGCGAGGCGTACGCCGACCGCATCCAGGGGCGGATCGCCGCTCAGGCGCCGGGGTTCGAGGCGTCGATCCTCCGCCGCGTGACTTACTCGCCCGCCGACATCGAGGCCGCCAACCCGAACATGCCCGGCGGCGACATCTACTCGGGCTCGTGCGCGCTCGACCAGAGCCTGATCTGGCGCCCGCGCCCGGGCCTGCCCGGCCACCGGACGCACGTCGGGCAGCTCTGGCACGTCGGCGCGAGCACGCACCCGGGCCCGGGCCTGGGCGCCGGCTCGGGCACGCTCGTGGCGAAGCAGCTGCTCAAGCGCCGGCTCCGGCGTCGTTGAGGCAAGTAGCCTTTCGCCGTGCCGGTCGATCGCGACCTGTTCGTCGAGATCATGGCGTCGTACCCCGCGGGTGTGGCGGTCGTGACCACACTGGACGCGGACGGGACGCCCCGGGGGCTGACGACGACGGCGGTGTCATCGGTCTCCGCCGAGCCGCCGCTGCTGCTGGTCTGTGTCGATCTGACGTCGCGGACGCTCCCGGCGCTGCGCGCGGGCGGGCGGTTCGTCGTCAATTTCCTCCGCGAGGGGCGCAGCGAGCTCGCGCGCCTGTTCGCGTCGAAGTCGGAGGACAAGTTCGACGGTGTCGAGTGGCATCCGAGCGCCAGCGGAATGCCGGTGCTGGCCGCGGACGCGCTTGCCTGGGCAGAGTGCGTGACGGTGCACGAGCTCGAGCCCGGCGACCACGTCGTCCTGCTCGGCCAGGTGGAGGACGGCGACGGCGCTGCCGACGAGGACGCGCCGCTGATGTACTACCGCCGCTCGTGGGGCGTGTGGAAGCCGGCGCCGCGGGAGATGCCGAGCCGCAAGATCCCGGCTTTGGAGGTCAGCGGGCAGGACCTGCTCTGGGAGGGCGCGGAGCTTTGACGCAAACGGCAGTGACAGGCTCGAGCCTGTCACTGCCTTACGCCGAGGCCGCCGCTCCGGTCTTGAAGTGCGGCATCACGCGAGCGGCGAACAGCTCCTGGTTCTTGATCGCCTGCCAGTGGTCGAAGCCGCCGGGATTGACCGTGATCGAGATCTCCGTCAGCCCCTCGCAGACGTCGCGCACCGCCTCGATTCGCTCGATCACGTCCTCCGGCGTCCCCACCCAGACGATGTCGCCGGCGATCATCTCGTCGTACGGCGTCTCGGCCAGCTTCTCCAGGATCCCCGCCGTGTAGAAGCCGTAGCCGGCGCCGGTCAGCTCGTCGGCCGGCGGCTTCTCGTGCTCGACCAGCGGCGACGCGTTCCCGGCGAGGAAGCCCTTGATCCCCTCCTCGGCCTCGCGGACCGCGGTGTCGCGGTCCTCGTCGAGGTAGCAGGCGTGGATCCAGACGATGTCCGGCTCGGTGCCGAACTCGGCGCACTTCGAGCGGTACAGGTCGAGCTGCTCGCGGAGCGCCTCGTACGGCAGCAAAGGCGGCACGACCACGCCCCAACCGTTCTTGGCCGCGAGAACGTACGTCTTGTCCGAAGTGCCACCCGTGAAGACGCGGAACTTGCCGCGTGGCGGCGGGACGATCCGCGCGTCGTGGACGTCGTAGAACTTGCCCGAGAACGAGAACGGCTCGCCGCCCGACTCCAGGGCCGTGAAGAGGATCTCCAGTGACTCGTCGTAGCGGTCGACCATCTCGCTGTACTGGACACCGGCGCGCCAGGGGATCCAGCCGTGGCCACGGCCGACGCCGAACTCGTACCGGCCGCCCATCAGGATGTCCGCGAAGGCGATCCGCGACGCCAGCACCATCGGGTTGTGGTACGGGAGGACGTGCACGAGCGTCCGGAAGTTGATCCGCGAGGTGCGCTGCGCGGCCGCGGAGAAGAGCGCGATCGGGTCGGGCGACGCCGAGAACTTCGGGAAGAAGAAGTGCTCGATCCCGGAGTACGCGTCGAAGCCGAGACGGTCGGCGTTCTCGATCTGCTCGAGGACCTCGGCGTAGACCTGAGCCGGCTCCTTGCCCGGCCACCACTGGAGCTCGGAGTAGATGCTAAATTTCATGGGGCGATCCTACGATGGCTAGCCGCGCTCGGCACCGAGAGCCGGATCGAGCCCGGCCGGCCGCTCGCGCCGGCGTCCCGGGATCAGGAAGCCTGCGGCGGTGCAGACGACCAGGAACGCGGTCGCCATCACGAACGTCTCGGTGAAGCCGGTTACGAGCGGCTCGCCGTTCGCGGCCAGGTGGCCGGCGATGAAGGTGGCGGAGAGCTGGCCGCCGATCGCGCCGCCGATCGTGCGCATGACGGTGTTCATCCCGCCGGCGGCGCCGGTCTGGTGCGGTTCGACCGCCTGCACGATCAGGTTGCCGAGCGCTGCGAACGCGAGCCCGATTCCGAGGCCCATCAGCGCCGCGCTGACCAGCATGTCCAGCGGTGAGCCGTGCGCGACCGCGATCAGCCCGTACGCGGCGGCGGTGAAGCCGGAGCCGACGATCACGGCGGTCTTCGACCCGAACCGCTCGGCGATCCTGCCGGCGAGCGCGCCGACGATCACCATGCCGATCGTGGACGGAAGCAGGTAGAGCCCAGAGACGACGACCGACGCGCCGAAGCCGAAGCCGGTGCTCTTCGGCAGCTGGGCGAACTGCGGGAAGACGACGAACGACGAGTAGAGCCCGGCGCCGAGGAGGAAGGCGGTCAGGTTCGTCGTCCAGACACCCCGGATGCGCATCATGTTCATGTCGATCAGCGGCTGGTCGCTGCGCGCCTCCACCACGACCCAGACCGCGCAGACGACGAGCCCGGCGGCGAGCAGGCCGAGCGTCTTCGGCGAGCCCCAGCCCCACGTGGTCGTCTCGCTCACCGAGAGGAGCACCATCGAGATCCCGCTGCCCATCAGCGCGGCCGCGAGCCAGTTCACGCGCCCCGGGATCTTCACCGGCGACTCGGGGATGTACCGCCACGCGCAGAACGCGGCCGGGACGATCACGAGGAGCGGGAGCCAGAACAGCCACTGCCAGCCGAGGTGCTCGACGACGAGACCGCCGAGCACGATGCCGATCCCGGCGCCGATTCCGAGGATGGCCGAGATCAGCCCGATTCCACCGGCGACCTCGTGCGGTGGGAACTCGTCGCGGATGATCCCGAACGACAGCGGGAAGATGCCGCCGCCGACGCCCTGGATCACCCGCGCCACGATCAGCACGATCAGGCTGTGCGAGACGGCCGCGAGCAGTGTGCCGGCGCCGAACACGACCAGCGTCCAGACGAGGACGTGCTCCTTGCCGAACATGTCTCCGAGGCGGCCCAGGAGTGCGGTGCCCACCGACGCCGACAGCAGGTAGCCGGTGAGGAGCCAGGCGACGCCCGTCTCCGAGGTGTGGAGATCGTGCTGGATCGTCGGCAGCGCCGGAACGACTGCGGAGCTGAGCATCGCGTAGGCCAGTCCCGCGATGGCGAGGACGGCCAGCGTGAGGTGCGGATGCGAGCGCTTGCCGGCCATCCCCGCATTCTGCAGGCGGCGTCCGGGTCAGCGTTCGCGCAGTCGAACGAGAGCTTCGAGCTCCTCGTCGGTGACGAGGCCGCGCTTCTCGGCGCCCAGTGCCTTCACCTGCTCGAGCAGGCCGGGCCACTGCTCCTCGGGCACGTCGAGGCCGAGGCGCTCGACGGCGATCCGGATCGAGTCGATCCCGCTCTTCTTGCCGAGCACGACGGAGCGCTCGGCGCCGACCAGTTCGGACGAGTACGGCTCGATCGCCGGCGGGTCGTGGAACTGGCTCGCGACCGCGCCGCTCTCGCGGCGGAAGAGGTTCTCGCCGACGACCGGCTTCCAGGCCTCGAGCGGCGTGCCGGAGACCTCGGCGACCACGTGCGAGACCGCTCGGGCTCGGTCGAGGCGCAGGTTCGTCCCGACGCCGTAGAGCGCGTCCAGCGTCAGCGCGACCTCGATCAGGTTGGCGTTGCCGCCGCGCTCGCCCATGCCGTTGATCGTCCCCTGGATCCAGGTCGCGCCGGCGCGGACGGCGGCTGCGGCCGCCGCGGTTGCGAGGCCGAAGTCGTTGTGGCCGTGAAAGTGGACGGGGACGTCCGGCCCGAGCCACTGGCGCGTGCGCCCGACCAGCTCGGCGGCCGCCTCGGGCGTGGCGACCCCGATCGTGTCGACGACGACCGCCTCCTTCGCACCCGCCTCGACCGCCGTCTCGTACGCCTGCCGGAAGAACTCGAGGTCGGCGCGGGTGCCGTCGACGCCGAAGTAGGCGACCGTGATCCCGTGTTCCGCGGCGAAGGACACGGCGTTCCGGATGCGCTCGAGCATCGACTCGCGCGAGACGCCGAGCGCGGCCAGCTTCGCGTCGGAGATCGGCGACTCGATCACGCTCGCCTGCACGCCGAGCTCGGCCAACGCTTCTACATCGGCGGCAACGGCGCGCGAGAAGCCCCAGACCTCTGCGTCGAGGCCGGCCCCGGCGATCAGCTTGACCGCGTCCCAGTCGTCCTGCGACACGCGCGGGAAGCCGGCCTCGATCCGTTCGATCCCGAGCGAGTCGATCGCGCGGGCGAGCTCGAGCTTTTGCTGCGGGTCGAGGACGACGCCGACGGTCTGCTCGCCGTCGCGCAGGGTGGTGTCGTAGAGCCCGACGGAGCCGCCGATCGCGTACGGCTCGTTGACCGCCCCGGTCCAGATCAGGTCAGATCTCGACGACGCCATCCGGGAACGGTGACAGCTTCTCCGGGCCGTCGGCCGTGATCAGGAAGTTGTCCTCGAGCCGGAGGCCGCCGCCCTCGGGCCAGTAGATGCCGGGCTCGATCGCCAGCACCATGTTCTCGAGGATCTCGCCGCCGCCCGCCTGGTGGGCGAACGGCGGCTCGTGGGCGCGGGCGCCGATGCCGTGGCAGATCGGATGGCTCGGCTGGCCCTCGTAGCCGGCCGCGGCGATGCCGTCGCGGACGCGGCGGTCGAGCTCCGCCAGGCTCGCGCCGGGGCGACAGAACCCGACCGCGTCGTCGTAGACGCCGGTCAGCTGGTCGAGCAGCTCCGCGTAGCGCGGCGAGAGCGATCCGGGGCAGAGGTTCTTGGTGTGGTCCGCCCAGTAGCCGTCGGCGCAGACCCAGATCTCGAACAGGGTCGGCTCGTTCTCGACGATCGGGTCGGCGGTCGTCGCCGTGAACGTCTTGATGCTCGGTCCCGACCAGACGAGCGAGAAGGGGAGCGCCAGCTCGACTTGGCCGTTCCAGCCGGTGCCTTCGCCGTGGACGAAGCCCTGCCACTCGGCGGCGGCCCGCGCGCAGGTCATGCCCGGGCGGAGGACGCCCTGGACGTGCTCCGTCGCCGCGGCGGCGATCTCGTTCGCGAGCCGCATCCGCTCGATCTCCTGCTCGGTCTTGACCGCGCGCGCCTCGGCGAGAAGCGGCGTGGCGTCATCGGCGGCCGGGAACGCATCGAACCAGGCCCTCGGGAAGGTGGTGGGCTCGCCGACCATCCGGTCGGTCGCCTGCGTGCCGAGCGAGAGCTCGAGGCCGACCTGCCCGTATTCGGCCGCCGCCTCGCGGGCGAGGTCGAGCGCGCGCAGGCCCGGTGGCCGCGGGTCGCTCGCGTCGTAGCCGTCGAAGAACCGGAGGTCCGCCGTCCAGGCCGTGCGTGCGGCGTCGTCGGCCGAGGGCCGGAGGCAGACGAGCGTGGGGTCGCCTTCGCGCGGGAAGACACAGGCCTCGAAGCCCTTCATCCCCCAGAAGTTCGTCAGGTAGAGGACGTTGTCGGGGGCGCGCACGACGAGTGCGTCGAGCCCGCGCTCGGCCATGAGCGCGCGCACGCGCTCGAGCTTGGGTTCGTCGTGGGGCCAGGGCATGGGGTTGAACCTATCTCGTTCGCCCGCGGGGACAGGCTTCAGCCTGTCCTCGGGCCTTTCGTCGGTGCTACCGGAAGGCGAGGGTCAGACTGAAGTCCGACCCTTCCATTTCACGCAATGACCGTCCAGATGCCGTCGACCAGGCGCCCGAATCCCGAGCCCGGGAAGTGACCGCACGCCAGGATCCGGTTGCCGTACGCGGACAGCACCTCTCCCCGCGTCCTCGCCGACTGCTCCCCGTCGTCGTCCGAGACGTACACGAGGCCCGGTCGCGCGAGTTGCGCGGGGTGGACGGCGACGTCGCCGAGGAGGATCAGCTCCTCGCCGACGTGGACGCTCATGTGGCCGGGGAGATGACCCGGCGTCTCGAAGGCGACCACGCCGGGCGCCAGCTCGGCTTCGCCTTCGACTGCGGTGGCGTTGGACAGGGGCCGCCCGCGCTCCGCCGACAGCTCGATGCTCTCGCCGTGGGCGACCAGCGGCACGCCGTCGAAGAGGTGGTTCCAGCCCACGTGGTCGATGTGGACGTGGGTGAGGAAGATCAGGTCCGGAGTGACGTCCCGCCGCTCGAGCTCACCCGGCAGCCACCCTTGCCGCGCCGGCAGGAACTCACCTTCGCCTGCCGGTCCCACGCCGGTGTCGACGAGGATCGTCCGGCCGCCGCCGCGGATCAGATATGACCGGAAGGGCAGCCGCCAGCGCTCGCCGTCGAACAGCTCGGGGTAGCGCTCCCGCCACGCCGCCCAGTCAGCCTCATCCGCCTCGGGGAACGCCTCCGCGTAGGTCGCGAAGGAGCCCTCCGCGTCGAGGAGCGCGTCGACCTCGAAGTCGCCGACTACCACCGAACGCGCGGCGGCGCCGGTTCGCCATGCCCGTCCTGCCACGAGATCACCGGGTTGCGCAGCACGCCGATCTTCTCGATCTCGGCCTCCATCACGTCGCCGGGCTTCAGGTACAGCGACGCGGCGTCCGGCGAGAACCCGGCCACGCCCGACACGGTTCCCGTCGAGAGCACGTCCCCCGCGGAGTAGCCCAGCGCCGAGTAGTGCGAGACGATCTCCGGGATCGTCACCGACATCCGGCCCGAGTGAGACGTCTGCCTGGTCTCGCCGTTCACGCGCAGCTCCATCGCCAGATCGTGTGGGTCCGGGATCTCGTCCGCGGTGACGATCCACGGCCCCAGCGGGCAGAACGTGTCGATCGCCTTGCAGAACGAGAACACGCCCGACTCCATCTCACGGCGCTGGATGTCCCGAGCGGTGATGTCGTTGAAGATCACGTAGCCGGCGACGTAGTCCATCGCCTCTTCCGGCCCGAACCACTTGCCGTCGCGGCCGATCACGACCGCGAGCTCGAGCTCGTAGTCCAGCTCCTCGGTCAGGTGCTCCGGGTAGATGACCGGCTCGTCCTGGCCGACCAGCGCGTCCACGTTCTGGAAGAACACGATCCAGGGCGCGATCTTGTGCGACCAGTCGACCTGCTTCGACTCCTCCTCGTGCTCGCGGAAGTTGCCGGCGGTGTGGAAGAACTTCTTCGGGACGATCGGCGGCCGCAGCCTCGCGCCGGCCAGGGGGAGGCGCTCGCCCGTCTCGGCGCCGCCGCCGCGCTCGAACCACTCGCGCGTCGTCGGGACGTCGAGGACGACGATCTCGTCGCCGTCCACCCATCCCACCCGACCCTCGTCGAACGTCACGAGCCGAGCCATGCGACCACCTCCTCCGCGTTCCGGTCCGGCGGGAAGACCGGGTAGAAGACCTTCTCGATCCCCCCGCCCGAGAGGATGAGCGTGACGCGTCGGTACAGCTCGGCGCCCTCGAACTCGAACGTCGGCAGCCGGAGCTCGTCCCGGAGGCGCAGATCCGGGTCTGCGATCACGGGGTGCAGCAGGCCGAGCCGCTCGGAGAGCTCGATCTGCTCCTCCAGCGTCTGCGCCGAGAGGCCGGCGAGCTGCACGCCCAGCCGGCGCAGCTCCTCGCGACGGTCGCGGAACCCGCACGACTGCGGCGTGCACCCGCGCGCGCCAGGGATCGCGTTCCAGCTGTCGGAGATCACCTGCCCCGGGCGGCCCGTCCGCGGGTAGACGTAGAGCACCGCCCGCCCGGTCGCGAGCTCGGCCAGGTCGACCGGCCCGAGCGTCGACTCCAGCTCCACCGCCGGTACGGCCATGCCCTCGAGGTGCGCGCAGGCGCCGTCGTCGACCGGAGCGGGCAGGTTCTGGGGAAGTTGGTAGACGCTCATTTCCTAACGATGCCTGGCACGGTCAGGAAGCTCACGCGACTCCGCAGACGCGCTGAGCCGTGAGCGCGTAGACCCGGGCGGTGTCGACCAGGCCGCGGATCTCCAGGTTCTCGCCCTCGGCACCCGGAAGCCCGCTCGACGTCCCGTAGTTGACGGTCGGGATCCCGTAGCGGGTCAACACGCTCGCGTCGGAGAACCAGCGCACGGTGTCGCGGTCGGGTGCCGAGCCGTAGACCTCGGTGTGCGACTCGTCGATCGCCCGCACCAGCTCGTGACCCTCCTCGATCTCCGCCCCCGGCGCCGACACGTAGATCTCCCAGTCGATGCCGAAGTCGGGGAAGCGCTCCTGCAACCCGCGTACCCAGTCGCCGAGCGCGGCGCGCGCCTCCGCCATCGGCATCGTCGGCGGCACCCGGACGTCGAGGAAGAGCGACGTGCGCTCCGGTGTTCGCGACACCCGCCAGGGAAAACCGCCCCGGATCGAGCCGACGTTGACGACTCCGGGCTTGTCGCCGTACGAGGTGCGAGCCTGCCACTCTGGGATCCACTCCTCGACGGCGTCCAGGACGGCGCGCATGCGCAGGATCGAGTTCTCCTCGGAGCGTCCGCCGCTGAACGCGGTGTGGATGAACGGCCCGCGTGTCGTCAGCCGCATCCAGATCGAGCCGTAGTGGCCGAGCACGATCCGCTGCTCGGTCGGCTCGCCGAGGACGCACATGTCGGCGACGCCGCCGTGCGAGACCAGATGGCGCGAGCCGGCCGCGTAGCCGCGGTACTCCTTGCCGCGGAACTCCTCGCCCCACTGCGTCTTCTCGATCTCGCCGACGACCGCGGCGATCAGCACGTCGCCCTTCAGCCGGACATTCGCCGCCTGCAGCGCGCGGACGGCTTCGACGTAACAGGCGAGCGCGCCCTTCATGTTCGAGATCCCGAGCCCGAACAGGTAGTCGCCCTCGACGCGCGCCTCCGGCCGGAAGCCGCGTTGGCCGGCCAGCCACGGCTCGCGCCCCGAGTACGAGGTGTCCATGTGCCCGTTGAACATCAGCGTCTTGCCGCCGCCGGCCCCGCGCCACGTCCCGACGACGTTGGGCCGTCCGTCCTCGACCTCCTGCCACTGGACGTGCATGCCCAGCTCGTGGAACAGCCCCGCCACGTGCTCGGCCATCGCCTGCTCCGACCCCGTCGGGCTGGGGATGTCGACCAGCGCGCTCGCCGTCTCGACGAGGCTGCGCCGGTCGACCTGGATGCCAGAGCTCCGCTTCACCTGCATGACTCGCCGATACTAGTCGGCCGCGTCGTCCACGATTCCGGCGTCGTGCCCGTAGATCCAGGCGACCGCCTCGATCGACCAGTCGGTCGACCGGGTCGCCATCCGGCGGTCGCGCTCCTCCTGGTCCGGCCCGTCCGGCAGGTGGAAGCGGACCTTGTTTTGAGCCGACAGCGACTGGATCTTCGACGCGCGCGGGAGGCGGACCGCCTCGTACCGCCGGAAGGCGGCCTCGACGTCGGGCGTCCCCGCGAGGCACGCGGCCAGCGCGGCCCCGTCCTCGATCGCCTGGGCCGCTCCCTGGGCCATGAACGGGAGCATCGGGTGGCAGGCGTCGCCGAGCAGCGTCACGCGCCCGCTCGACCAGCGCTCCAGCGGCGCGCGGTCGAAGAGCGCCCAGACGAACGTCTCGTCGACGCTCTCCACGATCCGCCGGATCTGCGGGTGCCAGCCCTCGTACGCGGCGAGGGCGTCGGCGACCTCGCCGCGGTCGGTCCACGACTCGCGCTGCCACGTGTCGTGCTCGACCAGCGCGACCCAGTTGAGCAGCCGTTCCTCCTGCACGTAGTAGTGGACGAAATGCCTGCCGGGCCCCATCCAGACCTGCGCCTCAACCGGGATCCGGAGGTCGGCGACCCGCTCCGCCGGGATCAGGCCGCGGTAGGCGATGCACCCGGTGAACCGCGGGCGCTGCTCGCCGAGCAGGAGCCGCTGCACCGTCGAGTGGATCCCGTCTGCACCGACCAGGGCGTCGGCCTCGACGGTGGAGCCGGTCTCGAACTCCAGCGAGACGCGGTCGCCGTCGTCGGCGAAGGAGACGAGCCGGTGGCCGACGTGCAGTCGGTCCGGCGGCAGCGAGCGCACCAGCGTCGCGAGCAGGTCGGCCCGGTGCGTCTGGTAGTGCGGGAATCCGAACGCCTCGACGACCGTGTCGCCGAGCGGCGTGTGCAGGAGCGTCCGGCCGTCGTCCCAGCGGCGCTGCCGCCACGCGAGCGGCCGTACGCCCATCCGGGCCAGGGCGTCGGCCAGCCCCAGCCGGTGCAGGATCCGCGACGCGTTCGGGCTCACCTGGATGCCGGCGCCGACCTCGCCGAACTCCTGCGCCTGCTCGTAGACCTGGACGTCGAAGCCTCTCTGGAGCAGCGACAGCGCGGCGGCGAGGCCACCGATGCCGCCGCCGACGATGCCGACCGAGAGGCGGTCGCTCACCTCACGTGCGGCAGGACCTCGCTGCTGAAACGGGCGAGCTGGCCGATCCTGTCTTCCCCCCAGAGCTCGAGCATGACGTGGGTGCAGCCTGCCTCGCGGTATTCCCGGATCGCGGCGACGCAGTCCTCCGGCGTACCGGCGATCGGCTTGCACTTGTCGAGGATCTCGTCCGTGACCGCCGCCTTCGCGGCCAGGCGGCCGCCCTGCTCCATCGCCTCGGCGACCGGCCGGATCTCCGCCTGCGTCAGGCCGGCGCACTCGAGCAGCGTGTCCGCCGCGCCCTGGATGTTCTGGACCTTGTTCGCCAGGTACATGCCCGCGATCTCGCGCGCGCCGTCGCGGCCACGGTCGCGGTCCTCGTCGATCGAGGCGACGATCGTGCAGCCGAGGTCGAGCGAATCCGGGTCGCGCCCGGCCTGCTCCAGCTCGCCGCGCACGTAGCGCACGAACTCCGGCGTCGTGATCGAGGCGGTCAGCAGCCCGTCGGCCGCCTGCGCGGAGGCGCGCAGCATCATCGGCCCGGTCCCCGCGAAGTACAGAGGCACTTCCCACCGCGGCGCATCGGCGTCGTCGCGCAGCGCCGGCACGTGCGCCGAGAACA
>Ga0134126_10006240_pt1 | contig 14924 bp, 18 predicted proteins | sample KB31752_FD_96881 | JGI IMG/M metagenome (GOLD analysis project Ga0134126, IMG submission 96881) | Terrestrial soil microbial communities with excess Nitrogen fertilizer from Kellogg Biological Station, Michigan, USA - KB3-175-2 | ecosystem: Environmental > Terrestrial > Soil > Unclassified ...
CGCGGCGGCCACGAATCACCAGACGAGAACCCGCCACCGAAACCGCCGGGGACGGTGCCATTACCACCTGCGCGCTAGTGCGCCTCTTGACAAACCTACGGCCAACTCAGGCGGTGGCGCCGGCCCAGCCATCGGCGCGGCGCCCGTTCGTGGACGGCTGGGACCTACGACGTTTCTGCATCGGCCCTCCGGGTATCTTCCCTGCTCGGCAGGCGGCTTGCCCCGGACTTCACCCTTGGGAACGAGGGGACCCCGGGGCGCCGTCGCGCGAAGGGCCAGTCGTGGGTAGCCGAACCAAAAATTTGTCCAGAGGGGCTAGCACTCTCGATCCGAGAGTGCTAATAATTCGGTTGTCACCGCCGAAAGGCGGCGCGAGAGCTGAAGAACTTGCGCTTCAGGAGGTGATGGTCATGGCTCTTGTGCGAAGTGACCCGTTCAGGGATGTCGACCGGTTGATGCAGCAGTTATGGGGCGCAGGAACGCCTAGGGGCACGATGGCCCGGCCCTTGGCGATGCCGATGGATGCCTATCGCAGAGGCGACTCGTTCCTGATCCAGTTGGACCTTCCGGGCATGAAGACCGACTCGATCGAGCTCACGGTCGAGGAGAACGTGCTCACCATCAAGGCCGAGCGCGCCGCCCCACCGACCGCCGAGGACGTGGAGGCCGTCGTTAGCGAGCGCCCCTACGGGAGCTTCACCCGACAGGTGTTCTTGGGCGAGAACCTGGACGCCGAGCACATCCTGGCCGAGTACGACGCTGGCGTCCTCACCCTCTCGATCCCGGTGGCCGAGCACGCCAAGCCCCGTCGGATTGAAGTCACCGAGCGCTCTTCGGAGCCACAGCGGCTGTCTGCCTGAGAGCGATCGGCCGCCAGTCACGGGAGGAAGCCCCGGCCGCAGCGACGGTACTGCACTGCCGCCTGCGGCCGGGGCGGGGCCCCCAAAAAGAGGTCCATCACCCAGAGGAGCCTCTTTGTCGTTATGGAGGTGAAGTCGCGGTCGACTGTTCCCGCTGATCGTCGTTGGATCCGCCCGGTCAGGGCACGGCCAGGCCGACCACCGGGTTGTCGAGGGTCTTGCCGCCCATCGACCCGTAGAACTGGGCGTCACCGAAAGCGAACAGACCACCGTCGGAGGCCAACTCCCAATGCACCACCGCCAAGGATGCTCAGGGTGACAGGCGGGCCAGGGCAAGGCTGGTGACCGTCGTGACCGCCATCGCGGCGATGCCGATCAGCGCGGCCGTGGTGTAGGCGCCGTCGTTCGGGAAGAGGTGGCCGGTGTCGGTGCCGGCGGCCAGGACCAGGCCACCGATGGCACTGCCCAGGGAGTACCCGACGCTTCGGACGACGTAGTTGACGCTCATGGCGCTGGACGTCTCCCCGTCGGGGGTGACGGCCAGGATGACGCCGGGCATGGCGGCGGAGAAGCTGCCGACCCCGAAGCCGAGCACGCCCATGGCGACGAACAGGTCGCCCAGGTTCGATCGGGCCACGGCGAAGACGGTGAACGCACCGAGGACGACGACGGCGCTGCCGGCCAGGAGCACGGGGGCACCGATCCGTACCCGTACCCGTGGGGTGACCTTGCCGGCGACGAAACCCAGGGCGGAGAACGGGACCAGGACGAGCCCGGCGACGAAGGTGGTCAGCCCGAAGCCGTAGCCGGCGCTGGGCGGCGTCTGCGCGTACCGGGTGATGAGCGTGAGGAGGAGGTACATGCCGATCCCCCCGACGAACATGGCGACGTTCGCCCCGGCGACCGCCGGGTGCCGCACCGCCCGGACGTCGACCAGGGGCGACCGGCTGCGCCGTTCGGAAGCCGTCCAGACACCGAGCAGGCCCACGGCCACGACGGCGAGGACCACCGCCACGGCCAGGTGATGGCTCCATAGGCCGGTCTCGCTGGCGAGGAACAGGACGAGGAACAGTCCACCCGCCAGGAGGCCCGCGGCCACGACGTCCACGTGGGCGGACCGGCCTTCGGGGGCCATCGGCATGGAACGCCAGGCGGCCAGGAAGGCGACGGCGGTGACCGACAGACCGAGGCCGTAGGCGGCGCGGACCCCGCCGAGCTCGGTGAGCAGGCCGGCGAGGGGGTAGCCGACGCCGATCCCGACGACGGACGCCACCGAGACCAGGGCGATGGTGGCCGCGCTGCGCCCCTCGGGGAGATGGTCGCGGGCCACCCCCATCATCAGCGCCGTCAGGCCGAGCCCGACCCCTTGGGCGGCCCGGCCGACGAGCAGCCAGGCGAACGGCAGCGGGAGCACGGTGAGCGCGCTGCCGGCGACGACCACCGCCAGCGTGGCCAGGATCGTGCCCCGTCGGTGTGGGCCGGCGCCGAGGCGGCCGAGGACGGGCGTGGCGACCGCGCCGCTCAGCAGCGTGATGGTCAGCGTCCACTGTGCGCTGTCGAGCGAGACGTGGAACGTGGTCGCCACGCTGGTGATGAGCGGAGCCCCGAGGCTGGCCACCGCCGCCACGACCAGGGCAATGAACAGCAGGGAGCGGACCAGCCGCCGCGCCTCGGTGTGCTCCGCCTCGGTGTGCTCCCGGTGGGAGTGCCCTGGGGCAGTGCTCGTCGGTCGATCCCCGAGGGCCACCAGACGGACCCTAAAGGTCCCCTATCCAGAGGTCAAAGACATGATGACTCTGATCTAGATAGGGAAAACCTATGATCAACCGGTGCAGTTACAGCAGCTGGCCTACTTCGTGGCCGTCGCCGACGCCCGGCACTTCACCCGGGCGGCCGATCAGGTGGGGGTCGCCCAACCTTCCCTGTCCCAACAGGTCCGGGCCCTCGAGCGGGAGCTGGGGGCGGCGCTGTTCCAGCGGACCAGGGGGAACGTGTCGCTGACCGACGCCGGGGAGGCTCTGCTGCCGGTGGCCCGGCGCATGCTGGCCGACGCGGACGTCGCCCGCCGCCGGATCCGGGAGGTGCTCGAGCTGGATCGCGGCCGGGTCCGCCTCGGGGCCACCCCCAGCCTCTGCACCGGACTCCTCCCCGGGGTGCTGGCCGGGTTCCACCGGGACCATCCCGGCATCGAGCTGGCCATCCAGGAGGGCGGCTCCCGCGACCTCCAGCGGGGGCTGGCCGAGGGAGCGTTGGACTTCGCCCTGGTGGTCGACACCCGCCTGGGCGACGACCCGCAACTGGCCACCGTGCCGCTGTTCACCGAGGAGCTCGTGGTCATCTCCTCGCCGTCGGCCCCCAACCCGGCCGGTCGCCGAGAGCGGATCACCGTGGCCGACCTCGAGGGCCGGCCGCTGGTGATGTTCCGTCCCGGCTACGACCTGCGCGAGACCACCGAGGCCGCCTGCCGGGCGGCCGGGTTCTTCCCCACCTTCGCCGTCGAGGGCGGGGAGATGGACGCCGTCCTCGAGCTCGTCCGCGCCGGTCTCGGCCTGGCCGTGGTCCCCCGCACGGTGGCCGACGAGCGGTTCACGGTGGTGCCGTTCGCCGCGCCCGGGCTCAGCCGGACGATCCTGCTGGCGCAGCGCCGCAACGTCGAGCTGTCCACCGCCGCCCAGGCCTTGGCTGACGTATTTACCTCGCCTCCTGCGGTCCACCGAGGCCCTCAGGCGGGAGGTCGTTCCCGACGCCGTGGCGACCACGTGGCGCCACGGCGCACCGAGACCAGTCCGGCGAGCGACACCACCGCCCAGACCCCTTCGAGCAAGAGGAACCCCCACTGACGGCTGGACGCCGCCTGGATAGCCAGCGTCGCCGACCCCGACAGGTTCACCACCAAGTAGGCCCGTGACCGCTGGTCCAGCCAACCTCGCTGGGCGGCGGCGAAGCCGGACAACACCAACAGCGAGCCGACCACCTGCACGACCTGACCCATGACGCACCACTCCCTGGGGAGCGTCGTCTTGTCCTGCCGGGTACGGCGCTACATCTCGTCCGGATCGACCGCGGTCGCGGCCGATCCCACCGACGCTACCCGGGTGAGCCGGCCTGACGATTCATCGACCGGCCTGGCGCAAGACTGGCGCAAGACGGCGCTGCATCACTAGTGATGTGAGTAAGATGCAGCCGTGAGGACCACGGTCGACCTACCGCCGGCAGTGCACCGGCGCGCCCGGGAGCTCGCCCAGGAGCGACACCAGTCCCTGTCCAGTGTGGTGGCTGACCTGGCCGTGCGGGGCCTGGCCACGATCGGTGAGCCCCTGGAGCTCACCGTCGACCCGACGAGCGGCTTCCCGGTCGTCACGCTCGGACGGCGGATCACTTCGGCGGACGTGGCCGACGCGCTCGACGACGAGTGACGGCTGAGTGAGGGCTCCCTACCTCCTCGACGCCAATGCGCTGATCGCCCTGGTCGTCGCCGAACACGAGCACCACACCCGGGCGGTCCATTGGGCGGCCGGTGTCGACCAGATCGCCCTCTGCCCGGTCGTGGAGGGCGCACTCGTCCGGTTCCTCGTCCGCTGCGGCGAACGCCACACCACCGCCGTAGCGATCTTGTCAGCCCTCTACGACTCGTCACGCTGCGTCTTCTGGCCCGATGCCATCTCCTACACGGCGGCCGACCTCGGCCACGTCGTCGGCCATCGGCAGGTCACCGATGCCTACCTGGTGGCCCTCGCCGCCAGCCGGGGGTGCCGGCTGGCCACGTTCGACCAGGCCCTCGCCGAGACGCTGCCCGGCGGGACCGAGGTCATCGGCTGACCCCTCGCAGGCTTTGAACCGAGGTTGTACAGGTTCGTCAGAGATGCACTTGATCGACTTCGGCCGACCGGCGTGGCGTGCACATTCCCGTACCCGTGACGCTTCAGCCGGAGGTTCCCCGATGAGGATCGTGCCGATACCCCGCAGTACCGACCGTTCCCCGGGGCCCACCGCTCGAAGCGGTCGGTTGCTCGCTACCCGCCGTTGGCGTCACCCCGGCCCAGCCCATCGTCGGCATGGTGGCGACGGGAATAGACGGGGGGTACTTCCTGGGCGGAGGGGACGGCTACTGGGTGGTGGCCGCCACAGGCACGGTGTACGCCTTCGGCTCGGCCCAGCAGCTGGGCCTCGGCGACGGCGACCACATCTCCCGTGGCGGCGATCACCGGCACACCCACAGGCGCCGGCTACTGGATCGTCGCCCAGGGTGGGGGCGTCTATGCCGTTGGTGCGGCCGAGTATCTCGGGTCCCTTCCGGCGTCGGGGTGAGCGTCGACGACATCGTGGGGGCGGTGCCCTCCGGGTCGTGACGTTCCCCGGGGTCGGGGTTGCCCCTGACCCCACCCCGGAGGCGGCAGCCGTTCGGTGCCCTACGACTTCCGCTTCGGCTCCAGGTATCCCCGGATGTAGACGTCGGCCCCGATCTTGCCGTTGGCGAACTGGACGTAGAGCGGGCCCCCCGGCTGCCCCGGGGGCTCCACCCCCTCCTCGGCCGTCTTCCAGTCGATGGGGTTCGACGAGACGATGGCCTTCGCTGTCGTCACCACCAGGGCGTTGCTGTGGGCGTTGGACATGGTGCCCTGGAGGAAGGCGATGGGGACGGCGCTCGCCGTCACCCCGTAACGGACCTTGACGACCGAGCCGGATGCCACCCGGTCCCAGGCGAAGGTGGCGGACGTGCCCGTCTTCAGGTCTTCGTGCAAGGCGACCCAGCCCGGGGTCCCGGTGCTCTTTCCCGTGCAGAGGCCGATCTCGGCGGTGATGTTGGGGCAGTACTTGTTGGCGTCCAGGTGGACGTCCAATCGGCAGTAGTCCCCGGCGGCGCCCTGGCGGAGGAACGGGCAGCTGGCGTAGTTCGGGCGGGCCTGGGGCGCTGCCACCTCGATCGACCCGCCGGGGAGGACTGAGCAGTCGAGGCCCTTCCAGACCGGCTGCCAAGGGCTCTTGGAGGGATCGCACTTCGAGTAGTACGTCGTGTTCGCCCTGTCCTGACCGAGCCAGATCAGCCCCTGGCCGAGGAGCTTGTCCCCGGAGCCGTACACCTTGATGAGCCAGTTGTTGTAGCTGGCCGCGGTGGTGCACCTGGGGAAGGTGGCCAGGGCGTGCATAGAGACGACCTTCAGCTCCCCGTTCTGGCGGGGGAAGAAGTCGGTGCTGGTCTCGCTGCCGCTGCACTGGCTGTAGCCGTCCGGCCCGTAGTGGTTCGAGGCCGAGTTGATGAAGACGTGCTCCCCGTGGCAGCCACCCTTGGGGCAGACCAGGAACTTGACCACCGTCTCGTGGTACGACGCGCCCGCCTTCAGTGGAGGTTGGGACGACGTGGTAGTCGGCACCGACGTCGACGGGTCGGGGGCGGCCCCCGTCGACGGCAGGAACAACGCCGACCAGACGCCGAACACGACGACGGCCACGGCGACCGCACCCGTCGAGCGTCGGCGCCAGGGGCGGTAGGCCCGGAGATGACCCCCCATGGCGGGGAACCATAGCGGCTGCCCCTGGCCGTCGACGGGGATGTCGTCAGTTCGACGAACAGCTCCGGCTACTGGTCCTGGGCGGCGATCAGGAGCCCGGCCAGCGCTCGAGGCCGGCGACGAGCTCGGCCAGCTCGTCGGGCTCGAGGATCCCATACGGCGCTGCGGCCAGGTCGTCGGTGAGCGACTCCACCCGCTGTTTGACGGCGCGACCCTGTTCGCTCAGCCAGCCGTCGTCGCCGATCAGGTGTCGATCGCGCAGCCCGCCGACCACGGCGGCGAGCTGCGGCGCCGGGAGGTGGTGGATGCGCCCGAAGTTCTCGGCGGGCATGCCCATGTCGAGGGCGAAGAGGGCGTGGGCTTCGAGGCCGTCGACGCCCTCGACCATCAAGGCGGCGATGTGCCCGTCACCTCGGTGCTCGCGCAGCAGCGCCGCGGCGTGGAAGAGGCGGCCCACCACGTCGTCGGGGACCGGGATGGCCCGCAGCGCGGCGTACATGGGCCGGCCCACATGCGGTGCGCTGGTCGCCGCCTTGACTAGGAGCGCCGTGGTGCGGGCGAAGGAGGGAGTGCCGACGTGCTCGGCGAGGATCCGCCGCAGCGCCTTCACGCAGCCGGCCTGACGAGCGGCGATCGCCGCCCCGGGCGTGGTGGTGCGCCACACCTTCGGAATGTGGCGGGCCATCTCGCCAGGAGCGAAGTTGTAGAACAGCGCGTCCACCACCTCCGCCGGAACGAGGCCCAGGGGGGCCGCCCGTCCGGCGAAGTAGGTGTCCCAGTAGTCGGTGAACCCGAGGGCGAACATCGTCTCGTTCGGCTCCTCGGCCGAGTAGGGGATGAGGCCGATCGGCTCGACCAGCTCGAACATCTGGCGGGCCATGGCGTTCATCGTCCACTCCTCCTACTGCGGTCCGGCGCCGGCGGCCGGCCTTTCACGATGGGTTGGACGTGGGGGCGCCGGGAAACTCATCGGTCGGGCCGCCGACTACCCACTACCTCACTACTCCACTACTCCGCCGGGTCAGAACTGGCCGGCCGCGATGTTCGAGACTGTCACCCGGGAGACCTGGTAGGTGACGGTGACCGACGGCGGCTGCCCGGGGGTGCCACCGGCGAAGGCGACCGGGACCCCGGTGCTGGCGTCGATGGTCAGGGCCTCCTGGTAGTCGGCGGGCAGGGCCGGCGCCTTGGCGGTGAGGGTGACGGTCGGCTCCCCGTTGGTGGTGGTGTTCGTGACGGTGACCTCTGGCAAGGTGGCCAGGATCCGGAGCACGCCGATGCGGACCTGGGGGTTCCCGGCCCCGGCGCTCAGGGCGTCCAGGGAGTCCATCCAGATGTAGTTGTCGATCTGGCCCTGGGTCGGCACCGACGGGGCGGCGGCGTCCGTCGGCTCGATCGTCGGCACCGTCGTCGGCACCGGCTTGCCCGCCGCCGCCGCCTGGGCTGCTTCGGCCGCGGCGATCTTGAGGGCGGCGGCCGGGTAGGCGGCGGGCCACACCCCTCCGGGGAATGGGGCCACCGCCATCTCGTGGGCCGCCGTCGCCACGTCGCCGGTCACCGCCTCCTTGGCGGCCTGGACCTCCCGGGCGAACATGCCGTCGCCCTCGTTGGCGTCAGCGGCGATGGCCGCCGGCAGGCCGCTCTCTGTGGGGGCGTAGAAGTACTCCCCGCTGTCGGTGTAGAGATCGGCCCCGCTGATGCTCGGGCTGTTCGGGTAGGACTGTGTCCGGAGCACCAGGGTGGCGTCGCCGGTCGGCTGGGGTGTGTTGGCCTGGATGTAGTCCGCCAGCTGGGCCAGCGGCCGGTCGACCTTCGGCGGTGCCGGGGCGGTCGGATGTGAGGGGCCGGGCACACCGGGTCCGACGCTCGACGCCACGACCAGGGCGACCACGGCCGCCGCCACGGCGCCCAAGGCGGCGGCGCTGACGGCGGTCACCACCCGGCGGGGCCGACAGGTCCGGCGGGGACGTCGCACCCGCTGGCCTCGCTCCGGGTCCCCGGCCTCCGGACCGCCGGTCGGGACCAGATCCTCCACGGTCACGGCGGCCCGCAGGGTCGCTCGGGCCTCCCGGAGCGCCTCGGCCGGCAGGGGGGCGACGTCGCCCAGGCGGCTGACCGCCTCCATCTCGCCCACGCCGACTGGCCCGTTGATGTCCACTGGCTCACTCACTTCGTTTCCTCCAAGGTGCTCGACTCGGCCAACAACGACACGATCCCCGGCGCGGTGCGCAGGGCCAGGCGGGCTTGGTGCAGCAGGCGGCGGGCGGTGCCCGGCGGGATCCCGAGGACCCGGGCCGCGTCGGCCGTGGTCAGGTCCTCCCAGGCCACCAGGGTGAGGACCTCCCGCTCGTCGGGCCGGAGATCGGCCAGCGCCCCCCGCCACACGGCCGCGGCGTCGATCTGCCGGTCGACCGCCGGCCAGGGGTCCCAGTGCGCCCCCAGGTCGGCGACCTCGGCCACCGGCACTTCCGGCGGCCGGGAACGCCAGTGGCGGCGGAGGGTGTTGCGGGCCACCCCGAACAACCACGGACGGGCATCGGGGAAGGTGCGGTCGTAGGTCCGGCGAGACCGGAACGCCGAGAGCCACACCTCGCCCAACAACTCCGCCGCCGCCTCCCGGCCGGCTCGCCGGGCCAGATAGGCCCCGACGGCGGCCTCGTGACGGGTCACCATCTCGACGAATGCCTCACCGTCACCGGCCAGTGACCAGCCGATCAGCTCCGCGTCCGAGGTCACCGCCCTCCTTTCCGTCTGCACCCTGCCGCCTTCTTCCTACGGCGTTGCCCTTCACGTGGTACTTGCCATGTGGCCGGCCAAAGCGTTCAGTTTTGCCGTGTGGGCGGGCAAAGCGTTCAGCTTTGCCATGTGGCCGGGCAAAGCGTTCAGCGGAGGCGGGCCACCCCAACATCGTGGTGCACGACGGCCCTGTCGGTGCGCGGCCGACGCGTCACCTCAGGTGATGTCGTGGCGGACGGTGGTCCGTTCGGCGAGGAGCGCGACGGCCGCGTCGATGGCGACGACAATCGCCGCCGCGGCAAGGAAGGGGAGGGCTTCTTGTGCGGTGACGGTGAAGCCCGGCCCGAAGGCCGCGGCCCCCAGCTTGGCCCCGCCGAGGGTGGTGGCGGCCGTGTAGGGCAGGTAGGGCCGGACGGCGGTGAAGTTGGCGCCGATGACGGACTCGATCACCAAGCACCAGACGAACACGCCGATGACCCCGGCCAGCTGCGCCCGGACGAGCGACCCGACCGCCACGCCAAGGGCGGCGAGCAGTGCCCCGCCGACTCCGGCGCCGACGACGTGACCGATCAGCGCGCCGGCCCCGAGGGTGACGTGGTCGCCGTGGCTGGCCACGAAGATCAGCCCGACGGCCGTGGCGACGATCCAGGCGGCCACGCCGTAACAGGCGCCGACGAGCGCGGTGGCGATGGCCTTGGCGCCGAGCACCTTCCGGCGGTTCGGGGTGGCCAGGTAGGTGAGGGTGGCGCTGGTGTGGCGGAACTCCCCGCTGGTGACGATCACGCCGAGGACGGCGGCGAGGATCATCGCCACGCCCCCCGCCGTGGTCACGTCGCCGAGCCCGGCCGCGGTCGACAGGGGCGCGACCGCCCGTCCGGCTCCGGATGCTTGGAGCGAGGCGAAGAAGGCGGTGATGGCGATGGACACCCCGAGCAGGCCGTAGGTGACCCGCATGGTACGGAGCTTGAGCAGTTCGACACGGACGAGCCGGTTCATCGGATGGCCTCCTTTTCGGCGGGGTTCCCGGTGAGCTGGAGGAAGATGTCCTCTAGATCGGCGGTCTCGGCGGTGGTCTCGAAGATGGGGATGGCCGCTTCGGCGGCCAGGGTGCCGATGAGCTCCCCCGAGGCGCCGGTCACCTCCAGCCGGTCCGGACCGACGACGTAGGCCGCGGCGCCGTTCTCGGCCAGCAGGGTGGCCAGCTGCTCGGGCCGGGGGGTCCGGACCCGGATGCCCTGGGCGGCCCGCTCGGTGAGCTCGGCCAGGGTGGCCTGGCTGACCAGACGGCCGTGGTCCATGATCACCACGCTGTCGACGGTCTGGGCCACCTCGGCCAGGATGTGGCTGGACACCAGCACCGTCCGGCCCTCGGTGGCCAGGTGGCGCAGGAGCCGGCGCAGCCAGTGCACCCCTTCGGGGTCCAGGCCGTTGGCCGGCTCGTCGAGGATGAGGATCTCGGGGTCGCAGAGCAGGGCGGTGGCCAGGCCGAGCCGTTGGCGCATGCCCAGCGAGTACTGCCCCACCCGTCGCCCGGCGGCCTCGGTGAGGTCGACCAGGTCGAGCACCTCGTCGACCCGCGCCCTCGGGGCGTCGCCGGCGAGCGCTTCGATACGCAGGTGGTCGACGGCCGTCCGTCCCGGATAGGGGTTCGAGGCCTCCAGGGTGGCGCCGACGACGTGGCGGGGTTCGGCGAGGTCCCGGTACGGCCGCCCGTTGATGGTGGCGGTGCCGCCGGTGGGGGTGACCAGGCCGAGGAGCATCCGCAACGTGGTGGTCTTGCCGGCGCCGTTGGGGCCGAGGAAGCCCACCACGGTGCCCTGCTCCACACTGAACGTCACCTGGTCCACGGCCACCACCGGGCCGAAGTGCTTGGTCAGCTGGTTGAGCTCGAGGGTGGCCATCAGCCCACCTCTCGGTTGGTGCCAGTCAGCTGGGTGTCAGGCAGGCTGGCGCCACTCAGGTTGGTGCCAGGCGGTTTGGTGCCAGTCAGGTTGATGTGCGTGTCCATGATGGCCATGGTGACGGGGCGAACCCGGTTCGTCGTCGGGCAGGGCACGGCTTCTCGGGTACGTCGGCGGACGTAGTCGAAGGGCGGCGGCTACGTTGCGATACGTAGGCCAGGATGCGATCGTGGACTGATGCGACCGACCGACGTGGTCGGTACGTTGGGGAGATGGCCGGGGTCGACGAGCGCGCCCGGCCGGCGACGAGCCGGCCGTCCGTGCACCTGCCGTGGTCGGGGGTGGCGATCCCCAGGAACGACCTCCTGTTGTCCGGCGTGCTGCTCGTCCTCCAACTGGGGTTGTCGGCGGCGGCCGAGGGCCACCACGGCCACCAGTCCCACCTCGGGGTCGGCGGATGGCTCCTGCTCCTGGTTGGTCCCCTGGCCCTGCTGGCCTGGCGTCGGCACCCCGTCGCCGTGCTGTGGGTGGCGTTCCTCGCCACCGTCGGGCCGACCACGCCGAGCTTCGGCTACCTCAGCCTGATCGTGGCCTTCTTCCTCGCCGCCACGGGCGGGCACCGCCGGGCGGCCTGGGTGGTCATCGTCGTCGGGTACGTCAGTTCCCTGTGGCTCGCCCCGCTCGTCTGGGGACGACCGCTGGCCACGCTCGACGGGGCCCTCATCCTCGGGAGCTGGCTGGCCGTGCTGGTCGTGGCGGCCGAGGTGGTGCGGATGCGCCGGGAGCGGGTGGCCGAGGCCCGGGCCGTCCGCCAAGCGGAGGAGCGACGCCGAGCCAGCGAGGAACGACTCCACATGGCCCGCGACCTCCACGACGTGATCGGCCACAACATCTCCCTCATCAACGTCCAGGCCACCGTCGGCCTCGACCTCATCGACGCCCGACCCGAGCAGGCCCGGGCGTCGCTCGAAGCCATCAAGGCCGTCTCCAAGGACGCCCTCGTCGAGCTCCGGGCCATGCTCACCGCCCTCCGGCAGGACGACGACGAAGCGCCCCGCTCCCCCACCCCCGGCCTCGACCGCCTCGGGGAACTGGTCCTCCTCACGCGGGCCACCGGCCTCGACGTCACCCTCGAGACGACCGACCTTCCGGTCACCCTCCCCGCCGCCGTCGACCTCACTGCCTACCGGATCGTCCAGGAAGCCCTCACCAACGTCACCCACCACGCCCCGGGGGCCGCGGTGGACATCCGGATCAGCCGCCAGCCGGACGCCGTCCTCATCGAGATCGTCGACGGCGGTTGCCCCGACCGCACCGCCGTGGCCGTCCCCGGCGGGGGCACCACCGCCGGCAACGGGACCGGGATCGCCGGGATGCGGGAACGGGCGACCGCGCTCGGCGGCCACCTGGAGGCCGGTCCCCGCCCCGGGGGAGGCTTCCGGGTGGCGGCCAGGCTTCCCCTGGAGGTTGGACCGTGATCCGGGTGGCCCTCGCCGACGACCAGGCCCTGGTGCGCAGCGGGTTCCGGGCCCTCCTCGACGCCCGGGACGACGTCGAGGTGGTCGGCGAGGCCGCCGACGGCCAGGAGGCGGTGGCGGTCGCCAAGACGCTCCGACCCGACGTGATGCTGATGGACATCCGCATGCCGGGCCTCGACGGGCTCGAAGCCACCCGCCAGATCACGGCCGACCCACGGCTCGGGACGGTGCGGATCGTCATCCTCACCACCTTCGAGCTCGACCAGTACCTGTTCGAGTCCCTCCGCTACGGGGCCAGCGGCTTCCTGGTGAAGGACACCGAGCCGGACGACCTGGTCACCGCCATCCGGGTCGTCGCCCGCGGCGACTCGCTGATCTCGCCGGGCATGACCCGGCGGCTGGTCGAGGAGTTCGCCGCCCGGGCGAAGCCGCCCCGGCCCACCAGTGAACTGGACGTCCTCACCGATCGCGAGCGGGAGGTCGTCGTCAAGGTGGCCGGCGGGCTGTCCAACGACGAGATCGCCGGGCAGCTCCACCTCAGCCCGGCCACCGTCCGCACCCACGTCAGCCGGGCCATGACCAAGCTCGGGGCCCGGGACCGGACCCAGCTGGTGGTCCTGGCCTATGAGACCGGCCTCGTCCGGCCCGGCTGGCTCCCGTGAGGGGGACATCCCCGGTGGCTGCCACCGAAAATGACCGGGACCAGAATGTTGTCGATCTGGCGGCTGGCCATTCGTCTTCCTTCCGGGACCCCATCGGCGGGTCGCCACAACCGAACGACCCAGGAGGTCACCGTGAACTACATGCTGCTGATCATCGGGAAGCAGGACGCCCAACCGCTGCCGGAGGGTGGCCCGTCCCTGATGGAGCAGTTCATGGCTTACCACCAGTCCGTGATGGACGCCGGGGTCATGGTCGACAGCAACGTGCTCGACTCCTTCGAGACGGCCACCTCGGTGCAGGTGTCGTCGAGCGGTGAGCGCATAGTGACCGACGGCCCGTTCGCCGAGACCGCCGAGTACCTGGGTGGGTACTACCTCCTCGACCTGCCGGACCTCGACGCGGCGATCGACTGGGCGGCCCGGTGCCCGGGGGCCAGGGCCTGGCGGGTGGAGATCCGTCCGATCCAATTCATGCCGGGGTCGTGACCGGCGCCCGGACGGTCGACCCGATCGAGGCGGTCTTCCGCGAGGAGCACGGCCGGCTGCTGGCGACGCTGGTCCGCCAGTTCAAGGACCTCGACCTGGCGGAGGACGTCGCCGCCGACGCGATGGAGGCGGCGCTGACGCGTTGGCCCGTCGACGGGGTCCCCACGACGCCGCTGGCGTGGCTCATCACCACGGCCCGCCGCAAGGCGGTCGATCGGCTGCGGCGAGACAGCGCCTTCGCCTCCCGGCTGGCCATCCTGCACATCGAGGCCAACGAGCTGGCCCCGGCCCCCCGAGATCCGGAGACCGGCGACATCCCCGACGAGCGGTTGCGGCTGTTCTTCGCCTGCTGCCACCCGGCACTGTCGCTCGACGCCCAGGTCGCCCTGACCCTCCGCTGTCTCGGTGGCCTGTCGACGGCCGAGGTGGCCCGGGCCTTCCTGGTGGGCGAGATCACCATGCAGCAACGCATCGTCCGGGCCAAGCGGAAGATCCGGTCGGCTCGGATCCCGTTCCGGGTGCCCGGGCGCCAGGAGCTCGCCGTTCGACTGCCGGCCGTGCTCCGGACGTTGTACGTCATCTTCACCGAGGGCTACGCCGCCAGCGACGGGGCCGACCTCGTCCGGGTCGACCTCTCCGAAGAGGCGATCAGGCTGGCCCGCATCGCCCACCACCTTCTCCCAGGAGAACCGGAGGTCACCGGCGCGCTGGCCCTGTTCCTGTTGGTCGACGCCCGCCGGGCGGGCCGAGTGGACGACTCGGGCGAGCTGGTGCCGCTGGAGGAGCAGGACCGGACCCGGTGGGACGCCGACCGCATCGCCGAGGGGCGTCACCTGACCGCCGCCGCCCTGCAGGCGCCATCACCGGGGCCGTACGCCGTCCAGGCCGCCATCGCCGCCGTGCACGCCGAAGCCGACCAGGTGGCGACCACCGACTGGGCCCAGATCGTGGCCCTCTACGACGTGTTGTCCGCGATGGCCCCCTCACCGGTGGTCACCGTCAACCGGGCCGTGGCGGTGGCGATGCGCGACACCCCCGAGGCCGGATTGGCGGTACTGGACTCCCTGGACCCGACCGAGCTGGCCGCCCTCCGCGGGTACCACCGGCTGCCGGCGGCGCGGGCCGACCTGCTGCGCCGGATGGGGCGGAACGACGACGCCGCGTCGGTCTACCGGGACGCCCTCGACCTCGTCGGGAACGACCGGGAGCGGCGGTTCCTGCTCCGGAGGCTGGCCGAGGTCGTCGGGGTGGACGCGATGAACCTCGGCGTCGACGGTCGTCATCTATGACA
>Ga0134126_10006241_pt1 | contig 14922 bp, 14 predicted proteins | sample KB31752_FD_96881 | JGI IMG/M metagenome (GOLD analysis project Ga0134126, IMG submission 96881) | Terrestrial soil microbial communities with excess Nitrogen fertilizer from Kellogg Biological Station, Michigan, USA - KB3-175-2 | ecosystem: Environmental > Terrestrial > Soil > Unclassified ...
ATGGCTGATGGCTGACGGCTCTTCGCTGTCTTCCAGCCCTAACCCGCCTGCTCAGGCAGAAAGCACCCCATGCATAACTCCGTCTCCTTTGCCGATATCCACGCCGCAGCCGACTACATCGGACCCGGCGCCGTTGAGGTCCCGCTGTACCAGACCGAGATCTTCGACATCTGCCGCCGCTCCAGCCCGTTCGGCCAGCGCATCAAGCAGGTTCCGGCAACCGGCCACCCGTCGCGCTTCTTTGAGGAAACAGCGCTGCCGAATCCCGGCACGGCAGGGTTTGTGAACCCTCGCTCCATCGTGGCGCCGACGGTCAGCCCCACGCGCGTAGAACGTAGCGTGCCGCTGAAGGCCATCGTGGCGCAGATCAACTACAACCTCTTCGATGTGGAATTGGGCAATCAGCAGCAGCAGTTCGCCTATCTGCAGGCCAAGGACCTGGTTGACACCGTCTCCGGAGTGATGGTCACGCATGACGTTGCGCTGTGGAACGGCAACGATACCAGCCTGTCCGCGCCGACCACGACGCAGTACATGGGCGCCGTGGCGCAGATCGCGGCCGGCGGAAATACCAAGACCATCGGCGTCAGCGAGTCGATCGTCGACGGCCTGAAGTCCACGGTCGCCCAGATGGTGGCGAGCAATGGTTATCACGTGCGCCCCACCGCCATCTATGCCAACCCCGTCCTGCTCGATCTCATCGATCGCGAGATGAAGTCGGAGTTCAACGTAGTACTCAGCTCCGACCAGATCACCGGCGGGTTCCGCGTGAAGATGCTGTCCACGCAGGCGGGCGACCTGCCCCTGATCCCCGACTGGAGCCTCAGCTACACCGGCACTCCGGGATCGGGTTCCGCGGTGTTGCCCGCCTACATCGTCACGGAAGACCTGATCGAGTACCACTGGCTGGGCGATGCCGCGCCGCGGATCTTCCAGCTCGGTCTGCCTAACTCGCTCACCCAGCAGTACGTCGCCGTCAAGTTCGGCGGTCTGGTGGTGAAGGGCGCCAACTACGCCCATTACCAGGTGCTGGTGGACCGGTAAGAAGCAGGGATTAGGGATTAGGCGACAGGCACTAGTTCCAGGAGCACAGGCCATCAGCTTGTCTTAATTCCTTCTGGCAGCTGGTCTAGTGCGATCTAGTCCCTAATCCCTAACCCCTAATCCCCAATGCCTCGCTCCGGAGGAGCCCCCATGCCCTATCTTGACCCCGCCGATTACGAAGACTTCGGCCTGCCCGCCTCTACCTCGGCGGACTGGATCGCTGCCGCCACTGCACTGATCAACAGCTACTGCCGGCGGCCTGATCTCGCCGTCACCGAGTATACCGAGCGCCTGCGCATCACGCGCGAGGCGCGGACTGTGCGGCTCAGCTACCTTCCGCTTGCGCCGCTCGGCAGCGCCGCTTCACCGATCGTCAGCATCCAGGCTCGCTACGCCCGACCCCGCCGTGGCGAGCTGGCTATCGATCCGCTCAATGAAGCAGCCTGGGCCTTTTCGCTTCCCGGCCAGTGGATCGCGCTCGATCCCGCCTCGATCGATCTCGATCCTGTTACTGGGGAACTTACGCTGCCTGGCAATCTGTACGGCCTGCCGTACAACGAGTTAGCCGTCACTTACACTGCCGGGTTGGTCGTGATCGGCGATGACGTCAAGTCCGCCTGCGCACAGATCGTCCGCAACGCGCAATCCACGCCGGCGCTTAACGCGCGCAGCAGCAAAATCGACACCATGCAGATGCAGTATTTCTCGAGCTCGCTGCTGGACGACACCGTCAAGGTATGGCTTCGTCCCTATGTTGCGACTCGCGTGGGGTGAGCCATGAGTGACACAACTTCCCGCGCTCCGACGGGCGCATCGCAACGAATCGCGGACGCTCTGCTTCGCTCTGTGGGCGGCACGAGCGCTCAGCTCCGCGTTACCGCCACCAACACCGACGGCGCACAATGCGAGGTAGGGCTGGTCGCCACCGCCTTTGCCGCGGTGGTTCTCAGCCCCGTACTGATGCGCAAGCTGCGTCCCATGTGGCAAAGCGCGGATGCGACCCGCTGGGAGCTTCTCGTCTCGGCTGCCAGCGTCGAAAATCAGGTCCGCGCCCTCTCGCTGTCTTCCACCCAAGCTTTGTTCGCCATGACGCTCACTGTCACCGTCTCTGCCCAAGACTACGTCATTGAATCGATTGCGAGCAATGAGGCGTTCGGGCAAGTGTATCTTTACCGTCTTCAGTTGAGAGAGTCACTACCGGAGACGGTGTAGCGCAGTTATCAGTTGTAAGTTATCAGTCTTCGGCAACGCTTCGGGTGATGACTCGTCCTGGTAACCCAGAGCTGACAACCCACAACTGAGATCCTTCGGAGCAAGTATGCAGAACGCAAAAGATTCCTTCTACATCGCCCTGCGCAACCGCCTGGCGGCGCTCAATCCCGAGCGCACCATCCTGCTGCGCGGCGCGATCCGCCCCGGCATTGTCGTCGAAGACGCCGAAGCACCGTTCCCGCAACTGCCGCCCGACATTTTCGTCGTTCGATGGCTGGGTCACGGAGCCGACATCGATCTCGCTTCAGTGCTGATCGCTGAAGAATGCGAAATTGTCTACAGCACCTGTGGCTGCCAGACTTACGGCGGGCTCGATCGCGGCCGGGCGTTATCTCAGATGGACGGTGAATTACTCGCTGTTCTACAGCCTTTCTCCGCGCCTAAGTCGAAATATGCAGCCCAACCGCCCGCACCTATGCTCACCCAGGTCTTTTGGGACGAGCCTGTCTTCTCGCCCGCGGTCGCGCAACGCGACCGCCTCACGCGCTCCGCCAGAGTCATGGTCTACAGCTACCAGGAAGAAGGTGAGTGGTGACCGCAACGTGTTTTTCTGCGCCTGCGCCGGTCTCGCGCCGCGTTCGCGCCTACTTCGCGCCGGTGAACCGGGCCGCGCAACAGCCCGTCCTCTTCGATCCCGTAGAGCAGGGCGCGTTCGACCTCGACAATCCGCCCGCGCCGTGGCTCAGCCTTGGCTTCATCGAGAACTTTGCGCGCAAGGCCCTCAGCAAGTCGTCAGCCATCGCCACCGGAGTTCCCGCGGCGCCTCTGCAGCAGGTACGCGAATCCATTGGCGCGCAGGTCAGCCTGCAGTTCCTTGCCTGGACCAAGCTTTCGATGGCCCTGGCTACAGCTTCGCAGCACATGAATGTGATTGCGCCCGGTACATGGGCTGCGACCGTGCAGAGCGGCTCGACGGTGACCGCTCTGGTTCTCTCCGGCGGCGACGCCGGCAGATTTGCCGCCGGGCAAATTGTCGCCGTCGATCTCGACTACTCCGGCCAGACTGGCTACGTCGGATCACCTATAAGTGGTGCTTATCTCCGCCAGCCACTTACTGATGTCGACTATCTACGCCGCGTCACGTTCAACGTTGGGCTTGTCACGCAGATAACTGGTTCGACTCTGCACCTCGCCCAGCCGCTTGCAGGCGGTGCACCGGTTTCCGGCGCGAAGGTCCAGGCGATTGCCGGCTTTGTGGACCGCGAGGGTGGCAGCTTCTGCCACGAGTGGTCGGCCCTCTTTGTCATGGAAGGCGTGCAAGGCGAGCGCATCTTTTTTCACTATCCGCGCCTGCAGCCCATGGCAAGCGCCGAGGAGTCTGCGCTCCCGCTCGCTGCAAAGGGACAAGGAAGGCTCGAGAGGATGGTCCTCAACGCACAGTTTCTTGCGCTGCCGGTGATCGACCCGCTCGACAACGAGCGCATCGTCTGCTATCGCAGCTTCCTGCCCGCAGACAACGCTCAGGTGTAACACGCTTCGCTGTCCCTTAACTCGATAACTTGCTCGTGGGCGACTCTCACTGGATTCGCTAACGCAGCTAACTCCGCCAGATCCGCCGAAGGAACGCCATGATCCTGACCATCAACCAACTCGACTATACGGCCGCACTCGATGGAGCGTCGCCGCTCACCATTGAGCGCACTCTGAATGCGCCCTCGCAGTGCCGTCTTGCGCTATCGTTTCCACCGAACGGCTCGCTGCCAGCTCCCGCTCGCTTTCAGTCCATCGCTGTCACCGGCGAAGAAGGCGCGGTGTACTTTACCGGCTACATTGCCGCCGCGCCGCTGGCGGAGTACGCGGGACTGGCCCTCGATGGTCCTCGCTATCGCTATCAGCTTCATGCCGTCAGCGACGAGATCCTGCTCGATCAGGCGATTGCTTCGGCCAGTCGAGGAGCGAGCGGCTTCACGGCCGGCGCGCTGATCAGCAACCTGGCCACGCATACCGGCCTCGCGGGGCTCTCCACCGCGGCCCTCGCGTTCGATGCGCCTGTTGCCCAGTTCACACCCGCGTCCGGAGCGCCCTTCAGCAAGTCCGCGGGCCAGGTCGCGGAGCAGGTCCGCGCCGCCTACCGGGCGCAGTCAGGCGCACTCGGGCTCAATGCGATTCCCGCGGCCGTTCACACTCTCAGCGAGGGCGACGGCTCGCTTTCGCTTACACATCTTTCGCTTGCGCGCGGAGCACGCGAGCTGGCGAATGACATTTCCGTCTGCGGTGGACATGAGCCCGCCGCCTACGTCACTGAGATCTTCGAGGGCGATGGCCTGACCAGTTCGTACTTCCTCTCTGCCGACCCGTATTTTCCGCCGGCATCGGAAGCCAGCCTGCTTACTGAAACTTTCGAGAAGCCCGCTCTCGACGTCACGCTGTGGAGCAATCCTTCGGGCGCCGCGTATTTCTCCCTCGGCTCCCGCGGCCTGGCGATGAATGGCGGCAGCGGCGTCGCGGGCCAGACGCGCCTTTCGTGGCTCGATTCGGTGGAGATGGGCGGCACGCTCGTGCTCGAAGCCGAAGGGCTCGCGTTACAAAGCGCCAGTACCGGCATGCTCGCCGCGTTCTTCTCCGGCCCGGCAAACGGTGGGACCTGCGTTGCCGGTTTTCAGGCCGTGGCCGAACAGGGTTCCGGTGCGGTTTCCATTCAGCCCACGATCGGAGGTGCCGTCGAGGGGCCATCGTTTTCGCTCAATCCAGAACATGAGTACACGCTGCGCCTGCGCGTTCACAGCCCGGAGCCGCAGCGCGCGCGCGCTTCCTACATTTGCTGTGGGGATAACGGTCCTGTGGCCGTGGGAGGGCAGGCCGTGCCCGCCTCCGCCCGCATTTGCCTGGAAGTGCAGGAATGTGTCGACGGCGTGCAGGCCATGCCCGTGCTGCTCTACGACGGCTGGGTGGGTGGGCTGCCCGCCGCATGCACAGTGGTCGCCGCCGACAGCCTCAACCTGCACGGCTCGCTGCGCTCTCTCCGCCTGTCGAACCTTGGATCGGCGTGGGTTGTCAGCACGCCACGGGGCGGTTCTCCCATGACGCGCCGCATGGGTTCGGCTGCGCAATCCGCCGAGTGCAGCATCAGCCGGTCTGGCAAGCTCACTTTTTATACTGGATACACGCCTGGGCCGGGCGAGCAGATCGTGGTTACGTATCGGGGCATCGCGCGCGCCGTGGGCCGTGCCATCAACACCGCAAGCCAACAGGCGCTGGCCGCCCAGAATTTGCCGTCGACTCTGCCCTGGATCGGCACTGTTACCCGTCCGCCGGCTCGGTGCTCGGCAGACTGTCGCAACGCCGCTGCCGCGCTCGCGCAATCGGCCGGCAGCGTCACCGCCTTCTGGTCCGGGATCTACCGCGGCACAAATCACGATTTCGCGGACGATGTGTGGCCCGGCGACGCGCTTGCTTTGAGCGCGCCTTCGTGCAACCTGGATGCGCAGCTCGTCATTCGCAGCGTGCGCCTCACCTGCCACGCGACGGCGCCCGACCTGGTCAGCTACGAGATTGCTTTCGCCAACGACTGGGCCGAAGATCTAGCGATTGCCACGAGCGCCGGCGTCCCCGACGACGCGTGGCTGCCCGCGCCCGCGCCGTACTCACCCATCGCCAGCCTGAGCGGGCTCACAGTCACCTCGATTGAAGGCGCGAACGTCACGGTCAACGCGGGCACGGCCCCTCCCTCTGGCGGCGGTTTCGAGGTACGCACCCGCGACTACGCTTTTGTCCCCGGCGAAGATCCGTCGCTCGTGTTGCGTGGCCGCGAGCCCAATCTGACTTTCACCCGCCAGGCCGCAGCCGACCGTTTCTACATTCGGATGTTCGACGGGGCCTCGCCGCCCAACTACAGCGAGTTCTCCGCGGTCGTCGCTCTCAATCTGCCGCTTACCTCGTAATCGGGTGCCCCATCCTTTCACGGCTTTTGCGAAAGGGTGGATCAGCACCCCATTTGCCCTCACGGGAGCACCCCATGCGCATGATGAATGAATTCGAAGCACAAGTCCTCAGCGACCTCTCGGTCTTGAAAACCCATATGAACGGCCTGGTGGGCGACGGCAACGGCGGCCGCCTGGCGGAACTCGAGCACCGCATGGAACGCCACGAACAGAACTGGCAGCGCGCCAAGGGTTTCCTCGCGGCGTTCAGCGTACTGTTCGCCGTGATCGAGGTGGCTGTTCAAGAGTGGCTCCGCCACTGAGCGCAAAGGGCAGGGTTCAGAGAGCAGGGGTCAGGGGTCCTCTTGCTTGGTGCTCAGCAGTGCGCGAAGCACTTGTCGCATCCCTGATACCGAGAGTGTTGCGCCATATAATCGGGACATGAACGCTCAGCCGCTGGTCGGCGTGGTGATGGGCAGCAAGAGCGATTACGAAGTGCTCTCTGCCGCGATCGAAATTCTCCGCGCACTCGATATTCCGCACGAAGCAAAGATCGTTAGCGCGCACCGCACTCCCGACCGGCTCTTCCAGTACGCCGAAACTGCTCGGGAACGCGGCCTTCGAGTCATCATTGCCGGGGCCGGCGGCGCAGCTCACCTGCCCGGCATGCTGGCCGCCAAGACGCTGGTTCCAGTTCTCGGGGTGCCCGTGCCTGCGACGGTGCTTAACGGCCTCGACTCCCTGCTATCGATCGTGCAGATGCCGAAGGGCGTGCCCGTGGGCACACTCGCGATCGGCAAGGCGGGCGCTGCGAACGCTGCTATCCTCGCCGCCGAGATACTAGCCGCCACCGACGAGGCGCTCTACCATCGTCTCGCGCAGTGGCGCGCCGCGCGCACCCAGGAAGTCCTCGAGCAGACGCTCGATCCGCATCTGGTGGAGGAGCGTCCCGCTTGACGAGCAGCACCCGCGACAATCCCAAACCAATCGAACCAGGGGGCACTCTCGCCATTCTCGGCGGAGGCCAGCTCGGCCGCATGATGGCCATGGCGGCGCGCACCATGGGGTATCACATCCGCGTGATGGATCCCGAAGCGCACTGCCCGGCCAGCTTTGTGGTGGATGAAACCATCGTGGGCAAGTGGGACGACGCCGAAGCCGCGCATCGACTCGCCTCTGGCGCCGACGCCGTTACGCTGGAGATTGAGCAGATCGGCATCGATGCGCTCGAACGCGTCGCGGCCATCGCACCGCTGCGGCCCGGCGTGGAGCCCATCCGCATTATCCAGGACAAGACGCTGCAGAAGACGTGGCTCGCGGAGCACGGTTTTCCCGTCGGGCCGTTTCGCGTGGTGCGCAGCGCGGAAGAACTTCTGGACGCCGTGCCCGCGCTCTCCAACTGCGTGTTCCTCAAGATCGGGCGCGGCGGTTACGACGGCCGGGGACAAGTGCGCATCGGCGTCGACGAGCCCGTGAGTATCGAGTCCATTGGCGCCGCATGGCAGGCACTTGGAGGCAACGCGTGCGTTGCGGAGCAGGCGCTCGATCTAGACATCGAAATCAGCGTGATGGCGGCGCGCAACCCGGCCGGAGAAGTGCGCAGCTTTCCCGCAGCGCGCAATCACCACGAAAACCAGATCCTTGCCTGGAGCGTACTGCCCGCCGGCATTTCGCCGGAGCTGGAAGAGCGCGCAGAACGGCTCGCACGGGAGATCAGCGCCGGGCTCGGCGTGGAAGGCATGCTGTGCGTCGAGATGTTTGTGACGAAACAGGGCGACCTGTTCGTCAACGAGCTGGCGCCGCGGCCGCATAACAGTTACCACCAGAGCGAGCGCGGATGCGTCACCAGCCAGTTCGAACAGGCCGTGCGGGCTGCACTGAACCTGCCGCTTGGCGACACGTCACTGATTTCGCCGTGCGCCATCGTCAATCTGCTCGGGGAGGTGTGGCTTGACGGCACGCCGAACTTTGCCGCGGCCATGGAAGTGCCTGGAGTGCGCGTGCATCTCTATGAAAAGCTGAGCTCTCGTACAGGTCGCAAGATGGGCCATCTATCGTCGGTGGGCGCAACGGCGGAAGAAGCACTGGAGCGCGTGCTGGAGGCCAAGCGGCGGCTCAGAGGCTAGCGAGCATCGATTGCGAAGGGTTCTGCGGATTCACGCGAATCTGTACTTCTCTCCCGTCGGAGAAATAGCTTACGTAGGCCTGTCCGAGCTGTGAATCGATGAACGGCTTCTTAAGGACGCCTTCATACCGCTCACCGGATGCAGCGTACTCATAGGGGATATCGGCGTACGCGCATCCGAAGCCACCCGAGCGCACGTACGAACTGGCGCGGGCGGCGCCTGTCACTGGTGGCCACTTCCGGCTTTTCCGTTTCCGCCAGAGCAAGATGAGCCACCGAATGGCAAACGCGATGTAGATATCGAGAACCAGCCCACCCATCGATCACGGTTCCTCAATCTCAAATGGCAGTGCGAAGCGCCCGATCTGAAATACCGGCTTGTCCGCTGGCGGCCAGATGCGCAGGCTCTCCACCCGCGGCCTGCCCGGCAGCAAGTGCGCTTCGGCCTCACCCACCAGCGTTCCGGTCGAGGCCACGTTGAAGTGAACATTCAGCACGTCGCCCGTATGCGTGAAGCCGAAGACGTATTCGCCTGGCTTGAACGAGATTCCGCCGATCTTTACCGGTGCCTGAATCACGAGGAAATGCGAATACTTGCCCTCGGCGGAATAGCCCGCCGTGATCAGCACCACGCCCGCAATGTAATGCCCGCGGCGATCGACAATGCCTGACGCAGTGCGCATCTCGGTCTCGATGTGCTCCTTCTCCACCGGGGCGCGCGCCGGCAACAACGCGGCCAGCTCGGCGTCGGTGGCTTGGCGCCATGCCGACTTCTGCGCGAAACATGCGCTGCACGCAACAACAAGAAACAGCACCGCGGCGATCCGTCTCATTGATTCCCCTCTATACGTCCGCAACGAATAGGAACTGGTTTCAACTACGAACTGAAATCCAACAACTGACAGGTGACAATTAGCCTTTGGGCTTTCTCAGCGACTCCAGCGGAATGATGCCGCGCTGCAGAGCGGCCGTCGCGGCCTGCGTGCGGTCGGTTACGCCCAGCTTGCCCAGCAGGCTGTTGATGTGGGTCTTCACCGTGGCTTCTGAAATCTCCAGTTCGGTGCCGATCTCCTTGTTGCTCTTGCCGTGGACGATCTGCTCGAGTACGTCGAACTCGCGCTGCGTCAGCTCTTCGGTGCCCATGCGCTCGGCCAACCGCTGCGCGATGGCGGGCGGAATGTGCTGCTTGCCCGAGTGCACGGCGCGGATCGTCGAGATCAGCTCGTCCGTGGTCATGCCCTTCAGAAGATAAGCACGGGCGCCGGCCTGCAACGCGCGATAGATATCCTCATCGCCATCGTAGGTGGTCAGCACGATGAACCGCGCACCGGGTGTCTCCATGCGGATGCGCTGGATGACGTCAACGCCCGAAAGCCGAGGCAGGCGAAGATCGATCAACGTGATGGCCGGTTGGTGTTTACGGAACTGCGTGATGGCTTCGACGCCGTCCGCGGCCTCGCCCACCACCTCGATGCCGTCCACCACATTGAGCAGGGCTACCAGCCCTTGGCGCACCACGTGGTGATCTTCCACCACCAACACGCGAATCGTCTGCTCAGTCAAGGTTGCTCCTTTACGTCTTCCGTTATGTCTGAATCCTGCGCCGTGTTCGAGTGGGGTGGCAGAGGTTCCTCCGCCGCAGCTGCGGGCGCCTTCTCGCGAATGCGGCTTCGGCCGGGTGCGGGCACTTTCAGCCGCACCGTAGTTCCGGCTCCGAGTTCGCTGGTTACTTCAAGCGATCCACCCACTGCCGCTGCGCGCTCGCGCATCCCGGTCAGCCCAAAATGGCCTGTGGGTGATTCGATCTGGTCGCTGACTGTCTGGAAGCCCCGCCCGTCGTCGCGCACCTCCAGTGCCAGCTCGTTGGGGCTGTACTCGAGCTGCACCTTCACCGTGCTCGCTTGCGCATGCTTCTTGACGTTATGCAAGGCCTCCTGTGCCACGCGCAGAATCTCCGCTTCGGTGCCCGGCGGTAGAGGCCGGTATGCGCCATAAATGCTGAACTCGGCGGCGAGCCCGTGGCCGCCGCTTGCCTCCACAAGACGGCGCATGCGAATGGGCAGCGAGGCTTCGTCGCTGTCCTGCGAGCGCAGCGCCCAGATGGACTGCCGGGCGTCGGCCAGTCCCTCTCGGACGTACCCGCGCACGGTATCGAGATGCCTGGCCGCCTTGTCCACCTTGTTGTGACGCAGCAGTTCGCTCATCACCTCAAGCTGCACACTGATACCGACGTAGCCCTGCGCCAGCGTGTCGTGAATCTCGCGCGCAATGCGATTACGCTCGCCCAGCACCGCGCGGAATTCACGCTCTGCGCGCAGCAAGCGCAGCTTGAGCGCCAGCAGAACCAGGCCCGCCACGCCCAGTGCCAGCAACACATAAAACCAGATGGTCTGGTAGAAATGCGGTAGCAACTGGAACTGCAGGGCTGCGCCATCCATATTCCAGTCGCCATCGTTGTTGCAGGCCTGTACGCGAAACGTGTAATACCCCGGCGGAATGTTGGTGTAGTACGCGGTGCGCCGCGAACCTGCGTCGGTCCACGCGTGATCGAAGCCCTCCAGCATGTATCGGTAGCGCACCTTCTGCGGAGCGACGAAGCTCAATCCCGCATATTCGATCTGAAAGTGGTTGTGCCCCGCCGGTATCCGCAGATCTGCCATATGCAATGCCTGTTCGGCATCATCCACGGCGAAGCGCTCCACCATCACTGGCGGCGGCACCGTGTTGACTGGGAAATGCGCCGGATCTACTTCCACGAGTCCTTTGGGCGTGGCAAAAAACAGATGCCCATTCTGCGCGCGCCACGCCGAGGGGTGGCTGTTCACCGCGGTTTCGCGGCTGCGCAGTCCGTCGGCCGCTCCGAACTCCAGCCAATGCGCGCAATCCTTGCCGCTGCTTGGCCCGGTGCACGCGGCGCAGTCGCAACGTGCCATCCCCGTGCCCGTGGCAAACCACAGGTGATCGTGGCCGTCGTCGAGAATGGCATGTACCGTGGTGTTGGCCAGGTTCTCGCCGCCGATGGGCGTAAACCGCGATCCATCCCAGGCATTCCAGCCGTGCTCCTGCGTGCCCGCCAACAGCGCGTGCCTGCCGCGCGGTAGCAGCGCGGTGATCACGTTGCTGGAAAGACCGTTTGCCGTGGTGTAGGTCGTCAGCTTACCGCCATGCATGCGGCTGAGTCCGTTGAACGTGGCGATCCACAAGTCGCCTTCCGTGTCGCGCGCCATGGCGCCCACCATGTTGCTGCCCAACCCATCCGCCGTTGTGTAGGTGCGCATCGGCGAGGCCAGATCACCCGGCTTCGCCCACTGCGCCAGCCCCCGCCGCGTGCCGATCCACAGCGAACCATCGGCATCCGCGTGCAGTGAGCGAATGAAGTCATCCGGCAATCCGTCAGCCGATGTAAACGACGCCACGGAACTTCCTCGAATGCGGCTCAGGCCGTCGGCCGTGCCCACCCAAAGGTCGCCAGTCGGTGCCGGGGCCAGTGACAGGATTACGTCGCTCAGCAATCCATCGCGCACCGAGTACGTGCGGGCCTGCTGGTTTCCGCCAGGCCGCAGTGCCGTTACGCCGCTTCCCGCCGTTCCCACCCACAGCCGGCCCGCACTGTCCTGTACGACCGTGGTCACGTTATCGCTTGCGAGGCCGTCGCGCGTTGTAAGCGTCTCGAACCGCTGGTCGCGCAGAATCTGCAGCCCGTTCGATTCGGTGCCCACCCAGAGATTGCCTTCGTGGTCCTCGAAGATGGCCAGCACCGAGGCCGACGCCAGAGGATCGGTCACCGGCAGCTTTTCGAGCTTGCCGTAGGCATAGCGCGCGAGCCCGCCGTTGGTGCCGATCCACAACGCGCCGGACCGATCGGCGTACAAAGCTTGAATGCGGCTGCCCGGAAGTTCCTTGCCGACCGCCAGGTGAATTTCGCTCTTCTTGTCGCGGCCGGTCGTGAACTGAGTCGTGGTGGCGAACGCATAATCTCCACTCGACAAGACCAGAGTCTCGATAATTCTTGGATCTGGTTTCGCAAAGTCCACCAATGTACTGCGATTGAAGCGGATACCGTCAAACTGCACCACTTCCCCACCTGCAGAAGCCCAAATGGTACCGTTGCGGTCTTGCCCAACAGCGCGAACGTTGTTCCAAGGCAGCCCATTCGCCGTCGTGAACGCTGCAACCGCGCCATCCTTGAACCGCGCCAGCCCGTCGCTGGTCCCCACCCACAGCGACCCATCCTTCGCCGCCAGCAGACATTGCACGTCGGCTCCCGGCAGCGCCGGTTTCGAGTGCTCGTCGAATGTCGTGAATCCCACGCCGTCGAACCGGACCAGACCGACCTCTGTGCCCAACCACAGATACCCGTCGGCGGTCTGCGCGAGGGCCTGCACCGTGTTTTGCGGCAGCCCGTTCTCCATCACCCAACTTTGCCGGTTCAGGTTGGCCAGCGGCGTGGTGGGTTCCAGCGCCCAGGTCATCAGGCTGCCGCACATGAGAAAAGACAGGGCAGCCGCGACAGCCCGCAGCAGACCCCGCCATCGGAGCCCGGCGCGGAGGAGACGTTGCCCCTCAACAACTTGCGGATTGGCCCTGTCAGCGCTCAAGGTATTGGAGAACGGCGCTTCAGCAAACACGAATTTCAGCGGAAGTGCGCCTCTTTACAGTAATTGGACGGAGCGTCGATGCACAGGGGCGAACGACCGCGAAACCCGCAAAGTGCCGCCGGACTCCACCGTTTGATGGAGGCGCACTTCCCTCGAATGGCTCAAGACACCCTCCTGGCCCCGGGTTACCCTGTTCATGTCTCCTGAATTTGGTTCATCACCGGTTATGTGACATTTGGGTGGTCCCGATTCCAAACGGCCACCCTTTTTCTTTTGCCCGAAGACTTCCTCGGCCGCCCGGCCACCCCCTACCCCCCACCTGCCGTGCTACCCTCGATTTCGCCATGGAATTCTCCAATATCCGGCTCGACCCTCGCCCTCCGCTTGCGCACATTGTTCTGGACCGTCCACGCGTGCTCAACGCGCTGAGTGCAGACAGCTTCGCAGAACTCGATCACGCGCTCGACCTGCTTGCCGACGACCCCGCGATTCGCGTGATCCTGCTCAGCGGAGCCGGCGGTCGGGCGTTTGCCGCAGGCACTGACATCCCCGAACTGGCGGAGGCCTCCACCGCCGAGGCTGGCCGCGCCATTTCCCTGCGCGGGCAGCATGTGCTGCGTCGCCTTGAGACGCTGGGCAAGCCAGTCATCGCATGCATCCAGGGGTTTGCGCTCGGCGGCGGCTGCGAGCTGGCGATGGCCTGCGCCTTCCGCATCGCTGCCGACGACGCGCGCCTGGGCCAGCCCGAAGCCAAGCTGGGCGTGACCCCCGGCTACGGCGGAACCCAGCGTCTGCCCCGCCTGATCGGACGCGGCGCCGCCCTCAAGCTACTGCTGACGGGCGAGATGATCGGCGCGGAGGAGGCCCTGCGCATCGGCCTGGTAGACGAGGTGGTTCCCGCCGCCGATCTGATGACCCGCGCCGAAGCCATCGCCCAGGCCATCGCAGCAAACGCTCCGCTGGCCATCGCCGAAACTCTGCGAACTGTAGATGAGGGCCTGGGCCTTCCGCTTGAGCTCGGCCTGCTGCGCGAAGCTGACTCTTTCGGCCGTCTCTGCGCCACCGGCGATAAGGCCGACGGGCTGCGCGCCTTCCTCGAAAAGCGCCCGCCGAAGTGGAACGGCAACTAAACCGTCGGCACTCCTACCGCGCCTCGCTATAGTCGACCTGCATCTACTGCGCTGCGCCCAGGACCTGCGCCTGCTCGGTCGCAGTCTGGGCGTGCAGCGGCAGCTTTACCTCTACCGTGCCGGTGCGGTTGGTGGCCGTATCGCGCACCGCAAGGCGGATGTACGCCGTTCCCGGCGGAGCCTCCAGCTCCTGGATGGCGTGAAAGAGCGCCTGCGACTTCTTGCCGCCGGTTCCGGTGGGCACGCCCTGGTTCAAGATGCTGTTGAGCAGGCGGCCGTCATCGTTGTACGCGGCTGCGGCAAACTCCAGAATCGCCTTCTGCCCGTGCGCCGCCATCGTCTTCAACTGCGGATCGATCACTCCGTAGTCGATCACGTACTTCCGGAGCTTGACCGGCTTGGGGGGAGCCTGCGGCTTGTTCTTGTGGCGAGTCTTGAAGTAGTCCGGCGCGTCCTCGAGGGCCTGCATCTGCTCCGGCGTGGCCAGGTGCGCCTCGCCCTCGGGCGCCACCTGTGCGCTGAACAGCAGATCGTGCAGCAGCGGCGCACCGTGCTCGATGTTCGCATACAGCGTGTCCTGTGCCTTGGCAGCCAGGAATCGCGCCTGCAATGGGTCGTGCTTCTGCTGTTTCTGCTCGGCATTATCGCCCAGCGCGTAATACACGTGCCGATAAGTGATCTGGTAGTCGTTCTTCTTCGCCAACGTCACCTGGATGCGGCGCTCATCCCCTTCGTACTTGGTATTGGTGGGGTCGTAGGTGAGGGTGTAGTAGTTTTCGCCGTGCTCCACGGCCTTTTCGATCAACTTGGCTGGATGGTTGCTCCCATACATCGCATGGCCGCCGGTTGCGGAAGCGATCACCTCAAAGTTCTCATGGTCGATCATGGCGTCG
>Ga0134126_10006243_pt1 | contig 14921 bp, 12 predicted proteins | sample KB31752_FD_96881 | JGI IMG/M metagenome (GOLD analysis project Ga0134126, IMG submission 96881) | Terrestrial soil microbial communities with excess Nitrogen fertilizer from Kellogg Biological Station, Michigan, USA - KB3-175-2 | ecosystem: Environmental > Terrestrial > Soil > Unclassified ...
CACGCGACGGCAACCCCCGTGACGGCAGGCCCGGTAACGGCCAACGCGGTCGAGCGGGTCCGGGCCGCGTACGCGGCGATCGCCGCAGCCGGCCGACCGGAGATCTGGATCACGCTGCGGCCTGCGACCGAGGCCCTGGCGGAGGCGGCGGCGGTCGACACCCGCGTGGCCGAGGGCGCCGACCTGCCGCTTGCGGGCCTGGTCGCTGCCGTCAAGGACAACATCGACGTGGCGGGGCTGCCCACCACGGCGGCCGCGCCCTCGTTCGGCTATCAGCCGGAGCACGACGCGGCCGCCGTCGCCCGGCTGCGGGCCGCCGGGGCGGTGGTCCTCGGCAAGACCAACCTCGACCAGTTCGCCACCGGCCTGGTCGGCACCCGCAGCCCTTACGGCGCGGTGCGCAACGCCTGGGACCCGGCGCGGATCTCGGGCGGGTCAAGCTCGGGTTCCGGGGTCGCGGTCGCGCTCGGCCTCGTCGACCTGGCCCTCGGCACGGACACGGCCGGCTCGGGCCGGGTTCCCGCCGCGCTGAACGGCGTGGTCGGCGTGAAGCCGACTCGCGGTGTCATCCCGGCGACGGGCGTGGTCCCCGCCTGCCGGTCGCTTGACTGCGTCACCGTGTTCGCCCGCTCGCTCGACCTGGCCCGGAAGGCGGTTGAAGTCATGGCCGGCCCTGACGGCCATGACCCCCTGGCGACCTTGCTCGGCGATCATCCGCGCGGCGCCTGGCGGCTGCCACCGGGCGGCGGCGCACCGCGGGTCGCCGTCCCACGGCCGGCGCAGCTCGACGGGCTGGCCGACGGCTGGGCCGAGGCGTTCGCGGCTGCGGTGTCCCGGCTGCGCGCGGCCGGGGTCGAGATCGCCGAGGTCGACATCGCGCCGCTGCTTGCCGCCGCCGCGCTCCTGTATGGCGGGGCGTTCGTGGCGGAACGGTACGCGGCGGTCGGCGCGCACGTCGCCGCGCACGCAGGCCTGGTCGACGACGACCTGGACCCGGTCGTCACCCGGATCATCCTCGACGGCGCCCGGTTCACCGCCGCCGAATTGTTCGCCGACCAGGCGAAGCTGGATCACCTCGCCGCGGCGGCCGCCGGGGCCCTCGACGGCTGCGACGCGCTGCTTACCCCGACCACGACGGCGCACCCCACCTTGGCCGAGGTGTCCGCGGACCCGGTAGGCGTCAACTCCCGTCTCGGCCGGTACACCAACTGCGCCAACCTGCTCGACCTCGCGGCGGTCGCGTTCCCTGCGGGGACGGTGCGCGGGCTGCCGTTCGGGGTCATGCTCACCGGCCCGGCGGGCAGCGACGCACGGCTCGCCGAGATCGCCGGGCGCTACGACCGGGCCCCGGTCGATCTCCTTGTCGTCGGGGCGCACCTGTCAGGACAGCCGCTGCACCACGAGCTCCTCGCGGCGGGCGGCACCCTGGTCGGGCCTGCGGCGACCGCGCCGTCCTACCGGCTGTTCGCCCTGGCCACCACGCCGCCTAAGCCCGGCCTGGTACGGGAGGCCGAGGGCGGGGCGTCGATCGCGGGTGAGGTATGGCGGCTCCCGGCCGCCGGCTTCGCGCGGTTCATGGCCGGCCTCGCCGCGCCGATGGCGGTCGGCCGCGTCCGCCTCGACGACGGCCGCGACGTCCTCGGCTTCCTCTGCGAGCCGGCCGCCACAGCTGGCGCGACGGACATCACCAGCTATGGCGGCTGGCGAGCCTGGCGGGAGCGGCTGCGATAATCGGGGGCGTGGCAGAAGCGGAGCTCCGGCGCAGGCGCGCAGGTCGTCCCCGGCTTCGGCCGGCCAGCGATGCGGAGGTCGCGCCGCGTGCGGAGATCCTTGACGCGGCCGCTGAGCTGTTCGTCGGCCAGGGCCTCGCCGCGACCACGACCCGGCAGATCGCCGAGCGAGTGGGCATCCGCCAGGCCTCGCTGTACTACTACTTCACGGGCAAGGACGAGATCCTCCTCGAACTGCTCACCCAGTCGGTGCGGCCGAGCCTGCAGGCCGCCGCCGCGCTGGAGTCCCAGTACCGTGCCGATCCAGCGGCGGGGCTGTACGCGCTGGCGCTGACCGACGTCGCGACCCTCGCCCAGGCCCCGCACAACGTCGCCGTCCTCTACCTGATGCCCGAGATTCAGGGCGAAGAGTTCGCGCCGTTCCGGGCGGAGCGGGCGCAGCTGCAGGCTTCTTACGGGCGGCTCGGGCACGCAGCCTCCGCCGACCACGGCATGGACGAGTCCCTGACCGCGACCTTGCTCATGCAGCTCGTCGAGTCGGTCATCCAGCTGCGCCGCACGGGTGAGCTGCGCGACGGCTACGGCCACGAGATCGCGGCGGCCTGCCTTCGCCTGATCGGCCTAGAGCCAGCCGACATCGCCCGCGCCCGCGCCACCGGCCTGGCGAACCAGCCAGCGCGAGATGCTGTCGGCCCGCAGGGTTAAGTGCCCGAAGGGGCTATGTCCTGAGTCAGCTCGCCATCGCTGAGCCGGAACGCGACGTGCCCGATCGTGATGATGTCGCCTTCGGTCAGTTCGGCCTGGCTGACGCGGGCGCCGTTGACGTACGTGCCGTTGTGGCTGCCCAGGTCGATGATCGAGTACGCGCCGGCCGGCGAGCGGCGCAGCTCAGCGTGCTGCTTCGATACGCCGAGGTCGGAGATGACGATGTCGTTGTGAGGGCTGCGGCCGATCCGGCTCGTGCTGGCCGGAGGTTGAGCGTCCGTCATGGAAGCGAGCCTAAGCGGCCCGCACCGTACGTCAATTGTGCGTCACGGCTCACGCCAGGGAGTCGATCCAGGCCGCGGTACGGGATTTCGCCCCGGTCATCACCGCCGGGTCGCGCAGCGTGCTGGTCAGGAGGGCGGCGCCCTGATAACGCGCCATGACCTCCATTGCGAGGTCGTGGGCGTCGGGGCGGCCCATGGCGGCAAACTGGCGTTCTATCCAGGCGATCGGGACGCGCATCAGGTCCGCGGCGGCGCCAGGCCCGGCTGTGCTCTTGTCGAGTTCCATGCACAGCGAGCCGAACGGGCAGCCGTACCTGGTGATCTGGTCGCCGTCGCCCGCGAGCGCGGCGAAGAACGCCTTCAGCCGCTGCTTCGGGTCGACGGACTCGGACTCGATTCCGGCGAGCAGGCCTGCTGCCATGTCCAGGTGCTCCTGGATGACGGCCCGGACCAGGTCGTCCTTGGTGCGGAAGTAGTAGTAGACGTTGCCGAGCGGCACGTCGGCGGCCGCGGCGATGTCGGCGAGCGAGGTGCCGTGCACGCCGTTGGCGTAGATCACGTCACGGGCAGCGGCGATGAGCCGGTCCCGCTTCCCGCGCCGCGCTGCTGCGCGGGACCCGCGGGACTTACCGCCTGCCGTGGTGCCCGATTCCGCCGTGTCAGTCATCGCGCTCCTCTCGCTCTCCGCTCTCAGTTTAGTCAGAAAGATAACTAAGTGCTGGTGAGCTATAGACCAGGCACTGACCGTGAACTAAGTTAGTTAATCAACTGATTACATGCTTACACGCAACCCGGGAGGGTGCCTGTCATGACTCAGCCGACGACTTCCGATCCGCTGCCCCGTGCCGCGTCGTTCCTCGCGACCCGCAACGGCAAGGTCATGCTCACCCTGCTGTGCGCCGTCGCGTTCCTCGACTTCCTTGACACCTCGATCGTCAACGTCGCGCTCCCGTCCATCGCCCGTGACCTGCACTTCTCCGTGCAGAACCTGCAATGGGTGCTCAGCGGCTACGTGGTCACCTACGGCGGCTTCCTGCTGCTCGGCGGGCGGCTTGCCGACCTGCTGGGGCGGCGGCGGACGCTGGTCGGGGGGACCACGCTGTTCGCGCTCGCCTCGCTCGCCGGCGGGCTGGCGCCCAACGCCGGGACGCTGGTCGGCGCGCGCCTGGCCCAGGGGCTCGGTGCGGCGGTCATGACGCCGTCTGGCCTGTCGCTGCTCACCACGTCGTTCAGCTACGGGACCGACCGGGTGCGGGCGCTGGGGGCGTGGGGCGCGATGGCTGGGCTCGCCTCGGTGCTCGGGGTGTTCCTCGGCGGCGTGCTCAGTGCGGGGCCGGGCTGGCGGTGGGTGCTCTTCGTGAACCTGCCGGTCTGCGCCGCCGTGCTCGCCACGGTTTACCGTGTGGTTCCGAGTGAAAGCACGACCCCGTTCACTATCAAGGACTTTGACCTTACCGGCGCGCTGCTCGGGACCGGGGGGATGCTGCTGCTGATCTTCGGGCTGGTCCGGGCGCCCGTCGACGGGTGGTCGTCGGCGCGGACGATCGGCGAGCTGGCGACCGCCGGGGTGCTGCTCGTCCTGCTGGCGCTCAACGAGGCGCGGGCCACCCGGCCGCTGGTTCCCGCGGCGATCTTCCGGGTGCCGGGGCTGGTTGCCGCCGACGCGTCGCAGGTGTTCGGGATGGCCGGGTTCTACTCGGTGTTCTTCTTCGTCACGCTCTACATGCAAGACGTGCTCGGGTACTCGGCGTTCCGCTCCGGGGCGGCGTACGTGCCGGTGGCGCTGATGGTTGGCGTCGCCGCCGGGATCGGTTCCGCACTGATCACCCGGATCGGCACCCGGCCGCTGATCGTGGCGGGGTCGGTGATCGCGGCGGGCGGCATCTTCTGGCTGTCGATGATCGGCGTGCACGGGCACTACGCGAGTGACCTGCTGCCCGGGTTCCTGATCATGGCGTTCGGGCTCGGCAACGTGTTCGTAGGGGTGCAGACGGCGGCGAACGCGGGGGTGCCGCCGTCGCTCGCGGGCCTGGCCGGGGCCATGATCACCGCATCGTTCCAGGTCGGCGGCGCCCTAGGGCTTGCGATCTTCTCGGCGGTGGCGACCGCGCGGACCTCGGCGCTGCTGGCTGGCGGCGCGTCCCGGGCGGTGGCGCTGACCAGCGGCTTCCACCGGGCGCTGCTGCTCGCGGCGGTCTTCGTGCTCGCGGCGGCGGTCATCGGGCTGCGGGCAGCCAACACCCGCGGCGAGCCGACGACCGAGATCACCGGGGTCGCACTTGGCGAAACCGAGGCGGACCGCGCGCACCTCGATCTTGAGGCCGACCTGGACTGAGGCCCGCGCCAAGCCGCATTGAGCACAGCTCTGACCTGCCCTTTCTTCTCCCCAATATCTGTCGGCGGAACGGGGAATTCCGGGAGCGCTGTGGCGTTCTACGGAGGCGTTGAGGAAGGTCGGTTGCGATGATGCATCAGAGCTACTGTTTCAAGTGCGGGTCTTATACAGCCATTGACTACGCGACGGCGCTCTGCGCCAGCTGTTACAAGCGCTGGACTGAAAGCCGCAAGCCCGCGGCCAGAACGACGCAGCTGTGACGATCGCGTCGGGCGTGGACTTCTTGGCCCAGCGGCGGGTGACCTACGCTCGGCCGTCATCGTCGCGGGATGGCGGCTGCTCAGGTTTGGTGGCGACGCCTTCGTACATGTAGCCGGTCACTTTGCGACCGAAGACCTCGTAGTTGCTGACCTTGGCGAGCTCGAGCCCCGACGACCTGACGAGCGCGTCGATGGGCCTGTTCAGGTGGCAGCCGCCAGCGATCAGCCGCTGCAGCGGGGTGAGCCGGTCCTGCCAGCGGGCCACCTTCGGGTCTGGGTGACGGCCGTGTTCCACGAAGTGGAACGCACCCCCTGGCCGGAGCACCCGCCGGATCTCCGCCAAGGCAAGATCCGGCTGCGGAATGCTGCACAGCGTCCACGTCGCCAGCACGTAGTCAGCGCTGTCGTCCGCTAGCGGAAGGCGCTGGCCGTCGAGGCCGACGAACTCCACCGGCACGGGCGCGGCGGCGAGCCGTTCGGCCGCGAGCTTGCGGCCAAGCGTGGCGGGATCAACCGCCCGCACCCGGCGGACGGCGGGCGGGTAGTGCGGGAGGTTGAGGCCGGACCCGAAGCCAATCTCGACGACCTCGCCGTCCAAGCCAGCGGCGACCCGCGCCCGGATCGGCTCGAACTCTTTGTTGGCCATGACCTTGTCCACCAGCCGTGGCACGACCTGGTTCGAGTAGAAGCCCACGCGGCCCGCCTTCCTCCGTACGTCCCGACCTCGACTGATTCTCCACCAATCAGCCAGGCGGGGAAGATCGCGGCACCTCGGAGATGAGCCGGCCGGTCCGGCCGCCGGGTTCGGTGAACCATTCTGTTCCGCAGATGACGCGGAACGCCGGCAGGGGCAGCCGGGTCAGCGCGCGGAACAGCCTGGCGCTCCGCCCCTTGCCGGAGGTCTGTGTCCAGTGCTTCGCCAGTGCCGCTCGCTTCGGCGCCGCGTGCCGGCGGACGTCGACCTTGTGCGTGATCGCCGAATTCGGCGTGCCGTACCCGCGCATCTCGGCGAAGGTGTGCCGTGTCAGCAGGCGGAGGAGAAGCAGTGGCCGGCCGAGGCGGCGGACGAGTTCACGCGGGACCGTCGCCTCCACGACCCGTACCCCGGTCAGGGCGGCCGCCCGCGCGCCAACCTGGTGCACCCGGACGTGGTCGCGGTGCCCGTAGCCGCCTTGGGGGTCGTAGCTGAGCAGCAGGTCCGCGTGTTCCCCGGTCAGCACTGCGGCGAGCTTCCCGGCCGCTTCGTCGACGTCGGCCCGCGCGAACCGGGTCCGGCCCGGCGGGTCCTCGTACAGCAGCGGCCCGTGCCCGCTGTCGGCATAGCCGAGGTGCACGACCTTGGCCGCGCCGAGGATCGCGGCGCTCGCCTGCAGCTCCGCCAGCCGTCGGCCCTGGTCGGGGCCATTCCATATGTCACCGTCGCAAGCCACGGCGATGACCACCCGGTGACCGTCGGCCGCCAGCCGGGCGATCGTCCCGCCGGTCAACAGCACCTCATCGTCTGGGTGCGCGTGAAACGCCACGATCGTCGCCACGGGTGTGAGGCTACCCCCGAGACGCTTTCGTGCGTGTGGTCGGATGTTTTGCGGCCGATGACCTCGTAGTTGCTGACCTTGGTCAGATTCAGCCCGGAGGCCCTGGCCAGCGACCCGGAGCCGAATTCGGTCTCGACTACCTTCCCGCCCAGGCCAACAGCGACCCGCTAGCTGAATTCGTTGACTAGATTCATCGCCTCAAGTCGGAACAAAGGAAGCGTGAACCGAATCCCGAGCAGTCACCCGGGGCGCGCAATCCCAACGAATAAATATCCCTTAAAATAGGAAATGGATGGCAGAGAGAAGCGAGAGAGGTAAGCCCAGGAGTGAACACACTTCCTAGGCTTTTCCCTACTGCGATGCTTATTGGATGGATATCAGTCCATGAGGCACCAGGCGTCGCAGTTGAATGCCTCCCGGAGACTAACCGCCTAGTGGATGGCAGATGAGGTGGGCCACTGTTCATCACCGCAGAAGACGATGGATGGACAGCACGGCGCAGTCCGGATCGTCCACCGCGCGGCCCGCTGCGGCGCACCACAGACTGTGGCAGGACACGCGCCAGGCCGGACCGTCGCGGCCACTTACATTGTCACCGCATTCGTGGCCGGAGCAGTCCGGTAACCAACCTCAATCCAGTCTGCCTGAGCGCGCTTGGGGGCCAAGCAAGGCCAACTCGCGTCGGCGTTTTACCGCCATGATCTAGGAGCTCGGCGCGATGCCAGCAGTCGCGCTGCTGTGTTCGCCCGGCCTGGCCCGCTATGACAGTCTCGCCACTCCTAAACTGCGAGCGGGGGATGATGCTCAGAAGCACACGAAACCAACACCCGGTTCAGCCGCCATGAGGAATGTCCAGCCCACGGCTCTTACGTGTGGAGGCGGCCAGTCTGGCTCTGCGCCTACGCGGGAACCCCCTCGCCATCTTCTCCTTGGTCGTCCAATCGCCGTTTTATGGCGGCCAAGATGACGCGAAGCCGTTTGGTTGCATCATCGAGATCTCTGACTGACGGCAATTCCACTCCATACACTAGGAGGTTACGCATCCGTCGCAGTTGTTCAAAGTCATACGCCGTGTCTTCGGTCAATAGATTCATACTGATCAGTTGGCCTGCGCTTGGAATGATAGCACGCGCTCCCCGTTGGGGCGGGACAGATTCTCGGATAAGAGACTCCAGCTCAATCCAGAATTTCATGAACATCCCGATGTGATGATATAGCTCATCATCAGACTCTGTCGGAGGTGACTCCCAAGCCCGTTGAGCGCGGATGGTATCGTGCTCGCCGACATTCACTCCCACGCCCCGAACGCGAAGGTCGTCGTCCTCGACTACCCGGTCTTCTACGACATCAGCGTCTCGGTGTGCGTCGGCCTGTCGAGCGCCGACCACACGGCCATCGACGCCGGCATCAACGACCTGGACGGCGTCATCCAGACCGCAGCCGCCAGCAACAACGCCACCTTCGCCGACGTCCGCGCGCAGTTCTCCGGCCACGAGCTGTGCGACAGCTCCGGCTGGCTGCACTCCCTGAACATCCTGGACATCAGCGAGTCTTACCACCCGACCGCGGCCGGCCAGAGCAGCGGCTACCTCCCGGTCTTCAGCACGGCTGCCGCCAGCGTCGGCCAGTGAGAACCAGGTAGGAACGCACTAGGAACCCGATTAGGAATCAGTAAGGCGGCGTGCCCGCGGCTCCGCGGGCAGGCCGCCCGCTTGTCTTATCCGGGCACTCGCTCGTGCGTGGCGGCGTTCATCCTGCGCAACGTGGGCAGGGCGGCGAGCGAGACCGGCATCGGTAGCCAGAAGGCCAGGACCCGGTAGGCGAACACGCCGACCAAGGCGACGGCAAACGGTGCGCTGCAGCACCAAATCGCCGTCGGCAGCACCGCGGTCAGGATGCCGGCGCCGGCCAGCGGCCCCGTCCGCCGGGTGAATACGGTGCCCGTCGCGAACCCGACGAACAGGTCAGCGCCGTTCATCCAGTAACCGAATGCCGCGAGTCCTGCCCACACGGTGAGCGCCTCCATGATCCAGAACACGGCCATGCCGAGCCACGCGTAGCCCCAGCGCCCTGGCTGAGTGAACAGCACTCTGATCAGGTGCACGGCCTTGAGGAGACTGCCGAGCACACCGCGCCAGCCAGGCCCGGGCGGGAACCGCTGCCGGTACCGCTCCGCGGCCCAGAAGCCTGCCAGGAAGCCGGGGAGCGGAATCACCGCCCAGGGCACGGTAAAGGACAGCGGGACGTCCGCTCCGCCGACGAGCATGGCGATCGCCGTGAAGCTGCCCCCGATCGACAAGACGCTGTACTCAAGGCCCGCAAGCGCGAGCACGCGGGTCCGCGCGTCGACCTCGCTCGCTCCCCCCGCCTCAAGTGCGTACTTGTCGAGGTTGCCGCCCGCGTGGGCCAGGAAGCCGCCGAACCCAGCCGCGGCGGCTGCCCGTAGCTGAGACCGGGACAGCAGCGGGCCGTCCTCAACCGTGAAGACGCCACGGTACGCGAAGAAGTAGCCGACGAACGCCAGGCCAAGGCAGGCGCAGAGCACCGGCAGCCAGGCCCAGTCGAATTGGGCCAGCACTTGCTGCACGCGAGAAAGGCCCGCCATTACGGCCAGCCCCACCCCTGCGGCAAGTTCAAGCACCACAGCCAGGGCGACGAGTACAGACAGCGTCACCCTGACGTGCCTCGCCTGCCGGGAAATCGACCACGGAACGGAACGACCCACTGCACACCCTCCTAGCCGCCCCCTTCTACCAGCGACAGTGCAGGTCAAACGCCGCGGGCAGCAGTTCAGGCCAGGTGATCCCGCAGTCGCGCGGTGGCCTCGCGGATGGCGGCGACCACCGGGGTGATGTGGTCGTCGGTCATGCGGGCGGCCGGGCCGGAGACAGAGACGGCCATCGGGGCGGTGCCCGGCATGCCGACCGCGACGCACCGCACGCCGACCTCCATCTCGCCTTCGTCGAGGGCGTAGCCGCGCTCGCGGATCAGCTCGATCTCGGCCCGCACGGCGGCCGGGTCGGTGAGGGTCGCGGCCGTCCGTGCTTCCAGCGGGCCCGCGCCGAGCAGCCTGACGGCGTGGGCGGGCGCGATGGCGGCGAGCAGCGCCTTACCGACGCCGGTGCAGTGCAGCGCGACGCGGTTGCCTACCTCAGTGAACGTCCGCATCGTGTGCCTGCCGGGCGCCTGCGCCACGTACTCGGCGCGGCCCTGGGTGAGCACGGCGAGGTTGGCCGACTCCCCGGTCAGCTCGGCGAGGCCGCGCAGCACCGGCAGGGCCCGCTCGCCGAGCAGTGCGTGCGCGTCGGTCCCCAGGGGGACGAGGCGGGAGCCGAGGCTGTAGCGGCGGTCGGGTCCCTGCCGCAGGTAGCCGCGGTCGGCGAGGGTGTTCGCGAGCCGGAGCAGCGTCGGCACGGGCAGGCCGCAGGCGGCGGCGAGGTCGGTGAGGCTCGCGGTCCCGCCTGCCGCGGCGAGGGCCTCCAGCACGTCAAGCGCCCGGTTGACCGACTGCACGCCGCCGCTCTCGACAGCCCTGGTTTCGGTCACGTCCCCGCCCCTCCCCCGCCTAGGCATAGCCGGGCTAGCGCCCGGTAGCTTGACGCCAGAACGGCCGACGCCTATCGTCCCAATGTATGTATTCCACCATACGGTGCATACATTCCGCAATATGAAATCTGCTGAGGACCGCAACGCCCAGCGAACGGAAGGAACAACGCCGTGACTGACCGCACTCAGGCCGGCGGACTGCAGGTCGCGACTAGCCTCTACCGCTTCATGGTGGAAGAGGCACTGCCGGCGGCGGGGATTGACCCGGCCGGCTTCTGGGAGGGCGTGGCGCAGCTCGTCGCCGACCTCGCGCCCGTCAACCGAGACCTGCTCCGCCAACGCGATGACTTCCAGAAGGCGATCGACGCCTGGCACCACGCCAACGCGGCGCAGCCGATCGACGCCGCGAAGTACCGGGCGTTCCTTGAGGAGATCGGCTACCTCGTCCCCGATCCTGGACCGTTCCAGGTCGGCACGGCGAACGTCGACCCGGAGATCGCCTCTCTGGCGGGCCCGCAGCTTGTGGTCCCGGTGACCAACGGCCGGTTCGCGCTCAACGCGGCCAACGCGCGCTGGGGCTCGCTGTACGACGCGTTCTACGGCACCGACGCGCTCCCCGAGACCGACGGCGCGACACGCGAAGGCGCCTACAACCCGGTTCGCGGCCAGCGGGTCATCGAGACCGTGCGGGCCTTCCTCGACGAAACGCTCCCGCTGGACGGCGCGTCGCACCGCGACGTGACCGCCTACACCGTCGATGCGGACGGCCTCATCGCCGAGACCCCGATCGGGCGCGTCACCCTGAAAGACAAGAGCGCGTTCGTCGGGTACTGGGGTGACCCCACCGCGCCGGACGTCGTGCTGCTGCGCCATCACGGGCTGCACGTCGAGATCATCGTCGACCGGGCAGGCTCGATCGGCGCCACCGACCCGGCGGGCGTGCAGGACGTGCACGTCGAGGCCGCGATCACCACGATCGTCGACTTCGAGGACTCGATCGCGGCAGTCGACGCCGAAGACAAGACCCTCGCCTACCGCAACTGGCTCGGCCTGAACACGGGCATGCTGACCGCGCCGATGGTCAAGAACGGCCAGGCCTTCACCCGCGTCCTCAGCCCCGATCACGCGTACCTCGACCTACAGGAGACCGAGTTCACCCTGCCTGGCCGGGCGCTGCTGCTCGTGCGGAACGTCGGCCACCTGATGACCACCGACGCGGTTCTCGACGCCGACGGCGCGGAGATGCCCGAGGGGATCCTCGACGCCGTGGTGACCACCGTCTGCGCGCTGCCGGGCCTGCGTGAAGACGCGACAATGCGCAACAGCCGCACTGGTTCGGTCTACATCGTGAAGCCGAAGCAGCACGGCCCCGACGAGGTCGCCTTCACCGCCACGCTGTTCGGCCGGGTGGAGCAACTGCTCGGGCTGGCGCCGAACACGCTGAAGATGGGCCTCATGGACGAGGAGCGGCGCACGTCGCTGAACCTCGCCGCCGCGATCCACGCGGCCGGGGACCGGATCGTGTTCATCAACACCGGCTTCCTTGACCGGACCGGCGACGAGATCCACACCTCGCTTGAGGCCGGGCCCGTAGTCCGCAAGGCCACCATGAGGGCACAGCCCTGGATCCTCGCCTACGAGGACAGCAACGTCGACATCGGCCTCGCGCACGGCCTGGCCGGGCACGCGCAGATCGGCAAGGGCATGTGGACCATGCCGGACCTGATGGCAGACATGCTCGCGCAGAAGGGCGCCCATCCCCGGGCGGGCGCGACCACCGCGTGGGTCCCCTCCCCCACCGCCGCGACCCTGCACGCGCTGCACTACCACCAGGTCGACGTCGGCCAGCGGCAGGCGGAACTCGCCAGCCGGGCGCCCGCGCCGCTCGACGCGATGCTCCGCATCCCGCTCACCGACCCCGCCGCCCTGTCTGCCGCCGACCGGCAGGACGAAGTCGACCTCAACGTCCAGTCCATCCTGGGCTACGTGGTCCGCTGGGTGGACCAGGGCGTCGGCTGCTCCAAGGTCCCCGACATCAACAACGTCGCGCTCATGGAGGACCGGGCGACGCTGCGCATCTCCAGTCAGCTGCTCGCCAACTGGCTCAGGCACGGCGTCATCACCCGTGACCAGGTGAACGAGAGCCTGCGCCGACTGGCCGCCGTGGTCGACGCGCAGAACGCCGGCGACCCCGGGTACCGCCCGATGGCACCGGACTTCGGCAAGAGCATCGCGTTCGCCGCCGCGGCCGACCTCATCTTCGAGGGCGCGGCGCAGCCCAACGGCTACACCGAGCCGATCCTGCACCGCCGCCGCCGCGAGGTGAAGGCCGCTGGCTGAACACCGGGCGGTGCTAGGACGGCATGTCGGGCGCTACGCGCCACGACATGCCGGACATTTCATGATTTAGCGGCGCTTGCTTAGCAGGTAAGTTCCGTGCAACGTGAAGGATTTATGCCCGGTGTAGGAAAAATGCGCGTGGGACGCACTTTTCTTACACCGGGCAAGAAAGCTACGCGATAACCGAGCGGCGCGAAACGGTCGTGCCTGAAATGTCGGGATAAAGCGGACGTGGTTAGTGGCTTGAGGCGGGGCTGTGCGGCTGGAGGCCTGGTTGTCAACGGCTGGAGGCCTGGTTGCGCGGGCAGAGGCCAGGTTGCCAGCGGGCAGAAGCCGCGTTGGCAGCGGGCGAAGCCAGGTTGCCAACGGCGAAGCCAGGTTGTTAGCGGGCGACGCCGGGTTGTGGGCGGTGAGGCTCCTTGTTAGCGGGTGGAGGCTGGGTTGTAGCCCGAGAGTGTCAGGTGGCCCGCGTCGACCGGGAGGACGACGCCGGTTACCGACGCGGCCAGGTCGGAGTTCAGGTACAGGGCGGCGTTCGCGATTGCCTGCGGGTCGAGCCAGGACACGCCCTTGAGCAAGGTGTAGTGGTGGCCCGCCTCGGTCATGTCTTCCTCGGTGCCGCCTGGGTGGCCTGCGAACAGGTCGAGCGCACCCTGGTGGCTGGTCATGGGCGTCTTGGTGGCGCCGGGGCTGATGACGTAGCAGAGGATGCCGAGCGGGGCGAGTTCGAGCGCGATGTTCTTCATCAGGCCGATGAGGCCGTGCTTGGCGGCGACGTAGTGCGCGGTGACCTGGCCCGCCTCAAGCCCGTTGACGGAAGAGATGACGACGATCGAGCCGCTGCCGCGCTCGATCATGTGCGGGGCGACGGCCTTGGCCGCCTTCCATACGCCGGTCAGGTTGACCGCGAGCGTCTCCTCCCACTGCTCGTCGGGCATCTTCCAGAACGGGGCGTGCGTCCAGATCCCCGCGTTGGCTATCAGGAGGTCGATTTTCCCGAACTCCGCGATCCCCGCCGCGACCGCCGCCGCGAGCTGCGCCGAGGAACGCACGTCGGCCTTGACCGCGAGCGCCCGCCGGTCCAGCGCCTCGACCTGGCGGACGGTCTCGTCCATGTCCGCCGCGTTGGCCAGCGGGTAGTTCACGGTCGGCAGCTGGTCGAGGACGTCGACGAGCACCACGTCGGCGCCCTCCCGCGCGCAGGTCACCGCGTGCGCCCGGCCCTGCCCGCGCGCACCGCCGGTGATCAGGGCCACCTTGCCGTCAAGCATTCCCATCGCCGCGCTCCCTTGCGTCCGCGCCATCATCGCCACTGGCGAGGATGACCCGAACGGCACCGCCAGCGCAATGTGCGCGCGGTCAGGAGAAGAACAGGCGCGTTGGGCCGTCGACCAAGATCGCGTGGCGGTCCGCCTCCGCCGGCGCCCAGGCGGCGAGCAGGTTGAGGATCTCGCCCGTGTCGCGCTGGCCGTCGGGGAGGTGCGGCCAGTCCGAGCCCCAGATCAGCCGGTCGGGGCGGGCGGCGACGAGGGCCTGGCCCCACGCGACCGTCGCGCTGAGCGGCTTGTCCTTCGCGACCCGGTAGGCCCCCGACAGCTTGATCCAGCAGCTGCCGTGCTTGAGCACCTCAAGCAGGCGCCGCTCGAAGTCCTGGTCCGGTTCGGGCATGTAGCCCATGTGGTCGATGACGAACGTGTCTTCCAGGTCCGCGAGGAACGGCAGCAGGTCGCGGACGATCGTGCCCGGCGTGTAGAACTGCAGGTGCCAGCCGCGCGGGGTGACGCGCTTGGCCATCCGCGTGATGTAGGCGGCGATGTCGCGCGTTGGCTGGTCCCTGCGGGCGAACAGGTCGAGCCGGACCGCGCGCACGCCGACGGCGTGGAAGGAGTCTAGTTCCGCGTCGGTGACGTCGTCGGTGACCTGGATGACGCCGCCGCAGCGCGCGCCGAGGCGCTTGAGCGTGTCCGCGAGCAAGCTGTTGTCGGTGCCGTAGAACGAGGGCTGGACCAAGATCATCCGCTCGATGCCCAGGAACTCGGTCATCGCGACGTAGGAGCCGGTCGACCCGTCAGGGAACGTGTACTGCGGGTTGGCGACGTGCGGGTAGCCCGGCTCGAACACGTGGAAGTGGGCGTCGCACGCGCCTGGCGGCATGGTGAAGGTCGGCGGTGTGTTGGTGTCGGCGG
>Ga0134126_10006245_pt1 | contig 14919 bp, 15 predicted proteins | sample KB31752_FD_96881 | JGI IMG/M metagenome (GOLD analysis project Ga0134126, IMG submission 96881) | Terrestrial soil microbial communities with excess Nitrogen fertilizer from Kellogg Biological Station, Michigan, USA - KB3-175-2 | ecosystem: Environmental > Terrestrial > Soil > Unclassified ...
CGCGCGACGGCTTTCACGTCACAGATTTGCGTTCCATCGCAGTACAAGGCCTGGTCGAGCCGGACCATCTGCCGCCGATCGCCGAAGCCAAGGCGGTGCTGCACTGGCATGCCCGCCACCGCTTCTGCCCGAATTGCGGCGCGCCGACGCAGGCAGTCCAGGCCGGCTGGCGGCGCGATTGCGCACGTTGCAAGGCGCAACATTTCCCGCGCACCGACCCGGTCGTGATTATGCTGGCGAGCGATGGCGAGCGCTGCCTGCTCGGACGTTCACCGCGTTTCGTGCCGTCCATGTGGTCGTGCCTGGCCGGTTTTGTCGAGCCGGGCGAGGCCATCGAGGACGCGGTGCGGCGAGAAACCCGCGAGGAAGCCGGCATCGCCTGCGGCCGGGTGACGTATTTCGCGTCGCAGCCCTGGCCGTTCCCGACCTCGCTGATGATCGGCTGTCATGCCGAAGCGCTGAACCGCGAAATTGTGGTGGATCGCGAGGAACTTGAAGACGCCCGGTGGTTTAGCAAGACGGAGGTTGCGGACATGTTGATGCGCAAGCACCCGGAAGGGCTGACCACGCCGCCGCCGGTGGCGATCGCGCATCACCTCATCCGAGCCTGGGTGGAGGGCGAAATCGGCTTTGACTGAACCTGCACCGGGAAGGAAAACGCCTAAGATTTTATGCGCCGGCATCGCGGTGCAGGACATCGTCATGCGAGTGGAGAATTTTCCCGCGCCCGGCACGAAGGTATCGGCATCGGAATTCATCATCACCGGCGGCGGTTGCGCAGCCAATGCCGCGGTTGCGATCGCCCGGTTGGGCGGGCGCGTGGCCTTCGCGGGGCCGCTCGGCGGCAGTGGCGACGAGGTGAGCAGCCGCATCATTGCCGACCTGACGGCGGAAGGCATCGATTGCGGCGGCATCGCGCGTTTAAACGGCGGCACCGCTTCGGTATCGCTGATCCTGCTCGACGCGACAGGCGAAAAAACCATCGCGACCCGCCGCGGCGTCAATCTCGGCAAAATTTTGCCGGCCGACACTACCGCACTGGTGGCGGACGCCGATGCCGTACTAGTCGACAACCGGTTTCCGGAATTCGTGACGGCGGTTTGTCGCGCCGCGCGGGCGCGCAAAATTCCGATCGTGATCGATCTCGATCTGGCAACCCAGCCGGACGACCCCCTGCTGGCACTCGGCACGCATGTGGTCGCCTCGACCGAAGCTCTTCGTGCAACCACCGGCGAAACCGATTACGAGGCCGGCCTGCAGCGCCTGGCCCGGCAGCTCAACTGTTTTCTCGCGGTAACCGACGGTCCGCACGGCGCCTATTGGCTCGAGCACGGCGTACTCAAGCACCTGCCGGCGTTCACGGTAACGGCGATCGATTCGCTCGGCGCCGGCGACGCCTTCCACGGCGGCTTCACGCTGGCTTTGGCGGAAGGCCGCGCGCTTATCGACGCCATCCGCTTTGCCAGCGCCACCGCGGCGCTTAAATGCACCAAGTTCGGCGGTGCGGCCGGCGCGCCCAAGCGCGCCGAGGTCGAGGAATTTTTGAAGAAGAATCCCGGTTGAATGACGAGGCGTTATTTCTTCGACGGACAGGGCGCGCCGCAAGGAGCGCAGGCGCCGGCGAAATCCTCCGGCGATACGGCCCGCCCGCTCGATGGGCTGGTTAGGTGGCTGCCGACAATGGCGACAAGCGCGAGCACAACGACGGCGATGTAGGCTTTTCTCATCGAAGTCATTCTCTCGCGAGGCCGAACCACGGCCGCAGGCGAATGCCGATCACGCAGCCCGGTAGCGCGGCCAGGAACCAGACCCAGCCGTGTAGCGAGCCGGAGGCTACGCCGCCGACAAAAGCCCCGATATTGCAGCCGAAACCGAGCCGCGCGCCCCACCCCATCAACAAGCCCCCCAAGCCTGCCGCCAGCAGCGATTTGAACGGCGGCCAGGCGGCCGCGGCGAACGGTTTGGCGGCTGCGGCCGTCGCCATGGCGCCGAACAGCATGCCGAAATCCGCGAGACTCGACGTGTCGGACAGCACCGATTCAGACAGCGCGTGCTTGGGGCCCGCCCACTGCCAGAATTCCGAATGCGTCAGATCGAAGCCGAGTGCGGTCGCTATTTTCGCGCCCCATACCGTGTAACCGAAGGTCACGCTCCAGGGATGGCCGCCGGCGACAAAGACGAAGACGCACAACAGTCCGATGGCAACACCCCCGATCACGTAATGGCGCGACGGCATGAAGCCGGCGCCACGCCGTTTGGCGACCGCCACAATAAGCGCGGCGGCCAGCGCAATGCTCCCCAGGGTTGCCGCCAGTCCGCCCCAAGGCCCGAGATAATCCGACGCCAGCACCGGATCTATGCCGCCGAGCGCCAGCGCCGCAGGCAGCGAGAGGCTGCCCAAGACGCTGCCGACGATGAACAACAAAAGCGTGATCAACATACGCCCCGAACCGCCGCCGACGGTGTAAAGCGTGCCGGAGCCACAGCCATTGGCGAGCTGCATGCCGATGCCGAACACGAAAGCGCCGATGATCAGCGAGGGCCCGAGCGGCGCGATCGCGCCGCCGAAATTTTGCCGGAGCGCGGCAATCGGCACGACCGCGAGCGCGCAAATCGCTATCACGATCAGCCCGCCAAGCAGGCCGCCCGCCTCCCCGCGCGTCAGGAAACGCCGCCACGACGCGGTATAGCTGAATTCGGCTTTGAGAAAAGCAACGCCAAGGCCGAAACCGCCCAGGATCAGCGCGGCCGACCATGGCTGTCCGTCCAGCAACACTAGCGCGAGCAAAATTGCGGTCGCACCCAGTGCTAGGCCAAGGAACAGCCGATCGATGCCGAATGCGGCGCCCGATTGGGGCGCCGCTATTGTTGCCGTCGTCATTGAAGTGCCTTGATGGACGTCAGGAACCGATACCGAGCTTCTTCTTCAGATCGTCCCATTTGGTGCGCGAGGATTCAATGGGGCGACTGGCATTGCTGGTCCAATCCACCATCGACCCGGCATAGAGCCTGGCATTGTCGCGGCCGAGCAATTCATGCAGCACAAACCAGTCGGTCGCCGCCCAGTGACCGGTGTTGCAATACGTAATGACCGGGCCTTGCGGAACGTCATTGGCGACGGCCACAAGCTGCTGCTTGGATTTCAGCCGGTTAGCGGCGGCGTCATAGAATCTAGCACTGTCGACATCGCGCGCACCGGGAATATGGCCATAGGCCGCCGAAGGCGGTATTTTTTCTTTGCCGAGGAAGAACGATACCGGACGCGCATCGATCAGCGAAGCACCACCATTCTGCTCAACCTTTTCGACGTCGGGGGCGAGCGCAAGAATGCTGTTGTCGATCTTGGCAGTGAAGATTGCCGGCGATGGCGCGCGTGTCCCGGTTTCCAGCGCATAGCCCACCGCTTTCCAGGCCGCGAGACCGCCGTCGAGAATCGATACCTGGCCGACGCCGGCATATTTCAGCGTCCAGTAAGTGCGCGCGGCCGACCCGAAATCGAGCACGTTCACGCCGGCCGGCACCACCACCACGTAGCTGTTCTCATCGATGCCGAGGTCGCCGATCAGCTTTTCGAGTTCGGCTGTGGTCGGCACCATGAACGGCACGTTGTTGCGAGTGACCCGCCAGCCGGCCTTGTCGTAGTCACTGTGCACGGCGCCCGGGATATGCCCCTGCGCGAACGTTTCCGGCTTGCTGCCGTCGATGGCCGAGCGGATGTCGAGCACCACTATGTTCTGGTCGTGCAGGTGGCTATTGAGCCAGGCAGGCGTCACCAGCGGCTGCGCGTCACCGGCAGCAGCGGGAACGGTCGCTACGAAGGCGAGCGCAAAAGCCAGCATGAGCCCGGCGGCAAGGCGGCGCAGGACGGCAGGGACTTCAGTGGAACAGATTTTTGTCATGGCGCGGGTCCGCTCGAAATGGCCCGAGAGGGCACGAGAGATTGCGCTTGAAATAGAATATTTTTCTATGTAAATACAGATACAAGGCAAAAATAAGAAAATTATTCCAATTCTTGATGCTGTTTAAGGCCAACGATTCCAAGTTTTGCAGGAAACAGAGAATGGATACCATCGATCGCAAGATTCTCGCCGTGGTGCAGGAAGACGCCTCGCTCTCGGTCGCCGAAATCGGCCAGCGCGTCGGCCTGTCCTCTACCCCGTGCTGGAAACGATTGCAGCGGCTGGAAGCCGACGGGGTGATCTTGCGCCGCGTCGCGCTGATCGACCCGGAAAAGATCGGGCTTGGCATCACGGTGTTCGTGTCGATTGAGACCGGCGATCATTCGCAGGACTGGCTCAAGCGCTTCGCCGACGTGGTGGGCGCGATGCCGGAAGTGATGGAATTTTACCGGATGGCCGGCGACGTCGACTACATGCTGCGCGTGGTGGTGCCAGACATTGCGGGCTACGACACTTTCTACAAGAAGCTGATCGCCACCGTGCCGTTGAAGAACGTCACTTCGCGCTTTGCCATGGAGCGGATCAAATCGACCACTGCGCTGCCGATCGTCGAGGCCCGATAGACGGAGCGGCGTCTCAGGTGCAGGTGACAGCGCCGTAGCTCGGCGCGGTAATACGCGGACTCATGAACATCTTGTCCGCCAACGTGAGCGTGCCGGTAATCGTGTAGCCGACCGTCGGCTTGTAGGCGTAAGTCACCTCGCTCAAGAGCAGCCATGAATTTTTCACCGCCAGCGCCGTTTGCGAGGCGTCAAATGAATAGACCGATCCGGGCGCACGCGCCGTTCCGTTGCGCGTGGCGCTCCACTGCACTGTTGCCGCCGCGTTCGCGTCTAGCTTGAGGCAAGATACCGTCATCGTGAGGTTGGCGGCTGAAAAGGGCGCGATGATCGCGGTCGACGCATCGAGAATATTGGTCATATCGTCGGTGCTGATGGCCGTAACCTGCGCCGACAAATTGGAAAGTGCTCCGGCGATCAGGCTGACCTTGCGATCCGCAGCGACACCGTCCGAAATTTCGGCGCATCCGAGATAAAGCCCGATCATCACCGGCGCGACGAAGGCAAACTCGACCGCGGAGACGCCGCTGCGATCGCGCGCGAACCGCGAAAGCCATCCGATTATGGAGGTTTTCAGCATGTTCCTGCCGCCCCATAAGGTTCGTTGCGGAATACCGACGTCGCCACCAGGAGACGGTTGCCGCCGTTTAGATTGGTAAGGTTGTCGCCGAAGTACGTCACGTAGATCGGCCATTGGTAATAGAACGTGACCGCGACGATGCAGCCCGGGCCGCCAGGCGAATAGCTCATCTTGGTGGTATCGAACACGCCGTTGGTGACCGGCGCTGAGTTGTTCACCGCAGAGAAGCTCGCGTAAGTCTTGACGTTTATGTAGACGCCGTTGGCGCAGTCGAACAATCCGACAGAGAGAAAATTCTGACAAACCTGCGTCTTGTAATCGTCCTGGCTCCAGCCGGCCGTCTGCGCCTGGCCGGTCATGATCAGCCGCGCCGAGTCGGAGACGGCGTTTTCCAGTGTTTGTCCGGCGAAGAACACCAGACCGGTTTCCAGGATGGCAAACATCAGCGCCAAAAACGGAGCTGCGATAAATGCGAATTCAACGGCAGCGGCGCCTTCCTGACGCCGTGCGAAGCAGCGCACGGATCGTTGGACGCGGGCGATAATCTTGTTTCGGATACGGTCAAACATGGCAACCTTCGCAATGGGTGCCGAAACACCATGGGAACTTATTAGCAAACTCGTATTGTCGAATTCTTGCGCGCCGTGCGATGAATCGCCGGGGTCGGGGTAAGCGACCGCTAACCATGATTGCCGCGGGCGCGCACCCGCTGCTTGGAGCGTGGTGTTTAGCGCCCCTGCGTAGCGGTCTGCGCCGAGCCGGTACGGGCGCCACTCTGGCCGAGTGCGGCATTAAAGTAGTTTGCCGAATCGCCGAGCGTGATTCGCGGTTTGCAATCTGGGGCGCAGCTATAAGATTCTCGTTCGATCCCCTTGTAAACCACGACCAGATCGCGGCCCGGAGGCCCAAGCACCTCAATGGTCTTGTCCATCAGCACGCTACCGCTGCGGTCGAGCGCAAGCAGATTAGTCGAGCCGTAGCCCTTGCCGGTAATGATCAGAAAGCCCCCGCTTTGCAGCGTGGCGTCTGCGATCAATGGGTTTCCGATGATGATGGTGGAGACCCGTTCAGGCAATTTCATGATTTGCGCCTGATCGACGGCAACGCTCACGCTGTCGGCTTGCGCCGCCTGGACGCCGAGCGCGGCCGTGACAACGGCCATCCATGTCCATACGCGGACAAGTCGCTTGCGATGTCCAAACACGGCCGACATATCGGACTCTCCCGCACGCTGTAAACAACGGACCCTGCCGCGACAACGGCTGGTCGACCTCAAGATTTGACTGCAAAATGGTGAATGAAGTGCAAAGAGATTCGATTTAACGTTGGAACGGGTAAAGCAACTGGGCGCCGAAACTTTCCGGAAAACTCTGGTCGTCGATACCATAGGCGTCCGGCAGCTTATTTTCCGGCATGTAGAAAGTGCCAAACAGCAGATCCCAGATCGGAAAGGTGCCGGCGAAATTACTTGAGCCGCCACGATTGGCCAAAGTGTGATGCCAACGGTGGAAAACCGGGCCTGCGATCACGTATTTAAACGGCCCCAACGTCCAATTCAGATTGGCATGCACGAAGGCCGAGGTAGCGGTCGTGAACGGCCCGACCCACAGCATCACGTTCGGCGAAATGCCGGCCAGCAGCAGCCCAACATCGACCAAAACGGTGCCGAGGAAAATATTGACCGGATGAAACCGCGCCGCCGATATCCAGTCGAGTTCTTCGGACGAGTGATGCACGGCGTGGTATTTCCACAAGCCGCCGCCATGGTACGCGCGATGGATCCAATAAGTCAGAAAATCCGACACCACCACGAAAGTGACGGCTTGCGCCCATAGCGGCATTCGAGCGAGCGGACCAAAGCCGTCGTCATAGAACTTGATCAACTCGTCAGCGCCGTGGATGTTGTAGATATACGCCGCGCCCATCACCATCAGACCGATGCGCACAAAGCGCGCCGCCAGCGGAATCAAGAACCAATAACAGACGTCAGTGACGATCTCGCGTTTTCGCCACCAAGGCCGGCCGGGATTACAGGCCGACCAATGGGTCAAAACCGCAAACACGATGCCCAGCAGGATCGAGATCGGCAGGATTTTGAGGATCGTTTGGCCCGAGACCTGCAAAACGGCGATAAATTCAGTGAGCATGATCGGGGCCTGGCTGACGCTGTAAAACGGTCGATCCGGTATCAATGGATGCGGTTAAGATCGCGTGTATGGCGCATTCCGGCATTATGAGTGCGCAACAGCGCCAGTGCGGCGTTCCAATATGACGGAACGCTGGCGACAATCCAGAATAGTATTATTATCATAAATTAAAGTAATTATTGTCCGCATCAGCCGCCAGTTACCGGGTATATACTGTATATCATCAGGTATACCTGCGTAACATCCAAGCAATATTTTCCGATAAGTCTTGTTAATTATTTATTAACCGTGATGATCATCAGGGAATAATTTATTAACTGCACCCCATGCCCGCCTGAATACCTTATGTTTCTTTGATTGTATTAACCGCCACGCAAGACCTCGTTGATAGGTTCGGGCATGGTTCAGCAGGGACAGGAGGTCATCCCGTCTCCTGGATCAGCTCAGACAGCCACGTGTGGATCTAAGGAGTTACCGATGAAAAACCTGTTCGTCCGTTTCGTGAAGAACGAGTCCGGCGCGACCGCCATTGAGTACGGCCTCATTGCGGCGGGTATTTCGGTCGCGATCATCGCGGTCGTCAACGGCCTCGGCACCACGTTGAACGCCAAGTTCACCAGCATCTCGACCCAGCTCAAGTAATCGAGCTCGTCGACACAACTGCTAAAGGCTCCGGCCATCGCCGGAGCCTTTACGTTTTGAGAGCAGCCCCGCAGTCGCCGATTCACCCGACACAAAGATGTCATGCGCTAACCGAACAGCAAGCATGCCTAGCTTAGGCTGACGTCACGCAGGCGATTCTTGAGCGGTTTCGGGCGACAAGGACGACCATCATGCTAACCGACGTTATCAGGCTTTTGCTGTTCCCTGCCCTGATGGCGTTCGCCGCGTCGAGCGATCTGCTGACCATGACCATCTCGAACCGGCTCTCGCTGGCGCTGGCCGGCGGCTTTTTTCTGCTGGCAATCGCCACCGGCATGAGCCTCGCCGCCATCGGCATGCATCTGGCCGCCGGATCGCTGGTGCTGGTGCTTTGCTTTGGCTTCTTTTCTGCTGGCTGGATCGGCGGCGGCGACGCCAAGCTGGCGGCCGCGACGTCGCTTTGGTTCGGGTTCGGCCATCTAATGGACTATGCGATCTATGCCTCGCTGTTCGGCGGCGTGCTGACATTGCTGCTCATCCAGTTCCGAAAACTGCCGTTGCCGGCGCCGCTCGCGCGTCAGGCCTGGATCCTCCGCCTGCATGAGAGCGGTGGCGCCGTGCCCTATGGCATCGCGCTCGCCGCCGCAGCGCTCACGGTTTATCCCAAAACCGGCTGGATGCCCGCGTTCGGTATCTGATTTTACCGGTCCGGCGCCGATCAATTCGGTGCAAGAAAATATTAACTCGATTTAGTCACTGCTGCTTAACCATACCTTGACCTTTAGCTGTTGAAATCCGGTTTAGGCGGTCGAACTGGCCGCCATGTGGTTTCCACGGCCGAGCCGGCCGTCATGGTGAGAGTGAGAGTATGAAAGTCGCGCGTCTCGTAGTGTTGACCGTCGCTATCGCAGCAGGTGGCGTTGCCGCCATGCTGGCTGGCCGTTCGGAAAAGCCTCTCGAGGTCAAGGCGCCGGCGCCCAAGACCGCCAGCGTCGATGTCCTCGTCGCCAAAACCGATATCAGCATGGGTCAAACGGTTTCACCGGGCGACGTGCGTTGGCAGGAATGGCCAGCCAGCTCGGCGGCCGGAAATTTCATCCGCAAAACCGATCGGCCCGACGCCATCGAAACCCTTGCGGGCTATATTGCGCGCGCGCCATTCGTCAATGGCGAGCCGATTCGCGAGGCCAAGCTGGTCAACGCCAAAGGCTCCGGCTTCATGGCCGCGATCCTGCCGTCCGGCATGCGCGCGATCGCCACGCAGATTTCTGCGGAGACCGGGGCCGGCGGATTCATCCTGCCGAACGACCATGTGGACGTCATTCTGACGCGCCGCCAAACCGACGCCGACAAAGCAGCCGGCTCCCACGATTCTCACAGCAGCGAAATAATTCTCACCAATGTCCGCGTGCTGGCGATCGACCAGAACGTGGAGGAGAAGAACGGGCAGAAGGTCGTGGTCGGCAAGACCGCCACGCTTGAACTCACGCCGGGTCAAACCGAAACATTGGCGGTTTCCCAGCAGCTCGGAACACTGTCGCTGGCGCTGCGCAGCATCACCGATGCAACGCAGAGCGAACCGCAGAGCGAACCGAACAACCGCCGCAACACTGTGAACGTCGTCCGCTTTGGCGTCGGCACCGTGACGACACCGAAATGATCGAGCGAAGGGGAACCCCGTACATGGCGATAGGGACATTGATCCGCACCGCCGCATTGGCGGCAATGATCGCAGGCGCCGGGATGGCGCCAACGGCGCCGGTGGCCGCCGCCGGCGCGCACGTGCCGGTGATCCAAGTAGCGGCGAGCGAGGCAACTTCGCGCTTCATTCCGCTCGGCATCGGCAAGTCGGTCGCCATCGACCTGCCGGCTGATATCAAGGACGTGCTGGTCGCGGATCCGAAGATCGCCAACGCGGTGATTCGCTCCTCACGCCGCGCCTATATGATCGGCGTCACTCTTGGGCAATCCAACATCTTTTTCTTCGACGCCGAGGGCAAGCAGATCGCCGGGTTCGATATCGCGGTCACGCGCGACCTGAACGGCTTGCGCGCCGCGCTCAAGCAGGCAATGCCCGGTGCCGACATCCACGTCGAAGGTATCGCCGACAGCGTCATGCTGTCCGGCTCTGCAGCCAACGCCGCCGAATCGCAGCAGGCATACGATCTCGCAGCGCGGCTGGCCGGCGATGGCACAAAAGTAGTTAACGGCATCACGGTGCGCGGACGCGATCAGGTCATGCTCAAAGTGACTGTCGCCGAAGTGCGGCGCGACGTCATCAAGCAGCTCGGTATCGATCTTTCGGGTACTTTCAATTACGGCACTGCGGTGGTGAATCTCAACACGCAAAATCCCTTCTCTGCCTCCGGCACGACGCTCAGCAACAGTTCGCTCGGTGGCAGCTGGAAAAACATCACCGCTACGCTGCGCGCCATGGACCGCGCCGGCGTCCTGCGCACGCTGGCCGAGCCAAATCTGACCGCGATCTCCGGCGAGACCGCGAGTTTCGTCGCCGGCGGCGAGTTTCCGATCCCCAATGGGCTGTCGTGCGACACCACCAAGACGCCGCCGGTCTGCCAGCCGCAAATCGATTTCAAGAAGTTCGGCGTGAGCCTCGTATTTACGCCGGTAGTGCTGTCAGAAGGGCGCATCAGCCTCAAAGTGATGACCGAAGTGTCCGACATATCGACCGACAATGCTTTGACCCTGGCGGTGCCCGGTTCGACTTCATCGTTGACCATTCCATCGATCACCACCCGCCGCGCCGAGACCGTGGTTGAAATTCCATCCGGCGGATCGCTGGCCTTGGCTGGCATGATTCAGAAGCAGACCAAGCAACAGATCAACGGCATCCCAGGACTGATGCAGTTGCCGGTGCTCGGCAGCCTGTTCCGAAGCCGCGACTTCATCAATAACCAGACCGAATTGATGGTGCTGGTAACGCCCTACATCGTGCACGCGGTGGCGCAAAAGCTGTTGTCGCGGCCCGACGACGGCTTCGCCGATCCGAACGATCAATCCACCGCGTTGCTCGGGCAGCTCAACCGCATCTACGGCGGCGCCGGCAAGACCGGAACGCCGGCCAGCGATTACCACGGCAAGTACGGATTCATTCTCGATTGAGTGGCATGGAGATACAGTCGATGACAGCCTTTCTCGCAACGATCGTTAAACGCCGCGGCGCCATCGCGCTGCGCGCATTGGCGGTCGTCGGTCTCGCGACCTCGTTAGCCGGCTGCTATTCGCAACACGTTGCGCAACAAGAGCCGCCCTATCCCAATGACTATCGCGAACGCCATCCGATCACGCTCAAGGAACGCGAGCATACTGTCGAAGTTTTCATCGGGCGCAATCGCGGCGGGCTAACGCCGAGCCAGCGCGCCGATGTGCTGTCCTTCGCGCAGATCTGGCGGCGCGACTCGAACAGCGGCATCATCGTGGATGTTCCGCGAGGTGGTCCGACCGACCGCGCCGTCGCCGATTCGATGCGCGAAGTGCGTTCAATCCTCGCCGCCTCCGGCGTGCCGGACAAAGCGGTTTCCGCGCGCGCCTACAGGCCCTCGAGTCCCTCGCTCGTCGTCATCAGGCTCAACTATTCCAAGCTGGTCGCCGAGGCCGGCCCCTGCGGCCTTTGGCCGCACGATCTCGGCCCCAGCTTCGATGCCACCTATATGGAAAACCGCGAATATTGGAATCTTGGCTGCGCTCACCAGCGTAACCTCGCCGCCATGATCGACAATCCCACTGACCTGGTGCAGCCGCGCGGCGAAGCACCGGCCTACGCCGCGCGCCGCTCGGTGGCGATCGACAAGTACCGCAGGGGTGAAAATCCCTCCGGCACCTATACCGGTTACGACACCAACAAGATCAGCAGTCTCGGAAAATGATCAAACACACATCTCAAGCCGCCGTCGCAGACAGCGAGTTGATGCCGGTACAGCCGGCCGAGGTCGCCGACGACAGACATATCGCACCTGCGCCGCGGGTTTCGATCCAGGCGTTTTGCGAAACGGTTGAAACCGCGGCGGCCGTACAGTCCGCCGGCGACGACCGCCGTTTGTCCAAGGCGCATGTGAAGATCCAGATGGGCGGCGTCGCCGCTGCGGTCGAGGCTTATCGCAGCTCTCCGACCCCGAACGTCATTCTGCTCGAGTCAAATAACCATTCCGATGAGATCCTGACGGGGCTCGATCAGCTTGCCGAGGTCTGCGACTCCGGCACGCGGGTGATCGTAGTTGGCCGCGTCAATGACGTGACGCTCTATCGCGACCTGACGCGCCGCGGCGTCAGTGAGTATCTGATCACGCCGGTCGGCACCGTCGACATCGTGCGCGCGATTTGCGGCCTGTTTTCGTCACCCGACGCCAAGCCGGTCGGCCGCATCATCGCGGTAGTCGGCGCCAAGGGCGGCGTCGGCGCCTCTACCGTTGCACATAACATCGGCTGGGCGATCGCACGCGATCTGCTGCTCGATTCGGTCGTAACCGACCTCGATCTTGCCTTCGGTACCGCCGGCCTCGACTACAACCAGGATCCGCCGCAAGGCATCGCGGACGCGGTGTTCTCACCTGACCGCATCGACAGCGCGTTCGTGGACAGGTTGTTGTCAAAATGCACCGATCACCTCAGTCTGCTGGCGGCACCAGCGACACTGGAGCGGGTCTATGATTTCGGCGCCGAAGCGTTCGACTCGATCCTCGATTCGCTCCGCGGCACGATCCCTTGCGTGGTGCTCGACGTTCCGCACCTGTGGGCCGGTTGGACCAAGCGGCTGTTGGTGAGCGCCGACGATATCCTGGTGGTCGCCAGCCCCGATCTGGCCAATCTGCGTAACGCCAAGAACATTGTCGATCTGTTGCGCACCGCGCGGCCGAACGACCGCCGCCCGTATTACTGCCTCAACCAGGTTGGTATTCCGAAGCGGCCGGAGATTACGCCGACGGATTTTGCCAAAGCGCTGGAAGATCAGCCGCTTGCGGTCATCCCGTTCGAGCCGCAAATCTTCGGCACCGCCGCCAATAACGGCCAGATGATCGCCGAAGTATCCAAGAGTCACAAATCCGCGGAGATGTTCCGCCAGTTGGCGCAGATTCTCACCGGCCGCGCCGAGGTGAAACCGACGCGCGGCAGCCTGCTGACGCCACTGCTCGCCAAGCTGAGGAAGAAATAGGGTTAGCGCATGATTCCGAAACCTCGCGATCGGTTTTTGGGATCATACGCGGGAAAAAGTTGGGCGGGGTTTGATCCGGTCTGACCTGATCGAACTCCAAAAATATTTCGGAGACTAACGTGTTCGGTAGGCGTAGTGGAACTTCTGAAGCACGCGTTGTGGCTCCGGCACCGGAAGCCGCGCCGGCCCCGCAACCGGGCACGGTACCGAAGCCGGGCGCCAGCGCGGCAATGGAAACCGGCCGCTCACCGATACCGGCGGACGGACTCGGTGCACCGCTGGTTTCGGCGCCGACCGCGACCCGTACCCCGACGGCGGTCGTTATGCCGGCGATCGATTCGCGCCGCTCCGAGACTTATTACGAAACCAAGGGCGTCATCTTCGGCGCGCTGATCGAGGCGATCGATCTGGCCCAGTTGGCGCGACTAGACGCCGATAGCGCGCGCGAGGAAATTCGCGACATCGTCAACGAGATCATCGCGATCAAGAACATCGTGATGTCTATCTCCGAGCAGGAAGAACTGCTCGACGATATCTGCAACGACGTGCTCGGTTTCGGCCCGCTCGAGCCGCTGCTCTCGCGCGACGACATCGCCGACATCATGGTGAACGGCTCTGGCACGGTCTACATCGAAGTCAAAGGCAAGATTCAAAAGACCGGCATCCGTTTCCGCGATAATCAGCAGCTGCTCAATATATGCCAGCGCATCGTCAGCCAGATCGGCCGCCGCGTCGACGAATCCTCGCCGATTTGCGACGCGCGCTTGCCTGACGGCTCGCGCGTCAACGCCATCGTGCCGCCGCTGGCGATCGACGGCCCTGCCCTCACTATCCGAAAATTCAAGAAGGACAAGCTGACGCTCGACCAATTGGTCAAGTTCGGCACCATCACGCAGCAAGGGGCGGAAATCCTGCGCATCATCGGACGAAGCCGGGTCAACACCTTGGTGTCCGGCGGCACCGGTTCGGGCAAGACTACATTGCTCAACTGTCTTACTCAGTTCATCGACGACGACGAGCGCATCATAACCTGCGAAGACGCCGCCGAATTGCAACTGCAACAGCCGCACGTGGTGCGCCTGGAAACACGGCCGCCCAACCTGGAAGGCGAAGGCCAGGTGACCATGCGCGACCTGGTCCGCAACTGCCTGCGCATGCGGCCTGAACGAATCATCGTCGGCGAAGTCCGCGGACCGGAAGCATTCGATTTGCTGCAGGCCATGAATACCGGCCATGACGGCTCGATGGGTACGCTGCACGCCAACAATCCGCGCGAGGCCCTTTCCCGTCTCGAATCCATGATCACCATGGGCGGTTTCTCGCTGCCGTCACGTACCATTCGTGAAATGATCACTGCTTCGGTCGACGTGGTGATCCAGGCCGCCCGTCTGCGCGACGGTTCGCGCAAGATCACCCATGTCACCGAAGTGATGGGGATGGAAGGCGACGTCATCATCACCCAGGACCTGTTCGTGTACGATATGACCGGCGAAGACGCGCAGGGCAATATCGTCGGTCACCATCGTTCGACTGGCATCGGCCGCCCGCGCTTCTGGGATCGCGCCCGCTACTACGGCGAGGAAAAGCGGTTGGCGGCCGCACTCGATGCCGCGGAAGCCGCATCCAACGCCCTCAAAGGCTAAGCCGGGGACACCATGCAAGCGATCGCCATGTTCTTTCTGGCCTCTCTCGCGGTCGGCGGCGTCGCTTGGGTTTTCATCTATCCGACGCTGTCGGGCGAGAAAAAAGCCGAACAGCGCATCGCCAGCGTCGCCAAGCCGGAACCGGTGGCGCGCGCCGTGCGTAGCGCCACGAAAGCGCGCCGCGACAGCATTGAAAACACGCTCAAGGAGCTCGACGA
>Ga0134126_10006246_pt1 | contig 14917 bp, 12 predicted proteins | sample KB31752_FD_96881 | JGI IMG/M metagenome (GOLD analysis project Ga0134126, IMG submission 96881) | Terrestrial soil microbial communities with excess Nitrogen fertilizer from Kellogg Biological Station, Michigan, USA - KB3-175-2 | ecosystem: Environmental > Terrestrial > Soil > Unclassified ...
AATTGAAAGCTTCACTAAAGCGCACCAACAATCTGGAAGCTTTTGAGCAAATAAAAAATATTGTAGAATCGGAAGCCGCACCGTAAACAAACCTGGCCGGCAGGCAAACAAATAATCAGGATTTTTATTTTTGTAAGGGCTGAATAAACCTGTACGCAGCAGGTAATATTTCAATTGAAAATTCTTTCGCGGTATCTGCCGGATCACCATCTATATGTAATAATGCTAAATCAGGGTTTGTTATTTTTAGTTTTTTAGCCTGGAAATAAAGAACATTTTTTTTGTGAAGATCTTTTTCTTGTAAGCTCTTGGTTTTTCCCGTTAATATCTGGGTTACAAAAGACAGAACCGCCTGTGGTTTACTTGACTTTTTTAGGATGACAATATCCAGCAGACCATCACAGATACTGGCTTCGGGGGCTATCTTAAAATTGTTTCCAAACTGGTTGCTGTTGGCGACACATACTAAAAAAGCATCCACGTCGAAATTGTTTTCATTTGCCTCAATGTGAAAATGAAATGCCCTGGCGGAAAGAAAATTTTTAATTGCAAGTTTTGTATAACTATTTAATCCCCGTTTTTTTTGTTTGGAAAAGTCGTGCGCCACCTTTGCATCAAACCCAAGCCCGCAAACGTGTGTGCTAAATCTGCTGTTGATTAGAAAAGCATCGATATAACTTGCATTTCCTGCCAAAATAACATCTATCGCTTTGTCAACCGATTTAGGAATTCCGGCGGTAAAGGCCAGGCCATTTCCGGAACCAAGCGGAATAACACCAATATTTACCGGCACATTTAATACAGCAGCAACTATTGGAGCGATACTTCCGTCACCACCACAAATCGCGATATCTGTCACATTATCTGTTTTAATTTTATCCCGCAGGAAATTATAATCCCCGTCTTTGGAAGTAAATAGAATTTCAAATGCAATATTTTTTTCCTCACATTTTTTAATGATCTTTTTTTCCAAATGCAATTTTTCTTTGCCGCCGGAAATGGGGTTTATGAAGAATAAAATTTTACGGGTCATAAAATGAGCATCAATTTGACAGAGTTTTTACTAAAAGCATTTGAGCTAAAATAAATAATTTAATTAACAGCACGCCGTAACCCTTCTTTTAATTTTTCATGAAGGGCGCCTTTGATAGAATTTTGAAGCGAATTTCATTTTATAATGAAGGAGAAGGCATTAAGCTGATTTTTTTTCAGTGCGATACTAAGAATCGAAATATTTAGAAACAAGCAGCGTTTGCAAAGTAGATCCAACGTAGCTAAAAAAAAGAAACAATTAAAACTAATTTCAAATATGTTTAAGAACCCGTTTTCGTTTAAGGGCCGGATAAGGAGGATGGAATATGGGTTATCGTTTTTAATTAATATGATTTCGATCGTGATCGTTAGTCTCACAATGGATGAGATTAAAATTTCTTCAATTTCCGTAATACCTGTTTTCATTCCGTTGTTGTGGCTTTTATTCGCTGAGGGCGCAAAAAGGTGCCACGACAGGGGTAAAAGTGGATGGTACCAGTTAAATCCGCTGTATGTACTTTGGATGTTATTTGCGGATGGCGATCCGGGCACCAATCAATATGGCCCAAATCCAAAAGACGCTGCAAATACGGACGATATTGACGAGATAGGAAAATATCTCGAGCGGAACAATTGATATTAGGACTGCATTTCTATTTTAATAATCCACTAAAAACTCCTGCTAACTTATTTTTTCGAAATAGATAATTCCACTGATTAAATATCGTATTGCTTTTGGGATAATGTGTTAACAAAAAAACTATCTGACAGGCATTTTAAATGCTTATCTGTCAGATAGTTTTTTAACCCTGTAAATTTCTATCAATTCAAATTTTGATTGGATTCTGAATTGTTATTGTTATTGGGCTGGCTTTGGGTGTTGTTTGTTCCCGGCTGCTGGTTCTGGGAGTTGTTCATACCCTGTGGATTAGTCATCCTGTTCATGCGCCTTTGATAATAGTTCTTTTGTACATTACCTATGGCTTTTTCCCGTTCTGATTTCAGCTGAAGCACATTCTGTTTCCGTTGTGCGCTTGATACACTTTTATCTTTCCTTGCGGCTCTAATTTTGTACCTGTACTCAGATTTTACAGCATTTATTTGTGCATTCAACTTATAAGATGACATCGGTCCGTAGGCATATGAATACGGTCCATAAGCAAATGGGTAACCAAAGTAAGGATAACCGAATAACGGATAGCCATAATTAAATCCATAACCAAATGCCGGAGTTACATAGGTGTAAACCCGTACCGGGTGTCCCCGGAAACCTCCTCTTTTTTGCGCAAATACCCCTGCTGATAATGTAAGGGCGATCATCATAATTAGTATCTTTTTCATAAAATTGTTTTTTAAATTTTTTCAATCAGCTTTTAGACGATAGATTAGATTAAAAGTGAACGTCACAAACTGCTAAATCCATCACTATAACAATTTATTTTTTACAGATAGTTAAATGGCATCATGTTTTGCCTAAGAGTACAGCTACATCAGCCGCTTTTGATTTACCACGACCTGGCTTGGGGGCTGTTCCTTGATTATTACATACATGCAATCCTGTTATTCTTGCATTTTGTTATGACTTTATTCAATGCGGATTTTGGAATCAAGTTTCATGTTATCAAATATTAAATAAAACAGAAATTCAGGTTAATTGTCTGTTTACTGTAATGCAATCTGCATCGTTCCCGAAGCAGTAATTCAGCAATTAAGAAATGGAATAGTGAGATCCGTAATTGATTATCTTGTGGCTTGCCCGATATTGTTGAGCGCATTCCACAACATATCTTTTAGTTCAATCAAACCCTTATTTGTTATTGAGGAAATGAAAATATGAGGAATTTTTTCAGGTAATTCTTTTTCTATGGCTTCTTTTAGCTCGTCGTCCAGCATATCGCTTTTGCTGATCGCTATTAGGAATTTTTTATCCAGCAATTCCGGATTGTATTCTTTTAATTCATTGTAGAGTATCTTAAATTCTTCGCCATGATCTTTGCTGTCTGCGGGAATTACAAAAAGTAAAACCGGGTTGCGCTCTATGTGGCGCAAAAATCTATGCCCAAGTCCCTTGCCTTCGGCAGCGCCTTCAATAATGCCCGGGAGGTCAGCTACGCAAAAACTTTTTTGGTCACGATATTCCACCATTCCCAGTTGAGGCGTTAAAGTAGTAAAAGCATAATCCGCAATTTTTGGTTTTGCTGCGGTAATTACAGAAAGCAATGTTGATTTGCCCGCATTGGGAAAGCCAACCAAACCTACATCAGCCAACACTTTTAATTCGAGGGAGACAAAACTTTCATCCCCAGGTTCACCGGGTTGTGAGTGCTCCGGTGCCTGGTTGGTAGGTGTAGCAAAGTGTGAATTGCCCTGGCCACCACGCCCTCCCTGTAATAAAATCTTTTCCTCACCGTCTTCTAATATTTCAATCGTTTTTCCATTCTCTTCAATGGTAGCGATGGTTCCCAGCGGCACTTCAATCATAATATCTTTTCCGTCACGTCCGGTGCAATTGTTCTTACTTCCATTTTCTCCATTCTCCGCCAGGATGTTTTTATAATAACGTAAATGCAAAAGTGTCCATAAATTTTTATTGCCCCGTAATATGATATGTGCGCCCCTTCCTCCATCGCCACCGTCAGGGCCGCCAAACGCCGTAAGTTTATTGCGCATAAAATGCCGGCTGCCCGCACCACCATGACCGCTTTTGCAAAATATTTTTATTAGATCTATAAAATTTGATTTTTCCATAAGCGGTAAAGGTCGCAAAGTTTCGCCAGTAAATTTTTTTTCCGGTTATAGCACGATGTGCCGGGATAAAAACGAGGAAGCTTGTTTTCATGATAAATCCAACGAGAAAAAATGCACGAATGCTCGAAAAAAATATTTCTTTAAATGAGAAATGTAATAACTTGAAAAATAAAACACAGAAGCATTTATGTCTTTTGAACCAATTCTTGCTTTTTTTATCGTAAGATATCTGCGAAAATCTTTACAAACTATTTCTCCTGATCCAAAGTGGAATCAAATTTTAACCTATACGTTGTACGGTATCGTGTTGCTGGTAGTATTCCAATTTGTCTTTCATATTACTCCTGTTGCAATGTGGGTATGGCATGCGCTGCTTCTTTCTCTATTGGCAGTAATTTATAAAATTCCCGTTTTTGATTTTGCCAAAAAAATAATGTTTGCCGTTCTTCCATTGATTTTGTTGTCACTATTCAGCGACGTTTTTGAATTAATACAACCCAGGTTATACCTTCAAAACAAAAACTATATCGATTTTGCCTTTTGTGTTGCTATCACCTGGATGATAGCGATAGTGGTAAAATCCAATAGACAGCAGAAAGCGCTTGAAACGGAACGTGAAAAAACACGTGAAGAGCAAGAAAGAAGTAAGTTCATCGCAGTGCAAAAAGACAAGCTGGAAGAATTGGTAAATGAACGTACTGCCGAAATATTAAAGCAAAAAGACGACTTGCAGCAAGCGCTTACAGAACTGCGCGAAACGCAGGCCCTGCTTATTCAATCTGAGAAAATGGCATCGCTTGGCGAACTCACCGCCGGTATCGCACATGAGATACAAAATCCGCTCAACTTTGTGAATAATTTTTCAGAAGTGAATACTGAATTAATCGAAGAGTTAAAATCAGAAAGGTTAAAGCCGAAAGGAGAAAGAGATGAAGCATTAGAAGCCGAAATACTAAATGACATCAGGCAAAATTTAGAAAAAATAAATCATCATGGCAAACGCGCGGATGCTATCGTGAAAGGTATGTTGCAGCATTCAAGGATCAGTACCGGCGTAAAAGAGCCGACGGATATCAACGCATTGGCGGATGAATTTTTCAGGTTGAGTTATCATGGCTTAAGAGCAAAAGACAAAAGTTTCAATGCCGACATGAAAACTGATTTTGATGAAAGCATTCCAAAAATAAATATGGTAGCTCAGGATGTGGGAAGGGTGCTTCTGAATCTTTTTAATAACGCCTTCTACGCTGTGGCTGAACGAAAAAAGCGTTACCAGGCTGAAGCTGTCGAAGCCGCGGAAGCATTTGAGCCGACGGTTTCCGTCAGTACAAAAAAACTGGATCAATTTGTAGAAATCAGCGTTCGCGATAATGGAAATGGAATTCCACAAAATGTGTTGGATAAAATATTTCAACCATTCTTTACCACCAAACCAACCGGTGAAGGAACAGGTCTGGGGCTTAGTTTGAGCTACGATATTATTAAGGCCCATGGTGGACAAATAAAAGTGGATAGTAAGGAAGGAGAAGGTACGGAATTCATTATCGAACTACCATTACTCTGAATCACAGAATGTTGAAACCAGGTGAAGATTTTAACGATACCTATTTCGGGTAAAGACCTGGTGCATTTCACATAGGACAAATAAATTTCTCATTAAACACTTTTAATACCCGTTCGTCCTTGATTATTTATTTCCATGTTGAAGATTCCGAATATATAATTTAATTATCTTTAAATCGGCTTTAATAAAAATTATTATCAATGCTCACATCTAACTGTTGTCTTTTTCGGATGCCCGGTTTTCTTTTCGCCGCAACTATTTTCTTTTCATGCAACAATTCCAGTAACGTCCCTTTTCCTAAAAATGAATTGGGTTATGCACAACCAGTAACGATACCGCTTGTATTTAACCCCGCAAAAAAATTAAACTGGGATACAGTAACAACAAGCGGAGTAAGGTCTGTGATAAAAAAATTAGATATTGATGCACTACCCTCTAAACCTTATGATACATCCGGTTTTAAGCCCTTACTTAGCCCCCCGGAAGTAGCTAATTTTGATTTTAATAGTTTGCCCGATACTGCCTTTAACCTGGATAAAATACAGGCGAAATCATTGCGTTTCAAAACCTCTGTTTTGGCGCCGCCTGTCTCGTTAAAAGCGGGTATCCTGGTGCCAAAAAGCGGAACGACCATTTCTATTTCTGATATTGGAGTAGCGCAGGGCCGTCCTGGCAAGATCATTCTTTGCCTGATCAAAGATAAAAGCGGTTTTATCTGGATAGGTGCCAGTGATGGAATTTATAGGTACGACGGTGAGTATATGCAGCTTTATGCGTCATTTGGGGCAGCTGATTTGATTGAAGATAATGATGGAAGGATATGGTATATCAATAATAGTAAAATAGGCATCATAGATCCGATTGCAGGAACCATCACCAACTCTGACGAGATCCACACTATTTTCCCCCAACTCCCGAAAATGATTCTTGATTCGAAAGGAAATATTTGGGTTTCGAGGATATCAGGTCAGGGAGCCGATGTAATTGATCCACAAAACCTGACTTATAAACATCTCGACCGAAATTCCGGTCTTTCGAACTCTCATGTATGGGGTATTTTTCAAGATGAAAAGAAAAATATATGGCTGACAACTATTAATGGTGCAGATATTATTAACCCTGAAAAAAATAAGATCAGTTACTTAAAAAAAAGTAACGGCCTTGGCAATGATTCATTATTCGCTATCACCGGCGATAACCAGGGACGCGTTTGGATTGCCTTTCAGAATGGAGGTGTGAGTGCTGTAAATATTGACCGGGGAAATATCACAAACTATGGAAAGTTACTTGGGCTAAATAACAATCTTACCTACCGCTTACTTTACGATAATATGGGCAAATTGTGGATGGCTACTAATAATGGATTATCAATATTGAATCCCGAAAAAAATACGTTTAGGTATATAGGGGAGAGTGAAGGAATGCCTGAAGATTTCATTCTCGATTTTTTACAGGACAATAAGAAACGTGTTTGGGTCGCAACCTATGACGCAGGAATTAAGATTATAGACCAAAATGGCGAAATGGTTCATCCCGTTGGTACAAAATCTCTATCGACTTTACTGGAAGATTCACAAGGAAGGATTTGGGTAGGTGCAGGTACCTCAAATGATGGGATTGAAATTCTGGACAAAAAGAATAAAGTTGAAAGGGTACTCAACAAGCAGCACGGCTTAGGAGACAATTTTATACAGAATTTTGCAGAAGATAATGGAATTATATGGATCGCCACAGATGGAGGATTTGATATAGTAGATCTTGCAAAGAAAATGATTGAACATACGGGGAAAAAAGAAGGGCTTGCCAGTGACACCTTATATGGTTTATTAAGAGACAAGCATGCAAATATCTGGCTCACCGGCCCTTCCATGGGAGTTGATAAGATTGATTCTGCAAGAAGGATGATTCTTCACGCAGGTGTGAAACAGGGCTTAAGTGAAGAAAATGTTATTGACATCAAATCAGATAAGCAAGGCAAAATCTGGATAGCCACCTACACAAAAGGCGTAGATGTAATAGATCCTGAAAAAGGAACTATCACAAATTTAAACCAGGGACCAGGGTTAAAGGATACTTGTTACAGGCTGTTAATGCCAGATTCATCGGGACGTATGTGGATAGGCACTGACAAAGGAATTTATATTGCCGACCCTCAAAATAACAAGCTAACAATAATAACAACAAAAGAAGGCTTGTGCAATGATTACATAACATCCCTGGTTCCATATAAAGATCTTGTACTTGCAGGAACTAAGAATAGAGTGAGTATTATCACTCCACCTTCTGATAATAACCCAATAGATAGAAATAAAAAATCAGATTCAACCTGGGAAATATCATTACTCGCCGGTTCTGATGGCCTGGTGAACAGTACTAATAATTGGAGCACTAACATAGTAACCAAAGAAGGGCAATATTTATGGGGCGATAACGGTATTACTATTATTTATGGGATTAAGAAACAAAAAGAGACGACCCTTCCAACTTATATTACCGGCATAACTGTGATGAATGAAGCTGAACACTTTACCAACCATTTATCGCTGAAAGAAAAAGACACTTTATGGAATGGGAGTAGCTACTATGTAAAGGGTCAAACTCCCTTAACTAAAAATTATGCTCAACAATTTGGATTGCGCTGGGACAGTGTATCTGGACCATATAATATGCCTGCAAACCTGCGTATTCCTTATAACCAGAATTATCTTCAGTTTCAGTTTGGCCAGCTTAATTTGGGAAGCAAGGAACCCACATTGTATTCCTATTTCCTGGAAGGCATAGACAATAAATGGAGCGTACCTTCGGATAAATCAATGACCGAAAATTACCTCAATCTCAAGCCTGGTAATTATACATTTAAAGTTAACAGTAAAAATATCACAGGTCGCTGGGGTTCGCCTGTTGAGTTCACATTTACGATTACACCTCCCTGGTACCAGACCTGGTGGGCATATGCTATTTTTGTTTTATTAGGTCTTGGCTTATTAAGAGGATACATCGTTTACCGTTCGAGAAGATTGAAAAAAGAAAATAAAATACTGGAAGAAAAAGTGAAGCATCGGACCGAACAATTGCAGAAATCGCTGGAAGATTTAAAATCAACTCAATCTCAGTTAATACAATCAGAAAAGATGGCGTCTCTTGGAGAATTGACAGCTGGTATTGCACATGAAATTCAAAACCCGTTGAATTTTGTAAATAATTTTTCAGAAGTCAATACAGAACTGGCAGATGAATTGAAAGAAGAATTGAAAAAAACCAATCTTTCTCCTGAAGAGAGAGTGCCCATAGAAGAAATTGCCAACGACATCAAAACCAACCAGGAAAAAATAAGTTTTCATGGTAAACGAGCCGATTCTATTGTAAAAGGAATGTTGCAACATAGCCGCAGCAGCAATGGACAAAAAGAGCCAACCAACATCAACACCCTGGCTGATGAATATCTACGCTTAGCTTATCATGGTCTGCGGGCGAAAGACAAAAGTTTTAACGCTGAAATGAAAACTGATTTTGATGAAAGCATTCCAAAAATAAATATGGTGGCCCAGGATGTGGGAAGAGTAATTCTGAATTTGATTACCAACGCATTCTATGCGGCAAAAGCAGCGAAGCCTTTAAAAGGCAATGACTATGAACCGACGGTTTGGGTGAGTACTAAAAAGGAAAATGGAAAAATATTTGTTATGGTGAGAGATAACGGAACCGGTATTCCGGATTCAGTAAAAGATAAAATATTCCATCCATTTTTTACTACCAAACCTGCAGGAGAAGGGACAGGGCTGGGTTTGAGTTTGAGTTATGATATCATTAAAATGCATGGCGGAAAGATAGCAGTGGACAGCAAAGAAGGTGAAGGAACTGAGTTTACCGTGGAATTGCCTGTTAACTGAACGACGGTTCACACTTTATAATTTATTATTGCAAACAAAAAATTGAATGAAAATTTTAGTAGTAGACGATGAAAGAGACATCCAGACGCTTTTTGAACAGCGCTTCAGAAAGGAAATCAGGAACAAATTGGTAGAATTTGAATTTGCTTTTTCCGGCGAAGAAGCATTAAAATACCTTGACAGTCACGAGCAGGAAGCGGTACTGATTTTGTCTGACATTAATATGCCCGGGATGAGCGGGCTCGAGCTATTGTCCCGCATCAAAAAAAAGCATCATGATCCGCCACCGGTAGTAATGATGATAACCGCCTATGGCGATACAGAAAATTTTAATACCGCCAAAGAATTGGGCGCTGATGAATTTTTAACCAAGCCGGTTGATTTTAATTTATTAAAACAAAAACTTAAAATAAATACCTGATGTCAAAAATTTTAGTCGTTGATGATGAATCCGACCTGGAAATATTGATCAAACAAAAATTCAGGCAAAAAATACGTGATCGTAAATATGAATTTGTTTTTGCGGTCAACGGAAAAAATGCGCTGGAAAAGATAGCGGAAAATGACGATGTGGATATTGTATTAAGCGATATCAATATGCCTGTAATGGATGGCCTAACGCTGCTTAGTAAACTGAATGAACAAAACAGTCTTATTAAATCGGTAATTGTTTCTGCATACGGCGACATGCAAAATATACGTACGGCTATGAACCGTGGCGCTTTTGATTTTATCACCAAGCCGGTAGATTTTGAAGACCTCGAGCTAACGATGGAGAAAACCATCAAACAGGTAAGCCTTATGCGCCAAACAATGCAGGCAATAAAAGAAAATGATATCCTTAAAATGTATGTGGACCAAACGGTACTGAATTTTATGGGTGGCCGCGAATTTGAAAGCAGTTTAATCCAAAATGAAACCATAGAAGTATCGGTGGCTTTTATTGACATTTGTAGTTTTACTTCCATCAGTGAAAACGAAGCACCCGATAAAGTCGTAAAATTATTAAACAGTTATTTTGACGTAATTGTAAAAGAGATCATAGCCCAGCACGGGTATATTGATAAATTTATCGGCGATGCTGTGATGGCGGTTTTCAAAGGTGATTTTCACCTGGACCGTGCTATAGATGCATGCCTTTCCGCGCGTAAACAAATCGAAAAATTACCCAACGAATCCGGCCAGCAAGCTTTTTTACCAAAGGTTTCGATCGGTATTAATAGCGGCGAGGTCGTGAGTGGAAATATAGGATCTGCTAATCTGAAGCGACTTGATTATACTGTGATAGGAGATGCGGTAAACATGGCGCAACGACTTCAATCGATGGCTACTGAAGGCCAGATTTTGATCTCTGCTGTTTCGTATGAAAAAGTAAAAGAATCGTTTCAATGTAAAGCAGTCGGTGAAATGAAATTGAAAAATAAATTCACTCCCGTGATGACGTATGAAGTGCTGAATTAGAATGCTGCATGGTTTTTTATTATGGCAGTAAAACAACAAAAAACACATTTTATTATTCAGGGACTTCCTGGTTTCTTTCAGTACTTTGTTCAACGGGTTTTTCTTTGACTACTACCACAGCGTCAAGCGCAACAGTTATGGGAACAGATCCAACCTGAACAATGGCCTTTTTTCCGCGGATATTGGTTACGGTCCCTACCTGGCGATTGGCCTTCATAATAACTTTGTCACCCAGCTTTACGTCCTCACTTGTTTCAATAAACTTATTGTCAATCTTCTTTTGTTTTTTTTCGAGAATCTTTTTTTCAGGTTGTCTAAAAAGGACTGCCTGCATCATTTTTACTACTTTATTTTTATCATTCGTTTTTTTCCATTCCGTTACCAGCGATTTAAGCTTCCGATCCATATCTTTCAGGTATGCAAATTTCGCTTCATTGATTTGATTTTGCTCCTTAAGTAATTCTATTTGTTGTGTATGTTTTTCTTTGTGAATTACCTGCCGCATTTCTTTTTGAAGCTGCTCATTCTCTTTTAGCAGTTTGTCAAGTTTCTTTTTTTCTACCTGTATCTGTTGCTGATCCTGCTCTGTGCTGTTGAGCAGTTTGTCCAGGGAAAAATGATTTTCATCTACTAATTGTTTTGCTTTATTGATCAAATGATGTGGCAGGCCAATTCGCTCCGCGATAGAAAAAGTATAGGAGCTGCCTGGCTTTCCAATGATCAATTGATACAAGGGCTTTAGATTTTTTTCATCGAAAGCCATTGCCCCGTTGATGATTCCGCTGACCTTATTGGCCATCACTTTCAGGTTCAGGTAATGGGTTGTCACCAGGCCGAGGGAATGCTTTTTGGCCAGTTCTTCCATGATTACTTCCGCAAAAGCGCCGCCAAGATTAGGATCGCTTCCACTTCCGAGTTCATCTATAAAAAACAGCGTTTTGCCATTCGCGTTTTCCATAAAATATTTCATATTGATAAGGTGAGACGAGTAGGTGCTCAATTCAAATTCGAGGCTTTGGGTATCGCCGATATGGATCATCAGTTGCTTAAAAATACCGAACTCACTGTCATGGCTACACGAAACCAGGAGACCACTTTGCAGCATCATCTGCAGTACCCCTGCTGTTTTAAGCGTGACGGTTTTTCCTCCGGCATTCGGACCGCTGATCACAAGAATCCGGTTTCGGTCATCCAATGAAATATTTACCGGGATGGTTGGTTTGTCTAGTTTTTTATTATAAAGAAAGAGAAGCGGATGCACTGCATCTTTCAATTTCACAATGGCTTTATCGTGCAAGGCAGGCAGTGTGCCATTGTAGTCCAACGCCAGCATAGCCTTGGCTCTTATAAAGTCGTATTCACCAATAATATCATGGTAAATACTCAACAACGAATGATAAGCCCGCATTTGAGTTGTCAATTTTTGCAATATCACATATACTTCTTTGCGCTCATCATTTTCCAGGGAAACAATTTCGTTGTTCAAATGAGTCGTTTCTTCGGGTTCGATGAAAGAAGTTCTGCGACTATCGCTCTCGCCATGCAATATGCCCTTTACCATTCTTTTTTGCTCCGCAAATACGGCTAGCACTTTTCTGCCGTTCATAAAGCTTTCTTCAATGTCGGTTAGATAGCCTTCTTTTCTCAACCTGGCAACAATCCGTGCGAACACTCTTTTAAGCTCAGATCTTTTTCGATACAGCGCCATCCTGATATTAGCCAATTTTTCAGAAGCGTTATCCTTTACAATACCATATTCGTCCAGTATTTCATCGATTAGCATAGCTATCGTTTTCTCGAAATAAGTTTCCTCAATTAGCAGTGATAAAGAAGGATAGGCCACTTTTCTATCCGGAGAAAACCAACGGAAAATTTGCTGTATTGCATTGGCCAGTTTTTTTATCTGTATAAATTGCTCCCCGGAAAGAACCGAAGATTCTATGCTTAATAATTTCAGTTCTTTGGAAAGATTCAAAACAGCGTCATCCGGAAAATACAAATGATTTTGAAAAAGTAATTTGTATTCATTGGTTTGTAAAAGTTGAGGTTCAATGAATTTTTTATTGGTATGAATTCGTAATTCGGTGGCTTTGTTACGGGCAAATTCTGACCGGCAATGAGCCGCTAACAAATCTTTTATTTTATCAAATTCTAATTGTTGGGGAGCAGATTCGGGAAAAAGTTTCATTTATTGATGCGATAATATTTTTTATAAATGTAAGATAAGTTTTTGCGCAAAAGAATTCTCAACCTCAGTGGGTTTGAAGATATCGTGAAATATTTGAAAGTGGGCGATGGGGACACCGCCCCGCGACATTTTGAAATGCATCCACATCATCCGGTTTCTCTATACCGTGAGATATTTAGGATAAAAGTTATATAGAATTGTTCCTGCTAAAAAAAATAAATGGGAATGTTTCTCTGGCTATCACTGGTGGTTTATATAACAAGAAATTATTTAGCGGAAACTTTATCTCTTTGACCCCCGTTTTGGCGCAAGAATGATGCGTAAGAAAAGAGCGAGGGCTTCTTGTGCCATGTAACAGAGCCTTGAGATATTCATAGGATCAAACCTGCTTTATTATGAATAATGAAAGAGAGTTGTAGATTTACCTGTATATGAGTAGAAAATATAAATTCCATGATAATGATAAGTTGTATTTTATTTCATTTGCCACAGTGCATTGCCTGCCCGGCAAATCATTCAGGCGGGGATAGACGTTTTTATAAGAGAAGAGTATATAAAAATAGTTTTAGATTCGTGGAAGTTTGCCAGGAAAAGAAAGGTCTTGAAACTTACGGATGGTGTATCATGCCCGAGCCATATCCACATGATAATCGGTAGCAGTAGAAACAAATTAGCGGATATTGTTTTGGATATGAAAAAACATACATCTTTAGAATTGAGAGCAGCAATTAAAAATAATGTATCAGAAAGCAGAAAGGAATGCCCGCCTGAACGGAACGGGCAGGGATAATTTGGATCCTGTAATGGCTGATTTTGTAATTAAGCCGGAAGATTGGAAGTATAGCAGTACAAGAGATTTTAATGGCATGAAAGGATTAATCGTTTTAAGTTATACTTGATAGCTATGGCACAAGAAGGCTAAGCCAAAGCCACGCCTCATTCTTGCGCCAACATGTGCAGAAAATTATATGAATAGAAAATTAATTTCTGTTGAATATTATGATTCTTCAGGGAATAAAATTAAAAAATGATCACGATAATCTCTGTTGTTGCTTTTTTCGTAATTGCATATATTTTTTATGATATGATCACTACGAGAAAAAATATAAAAAAATTTAAGATCACCAAAGAGATCAAAAAGAATTATAAAAAACTTACAGTCTCTACAAACGAAGTAGTCATACTTACGAGAGATTATTATGCAGAAGAAAGTCCCGATCAATTAGCTGGAGCTGAGACCCTATATTCGTTATACGTTGATAGTATGCCTCAAGTAGAACAAAAATATATTTCAATACTTACGTATGATTTCTTTATTAACAGCACTAAATATACTTTCAAAAGTGTTCCGATAGATATGTCAAACACGCAAATAAAAGACATTTTTAAGAACGAGAAAAATATTGCTATTTATTATGACAAATCGGACTTAACTAAGCATTATTTTGATTTGTCTAAATTAATAAGAGGATAACGGCCTCTCCTCTGTTAGTCCAAGATGTGTCAAGAAGTAAAAAGAATTGAATAAGTTCTTTTACAAGCCTGCCTAAAACGGCAGATAAACTGTTTAACAGGTGAGAGCAGGCCTCTCATACACGCTGTACAGGCAGAGTGTATAAACTACTTCATGCTGCTGCAATCAAAAGTTGTGGTAGTGAGCGATGAAGAAAAGGTGGAGAAATCCATCAGGTAAGGGTAAAGGAGTTGAGTGAAAGCGAATCGTTGATGACATATCGAAAAAACACAGACCCCGTCAAAACTATAGGCATCTTGGAACCGATAGGATTATTGTAGCGATTACCCCTGTTAGTCCAAGTAAGTAAGAAGTTCTGTGGCGCAAGTTTTGTAGCCATGGTTTTGTTGCGTTAGCCATACTTGTGCCGGTTACTAAAGAGTTCGATTGCTTTCAAAATAAAAATTCTTTTTCGTTTACTCATTCATGTTACTATAATCAAAAAAGAATTTTTATTTTGAAAGCAATCGAACTCTTTAGTAACCGGCACAAGTATGGCTAACGCAACAAAACCATGGCTA
>Ga0134126_10006248_pt1 | contig 14914 bp, 6 predicted proteins | sample KB31752_FD_96881 | JGI IMG/M metagenome (GOLD analysis project Ga0134126, IMG submission 96881) | Terrestrial soil microbial communities with excess Nitrogen fertilizer from Kellogg Biological Station, Michigan, USA - KB3-175-2 | ecosystem: Environmental > Terrestrial > Soil > Unclassified ...
GACCTTGGACCGGGTCACGGTAGTGGTGAGAAATGAAACCCTTCCACAGATACTCGACGGACTCCTGGGACAGCAATTCGAATTCAAGATACTGGACGATGACCAGGTAGTGATCTCCCAAAAAAAAGAAATAGCACCCGGTGTTCACGGGACGGTAACGGATGAAAAAGGTAATCCGCTCATGGGCATCTCGGTCGTCGTCAAGGGGACGATGAAGGGCACCACAACGAACGCCACGGGAAAGTTCGTGATCGACGCAGGCCCTGGTGATGTGCTGGTGTTCTCGATGATCGGTTATGTGACACAGGAAGTGTCGGTGGGCCGGAGAACGGACTTCAATGTACAACTCGGTCTTTCTTCCTCACCCCTGAACCAGGTGGTGGTCATCGGCTATGGCACGGCGAGGAAGAAAGATCTCACGGGGTCGGTGGGCTCCGTGAATATGACGGATATGGCGAAGGCGCCGGTGCGCGATTTCGAAGAGGCGCTGGCGGGAAGATTGGCGGGTGTCACGGCCAGCTCGAGCGACGGGCAGCCCGGGGCCAATGTGAACATCGTGATCCGCGGCAACAACAGTATCACCCAGGATAATTCACCTTTGTATGTGGTAGATGGTTTTCCGCTGGAGGATCCCAACAACAATGCGATCAACCCGGCGGAGATCGAATCCATCGAGGTATTGAAAGATGCGTCATCCACGGCGATCTATGGTGCGCGGGGCGCCAATGGCGTCATCGTGATCACCACGAAAAGGGGGAAAGAAGGCAAACCTGTAGTCTCTTATGGCGGCTACTACGGGTTCCAGCAAAACAACAAAAAGATGGGCGTGATGAACCCATATCAATTCGTAAAGATGCAATACGAGATCGATTCGGTGAATACGGACAGTACCTGGCTGGCGAACGGCAAGACGCTCGACAGCTATAAGAATGTCAAGGGCATCGATCTGCAGGATCAGCTGTTCCGGACGAGCCCTTTTAGCAATCATTTTATTTCGGTCTCCGGTGGCAGCAGGGATACCCGGTACAGCATCTCCGGATCGGCGACCAACCAGGAAGGCATCCTGGTCGCTTCGGGCTATAACCGTTACCAGGGACGCATCCGGCTGGACCAGAAAGTGGATCAGCACCTCACCGTGGGCATCAACACGAACTACAGCAATATGACGCAGTATGGCACCAGTCCTGCCCAGGAGGTCAACGGATTCTATTATGGGAATCTGATGTTCAGTGTTTGGGCCTATCCGCCGGTGACGAAAAATGCGGGTCCGCTGGATGTACAGGACGACAACTCCGATTTTTTGGCTATACAGGGTTTTAACCCAATCCAGGCGGCAAAGAACGAGCTGCGGCGGAACATCTCGAATGTTCTCACGGCAAATGGTTATGCAGAATACAATTTCCTGCGGCATTTCCAGCTAAGGGTCACGGGCGGGTTGACCAAGACCACAGCCCGGACCGAACAGTTCAATAATACGCAAACGCCGCTAGGCAGTCCACTCACAAAGGCCGGGGCCACCAATGGCGTCAATGGTTCGGTGATCTACAACGAGATCAATACCTGGCTCAACGAGAATACGCTGAGCTATAACAATCAGATCAGCGCGTCGGGCGTTTTGAATACGGTCGTTGGGTTTACGATGCAGGGGACCACGACCTCGTCTTATGGAGCCGCGGCCAACCATGTACCCAATGAAGATCTTGGAGTCTCCGGACTCGACGAGGGTACGCCGGTCTCGATCAATTCGACCTCATCGGGCAACAAACTGGCGTCTTTCCTCGGCAGGGTGAACTATACGTTGTTGTCAAAGTATCTGTTTACCGCTTCCTTCCGGGCGGATGGGTCGTCGAAGTTTGCGCCGGCTAACCGGTGGAGCTATTTTCCCAGCGGCGCGGTGGCCTGGCGGCTGAGCGACGAGAATTTTATGCGCGGGGTACGGTTTATCAGCAATGCCAAGCTGCGCGCCAGCTATGGGAGCACGGGGAACAACCGGGTGGCGGATTTTGCCTACCTGAGCACGGTAAATTTGCCTGCCAGCACGGCCTATAGTTATTATAACAGACCCGTGATCGCGGCGATATTGACTACGCTGGGCAATCCCAATCTGAAATGGGAGACGACCAATCAAGCCGATTTCGGGCTGGAACTGGGGATGTTGAACGAGCGGATCGCGCTGGAGGCGGATGTCTACCGAAAGATAACGTCGAACCTGCTTCTAAACGCCAGTCTGCCCGGTTCGTTGGGTTTCAGCACGGCGATGGAAAATATCGGCAAGGTGCAAAACCAGGGGTTGGAGGTGACGCTGAATACGACGAATGTAAAAAGCGCGAAGTTTGTGTGGTCGTCCAATTTCAATATCTCTTTCAACAGGAATAAAGTATTGGCATTAACCCAGGGTCAGAATGCCCTTTATACCGTAGCTCCCTGGGATACCTATACGAGCAGCGTTCCGTTGTATGCCGCGCAAGTGGGTAAACCCATTGCGATGTTTTGGGGGTATAAATGGCTCGGCAACTATCAGTATTCGGATTTCACGCAAAACGGCAGCGGCGCCTATGTGTTGAAGTCGGGCGAGCCGGCCTATTCGACAACCGTGTCGACACCGATTCAGCCCGGGAATATCAAATTCGCGGATATCAGCGGGCCGGCGGGGAAACCGGATGGGGTGATCAACGCGAGCGATCGCACCTTTATCGGCAATCCGAACCCTAAGTTCACCGGCGGTTTTACAAACGACTTCACGTATAAGAATTTTGACCTGAACGTATTGCTGACCTTTTCGTACGGCGGCGACATCATCAACATCAACCGGATCATCATGGAAGGCGGCAGGGTGGTCAGAGGCATGAACTATTTTGCCAGCTATGCAAACCGCTGGAGTCCCACGAATCAAAATAACAAATACTTCCGCGAGAACGGGGGAGGACCGCTGGAAGACTCTTACTCGTCGCGGGTGATCGAGAATGGATCGTATCTCAAAGTGAAGACGGTGCAGCTGGGCTATAATTTTCCGAAAAGCCTGATCAGCCGGGCGAAGCTGAGCACCTTGCGTCTCTATGTCGCGACGCAGAACCTCCATACGTTTACGAAGTATAGCGGTTTCGACCCCGAGGTGTCGCGGTTTGGCGCTTCTGCGCTGATGCCGGCGTTCGACTATTCCGTGTATCCGTATGCCAGGACGATCACGTTTGGCTTAAATCTTTCATTTTAAAGACAACAACAATGAAAAAGATAGTAGGTACACTATTTGTTTTGTGGCTGGTTGGGACTTCGTGTAATAAATTCTTAAGCTCTAAACCCACCGATTTTGTCTCGCCGGCGCAGTTCTATAATACACCCACGGAGTTGAACGAAGCCCTGGCCGGTGTCTATAATTCGTTGACCACGGTGAATACCTATGGTCTGCTCCAGAGCTTTTACCTCGTGTCGGGAACGGACGAAGGCTGGTATAAACTCAATACGACCACGCCTTTTCCGGGTAATTATGATATCGCCACGTCGGAGCCGAAGATCTATGCTACCTGGAGCGATCTCTATACGGGCATCAACCGGGCGAACAATCTGCTGGCCAATATCGATAAACCCTCGATGGATGAAACCGCGCGCGGCGTGATCAAGGGCGAGGCTTTGTTCCTGCGGGCGTATATGTACTATCTGCTCGTGACGCAATGGGGCAATGTGCCGCTGCTGCTGACGCCTACGACGAACAGCCGGGATGTGAACAACCCGCCGACGCCGATGGCGCAGATCTATGATACCATTCTGGCGAATATGACCACCGCGAAGGACCTCGTGAATACGTTTACGACGAACGGGACGACCGTGCATGTGTCGAAGACGGCGTGTGAGGCGATGCTAGCGCGGGTATGTCTCAAGATGGCCGGCCAACCGTTGAACGATGCTTCGAAGCTGTCCCAGGCGCACGACTGGTGCGACAGCGTGATGTTGGATCATGAGCATTCGTTGAATCCAAACTATTCGCAGGTCTTCATCAATGAATCCCAGGATATCTATAAAGATGCGTATAATGAAGTCATCTGGGAGATCGAGTTCGAGGGCAACAACCAGGGGGTGGTACAATTAGGGGGAAGATGGACGATCTATATGGGTGTCCGTAATGTAAATCTGAATTACTATTCCTATGGATTTATGGGGCCCACGGGGTATTTGTATAAGTTGTATGGAGCGGGCGATCTGCGGCGGGATTGGGCCATTGCGCCATACAATTACTATGCGACCAATACGCCTACCAAGGTTTATATATCGCCCACGGATCTCTATTCCCGAACAGAAGGCAAGTGGCGGCGGGAGTATGAGGTAGGTTATCCTAACCTCGCGAATGAGTTCAACTCCACCAATTTTCCGGTGCTCCGGTATGCGGATGTGCTCCTGATGTTCGCGGAGACCGAGAATGAGCTCAATGGCCCGACGCAGGCGGCATTGGATGCCGTGAATGCGGTGCGGCGCCGGGCTTATGGGTTTCCGCCCAATACGCCGGTTTCTTCGGTGTCGGTGGTGAGCAGTATCCTGACGGCTTCCGGTGGAAAAGGATATTTGACTTCGGCGCCGCTGATCCCGGTGACACTCACCGGTGGTGGAGGAACGGGCGCTACGGGGATGGCTTCCGTGGGGCAAAGCGGAGCCACAGCGGGTACGGTCACGAACATCTTTGTTTCGAATCCGGGTCTTGGGTATACTTCGACGCCAACGGTAACGATCGGTACGCCCTGGCAGGCCAATACGAATTTTGCGGCCGGAACGCAGGTCTTTTATGGCAGCAATCTTTATACGGTAACGACATCGGGCAGCTCGTCTTCGACTCCGCCGACACAAACCAGCGGGGCTTCCGATCCTACCGTGACAGGGATTACGTTTACCTATGCGGGTGTGCCGGCGACGGGGACGGCAACCACCGGCTCTTCGCTTGTGGATATCGCGGCGGGCGTTACGCAGGATTCGTTACGGCAGATGATCCGGGACGAACGGGCAAGGGAGCTTTGTTTCGAGGGAATACGGAAGTTCGACCTGATCCGATGGGGGATCCTGGTCCCGCAATTGAAGTTGGTGCTTGCCGACCAGAATGCGGGGCTTTCAACAGCTTTGAAATATGGACTGAAGGCCTATCAGAATGTGCAACCCAAACATGTATGGTTCCCGATCCCCGACATGGAGCTCCAGCTCAACAAGGCGATGACGCAAAACCCACTATGGCAGTAGTACCGGCATCCGGATCAAACAATATTTTACATTTTAATCAATTAAACCTGAAGAAAATGAAACACTTTCTTATCATGGCTATTACATTCGCCTTTTTGACGGTGTATGCCGCATGCGTTAAAAATATGCATTTGATCGTCCACAGCGGCGACACAAAAGGTGGTGTTACGGCGCCCACCGGTTCGATCGATGTCACGGCTTGTGGGGCTACACCCAACGATACGACGATCGACAATGCCGGGTTTCAAAAGGCCATCGACTCGGCATCGAAGCTGGGCGGTGCGACCGTATGGGTTCCTGCCGGAACGTATATGATCAATGTAGACATTTCCGTGCTGCTCAAAAGCAATGTCATCATCTCGATGGCTTCGGGCGCCATTCTGCAGGCGCATAAAACCGGCACTGACCGCAACTATGTGCTAAAAGCGCTAAAGGTAGGGCATATACAGATCCTGGGCGGCGAGATCATCGGCGACCGGAACACGCATACCGATACCACAGGTGAACACGGCATGGGTATAGCGATCTATGGTTGCGACAGTGTGGCGGTGAAGTATACGACGATCCGGGATTGCTGGGGTGACGGGATCACCATGAGCTCGAGACCCTCCGAAGGCGCGCCGAATGCCTCGACGCGCATCTATATCATCGGTGTGACCGCGGACAGTAACCGGCGGCAGGGCATCACGATCGGCACCGTGAGCGGTGTGACCATCGACAGTTGTACGATCACGCATACCAATGGCACGGCGCCGCAGGACGGCATCGATATCGAGCCTGATTCGGGCACCGCTCGGAACGTAAACATCAAACATTCGTTCTTTGCCTACAATACCGGTAATGGGATCGAGATGAACGCCAAGGATACGACCGTCGACAGCATTTACAACATCAATGTGAATGATGACAACTTCCATCTCAACGCCTATGCCGGGTATCTGCAGCAGGTGAAGAACAGCACCTTCAATTATGATTCGATAGCGGCGCAGCGCTATCATCCGTATGTCGTGCTGCATAATTATTCGAACGTGGATACCATACCCCTTTATTATTACTAAGCTATGATGCCGGTACTGCTTTTTTTGGTGATCTTCTTTTTTTCGGCTGTGCCCGCCAGGGCACAGTCGGCATTTGACGGGCCTCACGGTACGCATCATTGGATCGAATTCAGCGATGCGCCGAATGCCTTGTATCATACGATTGCGGGGGAGGCTTATGCCGATCTTTCCCGGCGGTCGTCCACGGTGGCGGCCATTCACACCCGCGCGGGCTGGAAGGCGCGGCAGCAGTGGGTGCGGGGGATGTTGCGTTCCGCGGTGGGGCCATTCCCTGCCCGGACACCGTTGAACGCCCTGGTGACGGGCACTTTCGATGGCGATGGTTATAGGCTCAAGAATATACGCTTTGAATCGCAGCCGGGTTACTATGTGACGGCTGGATTGTTTTTGCCGGCCAATGCCGGGGCTTCGGGTTCCCGGCCTGGGGTTCGGCCCGATGGCGTTCGGCGGGACCCGGCGGAAGGGCGCCGGGCGCCGGTGATCGTGTATTGCAGCGGGCATAGCGATAATGGGTATCGGATGCCGGGGTATTTGAATGAGATCTTGAATTTTGTGCGCAAGGGGTTTATCGTATTTGCTTTCGACCCTATGGGGCAGGGCGAGCGGCTGCAGTATTACGATACCGCTACGGGTAAGTCGCGATTCCGCTATCCTGCTTATGAGCATTCTTATTGCGGCGCCCAGCTTTTCATCACCGGCAATACCCTCGCCCGGGATTTTATCTGGGATGGCATCCGGGCGATCGATTATCTGTGTACGCGGCCAGAGGTGGATACGGCGCGGATCGGCATCACGGGCCGTAGTGGGGGCGGGACACAGAGTGCGATGATCGCGGCTTTCGATGGCCGGATCAAAGCGGCGGCGCCGGAGAATTATATCACGAACATGCGGCGGCTATTCGAGGCGATGGGGCCGCAGGATGCGGAGCAGGACCTTATGTATGCCCTCACGAAAGGTTGGGACATGGCCGACCTCCTGTCGGTGCGGGCGCCGAAGCCGACGCTGGTGATCACCACCTCGCAGGATATGTTCCCGATCCAGGGCGCACTTGAAACCTGTGCCGAGGTGGGACGGGTCTATCGCGCTTTTGGGGCTTCCGCTAATTTTCGCATGGTGACGGATGATGCGCCGCATGCCTCTACGTTGAAGAACCGCGAGGCGACGTATGCGTTCTTTCAGCGGGTGTTGGATAATCCGGGGGATTCGCTCGAAGTGCGGGTTTCTTCGCCGCGCCCGGAGGCGCTGCGGGTGACGACCACGGGGCAGGTGTCCACGTCGTTGCGGGGTGAGACGGCTTTTTCGCTCAATGCGAAAGATGTATCACGGCGTCTTAGCGCATTGGCGGCGAAGCGACGGAGGGCCTTATCCGCGGCGGGCGGGCGCTCTTTTTCGACGGCGGGGCGGGGCGGTCGCGAGTATCTTGCCCGGGTGCTGCAGTCGGCGAAATTGCTAAGCGGCTATCGGGAGCCGGCTGGTACTTCGCGGGCGGCAGCCGGGTCGGGGCCTGTATCTGATGTCGGCCCCTGGTTCGTGGGACGCGCACAGCGGCCGGGTTACGTGATCGAGAAATATTTGCTCAAAGGCGAAGGGGACTATAGGATGCCGTACCTTGTGTTGAAACCGGTGGCCCCGGTACGGAAGGCGGTGATCTATCTTAATTCCCGTGGTAAGGCGGCGGACCTCGACAGTGAGATGGAGGTCCTCGTGCGAAATGGGGCAGAGGTGGTAGCACCGGACCTGGTGGGTATCGGGGAACTGGGGCCGGGAGTGTTCCAGGGCGATTCGTATATAGACAGTGTGTCGTATAATCTTTGGTTTGCGGCGATGATGGTTGGCCGCAGCATCGTGGGGATACAGGCGGGGGATGTCGTGCGGATCGTGAACCAGCTCGAACGGGAACGTATCCCGGAGATTTATGGCTATGCGAAGGGACGACTGGCGCCGGTGTTGCTGCATGCCGCAGCTTTCGATACCGCCATTCGTAAGGTGGCGTTGGATCGGCCGTATGTTTCGTACGAAGCCATTGCGACGGACAGCAATTATTCCCCTTCGCTTTTATATGGTACCGTCGCGGGAGCGATCGGGGTTTATGACCTCGACGATCTGGCGGCGAGCCTGGCGCCGCGGCCCTTATTGATAGGGGGTGATGCGGGTGAACTTAAACAATGGCTTGAAAAATGAAACCTGTATTGCTATTTCTGATCACCAGTTTTGGTGCCCGACCGGGCGGTGCATTCTTAAATACCGCGGCTATCAACAAGGCCATCGACGCCTGCTGGCATCATGGCGGCGGCACAGTAGAAGTGCCGGCGGGTGTCTACCGCACCGGGACGATCTTCATGAAAGACAATGTAGAGCTGCATTTGGATATGGGCGCCGTGCTCGTGGCCAGCACAAAACTAAGCGAAATGCCGGTGCAGCAGCCGGTGGCTTACCGGTCGCAAAAGGATGCGCCGGGCTGGCGGGCGTTGATCTATGCCGATAGCGCGTCCAATATCGCCATCACCGGTTTCGGGACCATCGACGGGAATGGGGCGCAGCAAAAACCCGACCCCGCAACATCGCTCAAAGGCGATCTCGACGGCCGGCCGCGGAATATCCTTTTTATCTCCTGCAAACATGTGCGCGTAGAAGGTATTCGCATGCTCAATGCCGGTATCTGGAACCAGCACTATCTGAATTGTGAAGATGTCGTAGTCGACAAGGTGAACGTCTACAATCATGCCAACCGGAACAACGATGGCATCGACATCGACGGGTGCAGACGATTTACGCTTTCCAATTCCATTTTCGATACGGACGACGACGGTATCGTGCTGAAGAGTACCGGCCCTGCGGGCTGCGAAGATGTCGTGATCACGAATTGTATCGTGTCGAGTCATTGCAATGCCATCAAGGCGGGTACCGAATCCACGGGCGGATTTAGGAATATCGCCATTTCGAATTGTGTGGTCAAACCAAGTGTGGACACGCATCCCACCTATGGTGTGCCGGGCGGCGTAACGGCCTTGTCGCTGGAGATCGTGGATGGCGGTGTGATGGACGGGGTAAGCATCAGCAATATCGCCATCGAGGGGACGGAATGTCCGCTGTATGTCCGGCTGGGCAACCGGGCGCGGAAATACAATGCCGCTGCACCGGAACCACCGGTGGGTATCATGCGAAATATCGTGATCGATAACGTGGTGGCGCATCACACCGGGAATTTTTGTTCGTCGATTACCGGTATCCCGGGGCATGCGATCGAAAATCTCTCGCTGTCGAATATTCAATTCTTCAATATCGGCGGGGCAACCGCAGCCGTCGCGATCGATGCCGTGCCAGAGGACGAAAAAGGATATCCGCAGCCTACGGGGGAGCTGCCTTCCTCCGGGCTGTTTATCCGGCATGCTGCGAATGTGCAGGTGCACGGAATGCTGCTGGGTTCGGATCAGGATGATGCGCGGCCGCCGGTGGTGGCTGTAGATGTCGACGGATTGGCAGTGGAAGGGGTAGGGGAGATGCGTCATTGTACATCGCCGGTGTTCATCAGGGCGGTGGGGGTGAAGGATCTTAAAGCGGATACGCCTTTGGGATGGGAGGGCCGGCTCACCGGGGATCGGTAAAATGTGCTACCTTCAGGCTATGAAAACGATTATACTTTCCCTGCTGGTTTTCTATTCTTCTTTTGCATTTTCCGAAGTCCGTTTGCCAGCCGTCATCTCCGATGGTATGGTCCTGCAACAACGAGCACAAGCGCGGATCTGGGGTTGGTCCGATCCCACGGAAAAAATTTTTGTGACCACATCATGGAATGGACATACGGACTCCACCCTGGGTACGAGGGATGGGAACTGGCAGCTGGCTGTCGCCACTCCAGACGCGGGCGGGCCTTACACGATCACGATCCGGGGGCACAATACCATCGAGCTGAAGAATGTGCTTGTCGGCGAGGTGTGGGTATGCTCGGGCCAGTCCAATATGGAGATGTGTGAGACCTGGGGTCTGCCGGATGTAGAAGCCGAGCTGCCGGCCTGTACCAATGACCGCATTCGTTTTTTCAACATACCCAAGACCACGGGGGAGCAGCCGCAGGATGACTGTCACGCTGCCTGGGCCAGCTGTGATTCGAATACCCTGAAACGATTCAGTGCAGCCGGTTATTTCTTCGGAAAGAAATTGCAGGAACAGCTCGGTGTTCCCATCGGCCTGATCGAGGCGGCATGGGGTGGAACCGCGGCGGAGGTGTGGACACCGGCCGGTGTCGTCGATTCGGATGCCGTGTTGCGTGCTGCCAACGCGAAACAAACGCCTGCCGCGTGGTGGCCATATGAACCGGGCTATTGCTACAACGGGATGATCGCGCCGCTGACAAAATATGCGATCGCGGGCGTGATCTGGTACCAGGGCGAAAGCAATGCCAAGGCGGCTGGCAGCTATGCGCAGCTGTTGGATACGATGATCGGCTCCTGGCGGAAGGCATGGAACGAGAATCTCCCGTTCTATTATGTGCAGATCGCGCCCTTTCATTATTCACCTACGGAGGATGGCGCCTTGCTGCGCGAGCAGCAGGATGAAGCGGCAAAAAAGGAAAACACCGGTATGGTCGTGATCAATGACCTCGTGACCGATACGATGAATATCCATCCCAAGGATAAACATGATGTGGGGTACCGGTTGGCTAACTGGGCCCTGGCCCGGACGTATGGCCGAAGCGGGATCGACTACAAGAGCCCTTCCTTCAAGAAGCTGGAGATCAAAGGGGAGAAGGCAATCGTGACGGTCGATGACGCGCCCGGCGGACTGATGATGCGTGGGGATTCCGCAACCGGCGTCCTTATTGCCGGTGCGGACAAAGTCTTTTATCCCGCCGAGGTCAAGATCCGCGGCGACCGGCTGATCGTGTCATCGAGCCAGGTCAGGCAACCGGTGGCGGTGCGTTATAACTATGACAATGCCGGCTTGGCGACTATCATGGGTAAGGTTGGGTTGCCGCTGGCTCCGTTCCGGACGGACCGGTGGTAGGGGAAGCTTATCCGCTAAGGAGGTGACCATTCCAGGTTTCGATAATGAGCCAGTAATATCCTTTCCACTGAAAAGCAATGTGGCCTTCGCCGTTTATCCTCAGCGCTTCTTTGGGTTCGGACCAGGTATAAAGGTCCTTGCTATCAGTGACATTGATGTGCGAATACCCGGCTTGCGCCTTATAATACATCCGGATCGGCCGCGCCATCATAAACGGGGTCGCGAAAGACCGGCTTGGGGGCCGGCACACCCGGCTGGGGGCAAGCACCCGCCACATCTGCGACATGGGTCCGGGGAGCTTCCTGCGAAAAGGTGTACTGGCCTTTGAATAATCCGATGATTAATAGCAATTCTATCTTCATAGCTTGATTATCTTGGTCGTAAAGACCGATTCTCCATTTTTTATTACCAAATAGTATACTCCTGCCGCCAGCGCTTGTGCAGAAACCATTTGGGTTGGATTTACCAGCCGGTCCATCTTTATCAACACACCGCTGGGATCGAACAATTGCATGATCGCACCCGGGGTCAGCGTTCCCAGCTGAATAGTGAACGATTCACTTACAGGATTAGGATATACAGTGATCAGGGAAGAGTCGCCAAACGCCTTCCCATCTGCATAGAAGTTAGTGGCCCCAACGACGCAGGATGACGTACAGCCGCCCAAATGATCGCCATGATCCAGATGAGCCGGTACCGCATTTGGCGAAACACAGATCGTATTTCCATTGTGACAGACAGTCACCTTGTTGCTATCGTTCCCACAACGTACATCGAGAACATCGATGACCAGGCTATCCATGGTCGTACAACCGGCGCTATCCGTAACGGTTACCATATAAGTCCCTGCCGCACTTACACGGATGGAGTCGGTGGTCGCCGCCGTGTTCCAGGCGTACCAATACGGTGATGTGCCTCCCTGAGCGCCAGCCCTAACGGTGAGGGATGCTGGCCCATAGCCGAGATAGATGGTATTCTTCTGGTCCACCATCGGATTGAGCGCGTATACATCGGGGATGGAGATACTCAGCGCCGGATTTACCGTTACGACCGTTGTGGCCGCGCTGGTGTTTCCATGGACATCGGTCACCGTCCATAGAATGGTTGACGTCCCGACGTTGAAGACCCCGCTTGCATCCGAACCCGTACCATCCTTCGACGTAGCCCCGCTGACAACATAGGTCACCGAATCAATGGAGCAGTTGTCTTTGGCAGCCAGGACAGGAACGGTATAGCTGCCGCCGGGGCTGTAACAGTAGAACTGATCTTTTGGCGCCGTTAAAATGGGAGCTGTAGAGTCCGTGACTGTTATCAGGGCCGTTGCGGAATCCGAATAGCCAAATGCATCGGTGCCTGTAAGCGTTACCGTCACCGGCAAGCCGATATCGGAACAGCTGAAGCTGTTTCTGTCCAGGCTCAATGTCAGGGCGCCTGCGTAGCTTACGGACCCGCTATCTATTTGCTGCGGTACAATGGATGCCGTGCCGTTGCTGTCCACGGCTATCCGCATGTTCCTGGTTCTTATGGCCGGAAGCAGGTGGGTTACCGTGATCGTCATCGTGTCTGTTACCGTTCCCATTGCGTTTGTCGCGGAGACTGCTACGGGGAATGTACCCGCAGCCATTGGGGTGCCTGCGATGATACCCGTTCCCGTGTTTATAGACAAGCCGCCGGGTAAACCGGATGCAGCATAGTGATAGGCGGAGTTGGTAGCCGTGGTCTGGAAACTGAATGATGAATCAAAAATGGCCGATGCGGTAATAGCGCTGGTAATGGCGGGCATCGCGGTCGCCATGCTCACCGTATCGAATACGCCGCGTGCGATGGCCGACGTGTTGTGGCTGCATACGATCATTCCAACATAGACTTTGCTGGCCAGGGTGCTCAGCGTTTGTGAAGCGATGGTTGTCCAGCCGACCCCATCGGCAGAACGATAGGCTGTCAGCGTATCCCTGGAACGTACCAGCTTTAGCCAATAGGGCGTAATTATGCCGGTAGCAGACGTGGCAGCGCTGGACCCATTAGTAGAAGATCTCCGGATAAATTCTACGCCAACACCATGCGTTACATCCAGCATGCCGTGTCTTGATCCGGCCGTCAATGTTTCCCGGATCATGACGCCCGCTTTTGCATTGGGGCTGATCACGGTACTGGTGGCGTAATTCTGCAAACTGTCGACATGGGCCACGATGGCGCCATTGCCGCTTAACACCTGCCACGTAAAATGGAATGCGTCGGCATTGCCCCAGACGTCGGCACCGGAGCCATAGGCGGTAATACCATTTGAATACCCGGCGTTTCCCGTGAGCACCGTTGAGCCGATATCGGCGTGCGACCAGGCATTCACCGCCGGCTGGCTGATCGGAGTAGCAGCGGCCACTGTGCCGGCTGCGCTCGTTCCTTCCGCATTGGTGGCGTAGATCAGGTATGAATAAGTCGTTCCGTTACTGACACTGGTGTCGCTGTACGTAAGGCCGGTAACCGTGGCGATCGTCGTAGTATCGGATCCCGTGGTCCGCTTGATGACATAGCTGCCGGCGCTCGATGCGCCTACCCAGCTCAGATCGACGCGATGGTTCCAGCTGGTAGCAATGGGATAGGTCACCGCCGCCGGGGGCAATAACGCATTTACCTCATTGGAGGGGGCGCTTTCGAACAGACCGGACCGGGCTGTTACGATATAGTAGTAGGGCCCGCCATTTGTCGCTGTCGTATCGGTGAACGAGCTGTCTGTGATGCCGGTGGCAATGGTCGTGTAAGAGCTGCCACTGAGGGTAGAACGTTTGACACTATAGCTGGTGGCGCCGGCGGAGCCGGACCATGTAAATGAAATGTTCTTTGGACTTGCCGATGTAACGGTGAGACCCGTTGGCTGCGTGGGAGCGGCCACATTTACCAGGCTCACGATCTCTGCAGGGGCCAGCTGACGGTTATAGATGCGGATGTCGTCGAGCGTGCCGGTGAGATAGGGATCGCCAGAGTATTGAGAGTGGCCGAACCAGTTCTGCGTACTGGCGCCGAGACTGGATGGCTTCAAGGTCATTGCGGTGTTGCGTCCTACTTCCTGACCGTTGATGTAAAGAATGCCCACATTACCGCTCCAGGTTACGGCAAAATGGATCCATACGCCGGTGCTGATCGTTATGTTGCTGTTGATGCCTTGTTCCTTCGAGCCGCCGCCAGTGGTGATGGCATATCTCAGGTTACCCGTGTTGTTCCTGGCGAGGAACATATAAACGTTGGTGCCGGTTCCGAAATCGAACATTCTTTGCCAGCTGGTCGCTGCATCCATTTTGACCCAGCCGGTAATGCTAAAGTCAGCCAGCGAGCTCACTGCCCCGGAAGGAAGCGACGCATAGGCATTGGTTGTTCCATCGAATTTGATGCCCTGCCTGATGGCGCCGGGCGCACGCGTGACACCCGAATTGAGCGATGCCGGGCGATTTCCCCAAAGATCATTGGCGACGGTGAAGCTGCTGTCGTTGAAATCCCAATAGCTATAGGCGCCCGTTGTAACCACCGGCGTTATGGCTGCACTGTTCCCGAACTCGCCTGTAGAATCAAAGGCAGCCACAACATAATAGTAAGTTGTGCCGGATGTAATGGCGGTATCGGTGTAGAAAGTAGCGTTCGTC
>Ga0134126_10006250_pt1 | contig 14914 bp, 16 predicted proteins | sample KB31752_FD_96881 | JGI IMG/M metagenome (GOLD analysis project Ga0134126, IMG submission 96881) | Terrestrial soil microbial communities with excess Nitrogen fertilizer from Kellogg Biological Station, Michigan, USA - KB3-175-2 | ecosystem: Environmental > Terrestrial > Soil > Unclassified ...
GATTTGTCCGTAACCGAAATCCGCGAGCGCGCTCTGAATCGCCTGCACACGTTGTGAAGGGGCGAGCAGCCGCGCGATTGGATCGTTACGCGCCACCGATGGCGCCGGCGTCCGGCGGACGCTCGACGACTTGATCGCGCGCAACAGGGCGTCGCTCACGGCAGGGTCGGCCTTCATCCCCGCGGCTTGCAGGAATTCTCGCGTCGCGGCGTCGGTCTTGGTGCCCCAGATGCCATCGACCGCGTCATCGTAAAATCCTCGTCGGCTCAGCTCACGCTGGATATCGGCCACGAGCTCGGCCCGGTGTTGCGCGCCGTCATCAGGGGCCGAGCGATGCAGCGCCGGGACGCGCCGGGCAAAGATCGGCGTCGGATGTGGCCCATGCTGCATATACAGCGCGTTGAAGAAGATCATCGCGGTTGCCGCCACCGCCATGACGATCCCGACAAACTCCCGCGGATGCGTCATGATTGCGGCGGCAATCGCTCCCCGCTTTACATCCGCTACGGATACTCGCTTACTTCGCTTAGGCACTTTTCCTCACTTGCGTCGTCGCGGCCTCGGCCAGTTCGTTGGCGCGCATACTCACCAGCGTGATCGGGTCCGGCGAGCGCAAGCTTTCACAGTCGATTGGAAGCCGCACGGTCACACGCGTGCCTACTTGCAAACGGCTATGGATGTCCATCTCTCCTCCATGGAGTTTGATTAATCCTTTGACGATGGAAAGGCCAAGCCCCGTGCCGTCATGGCGACGGTCATAAGAGGCACGCGCCTGGAAGAAGGGTTCGCCGAGACGGAGGATGTCGTCTTCGCTGATGCCCACGCCGGTATCCTCAACCGTGATCGCAACTTTGTCACCGCTGCTGACCGCGCCGACGGTAATGCCGCCGCCGCGCGGCGTGAATTTAATGGCGTTGGAAATAAGATTGATCAAGATCTGATTGACCGCGCGCTTATCGGCCATGATTTCCGGCACCGCCCGGGCCATACGGGTCTTGAGCGTTACGCCCGCCTCATGCGCCTTGAGAGCCAAGAGATCGCAGCAACCTTCGATCGCCTGGGCCGGCACCACCGATTCGGGGATGATCCGGAAGTTCCCCGTCTCCATCTTCGACATATCGAGGATGCCGTTAACCACCGATAACAAATGATGGCCCGACTCATTGATGAGCCGCACGTATTCCTTCTCCCGCCCGGCGTCGAGCACCAGCGAATCGTCGGTCAACATGTCCGAAAAACCGATGATAGCATTCAAAGGCGTGCGCAATTCGTGGCTCATGGTGGCGAGGAACCGACTCTTGGCGGCGTTCGCGCGCTCGGATTCGGCTCGCGCCACGTCGATTGCCTCCTCCTGCGCCTTGCGCTCGCTCACGTCACGTAGCACAGCGACCACCTCTCGCGCATTGGCGGGAGCATTGCCGCCCGCCCGGTCAAGCAGCCGACAGCGCATTTCGATCCAGACGAATTGAGCGTGAGCCGTACCGCCACGACGGATGCGGAATTCGACCGAGCGATCTTCGCTACGCGCGGCAGCGTCGGCGAGCGCCGTCAAGTAGGCCGGCCGGTCCGCCACATGCACGCGCTCGAACAGACCATGGCCCATCAATTCGCGGGCGCGCGCGCCAAACACGTGCTCGGCCGCGGACGATACGAACAGCACCGCACCATTGCGGTCGTGCCGGGTGATCACGTCTGTCATATTGCGTGCGAGCAGGCGGTAGCGATCCTCCTCGGCGTGGAAGAGCCACTGAGTGGTGCGCGCGAGAGATTCGGCGCCGAGCGAAAGCCCTGCCGCATAGAGCGCAGCCGAAATAATGCCGAGCGCCGCCAAAGCTCCGTGCTCGGCGGCCGGTGTGGCCGCTGGCGGCAGCAAGTCGAAGACACTCAGCATCGCCAGCAAGCCGGCCGCGGCTAGCGCGAAGGCGGATGCCAGTGTCACTACGCGACGCGAAGCCGAGAGCGCCGCCTCGAGCGGCACGACCACCAACCAGATCGCCGCGAAGGAGGTAATTCCGCCAGTCCGGCAGGCTACTGTCACCACGAGCCCCGCAAGCGCCAGCGAAGACAAGATGTGCGCGCTTTCGTAGCGGCCGGTGCGAGAGAGGAAATAAGCGATAAGGATCGGCGTCGCGATCCAGGCGAACACGCCGATCTCAAGCGCGCTCGGGACGCCGCGGAAGGCGACATAAACCGGAAAACTCGCCAGCGCCGCCAGGCTGCCGAGCAGCCGCGGCGCGATGAAGGCGCGATGCCGTGCCGCCGTCAGCGCATCGTGCTGCGCTGTCGGATGCACCAAGGCATCGACATAGCTCCACACCGACGTGAGGATACTCACTGTCCCTGTCCCGCGCCTCAACGCAAACGAACGCGTCCCCTTCGTGACGCGACCTTACGCGAGAGCGGCTTAAACGAAAGCTAAGGCCGCGGAACCCGCGGGCACGCGTGTGGCGTCAAGCGCGGGCTATTGCGATATCGGCGCGTGCAACTGCTGCGCATGGTGAAATTTCGGTTGCCGGTGCGGCGCGTTGCGTGTCCCGAAAGCCCGCGCGTTATCGCAATGCTAACCATGCCTGGAGCAGGCGCGAGCAAGCGTCACAAGGCGCGGCGCTCGATCGATAAAATTTTAGACAAATGCGGGCTTTTCAAATTTGACCTAAATCCGCATCGAATTTGCTCAAAAACATCGCGATGGCGCCAACGACAACTTCAGTCCCGTCTGCTAGTTTTAGTTCAAAGGCGGCATTTAGCCCGCCGGGGACGATGGGTAGGGTCATGTTCTTCTTGTTGCGGATGGCGTTTTGGTTGGGCGTCGTTTGCGTGCTGCTGCCAAGCAGCGGTTCGCATTCGGACGCGAACGATCCGCAGATCAATGTGACGCAGGCGATCACCTTGGCGAGCGCCGCCATGTCGGATGCGCGCGGCTTCTGCGACCGGCAGCCGCAGGCTTGCGCGGTCGGCGGCAAGGTGGCGACCGCGCTCGGCCACAAGGCGGTGGCCGGCGCACGCACGCTCTATGGATTTGTCAGCGCCCGGCTCAGCGAAACCGGGAGCGACGAGTCAGGTGCCGGCAACGCAACAAGCCAGGTTGCCGACAACACCGGTTCTATTGCCTCGCTGGGGCATAACGGCGCGGGGGTGGCGCCGGCATCGACCCGCAATATGGGAACGCTGACCCCCGCGGACCTACGCCCCTCCTGGCACGCACCGGTTCCATTGCCGCCGCGCCGCGAAGCCCGGACGAGCCGTCACGCGGCGTAAGCGGAAGTCTTTGGCGGACGGCACCAAAGACGCCTATATAGGGCGCATGACGCCGATCCACGAAATTATCGAGAATTTTGAGCTCCTCGACGAGTGGGACGACCGCTACCGATACGTCATCGAGCTCGGCCGCACCTTGCCGCCATTGCCGGAGCAGGACCACATCGAGGCCAATAAGGTGCGGGGCTGCGCCAGCCAGGTCTGGCTCGTCACGCATGTGAAGCCGGACGGCGCCGGCGGCCCGGTGCTCACCTTCGAGGGAGATAGCGACGCGCATATCGTGCGCGGCTTGATCGCCATCCTGTTTGCGCTTTATTCGGGCAAGATAGCGCGGGAGATTGTCGAAACCGACGCGCTCGACACCTTCGATCGCATCGGCCTTCGCGACAACCTCACGCCGCAGCGCTCGAATGGACTGCGCTCGATGGTCGAGCGCATCCGCGCCGAGGCGCGCGCGGCGTCGGTGCCCGCAGCTTAGGGTCTGGCCCGGTCTGCGGCGCATGGACCTGATTTCACTCACCGCATTTGTAACCAGACGCTGCCGCTCATCCACCATCGACGCAAAATTCGGCATCCTCCGCCAGCCACGTGCGTACTTTGCCACGCGCGGGTCCGCGTACCTGCTCCGCGTAACCGTAGTGACGCGCGAGCCGGTCGAGGCCAAGCTGCAACACGATCTTGGCCGTGCGTTTCGGCCAGCGGCGCTCGCGCTCGACATCTTCCAGTCCTTTCAGGAAGCAGCAGACGTCCACCAGCAGACCCGCGAATTCAGGACCCGCGGCTTCGAGCGCCCGCCGGACGCGTTGACGCGCCGCGATCATGGTATCGGTGGCAGCGCCGGCCGCGTCCGCCACTCCGCGTCGCCCGGCACCGGGCAGGCTCCACTTCGACGTGGTGCTCGGCATCAGATTGGCGCAGGTGAAATCACTGCGCAGCCGCTCGCCGGCTTGCAACTGTTGCGGCGCGATCAGACTTTTTCCATCCGGGCCTCGCCGCCGCGCAAGCCAGCCGAGCGGACTTTCGGAATCATCGAAGGTGACTTCGCTGCGCTGGCCACCGATGCCGATCTGCCGCCGTGCCACAGCAAGGTGCCGTCCACGAAATTCGTCGATCGCGGGCTGCGAGGCGCTTGATGCCAGCGAATTTTTCATACGCGCGCCCGCCGCGGGTACTTCGGAGTAATTCATGAATGTGATCCTCTTTTAGGATCACATACCTAATAAATCACGCCCCGCCGCGCAAGGGGAAATGTGCCGCTCCGCTAAGCCGTTGGGTATAACGAATCTCGCAAGGATAACGGCCCGCCGCCGCCTAGGAACCGCATCCCGGCCGGCCAGGATACCTTTGGCGCTATTTGGAGCGACGGCGGCGCTGCTGCCCCAAGCCCATTTGCTTGGCCAGTTCCGAACGGGCAGCGGCGTAATTGGGCGCCACCATCGGGTAGTCGGCGGGCAGGCTCCATTTGTCCCGATATTGCTCCGGCGTCATGTTGTATTGCGTGCGCAAATGCCGGCGAAGCGACTTGAACTTTTTGCCGTCTTCGAGACAGACGAGATATTCGGGGGTAATCGATTTCTTGACCGACACCGCTGGCTTGAGCGGCTCCGTCGTTACTTCCCCAGCGCTGCCCGACACACGGGTGAGCGCCGCGTGCACCTGGTTGATCAGGCCGGGGATGTCGCCCGGCTGAACCGTATTATTGCTCAGATAAGCGGAAACGATTTCCGCCGTGAGCTTGATGAAGCCGTTGCCGGTGACATCGCTCATCAAAGAGAATCCTGGTTTCACGCAGCCGTCGCCCGGCGGCAGCGCTCGGAGAAAGGAAATCTGTTACATATGATTCATGACGCTAATATTAGAACTCTACTGCTCAATTTTAGTCGTGACAAGAAATCATAGCACCTAGTCAGGATTAGGTTGCTTTAATGACAAAGCTAATCGTCGCGTCAGAAAAAGTCGTTAGGAGTTCTTTTCCAAGTAGTTTCGCAGGTCGTTGATCGAGGAGAAGCGCAGCGTGCCTTGCGGCAGCTCCGCCTCGATCGAGCCATCGACATAGAGGGTGTAACCCATACCGTCGACCACGCCGGATTTCAGAATTGCGACGGCACGCGGCGGTTCGCTGGGCGAAGTCGCGGCGTCCATGTCGACCGGCTCCTGCTCTTGCGCAGGCGGCGGTAACCGATCGAGCGTCGGCTCAACTCTGGAGTCTTCCTCCGCAGCGGACGGACCGGATTTGGGCTCGAAGGCAGGCCACATTTCGTCGAATTCGCTTGCCGGCGGCTCTGCGGCCATCGGCGGCGGCACCTCGGGCGGTGCCGGTGGCAACGATTGCCGCGGTTGATTGAAACCAAACAATGGACGCGGTGTCGCCCGCGGCGGCTCGCTCTTTGCGACTTTTTCCGGCGCCGGCGGTGACGAAGCCGGCGGCTGCACGGGAGAGAGCGAAACCTCATCGCGGGTATCAAGCGGAGGTATGTCGGGATTATGCAGCGACGGCGCGATCGAAGGATGTTCGACGGGTGGAGCGGCCATCGCGGCCATGGCGGATTCGGCCGGCTGGCTTATACCTTGGGTCGTATCGGGCTCGCTCAACGGCGCGCGGTCGGGCACGGTCGCAAGGGCCGGCTGGGGCTCAGGCTTGGTGGCGGGCCTGCGCGGGAACGGGGGCCGGCCGGCAGCGCGTGGCTCCGCAGCGACGGCCTCGGCCGGCTCCGGCATCCGAGCACCGGGCTGGACCGGTGTCCACATGGCGAGGGCGTCGGTAATGCGCTGCAACTGCGCCACGACGGCTCCGAGGCCTATCAGCACAGGCCGCCAATGGCTGCCGTCGTGCCCGACGCGATGAGCGTGTTTCCGAAGCTGAACTCATTGATCGGAATACCAAATCCGATCATTCCGACACCCGCCACCAGGACGATGGCCCCTACGACGATCAACAACACGGACATACGCGCCACAACCCTCTTGAATTGGCCGTCGTTCGGCTAAGCGCCTCCGGCGGCGGCCTATTTTCGCGTGATGGCCCTCGCCCGGCAAACTTCGATTAAATACCCTGCAAGCCCCTCACGCATCATTAACGTTGAACCCCAGCCGAACGCCGTTGCTCCCCCCTGCGCCAGCGCCTAATTAAGTCAAATTGAGGAACTCGCCCGGGACGAGCCGGTTTCACGATGGAGCCGGCTTATTTCCGCGTTTGTGGATCGAGGAGGATCTGATGTCATTCAAGCTGCCCGACTTGCCTTACGCGCACGACGCACTTGCGCCCTATATGTCGCGTGAAACGCTCGAATATCACCATGACAAGCACCACAAGGCTTATGTCGATACCGGCAACAAACTCTTGGAAGGCAGCGGGCTGGAAGGCAAGTCGCTCGAAGAAATCGTCAAGGGCGCCTTCGGCAAGAATGCCGGCTTGTTCAACAATGCCGGCCAGCACTACAACCACACCCATTTCTGGCAATGGATGAAGCCGAATGGCGGCGGAGATAAGCTGCCCGGCAAGCTTCAGGCCAAGATCGACTCCGATCTCGGCGGCCTCGCCAAAATGAAAGAAGATTTCGTGCAGGCGGGCGTCACTCAATTCGGCTCCGGCTGGTGCTGGATCGCGGTGAAGGATGGCAAGCTCGCCATCACCAAAACGCCGAACGGGGAAAATCCACTAGTGCATGGCGGCAAGCCGATCCTCGGCTGCGATGTCTGGGAGCACTCCTATTACATCGACTACCGGAATCGCCGCGCCGACTATCTCAAAGCATTCCTCGACCACCTCGTGAACTGGGAGCACGTCGAGAAAATGCTGAACGACGCAACGAAATAGCGTCTTCGGCTGCTCCGAAGTCACACGACTTCACGCGGCGGTGTCAATCACCGTCGCGTGGGCGTTTTAGGCGGCAAAGGCGTAAGCGAAGTTCGTCAGCCCGCGCCGTCGGTCGCCGGTGCGAGCACGACGACTACATCGGTCGGCTCCGGCTCGTGGGGAACAAGGCTGGTCTTCTCCGCATCATTCCAGTTGGCGACGTTGATCACTTGCGCCGTCTGCGCGCCGCTCGCGGCAGCGTCGGCCGGCTCGACGATGTTGAGACCATCGTTATTGAGGAAAAAGGTGTGATCGCCGAATAGAGAATTGAGTTGCGGCAGCACCGGATGGTTTTCCGGGATGGCGTGGGCGTCGAATTGATTGAGCGTCCGCTCGACCAGTGCGGAATTCAGCTTCATCGGCGTGTTCCCTTGCTGGCGTTGATGCAACCCGCCCTAGCTAATGGGCAAGGCTTCAAGGTCAACCGCGCGGCCGTGCGCAGGTTCACTTTTTTGGCTGCGCGCGCGTTGTTCCATCGATGCAAGCAGTGTGGCAGGATTGCAAAAGCGCCTTGCGCAGAGCGATCCAAGATGGCCAGGTTCATCTCCGGTCTGATTGCCGCCGTATGTTTGGCAATTGAGCCTTATTCGCTGCCGGCGCAAAGCGCCGCCTCCTCCGATAGCGCCATCATTCTTACCATCGATGGTGCCATCGGACCGGCGGCCGCCGAATATATCCATGACGGCCTGTCCGAGGCGCGGCGCCGGCAGGCCACCGTGGTCGTGCTGCAACTCGACACGCCAGGCGGGCTCTCCTCCTCAATGCGCGAGATCATTCGCGACATTCTCGAGTCTCACATTCCAGTGATTACCTATGTCAGCCCGAGCGGTGCCCGCGCCGCCAGCGCCGGCACCTACATCCTCTACGCGAGCCATCTCGCCGCCATGGCGCCGAGCACGCACATCGGCGCTGCAACGCCGGTGCAGCTCGGCGGCGGCATTTTCGGCGGTGAGAAGAAAGACGAGAAGAAAGACGCGAAAGAAAACGCGAAGACACCGGAGGAAGCTAAAGCGCTCAACGATGCCGTCGCCTATATCCGCAGCTTGGCGCAGTTGCGCGGGCGAAATGCCGAGTGGGCAGAGAAGGCAGTGCGGGATGCGGCGACGCTGACCGATACCGAAGCCAAAAATCAACACGTCGTCGAACTGATCGCGGACAATCTTGCAGACTTGTTGAAGCAGGCCGACGGACGGACCGTCATGGTCGGCGACCGCAAAGTCACGTTGAAGACCAGCGGTCTCGCCGCCGTGCCGGTCGCACCCGATTGGCGCGCGCGCATTCTTGCCCTCATCACCGATCCGACCATCGCCTATCTGCTGTTTCTTGCCGGCATCTATGGGTTGATGTTCGAGTTTCTCAGCCCCGGCACCTATTTTCCCGGCGTGCTCGGATCGATCGCGCTGCTTGTCGGACTCTATGCGCTCAATCTGCTGCCGGTGAATTATGCCGGCGCGGGATTGCTGCTGCTCGGCATTGGGATGCTGGTGGCGGAAGGCTTCCTGCCCACGTTCGGCGTCGTCGGTATCGGCGGCATCGCCGCGTTTGTTCTTGGATCGCTGCTTCTGTTTCGCAGCGACGTGCCCGGCTTCCAACTCGCTTGGCAGGCGGTAGCGGCGGCCGCGGCCGCCAGCGCCGCCCTGCTGATGGTTGCGCTCGCCGCCGTCTGGCGCGCGCACAAGCGCGCGGTCGTGATCGGCGACGGAGCCATGCTTGCCGACGCCGGCGAGGTGACGAAGTGGAGCGGCGGGCGAGGTGAAGTGCAGGTGCGCGGCGAGCGCTGGCGCGCAATCTCGAGCGTTGAGTTGCATCCCGGCCAACGCGTGCGCATCCTCGAGCGGCGCAATCTTACGCTGGCGGTCGAGCCGGAAAAATCGGTTTCAACAAAAGATTAGGAGCGTGTCATGCCATGGGTGCTGGATAATACGGTCTGGTATGTGGTGGCCGCAGCCATCATCATCCTGTTTCTTTATTCTGGCATCCGCGTGCTGCGCGAATACGAGCGGGCCGTCATGTTTACGCTCGGCCGCTTCTCCGGCGTGAAGGGGCCCGGCATCATCCTCGTGATCCCTATCGTTCAGCAGATGGTGCGGGTCGATCTGCGCACCGTCGTGCACGACGTGCCGAGCCAGGATGTGATTTCGCGGGACAACGTGTCGGTGAAGGTCAATGCGGTGATCTACTTCCGCGTGGTCGATCCCGACAAAGCCGTGATCCAGGTCGAAAACTTCTTCGCCGCCACGAGTCAGCTCGCGCAGACGACATTGCGTTCGGTGCTCGGCAAACACGAGCTCGACGAGATGCTGGCCGAACGGGACAAGCTCAATCACGACATCCAGGAGATCCTCGACTCCCAGACCGACGCCTGGGGCATCAAGGTCGCCAATGTCGAAATCAAGCATGTCGATATCGACGAGAGCATGATCCGTGCCATTGCGAGGCAGGCAGAAGCCGAGCGCTACCGCCGCGCCCGCATCATCGGCGCCGAGGCCGAGCAACAGGCAGCCGAAAAGCTGGTGCAGGCCGGCGAGATGCTCGCCCGCACGCCGGAGTCGATGCAGCTACGCTACTTGTCGACGCTCCAGGATATTGCCAGTGAGAAGAACTCCACCATCGTATTTCCGGTGCCGGTGGACCTCCTCCATAACTTGCAAACGCTCGCTAAATCCAAAACCTAAACCGCTAACCGGATTTCGCCCCGCGCGCCAACAGGCGTTCCGCTTCCAACGCAATGTCGCGGACGATATCGGCGGCCGAACGCACGTCATTGATGAGACCAGCGGCTTCGCCGGCGAAGATTCCGGTATTCGCGGCATCGCCTTCTTCGCGCGCCCGCATGTAGCGTTCCAATTCACGCGCGCCGGTATCCGGCGCCGACAGATCGATCTCGCGCCCGTGCCAATCCTCGACAAACCTGTTACGTAACGCGCGGCCGGTGATCGTTTTCGGCCAATCTTTCCCGCGCACGATGTCCAAAACGGTCGTTTTGACGGTGTCGTCACCGTTCGCGTTAGCCACTGCCGCTTGCAGCGCCGGACCGAAGTTCGCTTCCGCACTCATCATGAGACGCGAGCCAATCAGCACACCATCGGCTCCAAGCATGAGCGCGGCGGCAAGACCTCGCCCATCGGCAACGCCGCCCGCAGCAAGCAGCAACGTATCCGGTGCCGCCTTCGTCAGATAATCCGCAACTTCGGGAACGAGTGTGAAGGTCGCTCGCGATCCGCCATGGCCGCCCGCCTCGCCGCCTTGAGCGACAACGATGTCGGCCCCAGCAGCGACCGCCTCCCGAGCATGCGCCAAGGTCTGCACCTGGCAAATCAATCGCGCGCCGCTCACCTTGATGGCAGGGGCAAATGGCGCCGCCGCGCCGAAAGAAAGCATGACGGCAGCCGACGAATGAGCAAGGCTCTGGTCCAGCAATTTCGGCTGAAGCGCCAGCGACCAGGTGATGAAGCCGCAGCCGACACGGACATTGCCGGCGGCGGCAAATTCGCGATCCAGCCACTCTTTGTCGCCATAGCCTCCGCCGATCAGCCCGAGCCCGCCGGCCGCGGTCACGGCGGCGGCAAGCCTGCCTCCCGCGACAAAAGCCATGGGCGCAGAGATGATCGGATATTCGATGCCGAGCCGTTCCGTGAGCCGTGTATGCAATGTCATTGCGATGATCCGTGCGCAAAGGCAGAAGACATTTGTTGACGCTTCGACTTTTGGAGAGAAGCCACGTGGGAAACGAACCGATATTATGCCGGATCACGCCCGGTTGCCCATGACAATTGCCGATTGGAGAAATCAATGGCCATCTTCGTTTTCGACGCCTATGGCACGTTGTTCGATGTCCATGCCGCCATCGCGCGCTTCCGCAGCGCGGCCGGCCCCGAGGCCGACCGCCTATCGGAAATCTGGCGCACCAAGCAGCTCGAATATTCCTGGACCCTGACCCTCGGCGGACACTACAAAGATTTCTGGACGCTCACCGAGCAAGCACTGGATTACGCCCTCGCGCGCGTGCCGAGCGTGGATAAGGCGCTGCGGCCAAAACTGCTCGACGCTTATTTCCAGCTCGATGCTTTCCCAGACGCGCGTACGACTTTGCGTGCGCTCAAGGACAACGGCCACAAGACCGGCATCCTCTCCAACGGGTCGCCCAAGATGCTGCAAGCTGCGGTGGACGCAGCCGGGATTGGCGGCGACCTCGATGCCGTTTTATCGGTCGATGCGCTGAAGATGTTCAAGCCGCGGCCCGAGGTTTACACCCTCGTCACCGATCGTTTCCGGTGCCGGCCCGCCGACGTGACGTTCGTTTCGTCCAACCGCTGGGACGTGGCGGCTGGCACCTCCGTGGGCTTTCGCACGTTCTGGATCAATCGCGCGACTGCGCCCGATGAATATCCCGATCTTCCGCCACGTCAGGTGCTGCCTGAACTCACCGCGCTGATGGCCTTCGCCTAAAGAACGAATTTTGACGCACCTTGCGGTCTGGCACAGCCCGGCGTCCCGCCCTATATCGCGTAACGCACCTCGAGCCCGCGATCCCTTTTTCTCATGCAGCCGATCATTTCCGTTCAACAATTGTCGAAAACCTACGCGACCGGATTCCGGGCGCTGAAGGACATCGATCTCGACATCCGATCCGGCGAGATTTTCGCATTGCTCGGCCCCAACGGCGCCGGCAAGACCACACTGATCGGCATCATTTGCGGCATCGTCAATCCGACCTCGGGCTCGGTCACCGTCGCCGGCAAGGACATCATCCGTGACTTCCGCGCCACCCGTTCGTTGATCGGCCTCGTGCCGCAGGAGTTGACCACCGACGCATTCGAGTCGGTCTGGGGCACGGTCAGCTTCAGCCGCGGCCTGTTCGGCAAGCCGCCCAACCCGGCGCATATCGAGAAAATACTGAGGGCGCTTTCGCTATGGGATAAGAAGGACAGCAAGATCATGACGCTGTCCGGCGGCATGAAGCGGCGCGTGCTCATCGCCAAGGCGCTCAGCCACGAGCCGCAAATCCTGTTTCTCGACGAGCCGACCGCCGGCGTCGACGTCGAACTGCGCAAGGATATGTGGGAAGTGGTGCGCGGTTTGCGCGCGGCCGGCGTCACCATCATCCTCACCACGCATTACATCGATGAAGCCGAAGAGATGGCCGACCGTGTCGGCGTCATCAACAAAGGCGAGATCATCCTGGTCGAAGAAAAGGCGGAGCTGATGCGCAAGCTCGGCCGCAAGCAACTGATCCTGCATCTGCAAAAGAAGATCGACGCCATACCGCCGGCACTCTGCGCACCAAACCTGACGCTGGCCGATGACGGCAACCAGTTGATCTTCACCTATGACACCCAGGCCGAACGCACGGGCGTGACCGCCTTGCTCAACAGCCTCAATGAAGCCGGCATCCACTTCCGCGACCTTCAGACCATCCAAAGCTCGCTGGAAGATATATTCGTGGGACTGGTGAGCGACCGACCATGAACCCACGCGCCGTACAGGCAATCTACAGGTTCGAGATGGCGCGAACGGGCCGCACCATCTGGCAGAGCATCGTCTCGCCGGTGCTCTCGACCTCGCTCTATTTCATCGTCTTCGGCGCCGCCATCGGCTCGCGCATCACGCAGATCGAGGGCGTGTCCTACGGCGCCTTCATCGTGCCGGGGCTCATCATGCTCACGCTGCTGACCCAGAGCACCATGAATGCGAGCTTCGGCATCTATTTTCCGCGCTTTGTCGGCACCATCTACGAGATCCTGTCAGCGCCCGTCTCGGGCATCGAGATCGCGCTCGGCTATGTCGGCGCGGCGGCGACAAAGTCGATCATCCTCGGCTTGATCATCCTGGGCACGTCCTGGCTGTTCGTGCCGCTGCGCATCGAGCATCCGCTCTTGATGCTGGCATTTCTGGTCCTCACCGCCGTGACCTTCAGCCTGCTCGGCTTCATTATCGGCATCTGGGCCGACAATTTCGAGAAGCTGCAGATCGTGCCGCTCCTGATCATCACGCCGCTCACATTCCTCGGAGGCACGTTCTATTCGACCGGCGTGCTGCCGCCGCTGTGGCAGAAAATCGCCCTCATCAACCCGGTGGTCTATCTGATCAGCGGTTTCCGCTGGAGCTTCTTTGAGATCTCCGATGTAAGTCCGGCCATCAGCATCATCATGACGCTGGTTTTCCTTTGCGTCTGCCTTGCAACGGTCTGGTGGATTTTCCGCACCGGCTACAAGCTCAAGAAATAAGCGCCCGCGCGCGGTGTAAGTTCTGAGCGTCCTTCAACTAAAAGGGGTATGCTCATGCCACGCATCGTGACGTTGTTTTCCGGCCTCGTTGCCGCTGCCGCCCTGATATCGCCGGTCCGGGCGCAGGGCGTACTCATTCAGAGGAACATTTCGCTTGGGCTGGCGCAGGCCATTGCCAACGCCGCGCTCGCCAAATGCCAGAGCATGGGCTTCAAGGTGTCCGTCTCGGTCGTCGATCGCGCCGGCCTTCCGGTCGTCCTGCTGCGCGGGGACAGCGCCGGGCTACACACGCCGGAGGGTGCCGAGCGCAAGGCGTACACAGCGCGCACCTTCGGGCAGCCGTCGGCGGCTTTCGTGAAGCGTATGAAGGATAGGCCGGACACCGCCGGCTCTGTGCATTATTCGCACGTGCTGGCGCTGGACGGCGGCCTGCCGATCAAGGTCGGCGACGACGTGATCGGCGCGGTCGGCATCTCCGGCTCGCCCGGCAAGGATGACGTGTGCTCCCAGGCTGGCATCGACAAGGTGGCCGATCGGCTCCGGTGACCTCCCTCGCATCGGACGTCCATCCGTGGAGAACGGGCTATGGACCGCTTGCCGGTCCGCAGCCCATAAGCACGCCGATCCTCAATTTGAGCGCGTCAAAGCTTGGTTTTGCAGCCCACGATGAACTCGTGGACCGCAGATAATTCATTACCTCCAAACGTTGACCGCTAAGGCGGAGCCCCTTAAAGGGCGCTGAAGGCTTCCACTGTCCCCCGGGTGAATGGTAGCGTCCGGCCGCTCTTTGATTGGGGACATCCAATAAGCAAAGACCGCAGAAGGAGGAAATCAATGAAAAAACACGCATTTTTACGATGGTCGGCCAAATTGATGCTGCCGGCAGCCGCCATGCTTTTGACCCTGTCTGGGACCAGCTCGGCCGCCGACTATCCCACCCGCGCCATCAAGCTGATCGTTCCGTGGGCCGCGGGCGGCGATACTGACCTCATTTTCCGGCCGCTGCTGCCGCTGCTGCAGAAATACCTTGGACAGCCCGTCATCATATCGAACGTCGGCGGCGCCTCCGGCACAGTCGGTGAGCGCGAAGCGGCCGGTGCGGCGCCCGACGGCTACACAATCTTCGGCGCGCATGACTACATCCATTCGGTCTATTTCGCCGGCATCACCGACATCAAATATTCCAAGGCCTTCGAGCCGGTCTGCCTGATTGCGTCCACGCCGTCGGTCATCACGGTCGGCGCCAAGACGCCGTGGAAATCCTTCAAGGAATTGGTGGCGGACGCGAAGAAGCGTCCCGGCCAGATCGTTGTCGGCGCCACGCTCGGCTCCACCAGTCAATATTCGATCGCGCTTGCCGGCCAGGCGGCCGGCATCAAGTTCAAATACGTTCCCTATCAAGGGACGGCCAAGCGCATGAACGCGCTGCTCGGTGGACACATCCAGGTCGCCGACTCGAACCTGACGCAGAAGAGCAAGGTCCAAGCCGGGCTGATGCGCTTCCTCGCCAACATGGCCGACAAGCGGACCGAAGGCCTCGAAGATGTGCCGACCCTGAAGGAGCTCGGCTACA
>Ga0134126_10006252_pt1 | contig 14908 bp, 10 predicted proteins | sample KB31752_FD_96881 | JGI IMG/M metagenome (GOLD analysis project Ga0134126, IMG submission 96881) | Terrestrial soil microbial communities with excess Nitrogen fertilizer from Kellogg Biological Station, Michigan, USA - KB3-175-2 | ecosystem: Environmental > Terrestrial > Soil > Unclassified ...
AAATCGCGTAGCTGGCCACACCGAGAAAGCTGAGCACCGGCGATTGCGGCGCGTAAGCCAGCGCGGCGATGCAGAAGAACGCTGCGTAAACAAAGAATGCGATCGAATCATAGTCGGCCGCGTCACCGATTCCGAATATTCGCACCAGCGCATAAGCCGCATAGGCCGCCAGCGCTGTCATCAGCACAGTCACGCGCATGTCGCGCAGCATCCGCTCCAGCCCAAGTCTGCCGATGATTACTCCCACTGCCATAAATGCGAACCAGAATGGCAGGTCGCGCATACGGGCCTCGGATCTCAGCGGAGTCGGCACGCCGAAGCGCTGCAACAACGGGTCGACGTAAGCGCCGATCGCCAGGCCAAGAATGATCGAAAGACTCAAAAACGCGATCAGGCGCTGCCCACGATTTGGATCGTCGCGGCCCGCAGCCTCGAATAGCAACCAGAGCAGTAGGGTACAGCCGACATAAACGAACACGTAGTAATAGACAAAAACATAGGCCAGGCCGTAGCGCACGACAATCAGGGCAGGCCGATGATCCATCAGCGGATTTTCAGCGGCCATGAAAAGATAGGCCACAACGAAGGCAATCGAGTAAGGTCCTAAGGCGCGCATGACGCGTTTGGCGACGGGGACCCGGTCGGAGCGCGCGCTTAGATATCCGGATGCAAATAGGAACACCGGCACACAAGGCCGCAGCGCGGCGTCGATCGCAGTGACTAGCGCCGAGTCCCCTTTTGGAAGCGAATGAATGCCGATCACCATCAGGATCGCGAGCCCTCGCATAGTGTCGATAACGCCGTCACGTTCGGCCATGCGTCGGATCCTAATGCACAGCGGCACACCGGCCGCCATCGCGAACCAAACGGCCGACCAGATTGACAACGCGGCCACGATCAGCCGCGGCGGCGGCGTTCCAGCGGTGAAGATTCTCTGCAGCGAGATGCACGAAGATCTTGCGCCAATCGCGGATCGCGAAATGCCCCTCAATCGTCGCCGCGGCGAGGCTGGGATTGGACGGATCGATAAAAATACCAGAAGCTCCGAGCACCTCGCGAAACACCGGCTGGTCTGGAGCAATTACCGGAACGCCCGCGAACTGCGCCTCCAGCAGTGGCAGGCCGAGCCCCTCTTCGTGCGATGTGCAGATCAGGGCGTCGGCACCATCGAGGATGCGGCGGACCGAAGCGCTGCTTTGATAGCCGCGCAATGTTACGCCCGGCGTGGCCAAGAGCTTGCCCCAGTCGTCTCCCCAGCCGCGCCGGCCGACAATGTCGAGCGTGGCGCCCCGATAAGCCCGCTCGCGCAAAGCTGCAATAATGCGCGCTGCGGCCCGCAAATTCTTGCGCGGCTCGACCGTGCCGAGCGCGACCAGCCGTAGCGCCCCCGGGCGCGCCGCCCGTCCGGCACGGGCCCCGGCCGTCAACTCGAACACATTCTGCGCCGGTGGGCGATAAACGACGATGTCGGCGTCCTCGCGGCAATAGGCCGCAAGCTTCACGCCGGTATCCGCCGAATTGACCATGAAGCGCGGCAGACGGCGCACCGCCAGGCCAAACGGCCAGGCCGAATAAACTTTGGCGCGCCAGTTCAGATCATCGCGGCGCGACAGCAAAAAAGTATCGTGGATATAGGGAATAACGCGTGCACCGAAGGCCTGGAGGAGCGGCATCGGAGGAAACCCAGGGCACAACAGCAAAGACGATGGCGTACGTGCGAGCTGCGCAGGCAGACCCAAGGTTTGTTTCGCGATCATTTCACCCATGCCCTTCGCCTCGACTGGAACTACGTCGAGCGGCGCGAGCGATTCTTTCGAGAACAACTGAATGGTAATACGTTCCAAGCCGGTGACCCGGCGCCAGAGATGCGTGTGATCCACATAAACGCGCATGAACGCTAGCTCAGACTCTGCAGAGAATGCCGGATCGACGCTTCAAGCGGTTTTGGATTGAACTTCTCGTCAAAGGGGAGCGGACGAGGATACCTGTCGGGGGCGAAGGCCATCTGCGCCTTCAACGCTCGAATCCATGAATGTTTATCGGACAGTCCGAAGGAAATAAGCGCCTCGGGTTTTTTGATCTGGAAGACATCCAGTAAAAAAAGCTGCCCGGCTTCGGCAACGAGGCGATCTCGTTCGGTGATGTCATTCGGAAAGGTTCGATCATCGACATCAAATTCGCTGATGATAACACCAAGCTTGCGCTCCGTGATGCGGCCAATAACTTCCTGAACGCCGTCGCTGCTATATCCGGCATACGGCAGTACGTGCCCCTGCAATGCCACGGCATCGATAGGCGTACCTTTGTCCAAAAGACGATCCAGCAATGCCAAAAAGGCCGGCCGCTGCATCGTTCCATACCGATCGGCACGCTCGAGATGGGCCTCCGTTAGAACAAGTCTCGCTTTTGGATCGGACGCCCTCACGCGCTTGAATGCCCACGATATATAATTTTCCCCCATTGCATTCAGGTACGGCCCAGGCCTTAGGCCACCCGGCATTTTAGACTCCGGCCAGATCGACTCGTTGACGACCTGCCAATATTTCGGCACCCCGCGATACCTATCCATCATTACGTCAACGTGTCTCGCCATAAACGAACGGATATTGTCGGAGCTTTCGGACCGCAACCACTCGGGCGGGTGCTCGTTCCAAAATATCCAGGCATAGAATGGAACCGCAAGTTCGCGCGCGAAACCAAGCTCAATCTCAAATTCTCGAAAATCTGGCTTCCTTGGATCGCGCCAGATTCGGGTAACTGAAGAGCCGTGCTCCCCGGCAATCAGACCAGCTTGTTTGGCAACGAGATTTAGATACTGCGGATCTCGCATTCGGCCGATCAGCTCGTCTGGAACATAGACCCCAAACAAGACATCATTCTGTTGGGCTACGTTGTTGAGCGAATTTGAAACGCTGTGAGCCTCCGCTCGGAGGGCTGCAGAGATTCCGAGCAAGCCGGGAAGGAGCCTCATGAATGATCTACGATTCAAAACAAGATCTCTCCTTGTCGGCTTTGGATGGCGCAAAATTTAATAGATTGGCTACGAATTAAGTTCTTTCTTGCTTCTTATTTTGCGAAATGCGAGCCGGCACCTTGTGTGACCGTGAAGTAACCAAGGAGGCTAGCCGTTCGCGCAGCAAGCGGCGACGTCCTATAATGTCCTACGTACAATTATGTTCCGAGAGCGTGGTCAAATTGTTCCTGAGAAGCCATCGCGACCAATTGCCGCTCTGACCTATCTTAGATTTGCCTTATACTAAAATTAAACATCGGCTCTCAGAAAGCGCTCAACGACGAGATTCTTTTTGGGGATTTGATACGTGCTATTCAACAGCGGAACCTTTGCTGTCTTTCTTTTTTTCTTCGTCCCCGTATTCATCCTAGTTCGCTGCGATGTAACAAAGCGGAATATTGTTCTGATTGTTTCGAGCTACATTTTTTACGGCTGGTGGGACGCCAGATTTTTAATTCTTGTTGCAGTCTCAACCTCGGTGGATTTTATGGCGGCGCTCGGGGCGGCGGGAAAGCCGGTGCCGTGGGTCGACCGCCTCAAGAGCCTAGCATTCCTGATAGCCACGACATTAGCAGCTTTTGTTTGCACCGGCATGCGCGAGGCGTGGCTGCTATCTGTGGTAGCCGCCGGCTTGATGATACTCGCGGCGGCTACAGAGATCATTGCGCGTCTCCCGTCTGAGCACAGGCGATATGGTTGGCTGTTGCTATCGCTGATCAACAATCTCGGCATCCTTGCCGTCTTCAAATATTTCAACTTCTTTGCGGCCTCGCTGAGCGGGCTGCTGCAACATTTCGGACTGCACGTCGGGTTTACCACGCTATCAATCGTACTGCCGGTCGGACTGTCGTTCTACACGTTCCAGGCGATCAGCCGAACCGTGGATAGCTATCGGGGTATCTTCGATCCGTCGCGGCGACTGATTGATTATGCGGCCTATCACGCATTCTTTCCGCAACTTGTTGCCGGACCGATCGAACGCGCACGCCATTTGATGCCGCAATTCGAAACTGTGCGCCCGATCGATCGCGAGATGATAACCACAGGCGCGCTGTTGTTCACGTGGGGCCTCTACAAGAAGGTCGCAATTGCCGACAATTTGGCGCCTCTGGTGAACGCGGTTTTTAACGAACCGGCGGGGCATACCGCCGGGTCTTACCTGGCCGCCGTCCTAGCGTTCACGTTTCAAATCTATTGCGACTTCTCGGGGTATTCGGATATGGCGCGAGGACTGGCGCGCTGTCTCGGCTTCGACCTTATGGTCAACTTCAACCTGCCCTATTTCGCGCGAACGCCCTCGGAATTCTGGCGGCGATGGCACATCAGCCTGTCGAGTTGGTTGCGCGACTATCTCTACATTCCTCTGGGAGGAAATCGCGGGAACACCTCAAGGGTGAACTGCAATTTAATGCTTACGATGCTGCTCGGTGGCCTTTGGCACGGCGCATCGTGGACGTTTGTGGTCTGGGGCGGTATTCACGGCCTAATTCTGGTGGTCTATCATCTCTTCGATGTGGACGCCCGACTTGGTCGAGCGGATCCTAAGACTATTCACGGCGCAAGCTGGCACGCCGCCGCCTGGCTCGTGCTAATGCCACTGGTAATACTGACCTGGATCTTCTTCCGGGCCCGCTCGTTCGGCGATGCCTGGACGGTATTAGCTGGGTGTTTTAGCGCATCCGGATTGGAATTCGAGGCCTTCCATCCTCTTCTGTTTTACGTCGCGCCGCTCGTTGCGGTGGAACTCTATCAGCGCTTTTCCGGCAACACGGAGTTTATGGCGCGCGGACCTTTACCTTTCCTCGTACGTTACTCGATAGCAACGAGCGTCGTGCTCGCCACGGTGGTCCTCGGCGCGAGCGGCGGAAATCAATTCATTTATTTCGATTTCTAGCATGACGATCGCAGACAAATCGTTGGCACTGGGGCTCCGGCCAATTTCTCGACGATGGACGAGTGTCGCCGCCACTATTGGGCTAATCGCCTATACGATGGTTTTTTCTGAGGTCTTCATTCGCCTGCTAGCACCACAGCCAATCTTCCCGCGCTATGTAACAGGCACACCGTGGGGTGTTCGGGGAAACATTCCCGGCGCACACTATTGGCACACATCCGCGGATATAAAAGTCGAATTCCGGATCAATCGCTGGGGAATGCGCGACGACCGCGACTTTACGCTGGAAAAGCCCGCAGGGGTTTGCCGAATTGCCGTATTTGGCGATTCATTCCTCATGGGATACGAGGTCGATCTGAAAGATTCATTCGCCTCTCGGCTGGAAGCTAGAATTCGCGCGTCGGGTCGCAACGTACAAGTCCTTAATTTCTCGGTCAGCGGATTCGGCACGGCCGAGATGCTCCGCACCTATGAGGCATTTGGTCGCAAATTTGCGCCAGACGTGGTCATATTCGGATGGAACTCGAGCGATCTCGCCGACAACGTCCGCGCCGACTTGTACCGGCTCGAGAACGGCCGATTGGTACCCGGTAGCCCAACTTATCTGCCTTCAACCTCAATTCAGAATTTTCTGATACAGTCACGCATCTATGTTTGGATCGCCGACCACAGCCATTTGTATAACTTACTGCGCGAGCGGACAGCTCTCACGGCCAAGCGCCTATTAGCCAAAATAAACAGACTTCGGCTTAGATTCGGCTCCGCTGCGGCTATGAGTAGTCCTGATGAACGTAACGAACGGACTAGCCAGTATTCTGCCGCGCTGGCCACGGCGCTGTTACAAAAATCGATGCGGGAAGTCGCTAAAAACGACAGTGAGTTCGTACTCGTCGATTTACCCGTACTTGTCGATTTACCCGACCGCGTCTCGGGAACCACATTTAGGTCATCATTCGATCTTCTATCGACCAATTTGCGCAATCTTAAGGCCGTCCTACCATTCGACGCGTTTCGAGCGGCCGCCGGCCGCGATCGCAGGCTGTACTATGAGCACGGTGAAGGACATCTAACGCCCGAGGCGGTCGATATTGTAGCGCGGCTCGCGGCTGAAACTATTTTCAAATCGTCAAAACTCGCAGGGTGTCCAATTCGGTGACCGCTCACTTTAATTACGATTGATCCGACTCGTCATGACGAGTTCGGGCACCCCGCTATCCATATAACAAACAAACAGCGCACGACGATCAGACTTTGATATTATCAAATCGCGACTTTTTTTTCGTCACGTACTGCACTTTGAAAAAGGAGCAGATCGGATCCTCTATACAATAGTATGCAGCAATGCCCATCAGCGATGAACCGAGCATCGCGAGACCAACAAACAACGCGATCTGCGGCGTACCCCACTCCCATCCGGAATATGCCCACCCTTTCGCAATGACCGCGATCGTCAGAGCGTGAGTAAGATATAGCGAATAGGAAGCATCGCCCAGAAGCTTGAGGGTTCTTATTTTAATAAAGCCTCCATTTTCCTTCTCATAACTTGTCAGCGCATACACGAGAAACAACGCTGGTAACCCAAACGCCAAAAGCCGCGGATACTCGAAGTATTTTGCCGCAACAAAGATGACTACGCTTATGACCATTGCTTGCATTGGAGATAAGAACTGCCGATGCGTGATTACGTAACCGACGATCACGCCGAACGAAAATTCCAGAATAATCGAATTTGTATAGAACCGGGCGATGCCAGTTAAGTGGAAAAGCGCACCGCATAAAGCGATGCAACCAAACGCTCCCACGATGGCCGCCATGCGCATATATTGCGCTACATTCAAAGACAACGAAAACACCAAATAAAAAAACATTTCATAATTCAGCGTCCAACCGACTATCAATACAGGAAAATAATATTCCGTCAGCACAGGATGCTGGTGCGGTATGAATAAATATGATGTCAGCACGTGCAACGATTCAAATCGCGTGCTCGTCAATGCGTTTGGGGCGAAGACAGCAACAAAGACCACAATACTTGTGAAGAGCCAATATGTCGGCGCTATCCTAGTGAGTCGACGATAGAAAAATGTCCATGGTGTTAGCTTTTTATTGAATGTCGTTTGCCACATGATGAAACCAGAAATTACAAAAAATACATCGACTCCAAAGTGACCAAACTTATAAAGCGGTAAGTCGACGCCGCTGTACCGTATTACTTGTGTCGAGACATGCGCATAAACCACCATGAGGGCGGCGATGCCCCGAAGGTACTGCACGGAAACAATCATCTTATTTTCTCCTGTCCGGGCAAACGCGGATTATATTTTTATTCACCGGCGCCAGATCGCGGCTAAAGCGCGCTAGAATTCCGGCGCAGCCGCATCGGAACCGAAAGGACGACTCGCCCTCATCCGCCGTTTGGGATCAGGCCCGCGCCAGCTTTGGACCTTCCGACTGATTACGCCTTCAGCGATCTGATATGAAGGCGCATTCTTGCGGTAGTTTGCGAGTATGAAGATCGTGACGAATACCAGGCTGAGGTTCTTCGACGAAATGCTTACTGACGTGGAAATGGTGATGAAAAAATATAAGATAATGAGCCATGCCGTTGGCCGTGTCTGCCTGACTAAACTCGCTACAAACACAAACAATCCGGGGAAAAAAATGACGCAACCGATCAATCCATATCGCAACATGAAGCTGAGCCAAAAACTCTCGACGCCTGTCGCGACGCCGTAACGAGTTGTGATGTCAGTGGTCGACATTTGGGGAAGTCCGTGGATAAGCGAGCTCATCGGCAGATTGGTAACGAGTTCAAGAGCAAGGGACCGGCTCTCGGCACTCCCGTTGTCGAAATTCAAACGTTGAATGAACTTATCCAAAAAGCCGAATTCAAAGAGAGCTATTCCCACCAGGACAATGACGAGAGGGCCAAAAAATAGCGCGGCGGCAACGTGACGGCGGACAGGCTCGCGACCTAACAATATGAAGCCATGCGCAGCCAAATAACACATCGAACAAAAGAGGGTCGTTCCCAATGCCATACGGCCGCCGTATGCAAGGAGCGCAAGACCCGATAGCGCTAGCAGAGCAAATCGATACCAGTTACTCCTCATCCGATAATTGCTGAGTACGATCAGAAAATAGGCACCGGTCACCACGGCCCCGGTTAAGGGATGGCCCATAAACGCACTCGGACGCCAATCGTTCGCGAAGAAAATTACACCGGCCTTTGCGCTCGCAGCGGTCACAGGAATGAGCCGAAAGCCCGACACCAACTCGTAGATCGCGAGCACGGAATTAAGCGCCATAAATATATCGAGAAGGCTCGCCAGAGCGGCGTTATTTTTATTATTCAGAGTAGCTAATATTAAAAATAACATCCCAGGCAGAAAGAAGGTGTCGATCGTCGCCGACAGCGGCGTACTCTGGAAAATAACGGTATATAATTGGAGCGCTAGCCACGACAAAAAATAGAACAAAAGCCCCTTCTGCTCCTTAAGTAAACGCAAATATACAGGGCCGCGACCAGCAATCGTTAAAGCAAGAAGTCCAAAAATTGCGAAATATGTTGCGGGATGAACCTTGCTAAGCGGGTTTCCGCCAGCAGTTGCATAATCCAAACCAAATAATATCAGCGCCGTAGGCGGCAGAAAAGCAGCGATTAAGAAAGTAACGATCGCTAGTCCGAATTCCGGATTTTTATTACGCTTATGCCGCCTGCGAGGCGTGCGAGCACAATGTACAACTGGCATGTCTCTCCTGGAAGTCGAGAGGATTGTAAACTAACGCACAGCTAACGACGTCGGCTAACGATTGAAAATCGTCACGCGGATATGTACGACAGTTCTTCTGTTACGCGACCACCCGATCAAGCCCGCGTTCGAAATCTGTAACCATATAAAAGGTATTCGGCGTACCGAAGTCATTTTTGCACAATTTTTCGCCGTCAAACCGATAAGACACATAACCCAATTTGCTAACCTGCCGCATTACTCGCTCCGCGCTGGAACGGTCGTCATTTTCGATCAGAAGAATTGGCCGAGATCGCGATATGGTCGACCATGCTCCCTGAATTACCTGCATTTCGTACCCTTGGACATCAATCTTTATGATGGCGGGAGACACTTGATAATCATCGAGTGGGACAAGCTTGCACTCGAATTCCTCAAGCAAAACACGCTTGCGATCGAGGCCCATGATCCGATTCGTGAAAAACCAATTTTGTGCTGATTCGTTATCAAACGAAGCCAGTTCGTCGAAATAGGTCGTCCGGTATTTCGGAACGTAGAGCATCTTGCTCCCCCGCTCTGCCGACAAACCCACATTGTGAATTGTTATCCCAGCATTGCCCTCAAATCTTGAGCGTGCTTTCGCAAAAATGATCGGGTTTGGTTCGAACGCGACGATCTCGCAAGATTTGTTGAACATCAAAAAGCTGTCAATGCTTTGGCCTCGATTGCAGCCAATGTCGCAAAAGGCTTCGCCCGGCTTCGTTCGCAAGAACCTGATGAGCTCAAAGTCCTGCTCTGCAGGACGGCTTAAAACTCGCCTCAATGCTGCAGAAACCGCATAACGCAAGTCTACGGTCCAGGGCCAGAAAATGCCTAGGCTCGTCGATAAGCGCCTGCGGAATTCCATCGCGTGTTCCACCAGTCATCGCTTTTGCCGAAGGCCAAATTCCGAAACTGCGGTCGCGGCGATATGCATTAAGGTCACGCAAACTCTTAGTACAGGGACCGATTCATCTATCTTCTTCGACTTCCCACGCTACCGCCATCAAGGTGAACTGGTGCTCACCCAGCATAGATTTTTAACAAACGAGCCAAGGCACCAGCGCGTCGCGCGTATCACTCGTTTGCTATCCACCGCACAAGGGCAGCTTTGCCAATCCGCGATAGATTATTTGTCACGGTCGTATAATCCCTATTACATTGTCATTCTGCGGGCATAAGGGCTTCGCTACGCAAAACCACCGGAACCGAGCGCCCCAGAAAATCGAGCAGTACGCGAACACGCCCTGCCGCATCGAGATACTCAAGCGTCCCCAGGAACTCCGCGAACGGCCCATCCGCAATGCGGACTGCCACGCCGACTTTGAATGTAGACGTCCAGTCCATCGTGCCGTCAGCGCGCATTTTTGTTTGTAGGGCATCAATGATACCGTTCGGAACCGGCTGCGGTGTCTCACCTCGTGTCAAAAGGCGCACGACTCCGCGCGTGCCGTTCACGCTTCGCCATTGATCGCGAGAAACGTCCAACCGCACAAAAAGATAATTTGGGAATAAGGGGGCAAGGACGATTGTTGCCTTACGGGCATGCCTCACGGTCTTACGATAACGCGGGCAAAACACTCGATAGCCCTCCATTTCGAGGTGAAAAATAGCCTGGGCTTCGGCACGCGGCCGCGTATGCACGACATACCAGAGCGCATTCGCGAGGGGCCCTCCATCGTGGCTGGAGGATCCTCTGAAACCGGGTTTTATGAACCTTCGAGCGGCCCGCTCACGATCTAAAGCAAAGGATACCTGTGTCGAGGGCGGCGGCCGGAATAAGCCGTTCATGACGTGCCCTCCGCCCGCGGCTGCCCGAGATAAGAATACGGTGTTAGGTAGGAAGAACTTCGATAGTAATCGTAGAACCGCAAGCGCCGCATATCGACCCGCGTGAGAACCGTCCCGAGCACCCGATCATACGCGGGAGCCAACGTCTCAAGCGCCTGCGCAACAACGTCCCGCGGCGTACTGTCCCAGCGGATCGTCAGAACGACGCGATCCGCGCACTCCGCCAGCGCGCGGGCATCAACCAGCGGCACCAGCGGCGGCGAATCGACGATCACGTAATCGAAATTCTGGCGCAGATGCTCGAGCATATTGCTCATCGCATCGGAAAAAACGAACTCGCTGGTGCCCGCTACCCGCTTTCGCGGCGGTGACGGAAGAATGGCAAGGCCAGTAGCGCGATCGACCAAGACGGCTTGATCGAGCCGAGCTTGACCGGCGGCGACCTCGATAACGCCGATGCTAGCGCGCGGGCAAAGCGATCGGCTCATTTCCGGATTGCGCAAGTCGCCCTCGACAAGGATGGTCCGCATCCCGACAGTGGCGAGCGAAAGAGCGAGATTGACGGCAAGCGTCGTTTTGCCCTCGCCATCGACCGAGGACGACACCATGACGGTTTTCACGGGTTCGCTGCGTGATGCACGCTGGATGGCAAGGCGCACCGCACGCACCGACTCGGCAAACAGAGAGGTCGGCTCCTCGAGGACATACCGCATTAGCGGCGGCTGCATCGTTGGCGGCAATAGGCGCACGGTGTTCGGATCGTAGTGGCTCAATTCCTGCCGCCCACGATTGGCGCGGCTGGCAAGTTCTCGCGTGCCGATCAACGGCATCGCAGCCAATGTTGGAACGCCGGCGACGTCCTCCGCCTGCCGCAGCGACTTGACCCGTCGATCGAATTTATCGAGCGCAAACGCCAGCACACTTCCAAGACCGATCCCTCCGACCAAGGCGAGCGCCAAGATCAGCATGGTGTTCGGGAAAGAAGGCTTGATTGGAATTTCGGCCTTGGAGACAACCTGCGAATCCGGCAGATCTAGGCTTTCCTGCGCATTGGTTTCCTTGTAACGGGCCAGGAACGACTCGTAGAGCGTGCGGTTGGCGTCCGCGTTACGCTGAAGCTCGCGCAAGCGCACTTGTTCCTTGCCGGATTGGTTCGAGACTTGCGTGAGATTATCAAGGCTCTTTTGCAACGCATCCTCGCGCGATTTTGCCACTTGATAGGTTTGGCGCGTGCTTTCGAGAATACGCTGCACTTCCTGATCTATAAGTTTTTGAGTCTCGCGAAGCTGCGCCCGCGCGTTCACCACTACCGGGTGCTGAGGGCCGAATTTGCTCGATGCATCCGCGAGATTCTTCGCGACGTCGGCATACTGTGTGCGTAGCCGCGCGATGACATCCGACGACAGCGCCCTGTCCAGCGTTCCGGGATCGGCGTGGCTTTTGACGATATTTTCGACCTGCTCGAATTTGGAATGGGCCTCGGCGGTCTGTACGTGCGCTTCGATCAGTTTGCTGTTGAGGTCGCCAAGTTGCTGGTCGTTGACGGTAACGCCTTGGGCGATCGTCAGATTATTGGCGGCCCGGAACTCCTCCACCGCCTTGTCGGAGGCCAACACCCGCGATTTGAGCTCGTCAAGCTGCTGGTTCAGCCAGCCGGCGGCGATTTTTTTAGTGTCGTACTTACTATGCACTTGTTCATAAAAATAAGAATCCGCGATCGCATTCGCGATTCTAGCAGCCTTCTCGGGGTATTCCGAACTGACCTCGATATCGACGAGAAACGTCGTTGGCTGACGCGTCACCTTCAATCGCTTTCGTTGCAAAAAATCGAGTGTTGCTGCTTTTGCCACGTCCTCCGCGCTCTGTCCCGGCGCCAGCGTCCGCGTCCTCGCGAATAGCTTTTTGATCGGATCAAAAATGCTGGAATGCGGGCCGAATTCCGGGTCTTGCTCCAGCTTCAGATCGTTCACGACCCGCTGCAACACCGCAACTGACTGTATCAACGATACTTGACTATTAGCGGCTGCGTCGTCGGTTGCGAAATTTGAGGATACCGGCTGACCATTACTGCTATCGACAACGCTGCTACGATGAGGGTCGATTAGGATCGTCGAAGTCGCGGTGTATCGCGGCGTGACAATAAAGACGAAAAGAAGCGCCACCATCAACAGACTAAGCGCCGTCACGATGACGATACGTCGCCGGCGGCTCATGATTTGGACGATCTCACGCAGGTCGATCGATTCATTTCCCGGGTTGCTTCCCGGCATGGATGGCATCGCCTCCATCAAAGCCTTGCGAGGATCGTGGTCATCAGAAGTGCGCTGAAGCATTGACGCCTACCTGGTGTTTGTCGAAGCTGAAGCCGGGGCTGTCGCTGTCGCGCAGCGTGTATCGGTACATAAGGGAGACCGACATCACTTGGTTCATAAGATATTTTAACTCGGCGTCGGCGAAATAAACGTTGTCGGTACGAACTTCGCCGAAGAAATGATCTTTTTCGTAAGTCGCCGCGCTCGACAAAATAACGTTTGGACGAAGCTCGTAGTCGAAACCCACCTGCAAGGCGTCGGCGCGGATACCGGTCGAACTGGTATCGGCGGCTTCAGTTACGGCCTGCTCGGCGTTAAAATGGATGTCGAGACGGCGCGTTGGACTCCATGTCAGCATGGCGCGGTACGCCGGACCGTCAATATCCCCAATCGTGGACGACGTGAAATGCTGTGCCGTCCAACCGGCGGCGATTTCGCCTTTGATAAGATGGGTCAATTCGATATCGAAGCCGGTGAGCGCGCGATAGCCACTTGAATCGAGCGGATCGCCGGGCGATCCGCGCAGATCGCGCCGGTTGCCTTCGAGCGACGTAAACCAAGCGGTTTTCTCCGAGAACGCGTAATCGATGCGGCCGTGCGCCGTATAGACTTGGCCGTCGCGCGCATCCTGATTGATGATCGTCCCGTCTTGCGCGCGCGTCGAGCCGAAATCATAGGAATCGACGCGCACACCCGCGGATGTGGTGACGCGGCCGCTTTGACGCCGCGCCGTGACGTCGCCGGAAAAGAGGCTATACGGCGTCGGCTCTGCTGCGCCGGCCGGCGAACTGAGCGTTCCAACGCCTACGTGCAGGTAAGCCGCTTTGATGGCGGTCAATATTTCAAGATCGTGTCGCAGCTCGAAACGGCCATTGCCCTTGAACGTAGCGTCGACTTCATTGAGCCCGGAATGATTCAAATAGGTAAGAGATTGTGTATCGAGTTGAAAGTCGAGCGCGTTCTTTTCCGACGAGTTGCGCGTGCGCAAAGCCGCGCCGACGAGACCGGCGATATCACTTTGCTTGTTGCCCTCCGACGAAAATACGTTGCTGTCGTAGAGCGTGCCGGCGGTCAGCGTCGGATTGAAGAACCACGAACCCGAACGAATGCCGCGCGCCTGAAACTCGGGGTGCAGCCGATTCTTGATTGGCGTGTCCTCCGGGGCAACATCATCGCGTTGATCAGGGTCAGACAGCACCGGTGTGGGCGTCGGCTCCAATACCTGCTGGGCGTTCCACGGGGGCATTACAAACTCCCTTGGCGTCTGAATCACTTGGGCTTCGACCCGTGTTACCAACGCCATCATTGCCACGATGACGAAACCGCACCGCGACAACAAACGCTCCCCTGCCCCTACTCGACCGACCAATGCAAAAACCCCGCCAGATGTCGCCGCTTGGCTCCGGGCACGAGCCAGATGAGTAAAATCTCCACTCGTATCCCGAATTCGTTTGGTCTCATCCGGGCAGCACAGTGGCAATGTGTCGAAATCTCATCCGCGCCTCCGGCGCGAAAAATTCCGACAGAACCGAGTAATCGGCGCTGCCAAAGTCCTCTCCTCGTCCACAACACGCAGACGCGCGCTCGGTTCCCGCACTGCACAATGTAAAAGTTTACGTTTTGGAAAATACGAAATCGCCGGAAACATTGCGGAAGAAAACGGCAGCGCGTGCTAAACGCTCCTCAGAAGAAACTTTCGGCAACGCGGATGTTGTCACCGGGATATATCTTGACTGGGACTTCGAGCGACACGATTTGTTCAGTATTGGAACCGGCGCGACGCAAGATAATTTTGTGATCGTCGGCCCGATAGGTCAGCCCGCCCGCGGTGGCGATGGCGTCTGCCACGGTCAGACCGATATGATATTGATATTCGCCGGCTTTCTTGACTTCGCCCATGACGTAGAACGGCGCATAAGACGCCATTTCCACGCTGACATGGGGTTCGGTGGCGACTTTTCCCTTCATCCGCGCCGCAATTGTTTGTTCGAGCTGGCGGGTGCTCAAACCGACGGCTTTGACATCACCAACCAGCGGCAGCGAGACTGCGCCACTGCTGTTGATTTCGTATTCGCCGCTCATGTCCGGATCGCTGTATACTTTAATTCGCAAACGGTCGCCGGGGCCC
>Ga0134126_10006253_pt1 | contig 14908 bp, 14 predicted proteins | sample KB31752_FD_96881 | JGI IMG/M metagenome (GOLD analysis project Ga0134126, IMG submission 96881) | Terrestrial soil microbial communities with excess Nitrogen fertilizer from Kellogg Biological Station, Michigan, USA - KB3-175-2 | ecosystem: Environmental > Terrestrial > Soil > Unclassified ...
AAAAAATCCATTACTTTTGCCGCCCCAAAAGCGCATGTGGTGAAATTGGTAGACACGTCAGACTTAGGATCTGATGCCGCAAGGTGTGGGGGTTCGAGTCCCTCCATGCGCACTTTCTTCAACTAATTTTCTACTAAAAGAAAATGATAAACCGTTTTAAAACGGTTTTTAAATTCAGAATAATGGCAAGTATAACAAAAGAAAATATCGGTAATCTACATGATAAACTGACCGTAAAAGTTTCTAAAGAAGATTATCTTCCTTCCTTCGAAAAAGCAATAAAAGAATATAGCAAAAAAGCCAACATTCCTGGTTTCAGAAAAGGAATGGTCCCCGCTGGAATGGTTAAAAAAATGTACGGCGCTTCTATTTTTTACGATGAAGTGATAAAATCAGTCGAGAAAGAATTACAGGAATACCTGGTAAAGGAAAAACCCGAAATTTTTGCGCAGCCATTACCTATGGAAAATGATTTGCGCAAACTGGACATGAATAAGCCTGAGGAATATGAATTTCCTTTCGAGATTGGCCTAAAGCCTGAGGTTGTTTTAGACGCACTTTCTACAGCAAAGCCCGTTTTGCACAAAGTGAAAACTACCAAGGAAATGGTGGATGAAGAACTTGAAAAACTGGTTACGAAAAACGGCGACCTTAAGGATGCTGAAACAGTATCTTCTACCGAAAACGTGTTGAATGTAAAGTTTGAAGAAAGCGATGCAGAAGGAAATGTAGTCGAAGGCGGCATTTCGAAAGACAATTCTATCTTGTTAAAATATTTTTCAGAAGCATACCAGGAAAAATTGCAAGGCAAAAAAGTTGATGATTCCATTGTCCTCCAGTTAAAAGATGCATTTCCTGAAAAGGAAAGAGAATGGATCTTGTCCGATTTGGATTTAAACAAAGACGACGCTGATTCAATAGAGAAATATTTTAAAATGACCATTACCAAAATTGGTTTGGTAGAGAAAAAAGAGTTGAACGAAGAATTCTTTAACCAGGTTTTTCCCGGAAAAGGCCTGAAGTCAGAAGAAGATTTTCGTAAAACGCTGGAAGAAGAAATTCAAAAGCAATGGGATGCTGCAGGCCACAACCAGGTGCAGGACCAGCTTTACCATACTTTAATAGATGCCCCCCTGAAATTTCCCGATGCATTTTTAAAACGCTGGATCGAAATAGGTGGCGAAAAACAAAAATCAAAAGAGGAAGTAGAAACGGAATATCCCCAGTTTGAGAATCAGCTAAAATGGACTTTAATCAGCGATAAAATAATAAAAGACAATAATCTTGATGTGACAGAAGAGGAGTTAAGGGCGAATATGAAGAAAGAAATCATGGGATATTTTGGCCAGATGAATTTGGGCGAAGACGCTTCCTGGATGGAAAGCTATGTGGACAGGATGATGAAAGATGAGAAGCAGGTAGATAGCTCTTACAGAAGATTGATTACTGAAAAATTATTTAACTGGTTAGAATCGCAGGTAACTCCTGAGGAAAAAGAAACTACTTCCGAAGAGTTTTTAGCTATGCAGCATCACCACCACCATTGAGGTTAGTTCTTAGTTTGTAGTTCCTTGTTTAAATATTTTATGGCTACAATTCAAAGTTTTGAAGATTTAAAAGTATGGCAAAAAGCCAGATTGCTTTGCAAAGAAGTTTTTCTTTAACAAGCATTGGTAATTTTTCTAAAGACTTTGCCTTAAAAGATCAAATCAACAGATTCTCCGGCTCTATAATGGATAATATTGCTGAAGGATTTGGAAGAAAAGGAAACTTAGAATTTATAAATTTCCTTACTTATTCCAGCGGTTCGGCTTGCGAATGTAAATCGCAATTATATAGAGTATATGACAGGAATTATGTTACCGAAGAAAAACGAAAAGAACTATCAGATCTGGCAGATGAGATAGGGAAGATGATTACTTCACTAATAGTTTATCTTCGGAGAACTGAATTAAAAGGTATTAAGTTTAAAGCCCGGGAAAAAAAGTGACCTAATCACGAACTCAAAACTAAGGACTCTGAACTACAAAGTCTGAACTATAGACTCGCTACTGCCCTTTTGTCCTATTTTTTTTGTTAGCATAATATTTGGAACTTCACCGCTGTAAATTGTTCTTACACTAAATTTAATTTATGAATACAGGAAAAGAATTTGAGAATTATGCCGTAAAACACAGGGGTATCAGCAGCAATACCCTTGACGCATATATAAAACATAACGTAACTAATTTAACGCCGAATATCATCGAAGAAAGGCCTATGAATGTGGCTGTGATGGACGTTTACAGCCGTTTGATGATGGACAGAATTATTTTTCTTGGTTATCCGGTAAACGATGAAGTTGCCAATATCATCATCGCCCAGCTGCTTTTTTTGGAAAGCACTGACAGGACAAGGGACGTGCAACTTTATATTAATTCTCCGGGAGGAGGCGTTTATGCAGGGTTGGGATTGTACGATACCATGCAGTTTGTCAATCCTGATATCGCTACCATCTGTACAGGAATTGCCGCAAGTATGTCAGCGGTATTAATGGCAGCCGGTGCGCATGGTAAAAGAAGCGCTTTAAAACATTCGAGGATTATGATGCATCAGCCAAGCGCTGGCGCGGCAGGCCAGGCTTCAGACGTAGCCATTACTGTAAATGAGGTAAGAAAATTAAAACACGAACTTTACGAAATTCTTAGTAATCATACCGGCCAAACTTTAGAAAAAGTGGCAAAAGACAGCAACCGCGACTTTTGGATGACGGCGGACGAAGCCAAGGACTATGGGCTTGTGGATGAAGTATTAATAACCAATTCGAGGAAACAAAAAAATAAAGATTAATTACAAACGATACAATTATGAATTTTTATAAAAATAATTTACCACGTTTTGACCAGGAAGAAGAGCCCGAAGCTCCCCTTCCTGAAAACCCCATGGAAAAAATCATGGGCGGAATGATGTTTGATAAAAAATTTATTGAGCAACGCAAGGTTTTTCTTTGGGGCGAAGTAAGTGATAAAAGTGCGAGAGATATCACCAACAGGCTTCTTTATCTTGAAGCAACCGATCCGGGAAAAGAAATTACATTCTATATTAACAGTCCGGGCGGCGTTATTACCAGTGGAATGGTTATTTATGATACCATGCAAATGATCTCATCTCCGGTGAGCACAGTTTGCATGGGAATGGCGGCCAGTATGGGTAGTATTTTATTGAGTGGTGGTGCCAAAGGCAAACGTTATATCTTCCCTCATGGTGAAGTAATGATACATCAGCCGAGTGGCGGCGGTCAGGGAACGAGCGCTGATCTTGAAATTATGGCAGTGCAAATGCAAAAGGCTAAAGAATTGGGCGCTAAGATTCTTGCTGATAATTGCGGCCAGTCTTACGAAAAAGTAATGGAAGATTTTGACCGCGATTATTGGATGGATCCGGAAGAAAGTAAGAAATATGGAATTATAGATAATATTTTAAAGAAACTTTGATGCATCATTTTGGCCGTTTTTGTTGTCATATATAAACAGGCTTAGTGTAAATATGAGAGGATTTATTTTAGAAAAAATATTTTAGACAGATAATGGCAAAACAACAAACACTTCATTGCTCTTTTTGTGGAAGAAACCGGGATGAAGTAAAAATTCTGATAGCAGGGCAAGAGGGGCATATTTGCGAAAATTGTATTGAGCACGCCCAGGAGATTATCATGCAGGAAATTGTCCCGTCCAATGAAAGTAATGGCGCTAACTCTAACTATAAACTTTCAGTAAAAAAGCCCATCGAATTAAAAAAGTTCCTGGACCAGTACGTCATTGGCCAGGATGACGCAAAGAAAGTATTGGCTGTCGCAGTTTATAATCACTACAAAAGATTGAATCAAAAAGTGGATAGTGATGTGGAGATCGAAAAGAGCAATATTGTGATGGTTGGCGAAACCGGCACCGGAAAAACTTTATTGGCCAAAACAATTGCCCGCATTTTAAATGTTCCTTTCGCGATAGTTGACGCTACGGTTTTTACAGAAGCAGGGTATGTAGGTGAGGATGTGGAAAGTATTTTAAGCCGCCTTTTACAGGTTTGTAATTTTGATGTTAACGCGGCGCAAAAAGGAATCGTATATATAGATGAAATAGATAAGATAGCCCGCAAAAGCGACAATCCGAGTATTACCAGGGATGTGAGTGGCGAAGGCGTTCAGCAGGGGTTATTGAAGTTGCTGGAAGGTGCGGAAGTATTAGTGCCACCACAAGGCGGACGTAAACATCCTGAACAAAAATTAATTAAAATAAATACCAGTAACATTCTCTTTATTTGTGGAGGTGCCTTTGACGGCGTGGATAGATTAATTGGCCGGAGGATTAATACTAATGCGATTGGATTTAGTGTGAATAAAGATTTGCAGGAATACCAGAGAAAAAATTTATTGCAATTTGTAAACGCGCAGGATTTAAAATCGTTTGGATTGATTCCCGAGCTTTTGGGAAGACTCCCGGTGGTTACTTATTTAAATCCTTTGGATGCTATTACATTGAGAAATATTCTCACAGAGCCAAAAAATTCCCTTATTAAGCAATACAAAAAATTATTTGAGATAGAGGGTATCGACCTGGTTATTGACGACGATGTGTACGATTTTATGGTTGAAAAAGCGATGGAATACAAACTGGGAGCACGTGGTTTAAGAAGCATTTGCGAAAGCATCTTGACAGATGCTATGTATGAACTGCCTTCTCAAAAAACAAAAAGCTTCAATGTAACTAAAGAATACGCTATGCGAAAATTCAGTACCAGCAAATTGAGTCTGTTGAAAGTGGCTTAGCTAATTTCTTAAAAAAATAATATAATTTTAAAGCGCCTGGTTGGGCGCTTTTTTAGTTCGGGATTTTTTAAGAAGTACTTGGTTTGAAATTCTTGAATAAGAATCGTCCTTATTTGTTTGTCTGCTGTGCAAAGAATAATGCAGACGATAACGCTTTCCAACAGTTGGTAACACTTATGTTTTCATTAAAAAAATTAAAAAATGTCGAACTTTATTTTTGACGCCCATCTCGATCTCAGCATGAACGCTATGGAATGGAACCGCGATCTGACTCAAAGTATCCTGGATATACGGGAACGAGAAAAAGGAATGAACGATAAACCGGATAGAACCCGCGGTACGGTTTCTTTGCCCGAAATGCGCAACGGAAATATTGGCATTTGCGTGGCAACAATGATAGCAAGATACGTAAAACCAGGAAGCAAGTTGCCGGGATGGAATTCGCAGCAACAGGCATGGGCGCAAACCCAGGGGCAATTAGCCTGGTATCAAGCGATGGAGGATCAAGGAGAAATGTTCCAGATAAATAATGCAAACGCATTAAACGATCATTTAGAAAAATGGCTAAATGGAAATACAAAAAATTTACCGGTTGGATATATCTTAAGCCTGGAAGGTGCTGATTCCATATTAAATATGAATTTCCTTGAAAAGGCTTATGAAAATGGTTTACGCGCTTTGGGGCCGGCTCACTATGGCCCGGGTGTTTATGCTTATGGCACAGATTCAGACGGTACCATTGGGAATAAAGGAAAAGAATTATTAAAAGAGATGGAGCGGCTGAATATTATATTAGACGCAACTCATCTGTGTGATCAAAGTTTTTGGGAGGCGTTGGAAAATTTCAAAGGGCATGTTTGGGCAAGCCATAATAATTGCCGTGCATTAGTACCACACAATCGCCAGTTTAGTGATGACCAAATAAAAGTTTTGATTGAACGCGGAGCCGTAATCGGTGGCGCTTTTGACGCATGGATGCTCAAGGCCGGCTGGGTCAGGGGAAAATCATCACCTAAAGAAGAAGGGGTTTATTTGTCAAACGTTATTGATCATATTGATCACGTTTGTCAACTGGCCGGCAATTCTTTACATTCCGGATTGGGAACCGATTTGGATGGCGCATTCGGTATAGAGCAGTCTCCTGCGGATTTAGATACGATTGCCGATCTTCAAAAAATTCCTGCAATTTTAAAAACACGCGGCTATTCAGAAAATGATATTGATAATATTATGTACAAAAACTGGGTCCGCTTTTTAGAAAACGCATGGAAGTAAGGCCACGCCTGCAACAGAACTATCTTGTTACAAGACATTGTCTTCTACCATGCTGCCTTCCACGAATTTTTTATTTCAACTCGTTTTTACTTAAGTGAAACTGATGTTGACCTTATTTTGATCGTACTAAAGGGGATAATGGAATATTTTTATCTTATTTTTGCAATGAAATGAACGCGTATGAAATTCGAAAAGATTCATAACAAAGGACAAGCTCAATTATTTAAAAACGACTACCTGGAGTATTTTACAAAAACACATCCTTTGGTAATTTGGGGAATGTATCTTCCGGTAATAATCCTTCTACCTTATTATGCCACATTTCGCTTGAATTTCCCTGCCTGGCAAACCATATTACTTTTTATCGGCGGTATGTTTTTCTGGACATTTTTTGAATACCTGATGCATCGTTTTGTTTTTCATTGGGTAAGCGAAAATCCACGTGCACAAAAGTTCATTTATGTGATGCATGGAAATCACCATGAATATCCGAGGGATAAAGAACGCTTGTTCATGCCTCCCGTTCCAAGTCTCATCATTGCCTCTGTTATTTTTTTATTGATGTACCTGTCAATGAGCTATAATGTCATGGCTTTTTTTCCCGGGTTTATGTTAGGCTACCTTATTTATGGATCCATGCATTATGCTATCCACGCGTGGAATCCTCCCTTTAAATGGATGAAACCGGTATGGCGAAACCATCATCTTCATCATTATAAAAGTGAAGAAAAGGGTTTTGGTGTGAGTACGCATATTTGGGATGTCGTTTTCGGAACAGCCTTCGACCTGAAAAAAGAAAAAGAAGATAAAGCCGAAGTTCAAAAATTAATGTATAAAAAATCCAACGTTACCATAGCTTCCAGGCAACCACTGACAGAAAAGTCTGAAGCGACTGATAAATATTAATTAATGTGGAGACCTAAATAGGAATTCATTCCCATCGTTCTTCTTCGCTCCCGGGCCCGCTTCTTTGGGAAAAGTGTTTTCTGCTTGCTATTTTTTGTAATTGTCTTTCTATAATCAAATCCGCTAAAATGCTGGCTGAATCTCTTCCTGTATTTTGATCTAAAAAATCCCTGACCTTCTTCTCACTCACATCAATGCGGTAAAGCAATTGTACCACAGCATCAAAATCTTTATTGATCAATTCATTAATCAATGAAATTAATTTTAGCCGGGTCTCATCAAAAGGCGCTAATTGAATTGAACCGGTAACATCAATAATTTTTTCAGTTATTGAAACTGAATTTTGCGATTCCATCAGGTCAAATATAACGGAAGTAAATGTATGAAAATCATTTGTTGGCAACAGCACAATTTATATATCTTTCGAATAAATTGATTGTTGTAACTTTTAATTTTAAGTTTGAAAGCCTTTACAAAACCACCAGGTCAAATATGAATTCGAAATGAAAATCTGTTACATCCTTTTATTTTCACTTTTAGCCAATAGTATATCCGCCCAAAAAATAGAAATACTAAATGACAGCGTTAATGCTTCATTGAGGGGTTTAAGCGTGGTAGATAATAATACTATTTGGGTAAGTGGAAGCAACGGCATGGTGGGCAAGAGCCTTGATGGCGGCAAGACCTGGAAATGGATGGCAGTAAAAGGTTTTGAAAAAACTGACTTCAGGGATATAGAATCATTTGATAAAAAGACTGCACTGATAATGGGTATAGGAGAGCCGGCTTACATTCTAAGAACTGAAGATGGCGGCGAGACATGGAAAATAGTTTTTGAAAATAATACTAAAGGCATGTTCCTGGATGCAATGGAATTCTGGAATATTCAAAGTGGTATTGTAATAGGCGATCCTATCAATAACCGTTTTTTCATAGGCAGAACTTTCGATGGAGGCAAAACCTGGCGTGGAATTCCGGAAAAATACAAACCCATTGCAGATAGTGGCGAAGCATGTTTTGCAAGTAGTGGTACCAATATCCGGAAGCTAAATAAAGCGGAGGCAGTATTTGTTTCGGGAGGGTTATCATCTCATGTTTTTATCCGGGATAAAAAAACAAATATCCCGATTCTACAGGGGAAGGAATCAACAGGGGCTAACTCTATCGCAGTAAAAAACAACAAAACAATGATAGTAGTTGGCGGAGATTTTACGAAAAAAGAGGATACGTTTAAAAATTGTGTTATCACTACAGATGGCGGCGCCACATGGATTTCCCCGGAAACACCTCCTTCCGGTTATAGAAGTTGCGTGGAATATTTATCGAAAAATAAATGGATCACCTGCGGCTTGAATGGTGTGGATATATCCGACGATAACGGTATGAACTGGAACAATATCAGTAAAGAAAGTTTTCATGTCTGCCGTAAAGCAAAAAAAGGAAATGCTGTTTATTTTGCAGGATCCGGTGGAAGAATTGGAAAGCTGCTAATGAAATAAAATGATAGTTAGGAATTCGGGTTATTTGTGGGTTTACTATAGTAGGCTCAGACCATTGAGTGTTTTGCTTTTGCAAACCGGGATTTTTCAAAAAATTATTTGCTGAATGAAAGGTCGAGACTTTAGTTGATAGAAAATAATTCTTTAAAAATCTTCTTTCCATCAGTATTGCCGAGAATGGTATTGCAAGCTCTTTCGGGGTGTGGCATCATGCCAAAAACATTTCTTTCTTTATTCGTAATTCCTGCGATACTTCTAATAGATCCGTTTGGAGAATGTTCTACATCAATCTTTCCTTTTTCATTACAATAACTATAAAGCACCTGGTTATTCTTTTGAATTTCGTCGAGGTCTTTTTCGTTTGCAAAAAATCTCCCTTCTCCATGAGCAACCGGAATTTTATAAACACGATCAGAACCGGCTTCTCCATCTTTTAAAAAAATATTTTTGCAGGTAAATTGCCTGTGTGCATTTTGCAATAAAACGCCCGGAAGTAATCCGCTTTCACAAAGAATCTGGAACCCATTGCATACACCAAAAACTTTTCCTCCTTTATTGGCGAACTCAATTACACTTTGCATCATCGGGCTAAACCTGGCGATGGCGCCACATCTGAGGTAATCTCCAAAACTAAAACCACCCGGAAGAACGATGCAATCAGAATAACTAAACATTGAAAGATCTTTGTCTTTATGCCATAATGTAATTACCTCCTGGTCTAAATCATTTTGAAGCGCATTGATCATATCTCTATCACAATTGGAACCAGGAAATACTACTACACCAAATTTCATTTTATCGTTATTTATTGTTTGCAAAGGTAATCTACTATAATTATTTATTGAAATACTGCATATAAAGCACAAACCCAACCATAAGCCATTGTAATACCCTGGGAATCCAAAGAAGCCGGGGATAATAAAAGGCACACGCAACAAATGCCGACGCAGGCACCAGCGCTAATATCCACTGCCCGGTTTCGTAAGTGCGATTTATAAACGGTATAGCCAGGGCGATTAGTAAATATAATACCAGCAACCCCCAGTTTTTGCGTACCTGAACTATTTGTTTGTTAGCCACAAACTGTACATAAAAAGCTCCTATTGCAACTAATACGATGATTAAAATAACTGCAACATACTCAAGTGTCATTTTTTGAAATACAGGATATGAAATTCCAAAACCAGGTAAACTGAAGGAATACAGCGTGTTTCTAAAAAAAAGAAAGGTTATCAGGAAATACCATGGCGTAAGCACACCAATAAAAGTAATGAGCCATTCGGCTGCCTTGGGAGTCCTGGTATTTAGCAGCGAAGCAATGACGAGTAATGTAAAAACGATTGCGGGCAAATAAAAAAAAGAACAAATTCCTATAGCCATACCCACATTATACAATGTCGATTTTGCATGCTGGTTATTATTAAGATTACTCATTTTTGCAAATACCCATATCAAAATCGAATTGATTATTAAAGGGGCGCTTAATACATGGCACTCGCTAAAAAAAGAAGTTACAAGTAAATAACTCATTGCAGGCAGGTAATTGGGCTTTTCCATAAGCCGCCTTGAGATAATTATCTGATTAAAATTAACCGCCTGGGTAAAAAGTAGCAGGTAAGCAATTATAAAATAACTGACGGGATAAATATCAAACCATGGCTTTATCCACGCGATTAAATCATTGTACAGAAACCCATTATTTTTTTGAATAACCGGTATTTGTGGATGAAACAGCCACACAAACTTTAAAAGTATTCCGTACACAAAAAGCAGGAAAGTATTGAGTGGATTATTAGTCCTGAATATTCCTGTCACAATAGAATGTTAGTTGAAAAACAAAAATAGAAAATTAAACCGACTCCTGTAATACATAATCAATTGAATTATAAATTATGGGAATTCGACTTTTGCAAAGCAGATATAATTTCGATAGGTACACGGAATAATAATTTCTGTGGCGCTTACCTGTTTTCCATATCTCACCATAAACTGGTATCCCCGGTCTAAATTTTTCAACGGCGGATTGCGGGTTATCGTACCGGAGCCGGAAACACTCTGATCGCCGAGAAGCATCGCGCGTCGCTCGATAGTATTGAATAAAAAATGCATCTGGCCTCCGGTTAACATAAACGCGTAAGAAAGTAAATTATCAGATTGGTCATCGTATTGACTTTTGTGTATAACGCTCACCCAATCCGGCTTTCCATTTTTATTAATATTTAAAACAAGAACATTGTTGTAATAATATCGCTGTCCAAAGTTACCATTGTTATAATAGGGATAACCACCATAGCCATATCCATACCCATAGAGAGACGAATATGGCGAATACATATAATAGTTGTATGGAGAAAAAGAAGGGTAACCATATAGGTAATCATACCGGTTCCAGTTATCTCCCCTGGAATTCGAATAATATTCCTCAGCGGTAATAATGAACCCCCCATCTTTTTTTAAAATGAGATTCCGTAGAAAAAAATCATTAAGCGCGCTTTTATTGCCATCACCGGATTTTGCCAACTCCCTTATAGAATCTCCAAGTTGCAAAAACTGTTGGGTTATCATTTGCTTTTTGCTAACATCCCAGACTGAGGTATATAAACCCTCAATATTTCCACGCTTTTTTGTGTAATACCATGAGTTGATCACATAGTCATTGTTCACATTGTCAATTTTTAATTTGATGGCATCAAGATAGTTTCCTGAGAGATTAAGATTGGATATACTGAAGGTATCTTCCTCAGGAGATTTAGTAATCAAGGCAAGGTTTTCCATATAATCCCTGGAGCTGGACTTGTTCCCTTTTGTAAAAACAAAATTTCCATTGTTATCAACAAAAAAATCGCTGAACCTGTCTTTCCGATCATCAAAATCTGTTGGAACACGAGATTCGTGCTTCAGTTGTAAACTATCATTAAAGAGCAGCGTAGTAAAATTATAATTTCCATTTTGCCTCTGTATTTTGTAAATCATTATTTGCGATTTGTCTTCACTAAAGGCGGTGCTGTAAATCTTATTATCTGCTAAGAAATTGATATGAGTGGTATCTAACTGTATAGGATCGGTCAATAATTTTCCCTCCGCGTTCAATTTAAAAGCCATACAATAGATCGTATTTCTTTTTTGATATTGATAGATGAGATAGGCAAAATCAGGATAAGCAACAAAATCTACGTTAAGTACTTTGTCGGGCATAATGCTAAGTTGAGTGCGGTTTATCAGCCGCATGGCATTATCATAAGCACAAATAGCATAACTGTTACGGTTGTTTTTATATACTAAAAAGTTCCCGTCAATCTTCCCGATTATTTGAAAATCAAGCGTTCTTGAATCTTGTGATTCGGGCTCGGAATAAGTAATCTCCTGCGAAAAAACAACAGTGGAAAATGTACTCAGCAAGACAAATAAAAAAATATTTTTCATCAGAACTAAAGTTTACTTCCGGCGCTTGTTTACAGGTTTCAAGTCTTCCGGTATTTATTATTAACTATGATTTAATTGAAATTGATATAATAAATCTAAAGCTAAACTAATTTACTATAAAATTGCATTACCCGAATCTCAATCTTTTGTGAAACCCGTTCTATTTTAAAGATTTTTAACAAGTGATCCCATTGGGCGAAACGCGCTTAATAAAAAGAGCAGATAATAAAATGAGTTGTAGTTTTTAATGGGACATAAGATCAAGAGGTAACCTTCAAATCATTACTTTTGAATCAAATAAAATAAATTATGCCGATTGTTTTAATTTCCGGAGGCTCAGGGCTTATTGGCACTCATTTGTCCGGGCATTTGGTTGAAAAAGGTTATGCCGTAATTATTTTGACACGGGAAAAAAACAAGGTGTCCGCAAATCCAAAAATTAGTTTCAGCTACTGGAATGTTGACAAAAAAATAATTGATGCTGATATAGTAACTAAAACAGATCATATTATTCACCTGGCCGGTGCGGGCGTTATGGATAAAAAATGGACCCAACATTACAAAAACATTATTCTTGAAAGCAGGACTAAAAGCGCTGAATTCCTCATTTCATGCCTCAAAGAAAATCAACACCAGGTCAAGACTTTTGTTTCTGCATCGGCTATTGGCTGGTACGGAGCAGATAGCAAATCTTTGATAAGAAAAGAAGGGTTTATCGAATCGGATCCTCCTGCAAATGATTTCCTGGGAGAAACCTGCAAGCTTTGGGAAGCAAGCGTGGAGCCTGTTGCAGCGCCCGGAACCAGGCTGGTTAAGTTAAGAACAGGAATTGTCTTAAGTAACGATGGGGGCGCTTTTAAAGAATATAAAATGCCTTTGAAATTTGGAATAGCTGCGCTCCTGGGAAATGGAAAGCAAATTGTAAGTTGGATACATATCAAAGACCTGTGCAGAATGTATAGCGAAGCAATTGAAAATAATTCCCTGGAAGGAAGCTACAATGCTGTAGCGCCCGGGCCTGTTTCACAAAAAACGCTAATGCTCACATTGGGCCAAAAATTGAAAAACAGATTCTTTATTCCTATTTATGTGCCATCGTTATTACTGAAATTAATTTTTGGAAAAAGAAGTATCGAAATTTTAAAGAGTACTACCGTAAGTGATCAAAAAATAAAAGAAGCCCGATTTACATTTTTATATCCTTCCATTGAAGCCGCTATCGATGAATTGATTGGGCATGATTAGTCTTATTTTTTCGCAGAGAGCAAAATAAGAATCTTCGATAAAACTTTGTTTACTGTAATTGTGCAAAAGCTATTATTATCAACACTATTATCACAAATCTTCCTTTGTAAATTTTTTCAATGCAAAAAAGTAGTAGGCGCCTATATACACTAAACTTACTATTACTAAGATCCACTCATCAGGAGCGCCTTTATAAATTACTTTATCTCCGAATGGAATCGGAAGCATTACATCCGTTACCTGTAATGGCAGAAAATAGCCAACCGGGGTAAGATGCAACTGAAAATTAATTAAAGCTGTAAGAAGCCATTCAAATATCAAACCATACAAAAAGAATACGGCAATGGCAGCGCCGCTTTTTCTGAACAGGATGGCGAGGGTCATAGCAAACGTAATGTAAGCCACCGTTTGAATAAAAATATAGCCCACGTTTTCTATTCCTGCAAAAGAAAAATGAGAACCGGTAGTTATCAAGCCGAATAATAAAGCAACCAGGAAATTGAATATAGTCGCTATCGCTGAAAAAATAATCGCGAATACAAATTTCACTGTTACAAATTCTTTACGTGTCCATCCATCTATAATATTCTGCCGGTGAGTTTTAAAATTAAACTCATTGGTAAAAAGCATTATAAAAAGTATTCCGGGGAAATACAAAAGCCAGCTACTCATAAAACCCACTGTTTGCCATACTTTGGGAAAGGCGTAAGGAGTGCCCAATAATATCTGGCTCGCCGGCATGTTTTCTACCGCCAGCTCATTGATGTAAAATCCCGTGTAATTGATGCCGAGAATGGCGAAAGAATAAAGAATGGTAAAAACCCAAAATGCTTTATAGCTCTTTACTTTCAGCCATTCTATTTTTAATAAACGAAGCATAAAATTTAGTTATTGGTGAGTTCAAGAAAACGGGTTTCAAGGCTTTTCTTTTTTAGCAAAAGATGATTCAAAATAATACCGTTATTAAAACAGTAATTATTAATGGCGGAAAGATCTGCGGTTCCTACGGGGAAATAAATTTTTATCACAGCGACTTCATCCTCCACTTTTGATTTACCACTTAGCCCGTTTAATACTTCAAATAATTTTCTATTGTCGGCAGCAGATAATTCCACGATGTCTTCGCTGGATAATATTTCTTTTACTTTTCCTGAAGTGATCAATTCGCCTCTTTTTAATATAGCCATATCAGTACATACCTTTTCTACTTCGTCCAAAAGATGGCTTGCCATTATGATAGTTTTTCCTTCGCGGTAAAGTCTTTTCATCAGCTCCCTTATTTCAGCGATACCTACCGGGTCGAGGCCATTCGTAGGTTCGTCAAAAATCAGTACCGACGGGCTTCCCAGCAGGCACGATGCTATCGCCAGCCTTTGTTTCATCCCCAAAGAATACGTACTGAATTTAGAATCTTTCCTGCGCGTAAGATCGACCATTTCCAAAACGCGGTCTATATCTTCTTTTCCCTGTTGTTTTATTTCAGCGGCTATTTCCAGGTTTTTTACACCCGATAAATAATGATAGAAATTAGGCGTTTCGAGTAGTGTTCCTATTTTTCTGCGACTGGCAGCAGATGCGGGTTCGTCGAAAAGTCTATAGGTGCCGGAAGTGGGTTTTAGTATGTCGGTTATGGTTCCAAGCGTGGTTGTTTTGCCACTTCCGTTAGGGCCTAATATCCCAAAAATAGTTCCTTCAGGTACAGAAAAACTTACGTTTTTTAAGGCTTGAATGCGCCCATAAGATTTTGATAAATTTT
>Ga0134126_10006254_pt1 | contig 14907 bp, 17 predicted proteins | sample KB31752_FD_96881 | JGI IMG/M metagenome (GOLD analysis project Ga0134126, IMG submission 96881) | Terrestrial soil microbial communities with excess Nitrogen fertilizer from Kellogg Biological Station, Michigan, USA - KB3-175-2 | ecosystem: Environmental > Terrestrial > Soil > Unclassified ...
AGAGCGGCTTTACACTCTTCGAGCTCATGATCGTGATGGCAATTATCGCCATTTTGGCGTCGGTGGCGGTGCCGAGCTACATCAATGCGGTACGGCACGGGCGCGAGGCGGCGTTGAGGCAGGACCTGTGGGTCATGCGGCAGGCAATCGACAGCTATACCGTCGACAAGGAGAAGGCTCCGCAGTCGTTAGACGACCTTGTTCAGTCGGGCTACCTCAAGGCAATTCCGGTGGATCCGATGACCGGCAGCTCCGATACGTGGATGCCGGATACCTCGGACACCCTGATGAACATTGACGAGACCGCTGGAGGCATCAATAACGTGCACTCCGGGGCGCAGGGGTTGGCGACCGACGGCTCGAGCTACAACACCTGGTAGGGTGACTTCGTCGGCTGGCCTACAAATAGGGGCACTTGCAACCTTAGACGTCCAAACCCGTCTACAATGTTGAAGAGTGCTGTGCCTTGACGGCAGGGCCTCCGGCCTCCGGGAGTTTGCCATGCGCGTCCCACTTGTTCTCGCCTTCGCGGGTCTATCCGCTACGCTTGTCTTCGCTCAGCAACCCACACCCACGACTTCCACGGGAACAAATGCGCCGACCGTGACGCAAATTCCTGCGGCGCCGCCGAGCGCACAGGATCCGAGCGCGACGCCCACGGCACAGACTCCTGCGTCGGCTCAACAGACTCCAGGGGCAACTGCGCCTGCTGTCGATGTCAGTGCGTCTCCTGATAAGCCCACGGCGGATGCGAAGACAGACATCAACGCGAAGGCTGCTAAACCCGGAAAGAAGGGCAAGGTCAAGGCCGACCCGGCACCCGAGGATGCGAAGGCCGATTCGATTCCGAATCCTGGCGAAGCGCTCGACCCCCATATCAAGAAGGGCAGCGAAGAAGATGTGAGTGCTGTCGGTCAGCGGAATATTGGCGGCCGCGGAATCGGCAACTGGTACTCGACGAATTGGGAGATCGGCACAGGAAAGCAGTACTCGATGGAGATCGAGAAGAGCTCTCACCTGGTAACGGATCCGGTCGTGGTTGAGTACATCAATCGCGTCGGGCAAAACATCGTGAAGAACTCGGACGCGAAGGTGCCGTTCACGATCAAGGTGCTGGACACGGATGAGATCAACGCAATGGCGCTGCCGGGCGGATTCTTCTATGTGAACTCGGGGCTGATTCTGGCATGCGACTCTGAGGACGAACTCGCAGGCGTGATGGCGCACGAGATCTCGCACGTGGCAGCACACCACGCGGCGCGCGAGATGACGAAGATGAATTACATGCAACTCGGCCAGATTCCACTGATCATCTTTACGCAGGGAACATGGACCGGGTACGGCATTTATGAAGCGGCACAGCTTGCCGTTCCGCTGACGTTCCTGCAGTTCTCGCGTGAGTATGAGTCCGAGGCCGACTACCTGGGCATTCAGTACATGTACAAGGCCGGGTACGATCCGCAGGGCATGGTGAGCATCTTTGAAAAACTGGCGGCGCTCGAGAAGCACAAGCCAGGCGCGCTGTCGAAGGCCTTCAGCGACCACCCGGCAACTCCCGACCGGATTGCGGCGGTAGAGAACGAGATCGCGACGATCCTGCCGCCGGAACCGCAGTACATGGTGACGAGTTCGGAGTTTGACGCGGTGAAGGCGCGCTTGGCGAGAATTCAGAACAAGCGCGGGCTGAATGACAAGAAGGACAACTCCAAGCCGACGTTGCGACGCACTGCAGGAACCAATAACGACCCGAACGCACCGAATAATCCGAGCAGCTCAACCGACGATCGGCCAACACTGGGACGTCGGGACTAACGGACGGGGCAATGAGTTGTCAGGGGAGCTTTGGCTCCCCTGATGCTTTTTGGTGCACAGTGTCCGATCGCTCTATATTCCGGCGTACCAGGCGTAGCCGCCTTCGGGAGCGGCGGAGCCGAGGCCCTTGCCGAAGTGCTTCATAGAGTCAGTGACAGTTATGTGGTTTATGAACTTGACGCTCTTGTAGCCGAGCTGGCGCGGCGCGCGCAGGCGCAGCGGGCCGCCGAAGCCGACAGGAAGATCGCCGTCATTCATGCCCCAGGTGATGAGTGTGCCCGGATGGAGGGCTTCAGCGAGGTCAACGCTGTCCCACCAGTCCGGTTGAATGGAGAAGTAGGCGAGGAAGCGAGCTTCGGGCTTGAGGCCAGCTTCACGGAGGACCGCGGAGAGTGGTGTGCCGATCCACTCGGCGATGTACGACCAGCCTTCCTCGCATGCAACCTCGGTTATCTGGCTGCGTGTGGCGAGGGCGCGGAGATCCGGCACTGAGAGTGAAAGCGGGCGTTCGACGAGGCCGTCGACAGTGAGCCGCCAGTCGGAGAAGTTGGCTGCCCGGGATCGTTTGAAGGCGTCGGGGACGTTGAAGATTACTGGGTTGGCGAATGGCGATTTGGAGATCATGTTGCGCGGGAACTCGCGCAGTGGGCGATGCAAGGTGAGTACGCGCTGACAGGCGTAGGTGAGGGTTGCGCCGGTGCCATAGAGGCCACCGTGGTCAGGTGGGATCAGGCCATAGCTCTCGGCGATCCGCGCAGCGGCAGCAAGGCCCGCCGCGCCCGCGACCGCTGCTGTGCCGGTGAAAAGGAGCTTGCGGCGCGAGAGGGGATTCATCGGAGCTCCTTGCTGGTGAATTCGGTGGAGAGAGTTGCTTTGCCCGTGATCATAGCGCGCATGCGGACACGGAAACCGGAGATTGCGACCATGACGATGTGAACGATCAGAAAAAGGACGAGCAGGATCGTGACGAAAAGATGGATGGTGCGCGCGGACTGCCGTCCTCCGAGGAGCGAGGATGTTGCCGGAAACGCCGAGGTAACGGCCGGCGACATCGCGAGGCCGGTCCAGATGATGAGCGGGAACAGTATGAAGATAACAACGAGATACGTCGAGCGCTGCAGAATGTTGTAGGTGTGGAGTTCCACGCCGGAACGTGTTCGGCGTAGATAGTCGCGGGCGCGGCCGGGATAGGCGCGGAGGGATCGCTGTTCCCCCGTGGGAATGAGATTGCGGCGAAGGTGGCCCGTGAAGATGAGGTAGGCGAGATAGACAAGGCCGGTGAGCACGAGAATCCAGGCGGCCTCGAAGTGCAGATAGCGGCTCCATCCATTCTGGTCCGGTAAAACGTAACCGTAGCCTGTAGGCACGGCATCGCGCGAGGAGGGAATATGGAAGGTGAACATAGGTTGCGTGTTCACGTTGCCGACCTCACCCCAGTAGAAGCGGGGGTGCGAGATGAGGATCTCGACGCCCGTGACGAGGAGTGCGATGAAGGCGAGGAAGGTGAGCCAGTGCGTGACGCGCACGAGTAGTGAATGACGGACGCGGGTGGTGCTTCTAACCTCTGTGGCGGTTGGCACGCCGGGAGAATATCACGGCTAGACGCGTGCCCGAAGGAGTTCGCGATACGATGCAAGGCTGCGACATGCGGCATATCGAAAACGGTCGGGGCAAGCCGACTCATTCGCAGCGCAGGTCGAATGAGAGACTACGGGTGGAGAGTGTCGATGAGTGAATTCAAAGTTGAGTTGTGGCTGGTACGCCATGGAGAGACAGAATGGTCGCTGGATGGGCGGCACACGAGCGTGACCGATATTCCGTTGACGGAGCGCGGCAGAGAACGCGCTCGTGAACTCAGAGACTATCTGGCGGGCCGGAAGTTTGCAGCGGTATTTGTAAGCCCAATGCAAAGGGCAAAAGAGACATGCCAGATCGCAGGGTATGGGGACGTTGCGATCGTAGATCAAAACCTGATGGAGTGGAACTACGGCGAGAGTGAGGGCAAGACGACGGCCGAGATGCGTGCGAAGTACGGGCCGGAATGGAGCGTATGGAACAACGAGATCGTCGGCGGTGAGGCAGTTGAGCAGGTGGGTGAGCGCGCAGATAAGGTCATCGCGCGGGCACTGGCAGCAGTAGCCATCGGGCCGGATGCGGGCGAGTCGCACCAGGTGGCCTTGTTCGCGCATGCGCACATACTGCGGATCCTGGCGGTGCGATGGATCGGCCTGCCTGCAGTGGACGGGAAGATGCTTGCGCTTGGGACGGGGAGCCTCAGCGTGCTTGGGTTCGAACGGGAGCAAAGGGTGATCTCGCGTTGGAACCGAAGCTTCGAAGAATAAGGCGGATCAACGGACGTAGGAGAAAACTCCGCAGAGGCTAGGCGCGTCATTCAGCGCGTCTACCGTGAGGATGGGTGGCGTAGCGCCGGAGAAGAAGGCGACTTGAAGGTTGCGGCCTTGCGCGTAGGTCACGATCCACTGTGCAGATTCTGAGCCGCAGAGCGTGTTGTGGTGGAGAAAGCGTTTGTCAGAGGGGATCTCGACGCGGAAGACGTTTCCGCCGCCGGTGGTGTTATCGGGATTGAAAAGTGCGAGAACTTCCTCAGTTTTGAGGAGGCGGATCTGGGCGATCGTGAAGCTGGTGAAATTGATCGTGACCTTGAGAGGAGAGAAGAAAACGTCGCCGGTGATCGCGCGCGCGTTGGTGCTGGCGGCACGCCAGGGGCCCGCCTCCTGCGCGGTGGCACAAACGGTAGAGGTGAGGACGACGGCGAAAGTGGCGACGAGTGGCAAACGAAAGCGCATAGATTGAGGATGACATCTGGAGGAAATGCGGGCAAACGCGGCGCGGACGATAGACTAGGGGCGACTGTTTGATCTTTTCGGAGTCGAGGCTTGCAGAATCAGCGATACCCGATCCTCGAACGTGGCGTGCGAAGGCCGGGCTTTAAGGAGATTTGCGCGCTGGCGGTAATGGCAAAGGCTCCGCGAGCGGGCAAGGTGAAGACGCGGCTGCAGCCGCCTCTGAGTGCGGAGGAGGCGGCAACGCTCAATGTGGGCTTCCTGCGTGACACTGCGGAGAACATTGCATCGGTGGCAAGTGAGGGCAGTGCACAGGGGCTGATCTGCTACACCCCCACTGGCGACGAGGCTGGATTTGATGGGTTGTTGGCCGACGGATTCATGCTGATTGGCCAGCGGGGAGATGGATTCGGCGAGCGATTACTGTGCGCGACAGAGGACATTCTCAGCTGTGGCTTCGGAGCGGTGTGTTTAATCGATTCCGACTCGCCAACGCTGCCGTCGATTGCGCTGCACGCGGCCGTAAAAGAGCTGGCAAGACCCGGTGACCGGGCAGTCGTGGGGCCGTCAGAAGATGGAGGGTACTACCTGATAGGAATGAAACGCGTGGAGCCGCGGTTGTTCGAAGGCATTTCGTGGAGCACGGGAAGTGTTTACGCGGAGACAGTGGAGCGTGCACATGAGGCGGGACTGGAACTGGTGCAGCTTCCAAAGTGGTACGACGTGGATGATGCGGCGACGCTGGCAGTGCTTGAGCGTGAGCTTTTGAATGGTGAGCGTCCGGCGTTTGCAGCAGTGGATGGATTCGACGCGCGGTGGACGCGGAAGTTGCTCGCGGAGCGTGTGCGCATGGTGGGCGAGAATTCGTGAACATTCAGGGTGAATTGGAGCGGTGGCACGTGGGCCGCCCGTGGTTGACCAATGCGGTGCTATGCGCACTCGGCGTGGGGCTTGTGGAAGTGACGCGACAGTTTGTCGCAGAGCACTTTCGGTACAAAATTGGCTACTCGGGTGTCTCGGGTTGGTCGGATGTGCTGTTTGTGGCGGCGGTGGCAATCGTGCTGACGCAGCCGGTGAATCGAGCGACGCTATGGATTGTGCTTGGCTTTGCAGGAGTCATGCGCGGCGTGGTGCTGTTCACACCACCGTATCTTTCGACGGATATTTACCGTTATGTCTGGGATGGCATCGTGCAACATGCGCACATCAGCCCATACCGGTACGTGCCGGGCGATCCCACGCTCGCGGCGTTGCAGGCACGATATCCGGACATATTTGGGCACATCAACCGGCGGGACTATGCGCACACGATCTATCCGCCGGTAGCGCAGATGATCTACTGGCTGGCCACGTTGTTTTCGCCAACCGTGCAGTCGATGAAGCTCTGGATGTTCGGCTTCGAGTGTGTGACAGCAGCTGGATTGATCGCGCTATTGAAGCGAATGGGGCGACGGACAACGGATGTCCTGTTATACGCGTGGTGTCCGCTGCTGGTGTGGGAGATAGGCGGAGCAGGGCACATTGATGCAGCCATTCTCGCGTTCGTTTCGCTCGCGCTACTGTTTCGATATCGCGAGCAGCCGGTTATGACGGGGCTGTTTCTTGGTCTCGCGGTAATGACAAAGTTTTATCCGTTGATACTGCTGCCTGCCCTGTGGAGGCGCGGCGATTGGAAGATGCCAGCGACGGTTGTTGCAGTTTGTGCGGCAGGGTATGCGCTGTATGCATCGGTAGGTAAGCTGGTCTTTGGTTTTCTCGGTGGCTATGCGTACGAAGAGGGTTTGGACAGTGGGACTCGCTACTTTCTGCTGGACTATGCGCAGCGGTTGAGTGGTCTGCATTGGCTGACAAAGGCGAATTATCAAGTGTTCTGCGCCGCTTTGTTCGCCGTTCTTGCAACATGGGCTTGGCGATATGCGTCGAATGAGAGGTTTCGCGCAACTGCTCGAGTGCCACGACCAAAGTTTGTGGAAGCGTCAATGATGTTTGCGCTGACGTTGATGTTGTTATTCTCGCCGCATTATCCGTGGTACATCGCTTGGCTGGTCCCTTTAATGGCGCTATATCCGAACTGGGTGACGCTGACTTATGTCTGCGCATTCTTCTATGGCTTCACGACAGAATGGGCAGTGCCCGGACCCAGGATGTTTGTGTTGAATAGCTGGCTTTATTTCGCGGTGCTGTGTGCGTTTGTGGTGGAGATCGTGTGGCGGCAGTGGGGGGTGGACCGCTGGCTTGATTGCAGAGGAACAACAAATGCCGAGTAGTGTCTCTGTTGTGATTCCTGCGCTGAACGAGGAGGCCTCGATTGGTAGTGTGGTGCGTTCGATGCCGTGGGGCGATATCGCTGAATGCATCGTAGTCGACAACGGAAGCACCGACGGAACGGCAGAAAAGGCTAGGGCCGCAGGTGCAAAGGTAGTGAATGCGCCGCGCGGGTACGGGGCAGCGTGCGCGGCAGGGGCCAAGGCTGCGATGAACACGAGTGATGTGCTGGTGTTTCTGGATGGCGATGGCTCAGATGATGTGAGCGCAATGCCGCGGTTGGTAGGTCCGATTGAGCGGGGAGAGGCGGACTTCGTAATTGGTTCGCGGATGCGTGGGACAGCGGAACCAGGATCGCTGAACGGAGCGCAGATCTTTGCGGCGAAGATGATCGGCGCTCTGGTGAAGATGATGTATGGATTTCATTACACAGACATGGGACCGTTTCGCGCGATTCGCCGGGAGTGCCTGGAGTCAATGCGGATGCGCGAGATGACCTACGGATGGAACCTGGAGATGCAGATCAAGGCATTGAAGATGGGGTTGCGTGTCGTTGAGATCCCAGTGGACTATCGTTGCCGGATCGGCGGCGAGTCGAAGGTATCGGGGAACGCCTGGGCGAGCATGAAGGCAGGTGCGAAAATTCTTGGGGTTCTGGCGAGAGTTCGGTGAGTTTTGCGATGCTCTGACAAACTAGAGAGATGGGTGATTATGATCCGTTAATCGAGTTGGAGCATGTGCACGTGGCGCGTGGAAGCAATATCGTGCTGCACGACGTAAGTCTGCGCGTCGGGCGCGGGGAGCACGTTGCAATCCTGGGTCCGAATGGATGCGGGAAGTCGACGCTGTTGAAGACGATGACGTGTGAGTTGTATCCGATCGTGAAACCGGAGACGCGGGTCCGTTTGCTCGGTCGCGAGCGCTGGGATCTGACGGAGCTGAAGCGGCGGATGGGCGTCGTCAGTCCGGAGCTTCCCGGTAAGCCAACGCTGCACACGAGCGGATTTGACGCAATCGTGACGGGCTTCTTTTCGAGTTCGACGCTGTGGCCAAACCTGCACGTGACAGACGCAATGCGCGCGCGAGCCGAAGAGATCCTGGCTCTCGTAGGAGCGGAGGCTTTACGCGACAAACCGGTGGGTCAGATGAGTGCAGGGCAACAACGGCGAGTGATAATCGGGCGAGCACTGGCGGGCGCGTCTGTCGATGGCGAGGTGCAGATGTTGCTGCTGGATGAGCCTTCGAATGCGCTCGACCTCGCAGCGCAGCACGATTTGCGCGAAATGCTGCGCGGCTTGGCACAACGCGGCGTGGCGATCGTGATGATTACCCATCACATTGCAGACATTCTTCCGGAGATGAATCGCGTGGTGATGATGCGCGACGGCAGAATTGCAGCCGATGGAGGCAAGCGTGAATTGCTGACGGAAAGCAGGTTAAGCGAACTGTTCGGCAGAGAGATAACGCTGACCGAACGTGATGGATTCTGGAACGCCTGGTGACGATGTCCTCAAGCCCCCGCTAGGCTGACTCGGCGAGAACCCCAAGGCGGGATTGAAGCTGCTTGCGATACTTGCGGCTAAGGCGCAGCGTCGCGTTGTTATGCAGGAGAACGGTGTAGTCACCGTCTTCGTTCGAGCGCAGGCCGCGGACTCGATCAAGATTGACGATAGCTGAACGATGGATGCGGCAGAACAGCGAAGGGTCGAGGTCCTGCTCGAGATCGGAAAGACTGCGGCGGAGCAGGTGGGTGCGCGCGCCGATGTGCAGCGCGGCATAATAATCAGCGGCTTCGATCCAGTCGATCTCAGAAAGCGCGATGAAGTCGATCTGGCCTGCGGACTTGATCGTAAGGCGGTCGAACTTGCGCGGGTGATCTTTGCCAAGTTCAATCTTGTGCTTCGCGCGTGAGAGCGCGAGATCAAAGCGGGCATTGTCGAAAGGCTTGAGGAGATAGTCAAGCGCGCCCGCCTCAAAGGCGCGAAGCGCGTATTGATCGTACGCGGTAACAAAGACGATAGCGGGCGGGAGGTCGGCGCCGAGAAGTTCGATAACGTCGAAGCCGTCGCACTCTGGCATCTGCACGTCGAGAAAAAGTAGATCCGGGCGTGTGCGGCGGATCACTGCAGGAGCATCCGGCCCGGAACCGCATTCTGCAACGAGGTCGATAGTCGCATCTGGTGTGAGCAGCACGCGCAGATTCGAGCGTGCGAGTGGTTCGTCGTCGACGATCACGGTGCGGATTTTCTGTGCGTCGGCAGACACGAGTGCTCCCTAGTGCTCGATAAATGGAACGGAGACGGAGACCTCGACGCCACCAGGCTGCAGGTTATGCATATCGAGTACGAACGCGTCCCCATAGAGTCCCTGCAGTCGTGTGCGCATGTTGGAGAGCCCGATGCCGGACGATGCGACATTGCCGGCAGGAATGTTTGGGCCGTCGTTGTATACCGAGAGCGTGAGGCTCCCGTTGGTGCGCGCTGCCGTGATGCGCACGAGTCCACCTTGTGCCCGCTTCGCGATGCCATGCTTGATGGCATTTTCGATCATGAGCTGCAGGATAAGCGTGGGGACCTGCGCCACGAGAAGATCGCTGGGAACGTCGATGTCGAGCTGGAGGCGATCGACAAAGCGAACCTTCTGTATGTCCAGGTACTTTTGGGCGAATTCCATCTCTTCAGCGAGCGGTACCTGTTGACGCGAGGGATCGGCGAGAATGCGGCGAAGGAAATCGCTGAGGCCGGCGATCATCATGACGGCAGCGTCGTTGCGATGCTCTCTAACTAACGCTGAAACAGAGTTGAGTGTATTGAACAGAAAGTGCGGCTCTATTTGGCGGCGGAGCGCATCGAGCTGCGCTTTGGAGAGTTGTTCGTTGAGGCGTGCCGTCTCGGCTTGCTGACGTGCAAGACGCGTGCGGGAGTCCAGCACGGTGTCGACCGCAATGATGGCGCCGTAGAGGATAAATGTAGAGAGGATTTCGTCGATGCAGGTTTGAAACCAGAGCACGTGAAAAGGCTTAGGTGGCCCAGGCTTCCCGTAAGGGTTGAGAAAAACCTGTAGGGCGGCGATGCACGCGGACCATCCAATGTTAGTGACGGCGAAGACGGACAGGTGAGCAAGCCATGTCTTGAACGAGCGCCAGTTCGTGATCGGGAGACGCCGGTTGAGGCGCATGATCGGAGCGGTAATGAGAACCCACGGGAGAAACTCGCAGACATCACTCAGGAAGAGCTTGCCCCAGGCATGATGCATCCCTTCGGCGTGCATCGCGATGGTCGACTCCATCGCCTCCAGCAGGCCAAAGCCGATCCAGAGGGCTGGGATCCAGAGCCACGGAGAAGAACGCAGGCTTCGGCCGCGAATGTTCATTGGAGCAATCCTAGACCTACGGAAGCTACCTGGGAACAGGAATGCAGTGAGTAGCAGGAATGGTGCAGCGGCTGGTCTGGCGAGGGAAGACGATCCAACGCATACTTCGAACATGCTTACTACAGCGAAGGTCGCCCTGCTGCTGACGGCACTGCTGGTGCCGGTGGCAAAGTTTCTCGGCGTTATCGAATGCGATGATTGCCCGCAGTACACCAGCGATGGGCAGATGAAGTTCCCGGAGAACTACCGTCAGTGGGTTTATCTGACGACGGGGTTCGACATGAGCTACAACCCGGCCGCTGGAACGCCAGACCATCACATGTTCGACAACGTGTTCGTAAACCCCGACGCTTACAAAGTATTCGTCGCGACAGGACATTGGCCGGATAAGACGATCATGGTGCTTGAGGCACGCGGCGCGCGCGGCAGAGGGTCCATTAATCAGCGCGGCAACTACCAGGACGAGATCATGGGTCTCGAGGTGCATGTGCGAGATGACGCACGCTTTGCAGGGAAGTGGGCGTTCTTCGGCTTTGATGGAGGAAAGACCGGCAAGATGGATCCGCCGACTGCGACCTGCTACAGCTGTCACCAGGATCACGGCGCCGTGGACACGACCTTCGTGCAGTTCTACCCGACATTGCTGCCGATCGCGAAGATCAAGAACACGCTGGAAGAAAAGTACCTGAAGGAGATTTCGATGTCAGAGGCAAAGCAGCCTCTTTAGCCAGTGACGAAGTTGTAGGAATGTTTTGAAAGCCCCGGTCGCGCTCCGGGGCTTTTTTATGCATTCGTCAGGCGCTCGCAACGTGATCGAAGCTGGCGGTCTGATCAATCCATCGGCTGTACTGATGCCAGCTGGTCTCCATCTCAGGAACGCTAAGTCGGCCGTGGCCCTCTTTACAGGTCTGCTCGGTGCCGGTCCACTCCAAAAGATTGTGCGACGGCCGGCCGACGCGCGCGGGCGTAGTCAGCGAGCAGAGGCAGTGTTTGCACCGCTGCTCCTGGTCATAGAAGGACCAGCGCACAGCCAGTAGCGCGAACAGTACGAAAAAGAGAATCTGCAGCAGATCCGCCGCATGGGGGAGAGGGATGTAAAGCGGACGCGAGAGGCAGACGCTGAGTAGAAACGTGAGAACGAGCGCCAGCGATGTCTTGAGAGCGGCGAACAGCAGGTGATTGATCCAACGAAGCGTGTGTGGGATGGAACTGAGCTCGACGTGGCTGAAGCTGGCGATCGCTGAACTGACGAAGAGCACGATCGGGACGGCGACGAGGCAATGTTCGGCCTGAGTGCCAAGATGAATACTCAGCCCACGCCAGCCGCCATAGGAAAGAACAGCGAAGGCGAATGAGAGCAACGATAGTCCTAGAAGAAAGCCGAGACAGAGACTCGGCGTGCCGGAAAGGCTCCGGCGAAGGCTGTGCGTCCGCAGCCAGAAGGCGTCTGAGACGACGCCGAGCGGAAGATCGATGTGCAGGCGGAGCGCGCTGAGTCGCCGCCGCGGAACGCAATTGTGCATGTGCCAGAGCTCGGCCTTCCAACTGCGCAGGAATTCCTCGCGCTCCATAAGGGGAACAACGTGCTGCACGGTCCGCAGAACGGCGCGGTGAAAGAGCGGCAAAGCCGAGGGCCTGGTGCTCATGAGTGCTTCTCCGGAAGAAGACGAGCGAGCAAAGGATAACGTTCTGTGGCAGCGAGAGCGGCAGCTTTACCCTCGCGCGTCAGCTGATAATAACGCCGCGCGGGACGCTGATTTGAGAAGGCGTCGTCTTCGGACTCCCAGCGGGACTCAACTAGCTCGTCGCGCTCGAGGCGCCGCAGTGCAGGGTAGACCGTACCGCTGGGCAGGCCCGTGATCTCCATGACATCGAAGCCAAAGCAATAGCCAAGGCTGATGGCCTTGAGGATGAGAGCCGCGCTATGCGACAGGCGTGGGGGACTCATGACTATGTAGTATGCTATCACAAGTAGTATGCTATCACAAGTAGTATGCTACATAGAGTACCAAGCCGGAGGGTAAGCCATGCTGGAGCTAAGCCATGTGTCAAAAAGCTTTCGGAGCATTCCCGCGGTGAGGGATGTGAGCTTTGTCCTTAACCCCGGGTGAAGTGCTCGGATACCTGGGGCCGAACGGGTCCGGGAAATCGACAACTGTAAAGATGGTGATCGGCCTCATCAAACCCACGAAGGGACATGTGCTCTTCAACGGGAAAAAGATCTATGACGATCTTCCCGGCTATCGTGGGCAGCTCGGCTACGTGCCCGAGGAGGCGCAGGTATACACGCACCTCTCAGGGTTGGAGTACCTGCAGTTGATAGGACGACTGCGCGGGATGGAAGAGCGCCTGATTGAGGCGAAAGCGCGTGAGTTGCTGAAACTGCTATCGCTGGAGGCTGCACAATATTCGGCGCTCTCCGACTACTCGAAAGGGATGAAGCAGCGCGTGTTGATTGCGGCGGCGCTGTTGCATGATCCGAAACTGATCGTCTTAGACGAGCCTCTTTCCGGACTGGATGCGGTGTCAGCCAGATTGTTCAAGGACCTGTTGATACTCCTTGCGAAAGAGGGCAAGGCAATTCTCTACATCTCGCACGTACTGGAGGTCGTCGAGCGGGTGTGCGATCGCGTCATCGTGCTCTCGAAAGGCAATGTCGTCGCTGACGCGGCACCGCGAGACCTGACGAAGCTGATGGAACTGCCGACGCTGGAGAGCGTGTTTGCTCAGCTTGTGCAGCAAACGGACACAGAGCGCGTAGCTCGCGATGTGGTAGGTGTGATGCAGGTGCGCCATGCGTAAGGATCGCGGAGTCTTCAGCTACCTCGTCGAGCACTTTTTTCGGCGCTTCTTCGACAACGACACGGTGTCGGCCGAAGGTGATACGCAGACGTCCGTCGTGCGCGCAATTTCGATAGTTGCGGTGCCGGGATTGATGTTCGCGTTCTGGCTGCAGAATCAGTACCCGTGGCGTGGGTTGTGGGGATCGATCGAAGACCAGTACTTCTACGTGATGTTCTCGGTTGTCGTCATGGGGATGGTTGCGATCTTTGAGTGGGAGATGCTTTTCCCGGACAGGCTCGATTTCCTGATCCTTTCCCCTATGTCGATCAAGCCGCGGCAGATGCCTGGCGGAGCGTTAATGTTCGTCAGGCAATCGGCGCACCGGCGGCCTTGTAGATCGCTTCCATAGCCAGCATGTCCGCGAGGCCCTCTTCGCCCGCAGTGAGTGGCGCAGTGTTGTTACGAATGCAGGCCGCGAAATGGTCGGCCTCATAAACGAACTGGTAGGGTCCTTTGGCATCGTTCGATCCGCTCACTGGGCCGTTCTTCGTCATGCCGGTGAACTTGAGACCGCTGTAAAAGAACGCTGGTTGCACCTGGATGTAACCCTCCGTGCCACAGATATTCACGTAGGCGGGACCAATGTCTCCATAGGAGCTTCCGCTGCTCGCGAGGATGCCTGAAGGGAACTTGAAATTGAACTCAACGGTCTCTTCGACCGATGCGAACTGCGGTCCAGGAATTTTCGTGGCCACCTGCGCGGCGTAGGTGGTGGGCTCCTCGCCTGCAATCCAGCGGATGGCGTTGAGTGGGTAGATGCCGAGGTCCATGAGCGAGCCGCCGCCGGCGAGCTTGCGGTCGAGGCGCCACTCGCCTTGGCGCTTGGTGCCGTAGAAGCCGCCTTGAAAGCCCTGGATCTCACCGATGGCTCCGGAGTGCGCGAGTTCCCGGATGTGCTGCCAGGTGGGGTCGTAATGGATGCGGTAGGCGATCATGAGCTTGACGTTGTGCGCGCGGCAGGCGTCGATCATCTTGCGGCACTCGGCGGAGGAGATGGCCATCGGCTTCTCGCAGAGAACGTGTTTGCCGGCTTCGGCAGCGCGGATGGTGTACTCGCAGTGCATGGAGTTGGGCAGACCGATATAGACGGCTTCGATGGCTGGGTTGTCGCGGATTTTGTCGTAGGTTTCGTAGGTGTAGATGGAGCTTTGCGGGAGGTGATATTGCTCGGCGTATTTCGTGCCCTTATCCGCGGGATGACCGGTGACGATGCCGGTGATGATCGCGTTTGGCGTCTGGTCGCAGGCCTTCATGAAAATTTTGGAGATGTCGCCAATGCCGACGGGGGCGTAGCCGACGGGCTTTGAGAGCGTGGGCGCGCCGGTGATGGAGGTTGCGGGTTTCTGGGCGGGGAGGCGCGTGGCGGCGAGGGTGAGGGCGGAGAGCTTTGTGAAGGCGCGGCGGTCCAAAGGGCTCATGGGCAACAATGTACGCCTGTTGGTGAAATCGACCTTGTGGGAGATGTACCCCCTCCCTGCCACTTTTTGCGCAAAATCTAGATAACATTGCACTTAGGGGTGGACCTAATGTGGCAAATTCTTGATTCTAAAGGGTTGGGGAGTTATCAGGGACCGCGCTTTGCTTCGGCAAAGAGCGAGTTGACGGGAGGGTGCGTCCAAATGATTGAATTCAGGAGAGATACCGCAAAGGCAAAAGCAGATCCCCTTCGGGGATGACAACAAGAAAGGCAAAGGCAAAGGCTAGAGCAAAAGCAGATCCCCTTCGGGGATGACAACAAGAAAGGCAACGGCAACGGCAAAAGCAAGAGCAAAAGCAGATCCCCTTCGGGGATGACAACAAGAAAGGCAAC